>Ga0114970_10000333_pt1 | contig 34559 bp, 28 predicted proteins | sample M_140205_XF_Meta_FD_87030 | JGI IMG/M metagenome (GOLD analysis project Ga0114970, IMG submission 87030) | Freshwater microbial communities from Lake Montjoie, Canada to study carbon cycling - M_140205_XF_MetaG | ecosystem: Environmental > Aquatic > Freshwater > Lake | place: Lake Montjoie... | reverse complement strand
TCGGCGGGTGAGAGCAGCGCGAGCGCTCCGGCATCGCAACGCAGCTCACGGTCGGCCTGGAAGCGCGACACGACGAACCACACGAGCGGATTGAACCAATGCAGTGCCTGCACCGCGATGGCGGCCCAGTTCCAGAGCAGATCACGCTGCTTCACATGCAGCAGCTCATGTAGCACGACATGGCGCAGGCTGCGGTCATCGAAGCGGGACTGCCAATCTTCAGGGAGTAGCAGTTTTGGCTGACGCACACCGACCATGGCTGGGGTGGTGCCTGCGGGCATGAGAATGATCTGCGGCGAAGGGATGCGGAGAAGAGAGGTGAGTCGTGAGAGGTGAGAGGTGAGAAGCGGGTCATTGGAGCGAGGACGACGGCGAAGGAAGGAATCGAAGCGATGCTGGCGGAAGAAGGCCATGGCGAGGACGGCGACGGCACCGGAGAGCCAGAGGGCAAGGAGGGCTTGCGGAAGGACGAAGCGCGAGTGTGTCGGCAGACCACTCGCCTGTTTGATGGAAGTTAAGGTGGGTGATTCGGTATGCTGAGCGCTGGGAAAAAGAGGCGAGTAGGCTAAAGCCATACTCGCGCTCCGAGGCGCGGTGTCGTTGGGCTGAAGCCAGCCACCAAGTCCAAACCCAGCCGGAATGAAAGCAGGCAGCATGAGTTTCATGCCGACGAGCATCCACAAACCAATGCGCCACGCTGGACTAAGCCGTGCGCCGAGCATCAGACGCAGGCCGAGCACAGTAAGAATCAGCACGCTGGCCTCGATGGAGGTGCGCAGGAGCCAGTGGAGGAGGGCGTCGGTGCTCATGATTGGATGCGGCGTGTTGGATTAACCACAGAGACACGATGGACACAGAGGTCGGAATTCTGAGTGCTGTTCTCTGTGTTCATTGTGCCTCTGTGGTTTATAGATTTGTATGGTGGCGCGGAAGGCTACTTTTTCAGCTTCTTCTCGGCTTGGTTGAGCATTTCACGAAGCGCGGCGAGGTCATCTTTCGAGACATCGTCACGCTCCATCATTCCGGCGATGAAGGGCGTGAGGCGGCCATTGAAGACTCGGTCGAGAAAGCTGCGGCTCTCCTCATGCTGGCACTGATCCTGGGCGACGGCAGGCGAGTAGCGGAACTCACGACCGATGGCTTCCACCGCGAGCGCACCTTTGTCCGTTAGCCTGCGAATAAGCGACTGCACCGTGCGCGGCTTCCAGTGCAGGCGGCCTTCGAGATCCTTCACGACTTCAGCCAGTGTGCTGCTGCCGCGCTCCCACAGCACCTTCATCACCGTCCATTCGGCGTCGGATATTTTGGGGGCGGGCGGATTCTTTGGAGTGCGTGGCATGACTAGGATTACAAACGTGATCCACGGATTACGCATGTAATCCATGCTGGCAAATCATTTTTTCAAAGGGTGAATCTCTGCTCTCGAAAACGAAGAAGCGCTTGCGAGTGCGCCATTCCGCAGCACAAAGCCTACAGCATGGAAAAACTCATCGTACACGGCGGCTCTCCGCTCAAAGGTCGCATCAACATCAGCGGATCGAAGAACTCGTCGCTCCCGATCCTCGCGGCCACACTGCTCACCAATGATACCTGCACCATTCGTCGTGTGCCTGACCTGAGTGACACCAACTACATGGTACGCATCCTTGGCGAACTCGGTGCGGAAGTGGAACGTGCCAGCGGTGTCGTCGTGGTGAAGGCGGAGAAGATCAAATCCGTCGCGCCATACGATCTCGTGCGCAAAATGCGTGCCTCCATCTGCGTGCTGGGGCCGCTCACGGGGCGCTTGAAGAAATGCACCGTGTCCTTGCCCGGTGGCTGCGTTATAGGCGATCGCCCCGTCGATTTGCATCTCAAAGGCCTCGAAGCCCTTGGTGCTCAGGTCACCGTGGAAGGTGGTGACATTTTTGTGAATGCGAAGAAGGGCTTCAAAGGCGGCCCAATGAACCTCATGGGCAAACACGGCTCCACCGTGCTCGGCACCGACAACGTCATGATGGCCGCCGTGCTCGCCAAAGGCACCACCATCATCGAAGGCGCTGCCGCTGAGCCGGAAGTCGAAGATCTAGCGAACTTCCTCATCAAGATGGGCGCGAAAATCCAAGGAGCGGGCACCAATCGCATCGTCATTGAAGGCGTAAAGGAGCTGCATGGTGCCGAGCACACCGTCATCCCAGACCGCATCGAAGCAGGCACCTTCCTCGTGGCGGGTGCGATGCTCGGTGACGGCGTCACGCTCAAGCGTGTCATGCCAAAGCACATGAAATCTGTGACCGATGCCATGATCAAATGCGGCTTCCCGTTGGAGATCACAAAGGATAGCATCACGGTGCGCCCGAATCCGAACGCGAAAGGCTTTGATCTCACCACGCTCTGCTATCCCGGTTTCCCCACCGACATGCAGGCGCAGTTCTGTGCGTTGGCCTGTGTCATCAACGACACCAGCACCATCACCGAAACCATCTTCCCGCAGCGTTTCATGCATGTGGCTGAAATGAACCGCATGGGCAGCAAAATCGAGATTCAAGGTGCCACCGCCCGCATTCGTGGCGGCGAGAAATTGAAAGGCGCGCCCGTCATGGCGTCTGATCTACGCGCTTCAGCGGCGCTTGTCCTTGCGGGTCTTGTTGCCGAAGGCAAAACCGAAATCAATCGCCTCTACCACATTGATCGTGGCTATGAGCATCTCGATGATAAACTGGCTGCTCTCGGTGCGCAGTTGGAGCGTGTAAGGGGATAAGCTTGGCTAAACGAGTTCGCTAGAAAAGTGACGCGTAGGCTTCGCCATACTCGCGCTCTGTGATTGCTGTGCGATGAATGGCGGCCCATGTCTGACCACCCGCTGCTGCGCCGACTTCCGAAATCCACTGACTGCTCGAATGACGAGTTGTTGGCGGCGTTTCTTGATTACGTGGCGGAAAAGAAGCTGGAACTCTATCCGGCGCAGGAGGAGGCGATTTTGGAGTTGTTTGATGATCGCAACGTGATTCTCAACACGCCGACGGGCTCGGGCAAATCGCTGGTGGCGACGGCAATGCATTTTCGGGCTTTGGCGAAGGGGCGGCGATCTGTTTACACCTGCCCGATCAAAGCGCTGGTGAATGAGAAGTTCCTGGCGCTATGCCGTGATTTTGGTCCGGACAATGTTGGCATGGCGACGGGCGATGCGACAGTGAATCGCACTGCGCCGATCCTTTGCTGCACGGCGGAGATTTTGGCCAACTATGCATTGCGAGACGGCGCGGAGGCTCCGTTTCGCGAGGTGATCATGGACGAGTTTCACTATTACTCGGACAAAGAACGCGGCGTGGCCTGGCAGGTGCCGCTGCTGACGATGAGCAAGTCGCGCTTCCTTCTGATGTCCGCCACGATGGGTGGGACGGAGTTTTTCAAAGACGGACTCACGCGGCTCACAAAGGCAGAAACGACCGTGGTGGCGTCATTTGAGCGTCCGGTGCCGCTGGAGTTCAGTTATGTGCAAACGTCGGTCGATGTGACGCTGCAAGAGTTGGTGGAGTCAAACAAGGCTCCGGTCTATCTCGTCCACTTCACGCAGAATGAGGCCGCACAGGCGGCGCAGGACCTCATGAGCCTGAATTTCTGCTCAGCGGCCGAAAAGGCTTCGATTAAGGAGTTGATGGCTGGGGCGAAGTTTACGAGTCCGTATGGCAAGGAAGTGAAAAAGTATCTCAGCCATGGCGTGGGCATCCATCATGCGGGTCTGCTGCCGAAGTATCGCGTGCTGGTCGAAAAACTGGCGCAGCGTGGCCTGCTGAAGGTCATCTGCGGCACCGACACGCTCGGCGTTGGCGTGAACGTTCCGATCCGCACGGTGCTACTCACGCGATTGAGCAAATACAGCGGTGAAAAGGTCGCCACTCTCACCGCACGTGACTTTCATCAGATCACCGGTCGCGCGGGGCGTCGCGGCTATGACGACGTGGGCTATGTCGTGTGCCAGGCACCGGAGCACGTCATCGAAAACGCCAAGATGGACGCCAAGGCCGCTGGCGATGTGAAGAAGCTGCGCAAGATGGTCAAAAAGAAGCCGCCGGAGGGTTTTGTGGGTTGGAATGAAGACACCTTCAAGAAGCTGCAAGCTGCAGCGCCGGAGCCGCTGGTGTCGCGCTTTCAAGTCTCTCACGGTATGCTTTTGCAGGTGCTGAGTCGTGCTGGCGACGGCTGCGCGGCGATGCGGCAACTCATTACCGATTCGCATGAGATCGCGAAAACGAAGACGCAGCATGAGAAGCGGGCGTGGCAGCTTTTTCGTGCACTGGTGCAGCGCAAGATCGTCGAGATCATCCCCACCACGCAACGCGGTGCTGATGGCACGAAGCTGCGGCTCAATGTGGAGTTGCAGGACGACTTCTCACTTAACTACACGCTCTCGCTTTATCTCATCGACACCCTTGCGCTGATTGATCCGAATTCGCCGACCTACGCGGCAGATGTGATGACACTTTGCGAGTGCATTCTCGAAAATCCTGACGTCATCCTGCGTCGTCAGCTCAGCAAAGTGAAAGACGAGGCCATGGCGGCGATGAAGAACGAAGGCGTGCCGTTTGAGGAGCGCATCGCGAAGTTGGAGGAGTTGGAATACCCAAAACCGTGCCGCGACTTCATCTACAACACATTCAACGCCTTCAGCGAAGCGCATCCATGGGTTGGCCAGGAAAACATCCGCCCCAAGAGTATCGCGCGCGAGATGTTCGAAAACTTCCGCAGCTTCGCTGACTACATCAACGACTACGACCTCCACCGCGCCGAGGGCGTGCTGCTGCGGCATCTCTCCAGCGTTCACAAGGTGCTGGCGCAGACGGTGCCGGACTCGTTCAAGAACGAAGCCGTGCAGGAGATGGAGGCGTGGATTGCTGGAGTGTTGAGAGGCACGGATTCCAGCCTGCTGGATGAATGGGAGAAGCTGCGTGATCCGAACTACAAGCCCGACGAAGTTTCAGAAAAGCATGTCGAAGCCCCCGACATCACGCGGAACAAGCGCGAGTTCACAGCGCTTATCCGCACGGAGATCTTCCGCTACATGCAGCAGCTCATCAGCGGCAAGATCGACCTGTCCGAACTGGACGACTACTACGCCGATCATGACCGCATTCGCCTCGACAACGAAGCACGCAATGGTCGCCATACCTATGTGGAGCCAAGTGAGGACGGTCAGACGTGGCGTGTGAACCAAGTCCTCGTCGATCCCGAAGAACTCAACGACTGGCAACTCGAATTCCGCGTCGATTTGCCGCAGGCTCGTGAGGATGGAAAGCCGACGCTGGTGTTTGTGAGTCTGGGCAGGATCGGGTGAGACGGCGTTGAGTAGCTGAAATGGCATTCGCTTTTGTCTGCGCTTTGCCCAAGATGCCGCCATGGCCCAATACTCTGTTCAACCCGGCGACAATCCATCCAAGATTGCGAAATCCTTCGGCATGACCCTGGCGCAGTTCCAAAAACTGAATCCTGGACTGGTCGAATGGGGCTCAGGGAATTGGAAGGTGTTGTTTCCTGGACAGATCGTGAATGTGAATGGTGTGGTGACCGGACTGCCGCCCGAAACCGTGGCAAGCGCTCCCACAAGTTTTGCTGCGCCGCCGCCGTGGATGCAGATCGCGATCATGGAGCAGGGCGTGCAGGAGTGGGCAAACGGCGATAACCCGCGCATCCTCGAATACCTAAAGAGCTGTGGCATCAGCGGCAGTCTGCTGCACGATGAAACGGCATGGTGTGCCGCATTCGTGAATTGGTGTGTGCTGCGTTCTGGGTATCAGCCCAAAGGCAGCGCCAAAGTCTCTGACTGGTGGGGCTGGGGCCGTCCGGTGGCCGCGACGTATGGTGCCATTTGCATTTTGCAACCGCTCACCACCGATCAAGCTAATAGCGGTCACATTGGCTTCTTGCATGCACAGGATGCGACGAATGTCTGGCTACTCAGTGGAAACTCAGCGAATCAGGTGCGCATCTCCGCGTATCCAAAGAGCAAGCTAATCCACAATGCGCCGTATCGGTGGGCGTTTTGAGTTTTAGCGAGCAGCTTAGCTTATTTTCCTGTTCGTAGATACGCCACGATGTCCGCGACATCCTGCGCGCTGAGCGCCAACTGAGCGGCGCTGAGCATCATGCTGCGGGTGAGTTTGTTGCGGGTCTTGATGCGGGACTTGGGAACGAACTGGTTTTGGCCGCCCATGCTGCGGACGATCATGATATCGCCTTCGGTGAGAAGCATGCCGTGGATGATGGTGCCGTCTTTGAGGATGAGTTCCACGCCATCGTAACCATGGGCAATGTCCTTGCTGGGGTCGATCAAGGCCTGCGCGATGATCTCGCTGGGCTGGCTGAGTCCCCAGCCATCGAGAGAAGGGCCAAATTCTACGCCTTGGCCGTTGATCTGATGGCACATGACGCAGCGGGTGACGAGTGACACGCCATTTTTGGCATTGCCTTTGAGCTTGAGCACGTCATCGAGCTTCACAGTGCTGGGGATGGCGGGCGGGGTGACGATAGTGACGAGCTTGGCACTCTCAGGATCGAAGATGCCTTCCTTCTTGAGTTCTTCAGCGATGCCGAAGGTGCTCCATTCATCGGTGCTGCGTTTGATGAGCCACCACATGATGTCGGCATGAATCGGCGAGTCCTTGTCCTTCGCGAGGGCGAGCACGGCCTTGGCGGCGCTGGCTTCGGGGATGAAGGCGAGGGTGTCGAGCGCGAGCTTGCGCTGCGCTGGCGTGAGTTTGGCGCTGGCGGCACGCTGTTGCAGTTCGGGCACAGCAGCGGCGGGATGAAGACGCCAAGTGAGGTGAGCGAAGCCGTCATTCCATTCGCTTTGGGATTTCAGGACGCTCCAGACCAAATCCTCTTTGCCGGAGCAGCTGATGCCCCAGGCTTCGAGCTGGGAACGGTCGTTGCCGTCAATGTGGCGGGCGAGGCTGGCGAGCAAGGGCACACTTTGCTTAGCCGGAACATCACGAAGGGCCACGGCGACTTCGCGGCGGACCATTGGTGACAAGTCGGTGACCATGTTGGCGATGATGTCGATGCCATCATCCGTGGCGGCACGAATGGCGCGAAGCGCGACGAGGCGCTTCATGGCATCTTCGGACTCCAGCCAGGTGCGCGTGGCGATGAGTCCTTTTTCGCCAAGTTGAGCAACAAGCCATACGGCACGTGAGGCGATGTAGGGATTCGAGTTGTCACGCAATTCGAGCACCTGATGCAGGACAGTTTCGCCCGCTTCCTTCAAGCGGGTGAAGGCGACGTGACGGACGTTGGTGGCCGGAGACTCAAGAGCCGCGATCTGACCTTCGATGGTGTCCAGTTTGAGACCGGGAACCTTGGGTTTGAAACCTTTCGGCGCGATGCGGTAGATCGTGCCGCTACAGGTTTCGTCCGTGTCTTGATGACCACCAGTGCGTTTGTCGAACCAGTCGGTGATGTAGATCGCGCCATCGGGGCCAACGCAGACATCGCTGGGACGGAAAAGTGTTTTGCGGTCGTCGGAGAGGTTGTTCGCGCCACCGACGAAGTCACTGCCTTTGAAGACGCCAGTGGTGTTGGTGGTGCAGAAGTCGAAGCGTTCGAGTTTGAAGCCTGCGCCATCCGGTTTCGGCAGGTAGCCGAAGACGACATTGCGTCCGGTTTCGCAGCTCAGCAGCAGGCCGTTCCATTGGTCGCCGAGAGCACCGTTTTCATAGAAGCACATGCCGGTGGGAGCGCCGCCGCCATAGACATCTCCAGCGGGAATGCTGCCGGGATCGTCTTGTCGCCATTCGGCCTCGGGAATGCTCTGGCCGGGGCGCTTGTCGGCGCGCCATTGGCGTTTGCCATCGCGAGAGAAGAAACCAAAACTGCCGCCTTCGATGAGGTGGCTCACGCGGCAGGCGGGTGGATCGTCGTTGTCGTTGAGAAACATGTCACCAAAGGAGGTGCGCACGCCTTCGAAGCTATTGCGGTAGTTGTAGCCGAGGATTTTGGCCTTGTGGCCGCTGGGGTCAATGCTGGCGGTGAAGCCGCCGACATAGACGTGGCCATCGTCGCTTTTTTCACCGGCGTAGTCATTGTTGAGGTAAGCACCACCGATGCGGAAGGTATTGCCGCTTTTGTCACTGAATTTCGCGCCACAATTGCCATTGCTGAAATACAGACGCCCATCGGGGCCGGCATAGAGACTGTGCAGGCTGTGGTCGTGCTGCGGCTGCTCAAAGCCGGTGAGAAAGACTTCGCGTTGATCCACGGCGGGATCGAACTTCAAATCGCGGTTCACATCGGTGTACTTGATGATGTTAGGTGTGTTCGAAACGAAAACGACATTATCGAACACGGCGACACCGAGCGGACATTCCAGCTCTTTCTCACGCACAAAAACGTGGCTCGTGTCGCACTTGCCATCGCCATCGGTGTCTTGCAAAACGCGCACACAGTCGCCCTCGCGGCTGCGGCCGCTGTGGCGGCGGTAATTGACACCCTCCGTGACCCAGATGCGGCCAGCGTGGTCGATGTCCATGTTCGCCGGATTGAACAACTGCGGCGAGGTGGCCCAAACGGTGATTTCGAGACCCTCGGGCACTTTGAACGCGCTCGGTTCGAGATGATCGGGTTTTACCTTGGTCGCATCAAACGCAGGCGTGGTGTAATCCGGCGCGAAAGCTGGCTTGCCTGCGACGAAGGGGCCTTTTTCCTTCTTTGGCTTGTCGGGCTTGGCAGCAATGAGCGCGAGCGGAGCAACGATGGCGAGTGCGACGAGGAGGTTTTGGCGGTTGAGCATGGTTGGGGGGCGGAAGGAACGAAATGGAGAAGGAGTTCTTGCGAGTGGGTCAGTTCGCGGGTTCGGTGGCGGCGATCTTCCTCTTTAATTGATCGAGCCGCGTGATGATGTCGGGAGCTTCTTTGAGTTCGCAGAGTGGGATCAGGTGCTTGTGAATGTATTTCCAGTCGAGGTTGCTGGTGCCTTGACGAATCATGATTTTTTCAAGGTCGATGCGATCCTGATCTCGATCCGCAAAGGCTTTCATCACAATCAAGTCATCGGCGGTGCAGGTGCGCAGTTCGATTCCAGGGGCGAATTCCATCATGCGGGAGCGCTGGATGGCTATTTCCTCAAAAGGCAGCGCGCCGAGGGCCACATCAATGCCGATGCCATCTGCCGTCTGAATGAGCAGCACCCGGCTTCTCAACGCGAACTCGCGTGCATCGGGTCTGCGCGGCTGGTAATGGCGCAGAAGTTCATCAACGAACACTTCCTCTCCGCCAAAGCCGGTGAGCAGCGTCAGATCCACATCGTTCGTGAGTCGTGGCTCGCTCCAGCGCTGAATCGCGAGTCCGCCGATGAAACAGAACTTCCAGCCTTTGCTCTGGATCAGCGTCTGAAGCTCCGCTGCGACTTCGACGAGATCCTTCATACCGCGCGAAGCTTCATGAACCAGCGTTGCTGTTCGACCAGGCCTGACGTCAGGCGCGCAGGACTGTGCTTGACGGCATCCCGAAACAGCAGCGTCATGCTTTGAATCGCAGAGACGGTATCGCTGGCGCGAATGTCCGCCCGGCGCTGCTTTTCCAGCTCAGGTCCGGCGCGTTTCCAGGCGTCGATGCTTTTGAGCATGTTGGCTTTTTCGGCTTCGGTCATGGGACGAAAGATAGCGGGCGTCAGGCGGTTGTCGAGGCTGCGGAGCACTTTGGCATCGTGATGAAGGCCTCTGCGAGATAATGTGGAATCAGTGGCGCAGCGATGAAGTTTGCGAGTTCGTCAGAGCTCAACGACTGCACGGCTTGAGCGAGACGCGTGGCGCTGGGTTTCGCGAGAACGAGATTCGGCAGATTGAGCGGCGGTTTGGGATCAAACGTGAGCCAGAGACCCGCAGCGGTGCGTTCGCGTGCGGCTTCGGCGGAGACGATTTCGAGATCGGGCCGGAGACGACCGTTTTCGACACGGGCGAGGTAGAAGCTCTGGCGGCGGGCGTCGCCGATGATGTGATAGTCGGCTGGCACTTCGATGTCGGGCGCGGTGAGGGAGGACCAGCCGACGCACCAGACGTTGCGTGACAAGGCAATGCCTTGGGCCGCAGCGATGGCGATGCGGACGCCGGTGTAGGAGCCGGGGCCGTTGCCGATGACGATGCCGGTGAGATCATTGCCAGCAGCAGTGAGCGCTTCGCGAAGTGGCGCGAACACTTGCGCGTTGTGAGAGCGCTCGGACTGAAACGAGGACTGGAACAGTACGTCATCGCCTCGCACGACGGCGATGCTACCGTGGGCGGTGGAAAGATCGAGAGCGAGGAGCATGAAAATGACTAATGACGAAATCAGAATGACGTATGAATGCCGAAGCGCGAATGACAAAAGACGTTCGTCATGATTTTTGTGTCTCGGTGATTTGTCGCGAGCCGTCAGGCTGTGCTTCGATATGAAACCAGCGGGTGTTGAGCGGCAGCAGATCGGGAAACATGTCGGCCCATTCGACGATGATGACACCGGGTTCGGTGAGGAATTCGTCCCAACCGATGCCGATGACCTCGGCGGCGGTTTCCATGCGGTAGAAGTCGAAATGGAAGACGGGCAGGCGGCCGTCAAGGTATTCGTGGACCAGTGTGAACGTCGGGCTCGTCACGGCAGCCTGCGATTCCATGCCAGCGACGATGCCGCGCGTGATCTGCGTCTTTCCTGCTCCGAGGTTGCCGCAAAGCGCGATCAAATCGCCTGCGGCGAGTGTCGGCGCGAGATGTGTGCCCCAATTGTATGCATCTTCTGCGGTATGGAGCGTGGTCATGCGTCGCTGCTGAGCGCAAAGTGATCCCAACCCGTGCTTGCGAAGTCTGGCGGACGACCTTGTCCTGGAGGAACAAGTTTGCCGATGATGGTGAGCGGAAGTTTGGGGAAAGCCTCACGCCATTTCGGCAGCAGAGCCTTCAAGCTGCGCGGATTGACGGCGAGGAGGAGTTCGTAGTCCTCACCGTCGCCCCAAGCTTGATCGAAGGTGCAGCCGGAATTGCAGGGCAGGGCAGCCACGTTGACCTGAAAATGGGTGCCACTGGCAAGCGCGAGCCGCGGCAGGTCTTTGGCAAGGCCATCACTAATGTCCATGATGGCGTGCGGATGCGCATTTTCAGAAAGCCATCGGCCTTCTTCGAGGCGTGGCTCGAACTTGAGGTGCTTGCCTTTGATAGAACCACCGAGGCGGCCGGTGACGAGTAAAACATCGCCTGCTTTGCCTTCGCTGCGGGAAAGCCAGCGTTTAGAAGGCACGGTGCCGCTCATTGAAATGGACAGCATGAGCACAAGGCCGCGCGAGGTCTCGCCGCCGACGATGTTGATGCCGTAGTGTTTAGAAATGGCACGCATACCTCGATAAATTTCGGTGAGGAATTTCACCTCCATGCTCGGTGGGGCCACCAAGGTGATCATGGCATGTCGTGGCGTTCCTCCCATGGCGGCGAAGTCACTCACGACTCGGGCGATGGCCTTGCGCCCGATAAGCTTCGGTGGTGTTTCGAGTGTGAAATGCACATCCTGCACCAGCGCGTCGGTTTTGAGCAGTGTGTGCTCGTTTTTGGTGCTGCGGACGACGGCGCAATCGTCGCCAGCTCCCGCGATCACATCGCGGTCGAGTTTCACGCCGCGCATGAGGCGACGGATGAGGTTGTCTTCTCCGATGTCGGCTAAGGTGGGCATGGTTGGCCAGTCTGACTTAGCTTTTCACCACGACATTCTGCCCATCAAAGTGAAGCATGCGATTTTTGAGGCCACGGATTGCCTGGCGGAGAATGCAGACCTCCACGTCGCCGATGGAATGCCGATGTTCCGTGGGAGCCTGCATGCCGCTGATCCAGGTGAGCTGCCACCATTCCTGACCGGCGAGATCACCCTGATTGCAGCGAACATAGTCGAGGTGCAGCACGTCTGCCGGATGGCCGTAGCGCTCGATATTGTGCTTTGATTCCAGATAGTCCGCAAAGGCCTGCGAATAAATCAGGCCAGAGCGGAGGCGATGGAGAACCATGGACATAAGCTTTAAAGAGACAAAGCGCGGGACGGGCTGGCCGTTCCGCGCTTTGGGTGACGAGAATCGTCAGAGAGCGGGGAATCAGCCGAGGGCGGCGGTGTAGTTGGCGGCGACTGCGGACCAGTTCACGGCGTTCCACCAAGCGGCGATGTAATCGGGACGCTTATTTTGATACTTGAGGTAGTAGGCGTGTTCCCAGACGTCGCAGCCGAGGATTGGTGTGCCACTGTTGTCCATGAGTGGGTTGTCCTGATTTGGCGTGGAGGTGATGGCGAGTTTGCCGTCTTCGACGACGAGCCAAGCCCAACCGGAACCGAAGCGGGTCACGCCAGCTTTGGCGAAGGCTTCTTTAAAGGCATCGAAGCTGCCGAAGGTGGCCGTGATGGCTTCACCAAGAGCGCCAGTGGGGGCACCGCCAGCATTCGGGCCCATGATGTTCCAGAACAGCGTGTGGTTGAAATGACCGCCGCCGTTGTTGCGCACTGGACCACGGATGGCTTCAGGCACGCTGGCGATGTTCTTGCAGAGGTCTTCGATGGACTTGCCTTCGAGTTCCGCATTGCCAGCGAGTGCGTTGTTCAAGTTGGTCACATAAGCATTGTGATGACGGCCATGATGGATCTCCATCGTCTGCTGATCGATGTGAGGTTCGAGGGCGTTGGACGGGTAGGGCAGGGGGGCGAGGGTATGGGCCATGGTAGGGTAGGGTTGAAGGTTCTCGGGTAAGTATCGCGGATATGAAGCGGAGCAAGTGGGAGAATGCCCCATCACGAACGAAAAAACGGGCGACTTGGATGCGTTCGTGTGATTGAACACCATGAACCTCCCCCAGCCACTTCGATTCGCCTTGTCCTTCCTTGTTTTGAGCCTGCTGTCTTCGTGCAGCAGTGATCTCCGCAAAGCTTGGAAGTGCGACATTTGCCCTGCGCCGCCTCCGGCGAACGGTGTCGCTGGTAAATGGGAAGGCACCTGGCTGAGCGCAGCTAATGGCCACCATGGCAAGCTGCGGTGCGTGGTGTCTGGTCCGCTTGAGGTTGGGAAATTATTTGCCAAGGGTGATCACTCGTTCTTTTACCAAGCCACCTGGAAATTCATCCTCAGTGGCAGCTACAAAGCCATCCACAATGTACAAAAGAAAGGGGGTGGTTATGTTTTCAAAGGCGACCACCAGATGCCTGACTGGGCCGGTGGCAAATATCACTATGAAGGCACGATCAAGGGCGACGACTTCAATGCGTGCTACGAAAGCGCGATGGATCGGGGCACTTTTACGATGAAACGTGTGCATTGAGCAACCATTCGGCTCGACGCGGTGTTCATTCCGCGTCACGTCTGTGACATTCTCACATGAAGTGGTTCTCCAGTTTTCGCGCCCGACTCATTCTGACTGTCTTTCCCGTTGTGGCGGGCATCACCATTGCCACGCTCGTTTTGGCAGAATGGAAGTTCATGGCAACGTATCGCAGGCTGTTCGAAGAGCAGTTTGAATCGCAAATTGCCACCTTCTCAGCGGCGAAAAAGAAACGCTCGGAAGCACTTTCATCCAAGCTCGATGAAATCGCCAAACAGTCGGCCGTGTTGGAAGCGATCACCAAAAAAGACTTTGCGACTGCTGGGCAGATCATGCGCCCTCAACTCGAAGTTCTGGCCGCAGAGCGCCTGCAAACGGAACTGCCAAACGGAGGTTTTGCTGGCGGGCAAAGTGGCAATGGTGGCAGATCCTTGTTTGGTGGTGGCCAACGTCCGCCGCTGCCCTTCGGCCAGCGTGTCGTTGGCGGCGAGGAAAAGGATCGTTCCAATGCGGCTAAACTCGCCGCTAGGCTCACACCTGCACAGTTACCATTCATTGGCTTGATTGATGCCGAAGGAAACTTTCTCTCTCCACCCAAAAAGAACGGGGTAAATGACAAAGCGTCCAATGGACTGAAAACGATGGCTCCAGGCTTGATGGTTGAAGACGAAAGTGGTGAGGTGCGGCGTCGTGCTGGAAAAATGCAGTGGCTCAGTGGTCGTAAACTGGAGGACATTCTCAAGGAGCAGGAAGTCGGCTATCTCCGAGTCGAGTACGGTGATAATAATCAAAGCGAGCAGGTGCGTGAGGTCTTCATTACACCGCTGCGAGATCCAAACAGCGGCAAGTTTCTTGGAGCATTTCTGTTTGGCTTGCCCTTGCAGGTTCTGGCTGAGCGAATGCTCTATGAGCAAACGAAGAGATCTGACCTCGGCCAAATCATGAGCGGTGTTTGGGTGGAGGAGGCTCTGGTCAGTAGCACCATTCCCAAAGAACAGCGTGACATTGTGGCTGGACACATAGCCGACTCCATCCAGCGCACGCATAAAAACCAGCGTGATATGACGGTGCTCATCAATGGGGTGAGGCACCAAATTTACTATCGTATTCTGAATCCTGATTCGCCATTTCCTCTGGCGGCGCAGGTGAATCTCTACCCGCTCGTCGCGATGGACAATGAATTGAATGAACTGCGACGTGATGTGGGTGGACTCGGCTTTGTGTCACTACTCCTTGCACTGGTCGCGGTGCTTTATATTTCGCGTGGGCTGTCGGGTCCGATCAGCGATATTGTCAGCGGTACACACCAGATTGAACAGGGTAACTACGAGGTGCGGGTGCCCGTTCGCAGGCGGGATGAACTCGGTAAGCTGGCCGCTTCCTTCAACGAAATGGCTGCTGGTCTCGCTCTTCAAGAGAAATACCGCAGTGTGCTCAATGCGGTGGCAGATCGCACGGTGGCGGAGCAGTTGATCAGTCAAAGCGGCACTTTGGGTGGCGAGATGCGACATGTGACGATGCTGTTCTGCGATATCCGTGGATTCACGGCGATCACCGAGAGCATGCCACCCGCTGACGTCATTGAACTACTGAATGAACACATGACGGCACTGACGGATGTGGCCTATCAGCACGGCGGTATTGTGGATAAATTTGTCGGCGATTTGATCATGGTTCTCTTCGGCGCACCCACGACCACTGGGGCTGATGCGCTGAGCGCCGTGCAGTGTGCGCTGAGCATGCTCAACGTTCGAAGAACCCTCAATCAAACCTCGAAGCACTCGATGGAGGTTGGTATCGGTCTTGCCACGGGTCACGTCGTAGCAGGGTGCATGGGATCAGATCAGCGGCTGAGTTATACCGTTCTTGGTCATCGAGTGAATCTGGCTTCGCGGTTCTGCAGCATCGCACAGCCTGGTGAGATCGTGATGGATGCAGAAACGTATGCTGAAGCTAAGGAGTTGATTCAGGCGGAACCAATGCCACCGATGCAGTTGAAGGGCATCACCGAACCGGTTCATCCGTGGCGGGTGGTGGCCGCGTAATTCACCTGAATGCCAGATTCACTAATCAAGCCTGATCTCAACGCCAAGCTGCGCGATGTCCCGCACAAGCCGGGCGTTTACATCATGCGTGACCGACTCAATAACGTCATCTACGTGGGCAAAGCACGTGATTTGCGCAAACGCCTGGCCAACTACTTCACGCCTGCACGGTCCCAACTCGCCGACCGCAAAACGCGGGCGCTCATCCATAGCATTTGGGATTTTGATCTGCATGAGGTGCGAAATGATACCGAAGCGCTGGTGCTCGAAGGTAAGCTGATTAAGGAATTCCGCCCGCGCTACAATGTCAGTTATCGTGACGACAAACGCTACTACCTCGTGCGCGTGCATCTTGGTGATGCCATGCCGAAGCTTTCCCTCACACGGCTTAAAAAGGAAGATGGCGCACGCTATTTTGGCCCATTTCCACATGGCAGCGCTCTGCGCACCACCGTGAACTGGCTGAACAAGAAATTTGGCCTGCGTGTCTGTCGCCCACTGAAACCGGGAGAGAACGACTACAAGCACTGCTCCAACGACATCATCAAAAACTGCTCCGCGCCGTGTATCGCCCGCATTTCTCAGACGGAGTATCAGCAACGAGTCGAGCAGGCCTGTGAGTTCTTTGAGGGCAAGTCCAAAGACCTCGTCACCGCCTTGCAAGAAGAGATGCAGCAGGCTGCGGCCAAGCTCGATTTTGAAAAAGCCGCCGAGCTGCGCGATATGATTGATGATTTCAAGAAGACACTCATTCCATCACGCACCTTTGAGCGTGGGGCACGTGCCCGAGTCATTCGCAGCATCAATCCCATGGCTGATGTGCAGGAGTTGCAGGAACTCTTGCATCTGGAGGTGCCACCGCTTGTGATGGAGTGTTTTGACATCGCCAACATCGGTCTCGCCCACTGCGTCGCCAGCATGGTGCGTTTCAAGAATGGTGTGCCCGACAATGCCAACTATCGCCGCTACCGGATCAAGGTGGTCAGCGGTCAAAACGACTTTCTCAGCATGGCGGAGGTTATCCGCAGACGTTTTTCGCGCATTCTGCTCGAGGGCAAAGCGGTGGCTGGTGATGACGCCGAATTTTCTCAGGAAGCGCCCGCTGAAGCCCTGCAACGTCTCGCCGCGAATCCTAAATTCGTCACGCTGCCCGATTTGGTCATTGTGGACGGAGGCAAAGGACAACTCGGGGTCGCCGTTGCAGAGTTGCAGCGTTTGGGCTTGCACGATCTGCCGATCATCGGCCTCGCGAAAGAGAACGAGGAAGTTTATCGGCCCGGAGAAAGCCATCCCATCATCATTCCGCATGAACGCGGTGCCTTGAAGCTCTTGCAGCGCATTCGCGATGAGGCGCACCGTTGGGCGAATGGCTACCATCAACTCCTGCTGGGCCGCCGTGTGGCTGAAAGCATCTTGGATGATTGCCCGGGCGTGAGTAAAACGCGCAAAGCAGCCTTGTTGAAGACCTTTGGCTCAGTCACGCGTCTGCGCAAAGCTACCGAAGAGGAAATCTCTGCTGTTAAGGGCATTAGCAAGGCTCTGGCAAAGCAGGTGCTGGAGTTTTTGGCCAGCCGCGGGTGATATTGGTTCCAAAATCAGCTCGAACTTGTTCATCGACCAAACCGCAGACTTATGGTAAAGGCACATCATGCAAATCCTCGAACAGCTCGGCCTCGCGCTTGGACTCGCATCTCTAGCAGGCTTGAATCTTTACCTCACGGTGTTTCTCACCGGCATGTTGGTGCGCTTTGACGCTCTGCATCTTGCCGCGAAATATCAGACACTCGAAGTGCTCGGGCATGACTGGGTCCTCATTACCGCTGCGGTGCTCTATGCTATCGAGTTCGTGGCGGACAAGGTGCCGTGGCTGGATTCGCTTTGGGACAGTGTTCACACGTTGATTCGTCCCGTGGGCGGCACGTTGCTCGCCATGCAGGCGCTGGGGGAAATGCCCGCACATATGGAGGTCGTGGGCGCGTTGCTCGCCGGTGGTGCAGCCTTGACGACGCATAGTGCGAAAGCAGGCACGCGCCTGCTGGCGAATCATTCGCCGGAACCGGCTTCTAACATCGCATTAAGCATCGCCGAGGACATTGCAGTGGTAGCGGGCACCTTGATCATGGTATTGAAGCCTATCATCGCGCTCTGCCTGTTCACGATTGTGATTGTCACGCTCTGGCTGGTGCTACCGCGCATGTTCCGCGTCATTCGCCGTTCGTTTGAAATCATTCGCGACAAAGTGCGCACCTTGTTTGGGCGGAGCGCGCCGGATTACTCGGTGACTCCGCCGGGATCATCGAGGGCGTGAGCCTTGAGGTCAGCGAGATCGACCCATTCGAGCGCGGATTCATGGGTGGCGGAGAGTGACACGGGCGGAGCACACCCAGCATCGAGGGCTTCCTTCCAGCGCGTGACGCAGAGGCACCAGCGGTCGCCGAGTTCGAGGCCGGGGAAATCCCATTCGGGCGCGGGTGTGCTCAGATCGTTGCCACGGGCGGCGGAGAAGCGCAGGAACTCGGCGGTGGCTTCGACGCAGACGGTGTGCAGACCGACATCGCCGGGACCGGTGCGGCAGTAGCCGTCGCGGTAGAACCCGGTCATGGGTTGACGGCAGCAGCAGGTGAGGGCGGTTCCGAGGACATTGGTGCGCATGGGTATTATTTTTTCCAACTAGGGCCAATGGGTTCAAAGTTGGCGGGCTTGTCGATCTTCGGTGCTTCTTTGCTGGTTTGATTGTCTTTCATGCTAATGCCGTCAACCGCACACCTGATCTCGAAGGCTTCACCTTTGCTGGTTTGAATGGTATTGCCACTGATCTCAGACACGATTGGCGGCAGTGAGGCTTTTTTGTCGCCGCTCATGCCAATGAGAACATTGTGCTCGCAGTTAACGAGCGTGTTGTTGGTGACCTTGGCGCGTTTGACTTGAAAGTAACCGTTGGCTTTGGAATTCGGAATGCCGAGCATGAAGCAGATGGCGGTGCGGTATTCGTCACCAGTGAGGTTTTCGAGATAATTGCCGGTGACGATGTGATCTTCGCCAATGATGCGAATGCCGCCCGTCGCATTGGCACCTTCGCCGAGGAAGACGTTGTTTTCGACTCGGCAGCCGTTGCCATGGCGCAGCGTCAGTGAGCCTGATACGGCTTTAAAGACATTGTTGCGATAAAGGTTGCCGCAAGACTTGTTGGAGATGCATTCGCCCTCCCCGTCGCACTTTTCAAAGAGGTTGTGCTCCACCATGCAGGCAGCGGTTTGCATCGAGGTTTTGCTATCGCCAATGCGGATGGTTTCGCCGCCGTTCTTGCCGAGCCTCTCACGCGGGCCGAAGTGATTGTGGTCGATCTGGTGTTTGCCTTGGCCCTGCACCTCTTCTGAAAGCCATACCACCAGCGTGGTGCCTTCCGTGGTCTTGCCCGCGATGTAGCAGTGGTCGATGCGATTGCGAGATCCGTAGATGGAAACAAAACGGGTGGAGGTTTTCGTCTTGGCAGCAGGTAAATCGTTCGTCACATCACAATTCGTGACACGGCAGTCGTTGGCGACGTGAGTGTAATTCATGCGCAGTTCGATGGATTCTTCCCCCGTTGGATTCTGAAACCACAGTCCATCGACAATGACATGCGCACCACCCACCGAGAGACGCGAGTCCCCCGTGAACAGCACCTTGCCCGGCGTCTGCGCTTTGATCGTCACCGGCTTCTCCACCGATCCTTCCACATGGATTTTCAGCCGTGCATCGGCCCAGGTGCCGTCTTGGAGGATCAGTGTGTCGCCTGCTGCGGCAGTTTTGGTGACATCCGCAAATGCTGTGGCATCAGCGACGGGAATGTCTTTGGCGGAAACAGAAACCGCAAGTGTGAAGACGAGAAGAACGTGCTGGAGCATCCCGTCATAAGAGACGGATTGTGGCTTGGTGGCAAGCGCTTCTGAGGCTCTACAAAACGAGAATCAGCAAACGGTAAAAAACCTGTTGTTTGCACAGAAAAGACCTGAGAGGATAAATTTCTTCCGTGACGAACAAGAATCTATACGACCTTTTGGGTGTTCCTCAAAACGCCACGAAAGAACAAATCCGTGGGGCATATGTGCTTCGCTGTAAAATGCTGCACCCTGACCGCTTCGACCAAACTCGTCAACGGGCGGAGTGGGAACATGCTAATGAGATGCTGCAGGAATTGAATGACGCCTATGAGGTTCTCGGCGATGCGGAATCACGCGCCAGATATGATCGCAAGCATTCTGGTGCAACCACGCAGCCATCTGCGCAGGAGACGCACTCGCGGTATGCGCCCCCACCAACATCTACACAACAACAATCGTCTGCTCGTTCTGCCCAACCTCCGCCACCCAAGCAGGCACCACCGCCTTCACCGCGCCAGCCTTTCGACCTAAGTCATATCAAATCAGGAACCGGCTGCTTTGATTCATTTCCAATTTCCGTCCAACGGCGTCTTACCTCGCGTGTAGCCGGTGGGAAGATAAGCCAGTGTGCATTCAGGTTTGCAACAATAGGCCCACGCTATTTCTTTGCACTATTGCTGGGCTGTTGGTTTTTTGTGCTTTATGGCGAAGCCTATGTAAAACTTTGGAGCGACTGGACTTTTGGGTGCCTAGTGGGTGTTACCGGCGTGGTCGCAATATTGCAAGCTTTCAACGTTGGGGTCTTAATGCGCTGGCATACGACGCCGCTTCAATGCTGGGTCTTTGTCACCCCACTTTACTTTATCAAAACGCAGTATGATGAAGTGTGGTATTGGCCGCTATGGGAGATTACGGACATTAAAGCAACTCACGGTTATTTGAATGGCATTTATCAAGGCACCGAGCTGCATGTCGAATTCGGTTCGTCCTCCGAAAAACTGACCATTTGGCCGAAGACCGCTTACAGTTCGATGATTTCTACGATCCACACATTTAAGGAGAAGCTGCAACGCGCGCAATCCCAGTATGACTGGTCATACTTCGTGGATAATAATGACTTTCGCGAATTCCATTCAATAGGACAACCGCGCCGCTTGCGTCGCCCTTTGCTGGGAAAAATCGAGATATTTATTCTTCTGATCTACGGCATTTCGTTCGCCATTGTGGCATACATCAACAGTCATCAGCCTTACAGATCCCCCCCTTCGCGGGCGAGCCACATTTTCCAGTCGAAACCACCAACATTCTCGCAGCCTGAAATACCGTTTCCTTCGAATGGACAGATATACACCTTCTCACGCAGGGAGGGCGTTTATCCTTTAGAGCTCAAAACCCCTTATGGCGGAAACTATGTTGTGAAAATAACCGAAACCAGCACAGGCATTGACATGCTGACCGTGTTTGTTCATGGAGGTCAAACTGTTAACTTAAAGGTTCCGCTTGGCTCATACATCGTGAAATATGCGGCAGGTGAAAAATGGTACGGACACGATCATCTTTTTGGGCCCGCAACCTCATATTCTAAAATATTTCAGACTTTCACTTTTGCTGACGAAACATTAGGGTACAGCATCACTTTTTCCAAAGTACGGAACGGAAATTTGGAAACCAAGGCAATAAGCCCAAATGAATTCTGAATAATAGGCTACAAACCGCGCCGTTCCAGCTACCCGTTTCCATGAATCCGATATCAGGCAATGTAATGATAGGAACTGCAGGCGAATTGCTCGTTCAACTGCGCTTACTTCAACATGGTGTACAAGCTGCCGCACCAATCAAGGACTCTGGAAACGACCTTATTTCTGTAAAGGAAACTGTGTTTCGTGCAATTCAGGTTAAAACAACCACTAGGGCACGATATTCGGTTCATGGCCTACCTGCTTTTTATCACATACTCGCAGTTGTACATCTGTGCGTTAGAGATAGCGAATTTCATCTGGACCAGTCGTGCATTTACCTCATTCCTCGGCAAAAAGTAGAAGGTGCGTCGAGAAGAATTGACGATTTGGGATGTTTTCGCCTAACTCATGACCTCATTCATCAGCTCTTCCAAGCCGAGAATGAACGCTAATCTGAATCGGTTTCGCCTCACAACGACACGCCCCGCTTCCACGGCAGGAAGTCGTCTTGGCCTAACGCGACGGCTTTCGGCGTGTAGTCGCCGCTGGCGGTGGCGATGACGAGTTCGAGCATGTCTTCGCCCATTTGCTCGACGGTTTTCGCGCCGGTGATGATGGGGCCGGTGTCGAAGTCGATGAGGTCGGGCATGCGGCGGGCGAGGTCGCTGTTGGTGGCGATTTTGAGCGTGGGGCAGACGGGATTGCCGGTGGGGGTGCCGAGGCCGGTGGTGAAGGGCATCATGTTGCAGCCGCCACCGGCGAGGGCGGTGGTGCTTTCGACGTCGTTGCCAGGCGTGCAGTAGAGCGTGAGGCCGCCGTGCTGGCGGATGGGTTCGGCGTAGTCGAGGACATCGACGATAGGACTGGTGCCGCCTTTTTTGGCCGCACCGGCGGACTTGATGCCGTCGGTGATGAGGCCGTCGCGGATGTTGCTAGGGCTGGGGTTGGCGTCGAAACCGGAGCCGCAGGCCTGGGCCGCGCCTTCATAGGCGCGCATGAGGCCGACGAATTTGTCGGCGAGGGCGGCGGTGACGCAGCGGTCACTGAGGCTCTGCTCGACGCCGCATAGCTCGGGGAACTCGCTGAGCACCGGCGCACCGCCGAGCGCGGCGAGGAGATCAGCGGTGTGGCCGATGGCGGGATTGGCGGAGATGCCGGAGAAGCCGTCGCTACCGCCGCATTCGACGGCCATGATGAGGTTGCTGAGGGCGCAGGGCTCGCGCGTCTGCTCATTCGCGGTGGCGAGGCCGAGGAAGGTGTCGCGGATGGCATTCGCCATCATGTCGCGCTCGGATTTGCTCTTCTGCTGCTCGTAGATGAGTAGGGGCTTGTCGAACTGCGGGTAGAGCGTGGCGAGTTCGGCTTCGAGTAGGCTGACCTGCGCATGCTGGCAGCCCAAACTGAGCACGGTGGCTCCGGCGACGTTGGAGCTGTTGATGTAACCGGCAAGGAGACGGCACAGGGCCTGGGCATCCTGCCGCGTGCCGCCGCAGCCGAGGCCGTGCTCCAGGAACTTCACGCCGTCGATGTTCTTGAAGACGCGGGCGGTGGCGGCGGAGGTTTCCGCTTCGAGCATGGCGGCCTCGATTTGCGCCTTGGAGGCACCTTCGCGCTGCATCTGCACCAAACGATGCGCGAACTGCTCATAGGGCGAGGTTTTGCCGTAGCCGAGGCTGTGGGTGAGCGCCTCGCGCATGAAGGCGAGGTTGCGGTTTTCGCAGAAGACGAGCGGGATGACGATCCAGTGGTTCGCGGTGCCAGCGGGGCCGTGCGAGCGCTTGAAGCCATTGAAGGTGCGGTTCTGCCATTTGGAAACATCGGGCGGCGTCCAGGTGTAGTCGCTCTGCTTGCCGCTGAAGGCGGAGGTGGCGTGGACGACGTTGTGAGTGTGGATGAGCGCCCCTGCGGCGATGGGCTGTGTGGCTTTGCCGACGGTGACGCCATACATGGTGACGATGTCGCCCACGGCGAAGTCATGAGCGGCGAATTTCTGCTTGGCGGGGATTTTTTCGCGCAGAGTCCAGGTGGTGTCGTTCAATGAGAGTGCGGTGCCAGCGGAGAGATCACTGAGGGCGACGATTGCATCGTCGGCAGGGTGGACTTTGAGAATGGAAGCCATGGTTGCGAAGGAATAAAGCGCTGACGTGGTGAAGGGTGAATTTTGAACTTTGCTCTTTCTACCAGACGAGCTTAGATCGGAGATATGCTCGAAATTAACAATCTCTCCCATGTTGTACCCGGCAAGAAGAAGGAACCGCTCCGCGTGCTGGAGCAGGTTAGCTTTGTGGCACCCGGCGGTCATGTGCTGGCAGTGATCGGCCCGTCTGGTAGCGGCAAAACGACGCTACTGCGCATCTTGGCCGGATTGACGGAGCCTGAAGCGGGCACTGTGACGCTGCGCTCTCGCGATTTGATCAAGCAGCCACTCTATCCCAATCAACTCGGCTGGGTGCCTGCGGGTGATGACAGTCTGATCGAGCATCTCACTGTGCGGGAAAATTTGATCAGTGCGGCGATGCTGCGCTGCGCGGGTGGTTCCAGAGACGAGGTGCTCTCGCGCGTGTCGCATGTGCTGGTGACGGTAGGGCTGGAAAACATCGCCACGGAGCGCACCTCCGCATTGGCACTGCCACAGCGTCGGCGGTTGAAACTGGGACTCGCTTTAGTGGCCGATCCAGTGATTGTCCTTTGTGATGATTTTACTGTGGGGCTCGACGTGCGCAGTGAGCGTGAATTTGAAGCGCTGCTGAAACTCGTCGCCACTGATCGGCCTGACCGCATCGTGATTCACGCCACCGACTCGCTGGCGAATCTGGGTGCGTATGACACGGTCGTGGTGCTGCATGAAGGCTACGTCGCATTCCACGGCCCCGCCCGTGCCGTGCCGCATTACTTCACCGTGCCGACCTATGATGAAGTGTATGCCCGCTTGGCAAAACGCCCCGCTCAACGCTGGGGTGACTCATGGATGAAGCATCGCGACTCTTATTACGCGGCCTTTAAGCTGGGCGCGAAGGCCGAAGAACTCTCTCCAGCCGAGGAAGATCCCGGTGATGCTGACCGCACACTTGTCATGAAGCAGCGCGGTGAGGAAGACGAGGTGGAAGAGAAAAAGAAGCCCGCCGAGGTCGAGATCAGGCCGATCGTGCCATTGCCAGGTATGTTCAGCCAGGCGCAGCATCTGCTGAAACGCCGCTGGTCACTGCTGCGCCGCACGCCACGTGAATGGATTACGCATGCTTCGTTACTCCTAGGCGCGCCGATTGTGGTCGCTTTGCTACTGATGCCCAATCTGAAATTGATCAAGGACATCAAAGCTGGCGCCTCGAATGACAATGTGCTCTGGCCGGCGGCCTACACGATCTCGATCATCGTTTTGATTCAAGTGCTGCTGGTCATGTTCATGGCGGTGCGTCTTGGCGCACGTGAGATCGCTTCGCGTCGTGCCATTTATGAGCGTGAGCGCATCGGCGGCGTTTCACCTGCCGCATGGCTACTGGGATCACTGCTGTTCATGCTGCCGATCATTCTGGTGCAGAGCTTCTGGATGGAGATGTTTATCAGCATTGTTTCAGGCGGCCTGCCTGGCGCAGGAGGGGCGCTATTGCTGCTACCCGCACTTTCCGGCGTAGCGTTTGCGGCGCTCTGCCTCGGCATTTCAGCGAACTCGAGCAGTGCTGAACGTGCGCATAGTGTCTCGCTGACACTGCTGTGTGCAAATGTGCTGCTGAGTGGCGCTCTGCTCGGCTTTCCGCAGGCGCTAGGACATGTGGTGCATCCCTTCATCACCGCGCATTACGGCTGGTCAGGCATCATCGATTCGATGCAAAAGACCGTATTTTTCATGCCCATCGATCATTTCGTCAAAACGTGGTTCGCCACACCAAATCTCGCGATGATCATGCTGGGGGTTCACTTCGTCGTTGGCATGGTGCTTGCCTTTGTCGGCCTGCGTCGTCGCGCATAACGTGTTTCGCTTTGTTGTTCGCCCATGCCGCTGAATTTCATCCGCTTCAAGCACGCCCGGTTCTCCGCACGTTTCCCTGACACCTTCCGCTACTCACGCTCGCACTACTGGATGGCACCGGTGGAGGGTGAGCAGAATCTCTGGCGTGTTGGTTTCACCAAATTCGCCACGCGTATGCTCGGTGAACTGGTTGATTGCGAATGGAAACCTGCTGAAGGCGGCCCCGTGGCCCCCGGTGACAACATCGGCTGGGTCGAAGGCTTCAAAGCCGCGTCCGATGTCTATTGCGTGATGAACGGTGCCTTTGCCGGCGGCAATCCCGAACTCAAAGTCGATGCCTGCATCGTCCGCAGCGATCCCTATGAGCAAGGCTGGCTCTACAGCGTGCGCGGTGAGCCGGAGCCCGAATCACTTGATGTGCAAGGCTACATTGATCTCCTCAGCGGCACGATCCAGCGCATGGCGGAGGAAGGACATGGTGAGGAAGGCGGCACTGACGAATGAATAGGGCTGATGCCTTCATTGCTCAAAATTCAGAACCTCTGTGTTCCTCTGTGAACTCTGTGGTGAAAATTATGAAATAGGCTTACCACAGAGAGGCACAGAGAAATGCAGAAGGAGGTTGTTCTCACTTACCTAGCAAAAACGCCAGCAGGTCCGCCATCTGCTCTTTCGTGATCGCGGCTTCGAGGCCGACGGGCATGAGGGTGCGGTCGAGGGACTTCATCTCCTTGATGGCGCTGCGTTGGAGCGTTTCCTTCGCTCCGCCCATCATGGCGAGGACGACGTTGTCGCTGGTTTCGCTCTGGATGAGGCCGCTGAGGACACGGCCGTCCTTGGTGTCGATCTGGTAAGCGCTCCAGCGGGCCTCGAACATGCGGTTGGGGTCGAGGATGTCCGACAGCAATCCCTCCGGTGGCTTCACTTTCACATCGGAGAGCGGCGGGCCGACATCGACGCCGAGCGTGCCGTGCTTGTGGCAGGTGATGCAGATGGTGGCGAAGACGGCCTGGCCTTTTTTGGCATCACCTTTCATTGTGGTAGCGACCATGTAGTCCTTCACGACAGCGGCGCGGTCGCTGCTGGCCTCGCCGAAGAGTTTCTTCGCGAGATCGGTCATCTCGCCCGTGCCGCGCTGGTAGCGCCAGCGTGTTTCGACATCGACCCAAGCGGTGGGGAACTCGCCCTTCTCCATGCGTTTGAACAACTCGAGCGCGGTGGTGGCGTTGGCGGTGAGGATCGGCACGAGGGCACGTTTAATCGCGGGTCCGGCCTTCGGCAGCAGTTCGTAGATGAACGGTGCGGTGCTGGTGGCGGCGTATTTTTTCAGCAGGGCCAACGTGGCGGTGGTGAGTTCGTCGGGCTGGTTGCTTGTGAGCAACTGTTTCACCACCGGCTGCACCGCGTCCCATTTCCGCTGACCAAGCAGCGGCAGAACGGCGAGCCGTTGATCGAGTGGGGCTTTTGAATCGGCGATGATGCCATCGATCTTCGATTGCAGCGCGGCGATCTCCTTGGCGGCGTCTTCGTGGCCTTTGGGCAGCTTGGCGAGGCCTTGCAGCAATGCGGGCTTCCACCAGAGGAGTTGGCCGGGTTGTTTTTGCAGAAGGGACAGCGCGGCCTTCACATCATCGGCTTCTGAATCAGCGAGAGCGCCTGCGGCGAACGTTCGCAGGGTGGCGCTGCGATTTTCAGAGAAGGTGCTGAAGAAGCTTTCGCCAAGCAGGCTGAGGATGCGGCCCATTTGCTTGCTGGCCGCCGAGGCGACCATCTTGGCCATCCAAGGATCGTCTGCGTGCTTCGTGAGAATGGTGGCGAGTTCCTTGGCATCGGTAATGACAGGCACTTTGAGGAAGAGCGCACGGTCAGCGTGTTCGGCGGGCACTTTGCCCCAACCCACTTCAGGAATGGCGTGGTATTTGCCGGGAGTTTTGGTGACGAGCTTCTGGGTGCCTTTGGGAACGACACGCCAGATACGGCCGTGGTTTTCGCCTTGGCGCATGTCGTGGGTTTTGACGAACTCTTCGGGGAAGAAGCGGGCGTGGTCGATCCAGCGTCGGTAGATGTCGCAGATGTAGATCGCGCCGTCGGGGCCGGTGGTGAAGTTCACGGGGCGGCACCATTCGTCGCTGCTGCGGAAAAACTCGGTGCGATCGCCGAAGCGAGTGGCTTTGAGTGAAGCGCCGTTGGGTTCGATCTTGTAGCGCGTGACGAGCTGGCCGGTGGGATCGGGGACGAAGACGTTGTTTTTGAGTTCGGGCATCAAATGGCCGCGATAGACGCCGAGGCCGCTGCAGGCGGTATTCGTGCCGGCGTGGGCGTCGGCGGTGGTGTGGGTGATTTGCAGCGGATAGACGCGGGTCTCCGCGCCGGGTGTGGCGATGTCTTCGTAGTTCTGCGTGATACCGGCGTTCGGATTCCGCAGCATGGCCTCGTAGGGCATGACTGTGAACATGACGGGGTTGCGATTGGAGCAGTAGAAGTGGTGGCCCCAGTCGTCGAACGCGCCGCCGTACTGACCTTTGCCGCCTGTGGGCGTGATCTTGTCTGTGCGCGGGTCCCATTTGAAGTTGGAGCCGGGGATGTTGACGACATCGGCGGGTTTGTCGGCGGGATAGATCTCGCGCGCATCAAGGCCGTTGTTGAAATGCACGCAGCCGTCGAGTCCCCAGCGCGGGGCACTGACCTGAAGCTGCGCATGCTTCGGATTGAAGCCGTTGATGAGCGGTTTGATTTCATCGGCCTTACCGTCGCCGTTGGTGTCTTTGAGGAACAGAACCTGTGAGCGTGTGGTGGCGATGAGGCCGCCGTTGTAAGGCAGCAAGCCTTGCACGTTGTCCATGTGGTCGGCAAAGGTCACGGCCTTGTCCATGCGACCGTCGCCGTCTTCATCGGTGAGCAACTGAATGCGCGAGAGCCAGGGATCGCCTTGGTTCGGCGGTCCGAGCGGGTAGTCGCGCATGTCGGCCACATACATGTGGCCCTGCGCGTCCCAGGTGGCTTCCACTGGGTCGAGCACGAGCGGTTCGGCTGCAACGAGCTGCACTTCATAGGGCCCGTCGAGCTGGATGCGCTTCATCGATTCCTCGGGCGAAAGCGGTTTATCTTGTCCGGCTCGCACTTCGCCGATGTCGCTGCCGCCGCTGGCCTGAATGGCGCTCCACTTCTCTTTGAACTCGCCGAGCGGATACAATTCGTAACGACGCACGATCATTTCCGCGCCTTCGGTCTGGAGGAGGATTTTGCCTTCGGCGGGTTTGCAGTCGAAGGCCTCGTTCACCATCGAGCCATTGACGAAATACTGCAGCGTGTCGCCTTTGGCGATGACTTCGAGGCGGTTCCATTCGCCGGAGGGCGATTCGACATCTTCGCGACCACGGAAGCCTTTCTTGTCCACCCAATCAACATCGCGATGCTTCCAATTGATGCGGCCCTTGGTCACGGTCTGGCGCGGTTCGCCCTTCTTCCAGATCTTCTCTTTGTCACGATCGAGCATGAACTCGGACGAGAGCGAGGTCGTCAACTCGGTGCCGTCGGCAAGCTTCGGCGAGAGCACGAGGATGTCGCCGATGCCGCCCTCGATGATTTGTGCCTCAATGCTGGCCATCCAGGTGTCGCTGTAAGCGCCGTGCGGGCCATAGGCATGCAGTAGAATGCCGTTGTCCATCGCGGCATGCTCGCGTTTGCCCCAGGTCTTCGCGCCCCACTTGAATTCGATGACGAGATGGTAGTCGCGGTAGTTTTCCTTCGTGGCAACATAGCCATAGCCGCGTCCGCTGATGTGGAAGGTGCCATCTGCTGCGAAGGTCCAGATGTCCTTCGGATCATCGTGGAAATCCATCTTCGGATTCACGTGGTGCTCGACGTTGCCGGATTTGATCACATCGAAGAGATTGATCTTCGCTTTGACAGCTTCGGCGGCACTGAGGCTGCACACGAAGCACATGAGAGGAACGACAAGGTTGGAGAGGCGCATGGCGAGGATACGGAGGGAGAGAGAAAACATTACGGCGTGAGTGCGGATGAGGCAGACACGAATGCGACCAAACTTGGTGCTTTTGTGATAAAGGGGGGATAGCATTTGAAAGGATTTTACCTCTCTCTTTTTTCCTGAAACTAGAAGCGGTTTTGTATACTCGAATGGCATCTTATGTGTTCTACAGGCATGAAGATACTGAGTCACGATCCGGGTGCACGCGGCACGCATGGCAGTCCGGGACGCAGTGAGATCCGGAAGACGAAGCATCGGGTCATGGGCTCACGGCAGTCCCAGCGGCCGCTGGAGCGCAGTAATCAACCGCGCCAGAAACGCGGTTAAGCTCAATCACGGCCACAGCGCCAGAATCGCTGCACCGCCGAGCAGGGCGGAGGTCAATCCCAGCAGCACGGGCTTGATGAAAGCACGCGCACCGAGGGTCATGACGAGGATGCTTTTGAAGACGATGTTGGCCAGACCTCCCAGCAGGATCATGCGCCAAGCGGTGGACGTTTCCAAACTAGCCATGCTGACGAGACGTGAGGTGGAGAGGGTGATGGCGTCCATGTCGGTGAGACCGGAGATGGCCGCGGCGATGTAGAGACCGGAGTCGCCGAAATGGTGGCGTGCCGCAGCGACGATGAGCAAGACGACGGCATAGAGCAGGCCGAAGACGACGGCGCTCTTGAGTTCGGAGGGCGGTGATTCGTCGGCGGTGTGCTTGTTCGATCGTTCGGACAGGCGATGCGTGATGGCGGCGATGAGGCCAAACCAGAACATCATGGCGATGAGCGGTGGCAGCATGGTCTGGATGTGCGCGGGGGCGGCAATGGCGACTTCGACGATGACGCGGAGAAAGACGATGGCAGACGCAATCAAGGTGATGGCGGCCAAGGTGATGCCGCAGGCGCCCACCACACGGCTGCGCCGTGCCAGGCTGGCCGTGGTGGCCGTGCTGGAGATCAAACCACCAAAGATGCCGGCGAGTGCTGCGCCCTTGCTGCCGCTGATGAATTTACCCGCGAGGTAGGCGGTCAGGCTGATGCCGACGATGAGCACGACCATGAGCCAGATGGCAAAGGGATTGAGCACGCCGAGGTAACCCATTTCGCGATTCGGCAAAGCAGGCAAGATGACGAGTCCTGCGAGCACGAGGCGGGCGATCTCACGCAGATCGTCTTCGCCAATGCGGCGCACCATGTCGTGCAGCGGCTTTTTACTCTGCAACAGGACCATGACCGTGCCGGCGATGATCACTGAGACGAGCCGCAGACCATGCATGGTGATCATGCCCGTGGTGAACATCACCAGCATGGCCATTTCCGTGGTGAGGCCGGAATCGGGCTCCTTGTTCTGCATTTCAGCCAGATGGCCGATGATGACGACACTGACGCAGGTGATCAGCGCGGCAGCGATGACCCAACCGCCGTAGAGAATCCCCAGCAGGCCACATAGCGCACCCAGGAGCGAGAGCAGCGCAAAGGTGCGAATGCCAGCGACACGGTTCTGCACCCATTCACGCTGCAATCCGACCAATAGGCCCAAGCCGAGCGCCGTGCCAAAGGACTGCAGCAGCTCGGCGGTTTCTGGGAGAGGCGTGGGCATGAGAGGTGAACGAAATGTAGTTGGTATTTCACACGCACTTGCCATGCAGGCCAACCCAGTCCAAGAAACGTATCTCCCACGCACCAACCATGTCCATCTGGAATTACGCCAACTCACAGCTCAAAGACCTCGTCGCCTATGAACCCGGCAAGCCCATCGAGGATGTGGCCCGTGAACGAGGCTTGAAGCCGGAGGACATCATCAAGCTGGCGTCGAACGAGAATCCGCTCGGCCCATCCCCCAAGGCCATCGTGGCGATGCAGGAGGCGGTGAAGGAGGTGCACATCTATCCCGATGGTGCCTCCTGGAAACTGCGCCATGCGCTGGCGGAGAAGTTTGGCCTGGAGATGGGCAATTTCATCATGGGCAGTGGCTCCAACGAGGTGATCGAGTTCATCGGCCACGCCTTCCTGAAGCCTGGCGACAACATCATCACCGCCAAGCACGCCTTCCTTGTCTATAAGCTAATGGCCAAGGTCTTCGGCGCCGAGACCATCGAAGTCGATGATCCGGGCTACGTGCATGACTTGGATGCCATGGCTGCTGCCATCACCCCGCATACCAAAGAGGTCTTCATCGCCAATCCGAACAATCCGACGGGAACGCTCGTCACGCAGGAGCAGATAGACCGTTTCATGGCCAAAGTGCCGCCGCATGTGGTGGTGGTCTTTGACGAGGCCTACTACGAGTTTCTCGACAATCCGCCCGACACGCTCAAATACGTCCGCGAAGGCCGCAACGTGGTCGTACTGCGCACCTTCTCCAAGATTCAGGGCCTTGCTGGCACGCGTGTCGGTTACGGCATCGCCAACAAGGAACTCATCGACGTGCTGCAACGCACGCGGCAGCCGTTCAACCTCAACTCCATTGCGCAAGCCGGTGCCTTGGCCGGATTGCTCGACCAAGAACATCAGGACAAGACCAAGCGCATCACCGACGAAGGCCGCACCTACTTGCAGGCGCAGTTTGGCCAGATGGGTCTCGAATACATCCCCAGCTTCGCGAACTTCGTGCTCGTCAAAGTCGGCGATGGCAACGCTGTCTTCAAAGGCATGATGGACAAGGGCGTCATCGTCCGCGCCATGGCCGCCTACAATCTGCCGGAGTGGGTGCGCATCAGCATCGGCACCATGCCGCAGAACGTGCGTTGCATTGAAGTGCTGAAGGACGTGATCGGGAAGTAGAATGAAAAGTACGATGGATACTCGTGTCCGTCGGGTGTGGCAGTGCGTCATCGACGGGCAGGAGTGCCCATCGTACTATGACGAGCTGTCTAACTTCAGCACCTGCGGCAGTTTCTCAACATTGCCATGAGCGTCTTCGGCGATGGCTTCGAGCTTGAGTGCTTTGGTGTCTTTGAGACGGACCTCCCATTCGGTGTGATTGGGAGCCAGTGACTCGGCAGCGACGCCGTTCACGGTGACGGACTTGATGGTGTCGTTGCTGCTTGTTGTGCCGCGCACGATGAGCATGTCTTTGCCGCGTGTGACACTGGTGATGACTGAGGTGGGTGGTAGGTCGTAGGCGCGTGCGCTGTCGTCAGGGAACGTATCGTTGGGCTTCAGATTGCCGGGGACGAAGGTGTAATACTTCTCGGGTGGGACGTTGGTGAACTTGAGGCCGCGATAGAAGTGGTCTTTGTACTCAGGACGCCACACGCCGTATTCGGCGTTGTAGAAATCACAGCCGTCGAGCCAGATGCTGGGTGAGACGGGATGGATGGGCCAGTGTACGTCCCAACATTTTAAATTGCGGACAATGAAGGGATGCCGCGCATCGGGGCCGACACCGGCGACGGTGTTTTCGCCGAAGGGTGCGCCGCCGCCGATGTTGAGCGAGTGGCGGCGCATGGTGTGTGCTTCGTTGTCATCAAAGCGGATGAATGGCAGCGTACGGATGTCCACCGACGCGCGAGTGCCGTCGGGCTGCTCGACACTGAGCGTTGGATCAAATGCGGCGTTCTTGGTGACCTGGAAGAAGTAGCCGTATTCATCGCACTCGGCGGCGCTATTGCGCGTGAAGCTGTTGCGCGAATTCGCCCACCAGAAGCCGGAGCCGTCGTTCAAATCGTAGGGCAGCACTTGTTTCTGCAGCGGCTGCGTCATGAAGGCTTGCACGGCGAGGTTGCGGTCGAGCACGTTGTTGATCTCGGTGCCGTCTTCGAGGAAAAAACCATGACCTAGGCTGCGATAGCCCACGCAATCACGCACGACGAGATAGTTGGTGCCATGAATCGTCAGCCAGCGGTTGCCGCTGTCCCAGATCGATGCGCCGATGACGGACGCGCCACGCATGCTGTCGCCAACGAGATGAAAATGCAGGCTGTAACGTCCCAGCACGTCCTCTTTGCCGAGATGACGAAACTCCGCGTAGCTGATGCTGCCCTGGGATTCGCGATGAAACATCGTGTGGCCGCGTGCCTTCGCCGGATCGGCGGATTCGACGATCACATTGCGGCTGAGGTTGGCAACTTCACCCGCATAACCGCCGTCGAGCACGACATGCTCAAAGGTGAGCGGCTGATCAAGCGTGAGTGTGCTGCCATCGACGGCCTTGATGAAGCGTTCCTCAGTTTGACCCTGGCCCGGATCACGCAACGATTTGGTGAAGGTCTTCTTGATCTTGTTCTGCCGCGTGGTGGCGACCACGATGATGCGATCTCCCACCCGCCATTTCGTTGCCGCTTCGGCGACCGTGACGGTGCTGTCGCCGATCTTCGCGGTTTGGCCGAGCTTGAGCCAGGTGCGTGGCATCGTCGCACCATGAAACTCCATGCGTCCGCCGCAGCATACGACGGCCGGGCAGGATTCGGCGTTCATACCTTCAAACATCACCAAGCGGATCAAGGCTGTGTGATCTGCGGTGATGGGCTGCTCCTGCGTGCCAACGAGCAGCGCCGCACGCGGTGTTTTGCCATCGTTCGGCGTCAGATGCGCATCACAGTCGAAGCCTTCCTCCGCCGTGTTCTCGCCCGCTTGAATCTTGATCAGGCCGACATCGAGCCGTGTGTCCTTGCTGGGATCAAAGCTCACCGTGCCGGAGATGTGCAAAGCGCGGATGGCCTGTTCTGCTTTGACATCGTAGATCACTTGATGACCAGTGCGAACGAGCACGGTGGAGGCTGTGGTGGGCGCCTTGCCATTCTCCCAAGTCTCAGGCTGCGACCACGGGCCGCTTTTCGCGCTGCGGATGACAGCATCTGCTGCTGCGGCGTGGGCAAGGCACAAGAAACTCAGCGTGAGAAATTTCATCATGATGTTCCAAACGTCATATGACGTGGGAGTTGCGCCGATATGTTGCTTTTTATTGTCCGCTACGTTGCTTTCGTATGACGAGGACATCACGCGCCATGCGGAAGGAATCACGGACAAGATGCACGTGGCCACCGGGCGTCTCGTGCCAGGCGATGGGGATTTCATCAACTGTGGAGCCGCTGTCGTGCAAGGCGGCGAGGAGTTCGACATCGAAGGCAAAGCCATGGATGCGCAGGGCAGATGCGATGCGCAGGTAGGCGCTGCGTGGAATCAACTTCAGGCCGCACTGGCTGTCGTGGATGCGGATGTGCAACAAGGAGGAGACGAGCAAGCCGAAGACACGGCCAATGAGGCGGCGCTTCCACTGGCGGCGCACTTGGCCGCTGAACTGGCTCAGGCGCGAGGCAAACAGCGCGGTGCGCGGTGTGGATTGTTCGCGGGCGAGTTGGATAAGTCGTGCGACCTCAGTGGCGGAACAGGAGCCATCGGCATCGACGAAGGCAAGCCAGTCAGCGTGCTGTTGCAAATTCCAACCGGCATAAACGGCACCGCCTTTGCCGAGATTGGCGGGCAGGAAGAGCGGATCGAGCAGCTGTGCATGCTGCTGGCATAGCGGCGAGAGGATGCCACGCATGCGGGCGACTTCGGCGGCATCAGAGCCGTCTTCGACGACACGGATCGTCACCCCGCCGAGTGCCTGCGTCACCTCACACAATTCCGCGAGGAAAGGGCCGATGCGTCCACTCTCCTGGTAGCACGGAATGACGAGATGGACGGAGGCGGGCATGAGCTTGATGAAAATGCTGAAATGGGAAAATGGGAAAATAGAAATTGGAAATTGGAAATTGGAAATTGGAAATTGGAAATTGGAAATTGGAAATTGG
>Ga0114970_10000332_pt1 | contig 34604 bp, 24 predicted proteins | sample M_140205_XF_Meta_FD_87030 | JGI IMG/M metagenome (GOLD analysis project Ga0114970, IMG submission 87030) | Freshwater microbial communities from Lake Montjoie, Canada to study carbon cycling - M_140205_XF_MetaG | ecosystem: Environmental > Aquatic > Freshwater > Lake | place: Lake Montjoie... | reverse complement strand
TGGTGCTGGCCGTCGCCGCAGCGCTGTCGGGCGTGAGCATGGCGCTGTGCCTGGTGATCCTGATGCTGGCGCCCGCCGTCACCGTGGCCGGATATGAGATACGCGGGCACCGCCACCAGGCCGAGGCGCTTGCGCGCGATGGCTCTGCGATGCTGGACTGACGGCAGCGCCGCCAGAGCGCGCCACAGGGGGAAACATGGAACTGGACCGCCGCACGCTTCTGACCGCCACCGCCGCCGCCACCGGGGTGGGTTTGCTGCCGGGCACTGTCATGGCGCAGGCACAACCGGCACCGGTCGCGCCAGCGCCCGTGCCGCCGGTGACACAGACCCTGGCGCGCTATCTGGTCGCCGCAAAATTCGAAGACCTGCCCGCCACCGTGCGCAAGGAAGCCGCGCGCAGCTTCCTCAACTGGATGGGCGTGGCGGTGGGCGGTGCACGCCATGAGACGGTGGATCACGCCATCGCTGCCCTGGCGCCGTTCAGCGGCAAGCCCGAAGCCACCATCCTGGGCCGCCGCGAGAAACTCGATATCCTCAACGCCGCGCTGGTCAACGGCATCAGCTCGCACATCTTCGATTATGACGACACCCATCTGAAGACCATCATCCATCCTGCCGGTCCCGTCGCGTCTGCCATCCTGGCGCTGGCGCAGCACCGCAAGATCAGCGGGCGCGATTTTCTGGGTGCGCTGGTGCTGGGGATCGAAACCGAATGCCGCATCGGCAACGCCGTCTATCCCAGCCATTACGACCTGGGTTGGCACATCACCGGCAGCTGCGGCATGTTCGGCGCCGCCGCCGCGTCAGGAAAATTGCTGGGCCTGAACGAACAGCAGATGGCCTGGGCGCTGGGCATCGCCGCGTCGCAGCCGGTGGGACTGAAAGTCCAGTTCGGCACCATGACCAAGAGCTTCCATCCCGGCCGCGCCGCCCAGAACGGCCTGACGGCGGCGCTGTTGGCGGCGAGAGGCTACACCGCCGCCGAGAATGCGCTGGAAGGCCGCGACGGTTTCGCCCAGGCGGCCGCGCGGGCGGTGAAGTGGAGCGAAGTCACCGAAGGGCTGGGCAGCCGCTATGAAGCGGCGCTCAATACCTACAAGCCGTTCGCGTGCGGCATTGTCAGCCATCCCGGCATCGATGCGGCGATCCAGTTGCGCAGCGAGAATAAACTTACGGCAGACCAGATCGAAAGCGTGATCCTGCGCGCCAACCCGCTGGTGCTGTCGCTGATGGGCAAGGATGAACCGCAGGCCGGGCTGGAAGGAAAGTTCAGCATCTATCACTGCATCGCGGTCGGGCTGATCCACGGCGCGGCGGGCGAGCGCCAGTTCCAGGATGCGGTGGTGCGCGATCCCGTCGTGGTGGCGCTCAGGCGCAAGGTGCGGGTGCAGACCGACGCGTCGGTGGCGACGCAGAAATGCGATCTCACCGTCACCTTGAAAGATGGCCGCACCCTGACGCGCCATATCGAGAGCGCCATCGGCAGCGTCGACCGGCCACTAAGCGACGCGGCACTGGAAGCCAAGTTCTCCGACCTGGCTGAGGGCATCCTGCCCCGTGCCCAGACGGCGCGGCTGATGCAGTTGTGCTGGGGAATCGCCGACGCGCCGGACGCCGGGGCGGTGGCGCTGGCGGCCGCTGCCGCCGGGTAATTTCGCATGCGTAATATCGGCTTGCCCGGCCCGGCAGCTTCTCCCTGCCGGAAAGTCTTGCGATGGCTGGATTTTCGGCGGCGATCTGTGTAACAGCCGGGCATGGATTTTCTACCCGAAGATTGGCAGGACGCGATCCTGCTGGGCCGCGTCGATCTTGGCGAAGGCCCGACCCCGATCCTGGTCCACAAGGGCGAGGTGTTCGACGTCTCGGCCACCGCCCCCACCGTGTCGGCACTGCTCAACGCCTGGGATGGCACCATCCCGAAGGGCAAATCGCTGGGCCCGCTCGACGCTTTTGACTTCAAGCCGCAGTGGGAAGGCGACACGCGCCTGCTCGCGCCCGTCGATCTGCAATGCGTCAAGGCGGCGGGCGTGACCTTTGCCGTTTCGGCGGTGGAACGGGTGATCGAGGAACGCGCCCGTGGTGATGCCGGCAAGGCCGCCGCCATCCGCGCCGATCTCACGGCGCGCGTCGGCGCTGATATCCGCGCGGTCAAGCCGGGCAGCGAGGACGCCGCCAAGCTCAAGGCTGTGCTGATCGCTGACGGTTTCTGGTCGCAATATCTGGAAGTCGCCATCGGCCCCGATGCCGAGGTCTTCACCAAGGCGCCGGTGCTGGCAGCGGTGGGCTGGGGTGCGGAAATCGGCATCCGCTCCAATTCCACCTGGAACAACCCCGAGCCGGAAGTGGCGATCGTCTGCGACGCCAGGGGCCGCCTGCTGGGCGCGATGCTGGGTAACGATGTCAACCTGCGCGACTTTGAAGGCCGCAGCGCCTTGTTGCTGGGCAAGGCGAAGGACAACAATGCCTCGGCGGCGCTGGGTCCGTTCATCCGCCTTTTTGATGAGAAGAGCTTCACGCTGGATCATGTGCGCCAGGCGGTAATCGAGATGACGGTCCAGGGCACCGACAATTACCGGCTGGAAGGCACCAACACGATGGGTGAGATCAGCCGCGATCCCACCGATCTGTGCGCCCAGGTGATGAGCGAGCACCAGTATCCCGACGGCTTCTGTCTTTATCTGGGGACCCTGTTTGCCCCCACCCAGGACCGGGACGATCCGGGCCGGGGCTTCACCCACAAGGTCGGTGACGTCGTGCGGGTCTCCAACCCCAAGCTGGGGGTGCTGGAAAACCGGGTGGTTTATTCCAAATCGGCCCCGCCCTGGACCTTTGGCGTCGGCGCCCTGATGGCCAACCTTGCCAAACGCGGGCTGCTGAAGGCGTAATGCCGCCACTTTGACGGCATGCCCTTACCGCGTGGTAATCCATGCCCAAGATGCATGACCCGGCCCCGGCGGGACGGGTTGTCTTGTCAGACAATTCGACTAAGTACAGCGGACTCTTGAACCCGGAGGCTTTCCCATGACGGCGCAAAAACTCACCCATTTCATCGGCGGCAAGGAAGTCTCCGCCGCCACCCCGCTGGAGAGCCTCAATCCCTCCAATACCGGCGAAGTGATCGCCACCTTCCCGGAAGGCACGGCGGAAGACGTCAATGACGCCGTCGCAGCGGCGCGCAAGGCGCAGCCGGGCTGGGCCGCGTCCTCGCCGGAAGTGCGCTCCGACATTCTCGACAAGGCGGGCAGCCTGATCCTTGAGCGCCGCGAGGCCATCGGCAAGCTTCTGGCCCGTGAAGAAGGCAAGACCCTGCCGGAAGCCATCGGCGAGACCGCCCGTGCGGGCCGCATCCTGAAATATTTTGCCGGTGAGGCGCTGCGCCGCCACGGCCAGAACCTGGAATCCACCCGCCCCGGCGTCGAAGTGCAGACCTATCGCGAAGCGGTGGGCGTGTACGGCCTGATCACGCCGTGGAATTTCCCCATCGCCATTCCCGCCTGGAAGCTGGCCCCGGCGATCGCCTTCGGCAATTCCGTGGTGCTGAAGCCCGCCAATCCCACGCCCGCCACCGCGCATGCGCTGATCTCGGTGCTGCATGAAGCGGGCCTGCCCGCCGGTGTCGTCAACATGGTGCTGGGTCGCGGCAATGTCGGCGACGCCATCGCCAAGCATCCCGACGTCAATGGCGTCTCCTTCACCGGCAGCCAAGCTGTCGGCTCCAAGGTGGCCGCTGCCGCCGTGGCGCGCCAGGCGCGTGTGCAGCTGGAAATGGGCGGCAAGAATCCGCTGGTGGTGATGGACGATGCCGAGTTCGACCGCGCCGTGCAGATCGCGGTGGATGGCGGCTATTTCGCCACCGGCCAGCGCTGCACCGCTTCCAGCCGCGTGTTTGTGCAGGAAGGCATCTATGACAAGTTCATCGCCGCCGTCGCCGAACGCGCCAAGGCGCTGAAGGTGGGCGATGCGCTCGATCCCGCCACCCAGATGGGCCCGGCCGTCACCGACAGCCAGCTCGCGGGCAATTTGAAGTATGTCGATATCGCCCTCAAGGAAGGCGGCCGCCTGCTGGCCGGTGGCGCCGAAGGCCTCAAGCTGGCCAACCCCGGCTATTACATGAGCCCGACCCTGATCGTGGACACCAAGGCCAGCGACACCATCAACCAGGAAGAAGTCTTCGGCCCCGTCGTCTCGGTGGTGAAGTTCAAGACCTATGACGAGGCGCTGGATCTGTGCAACGCGGGCAATTTCGGCCTGTCCGCCGGCATCGTCACCACCAGCCTGAAGCATGCGCGCCATTTCCAGCGCAACATCAAGGCGGGCATGGTGATGATCAACCTGCCGACGGCGGGCGTGGATTATCATGTGCCGTTCGGCGGCACGCGCGGTTCGTCCTATGGCCCGCGCGAGCAGGGTTTCTCGGCGGTGGAGTTCTACACCACCATCAAGACGGCCTATTCATTTTCATAGTGTCATGGCCCACCAGCGAGCATAGCGAGCGCGAGCGGGCCATTCAGTTTTAGTGCCGCAGTCGCTGTAGAAACTGGATGGCCCGGGCAAGCCGGGCCATGACAAAATTAAGCGAAGGCCCTGGTTCACGCCGGGGCTTTTTTGTTGAACCATGTACAGGCCCTGCTCCCCTTTTTGCGCGAAGCGCATAAAAAGGGGGAGGTGCCGTAGCAGCGCTTGCGCTGCGAAGGCGGAGGGGGTTAATCCAAACGATGGCTTCACCGCTTCTGCATCTCACCGACATCAAGCTGAGTTTCGGCAATACCCAGTTGCTGGATGGGGCGGAACTGTCGGTGGGCCCGCGCGACCGGCTCTGCCTGGTGGGGCGCAACGGCTCGGGCAAATCGACCCTGCTCAAGATCGCCGCCGCCATGATCGAGGCGGATAGCGGCAACCGCTTTGCCCAGCCCGGCGCCACAATCCGCTACCTGGCCCAGGAGCCGGACCTGTCCGGCTATGCCAGCACCCGCGAATATGTCGAGGCGGGGCTGGTGGAAGGCGATGATCCCAACCGCGCGTTCTACCTGCTGGGTTCGCTGGGCCTGACCGGCGACGAAAATCCCGCCACCCTGTCGGGCGGCGAAGCCCGCCGCGCCGCGCTGGCGCGCGTGCTGGCGCCGCGCCCCGATGTGCTGCTGCTGGACGAGCCCACCAACCATCTCGACCTGCCTGCCATCGAATGGCTGGAAAGCGAACTCGCCGGCATGGCGGGGGCGCTGGTGCTGATCAGCCATGACCGCCGCTTCCTGGAAACCCTGTCGCGCACCACGGTGTGGCTGGATCGTGGCCGCTCGCACCGGCTGGAAAAAGGCTTCAGCCATTTCGAGCTCTGGCGCGACGAGAAGCTGGCGGAAGAGGAATTGCAGCGCCACAAGCTGGAACGCCGCATCGCCGAGGAAGAACATTGGGTGCGCTATGGCGTCACCGCGCGGCGCAAGCGCAATGTCGGGCGGCTTGAAAGACTGCGCGGCATGCGCACCGAGCGGCGCGAACAGTTGCGCAGCCTGGGCAACGTGAAAATGGAAGCGGCCGAAGGCGGCACCGGCGGCACCAAGGTGATTGACGCCAAGGGCATCGCCTTTTCGTATGGCGCGCGCGAAATTGTGCAGGACTTCAGCCTGCGGGTCCATCGCGGCAACCGTATTGGCGTGGTGGGGCCGAACGGCGCCGGCAAGACGACGCTGCTCAAGCTGCTGCTGGGTGAGCTGCAGCCGGACAAGGGCAATGTGAAGCTGGGGCAGGGCCTGCAGATCGCCCAGCTCGACCAGAGCCGCAGCAAGCTGCATCCCGAACAGTCGCTGGCCGCCGCCGTCACCGACGGCAGCGGCGACATGGTGATGGTGGCGGGCAAGCCACGCCATGTGATGAATTACCTGCAGGACTTTCTCTTCACGCCACAACAGGCCCGCACGCCGGTGAAGGTGCTTTCGGGCGGCGAACGGGCACGGCTGCTGCTGGCCAAGCTGTTCGCCACGCCGTCTAATTTTCTTGTGCTGGACGAGCCCACCAACGATCTCGACCTGGAGACACTCGACCTGCTGGAAGAAGTGATCGCCGACTATCCCGGCACCGCCCTGATCGTCAGCCATGACCGCGATTTCCTCGACCGGGTGGCGACCCAGATCGTGGCGGCAGAAGGCGATGGCCGCTTCGTGGAATATGCCGGCGGTTATGCCGACATGCTGATGCAGCGCGGCGTCCCGGAATCGGCAAAGGCGAAAATGCCCAAGAAACAGGCGGTGGAGCGGCCCCGGAAAGACCGCCCCGCCAAGATGAATTTCAACGACACCCACGCCCTGAAGGTGCTGCCCGAAAAGATCGCGGCAGCGGAGCGCGAGATCGCCGGGCTTGAGGAAAAGCTTGCCGATGCGGCGCTTTACAGCCGCGACCCTGCCAAATTCTCGGAAATCTCCGGCAAGGTGGCCATGTTGCGGACCCAGAAGGATGCCGACGAGGAACGCTGGCTGGCGCTGGAAATGGTGCGCGAGGAACTGGAAAGCTAACGGCTGCGCCGCTTGCAACGCCCCATCAGGGCTTGGCTTCGGCCCTGTCGGCTGTGGCCCAGCGCGCCAGCCAGTCGGCGATGCCCTGCGGCGTCATCTTGGTGGCATTGGCCAGCACCGTCACGCTGCCCGCATTCACCAGCTCACCATCCGGCGTTACCACCAGCACGGACGGTACGCCTTCCAGCCGCCCCCACCGTCAGGCGCAGCGTCCGGCTCATGCCGCCGTCTTCTCGTTCATCAGGCCCCGGCCTTCCAGCAAAGCCGCGATGCGCGGGTCGCGGCCGCGGAAGGCGCGATAGGCCTCGGCAAAGTCGCGCGTGCCGCCGGACGAATAGACATATTCATACAGCCGCGCCGCGACGGCAGGGTCGAAGACGTCGCCGGTTTCCTGGAAGGCGCGGAAGCCGTCGGCATCCAGCACTTCGGCCCAGAGATAGGCGTAATAGCCCGCCGCATAGCCGTCGCCGCCGAAGATGTGGCCGAAATGGCGGGCGGCATGGCGGGGCGCGATCTCTTCGGGCATGGCAATGCGCGCCAGCGCGCGGGCCTGCACGGTGTCGGCGTCGCGGATGTCGCCGCCGCAATGAAATTCCATGTCGATGAAGGCGCTGGCGAGGAATTCCACCGTGGCGAAACCCTGGTTGAAATTGCGCGCCGCCAGCAGCTTGTCCAGCAGGGCGCGCGGCATGGCTTCGCCCGTCTGATGATGGACCGCGAAGCGCGACAGGATTTCCGGCTGCTCCAGCCAGTGTTCATAAAGCTGTGACGGCAGTTCGACGAAATCGCGCGCCACATTGGTGCCGGACAGGCGCGGGAACACGACCTGGCTCAGCAAGCCATGCAAGGCATGGCCGAATTCATGAAACAACGTGCGGGCATCGTCGAACGACAGCAGGCAGGGCTCGGCCTTGGTGAAGTTGCAGTTGTTGAGGATGATCGGCAGCACCTCTCCCTCCAGCCGGTGCTGGTCGCGCAGCGATGACATCCAGGCGCCGCCCTGCTTGGACGCCCGCGCGAAATAGTCGCCATAGAACAGCCCGATGGTCTTGCCCGCGCGCAGCACTTCCCACACCCGTACATCGGGGTGATAGACCGGAATGTCGCCACGCGGCCGGAACGAAACGCCGAACAGCTTGCCCGCCGTGAAGAAGGCCGCCTCGATCATGCGATCCAGCGCGAAATAGGGGCGCAAGACGCTCTCGTCGAAATCATAAAGCCGCGCCCGCAGCTTTTCGGCGTAATGGCGCCAGTCCCAGGGGGCGAGGCGAAAGTTCGCGCCTTCCTCGGCCACCAGCGCCTGCAACGCGTCGCGTTCGGCCAGGGCGCGGGCACGGGCCGGTTCCCAGACTTCTTCCAGCAGGGCGCGGGCGCTGGCCGTCGTCCCGGCCATGGAATCGTCCAGCTTGAAGGCGGCGAAGGTCTCGTAGCCCAGCAGTTGCGCTTTTTCCTGCCGCAACGCCACCATCTGCGCAATCACGGGCGCATTGTCCTTGCCGCGCGCGCTGAAGGCGCGGAACAGGGCTTCGCGCGCCGGGCGGTCTTCGGCGCTTTGCAGGAACTCCTCCACTTCGGAGCGCGACAGCGTCACCGCATAAGCGGTGTCCAGTCCGCGTTCCTGCGCCGTGGCGGCCGCCGCCGCCCGCTGGGCCTCCGACAGGCCTGCCAGCTGGTGTTCCTGCAGCGGCAGCGCCGTGGCCTGCTCGTCGGCCAGCACGTTCTGCGAGAATTGGGTCGCCAGCGTCGCCAGCGTTTCGCCGATGGCGGCAAAGCGGGCGCGGCTGTCGCCGTCCAGCGTGGCGCCGGCGCGGACGAAATCGAGGTGATAGCGTTCCAGCACGCGCATTTCTTCGGCGCGCAGGTTCGCGGTGGCGCGGGTGCGGTAAACCGCATCCAGCCGGGCAAACAGGGCGGCATCGAGATAGACCGCGTTCCAGTGCCGGGCCAGGCGCGGCGCCATCTCCAGCTCGATCGCATGCAGCGCCGCGTTGGTGTTGGCGGATGCCAGGTTGGAAAAGACCAGCTCCACGCGCGTCAGCAAGGCGCCGCTCTTCTCCAGCGCCGTCACAATGTTGGCGAAGCTGGCGGGTGCGGGATCGCTGGCAATGGCCGCGATCTCGGCCTCATGCGCGGCCAGTGCCGCATCATAGGCGGGCGGGAAATGCTCTGGCTGCAGCGCCGCCAGCGGCGGCGCGGCAAAGGGCGCGGTCCAGGGGCTTAAAAGGGGTTTTTCCATCCCTGCAATATAGCCTGCTTCAGCGAATTTCCCACACGATGGTCACATTGGCGCTGACACTTTCCTCGCCCGCCGCCACCGGCACGCTGTCTGCGGCCATCGCCATCATGCGGTACATGGGCCGGGGCGGCTCGCTGCTGCCGCCTTCGCTGATGGAGAGGATCTGCCCCAGCGCCACGCCCGCTGCGGCGGCATATTGCTGGGCGCGCAACCGCGCATCGGCCACGGCTTCGCTGCGCGCCTTGGCCAGCAGTGGCGCCGGCTCCTTGATGGAGAAGTTCAGGCCGTTCATCTGATTGGCGCCGGCCGCAACCAGCGCGTCCAGCGCCATGCCCACCTTGGTGATGTCTTCCAGGATGACATGCACCTGGTTGCTGACACGGTAGCCGGCCAGGCGGGGCGTTTCATTGGGAGTCCGGCTGCTATAATTGGGCGAGACACTGAAGTTGCTGGTCTGGATGCTGCGGCGGGCGATGCCCTGCTTTTCCAGCGCCGCGAAGACCCGGTTCATGGCGGCGACGGCGGTGGGCGCTTCGGTGGTGACGCCGGCAGAGATGTCGGCCATGTCCGGCGGACCCTTGACGGTGCCGGTGCCGCTCATGGCGATGGTGCGGGGCGCGGGCATGGCGGTTTGCGCCGATGCCGCGCCGTTCAGGGCCAGGATCAGGACCAGTGCGCCGAAAGCGGATTTCATCATGGGGTCACCTTTGCAAATCGGGGCCATTCTAGACCGATCCGGGCGGCAAAATCGCGGCGGTTGCAAGGCGGTTTCGCGGGAACCGGCGCCCTGCTATAGCCTGCGCTGGTAAGGGCCTGTAGCTCAGTTGGTTAGAGCTGACCGCTCATAACGGTTAGGTCCCTGGTTCGAGTCCAGGCGGGCCCACCATTCACTTTGCTCATGGCGGGCCGCCTGGGTTGTCTGAAGGCGCGGCTTTGCCGCGCGGGGGCGGGCCCACCAACACTTGTACCTGATCTAGGATCGCGGGAGCGTCTCGATCACTGGAGCAGTTGCCGGACGCCGTCCATGATCACCTTCTCCGCCGTCAGCGTGGTGTTTGAGATTGTCATCTCATAGCCACCCTCGCCATAGGCATCCCTGTTGCCGATATACCCGAAGCCCTCGGCATAGGCCGCCATGGCGACGAAATTGTTCGGACGGATCGCCTGGGCGCCGAGCTGATACTGGACAAAGCTCTCACCCGGGATGTGCACTGAATAACCTTGTCCCACGCGCAGCACGGCAAGCGTGGTGCCATCCTCCAGACCCTGCGCCGAGAGATATTTGCTGATGGCCGCAATGCGTTCGGCCGCCGGACGCTTGGTGTCGGCAGCGACCGCGCGCGCCTCGTCCTTGAACATGCCATATTTGGCGGGAAGCGAGATGTCGGTGGTGCGCCACTCCACGTCCGCCGGCGTCAGCGGGGAACGCTCAGTCGCGGTCCAGGCACGCCGCATTGCGTCCTCCATCCGTCCGGCAAGTTCCTGGCGCGAGCGCTCGGAGCCGTCATTATACTTGCCGACCGTGATATTGCCGCCCGCGCCGGTGAAATAGACCTGGAACGCGCCAGTTTCCTTCTGGCGTCGTTCGCGTGCCAGCCCCACAAATTCCGGCGTGGGGATGCCCTTGCCGAAATTCACCTGGGGATGCGACGCGTAATAGTTGAGCGCAGCAACCGGGCGATTGCCGCTCCAGAAGCTGATCACGCGCACATAGGGATCGATAAGCCCTTCGGGAGCTTCCTGCGCTTCCTTGGGGTGGAGGATGCTCAGGACATGTCCGTCCGCATCGGCGTCCACCTTGATATCCGCAGCGACTTCCGCCGGATACTCGTTGGTATAGGTCGATTGGCGATGCATCCACACGCGCCCATTGGCGCCCATGATGCGCCGGTTCGCGCCGATTCGTTCCGCCATCGCCTTGCCCAGGCCGACATGGGTGACCGGCTGAGCCTGGGGCAGCGCTTGCGTCAGCGCCGCCACCGAACGCGTTATCACCGAGCGAACCCAGGTGCCCTTGCTCGGTACGCCGGCCGGGACCGGTATTGGCAGGCCATGCTTGATCCGTTCCTCGAAGATTCCGAGATCGCCGCGCGGCGCATCATGCTGATGGAGAGCGTGCACCGTGACCCGGTTCGGCGTGGTGCCCGCTGCCTTTGCGAGTTGCGCATGCCATTCGTCGCGCGTCTTTCCGTCGATATTGACCCAGTCAACCGCCACCATGATGATCGGCTGGCCGGCGCCAAGGATCACCACGCCTTTGGCGCGCAGCGGCTCACCGATGGTTTTGACCACCGAATAGCCCATGTCGTACCCGATCGGCGGCGTCGCATCTGCTTCGAAGGTGGCGATCCGCAAGCCAGTCGCGGGGGCTGGCTGTGCAATGGTTGTCTGGACGTAGGCGGCGGGGAGAAGCCACAACCCGGTCATCAGCAGGCATCTGCGGGCGGCTGTTGCGATGGCGGTCATGGAAAATCCCCCTCCGTTTATCGACATTAGCGATGCTGCAATCCTACGTGCAGACAGGCGGTTTTTTTTACCGCAAAATCAGGCTTGTTGATCCATTGCCGGAGTAAAACCGGCGCTTGCCTTCGAAAAGCGAAGTAATTTCGCGTTTCACACGGCCTTGCTCCACGCCGCAGATTCAACGATGGGCGTGAGCGGGCGGCCCGTCTCGAACCAGGCAACCAGATTGTCGTAGGTCAGCTTTGCCATCATGCGGTGAGTATGCTGTGAGCCCGATCCCAGGTGCGGCATCAGGACGATATTGTCGAGTTCAAGCAGGGCTTGCGGTACCTGTGGCTCGCCTTCATAGACGTCCAGTGCCGCGCCCAGGATGCGGTGGGCGCGCAAGGCTTGGGTCAGAGCTGCGGTATCGACCACCGAGCCCCTGCTGATATTGACCAGGATACCCTGGGAACCCAGCAGTTCAAGGATATCGCCATTGATGCTGTGACGGGTGCCCGTGCCGCCGGCGGCGCAGATCATCAGCGTGTCGACGTGGGCAGCCATCTCGCGCAGCGACGGGAAATAGCGCGCGGCGCTGCCGGGGACCGGGCGGCGGCTGTGATAGGCGACCTCCAATCCGAAAGCGGATGCGCGCCGCGCCACCGCCTGGCCGATGCGGCCATAGCCGAAAATTCCCAGGCGGCGGCCTCTCAACGTGCCAACAGAGAGCGGAAAAGCACTGGTCTCGGACCATTTTCCGGCCCGCAGGAAGCGTTCGGCGGCGCCGAGATTGCGCACCGCCATGACAAGTAGCGCCATGGCGACATCCGCCACTTCCTCGGTCGTCACATCCGGCGTGTTGGTGACGACAAGGCCGCGCGCGGCGGCGGCGGAGAGATCAATGTCGTCATAACCCGCGCCAAAATTGGCGATCATGGCCAAGGCGGGCAGGCTTTCGATCAGCGCTGCGTTCACGCCTATCTCGTTGATCAGCGCGATGGCTTCGAACTCGCGCCCATGGGCGGCAATAATCGGCGCGACCTCGCTATGCTCGATCGCCTGATGGCAGATGAACCGTTCTTGCAACTTGGCGTCATACGGGGCGGGCAGGCGGCCTAAGACAAGCAGAGCGGGCCGCCGGTTCGGTGCTTCAGGCATCTTTCACTCTTAAAAAGGCAGGTTGGTCTGGTTCACCACCGACCGCAAAACCAGATTCGATGAGAAGCGGGATATGCCCGGCAGCCGCCGCAAGGCGGTCGCATAGAGCCGTTCCAGCCCCTCAAGATCCTTGACGGCCACGCGGAGTAGATAGTCCGGTGTTCCCGTGAGCAAGTAGCATTGCAGCACTTCCGGAATTTTGGAAACCGCCTTTTCGAATTTCATTACTTCATCGTCCGACTGGTTCGCCAGGCCGATGAAAATCACGGCGGTCAAATTTGCGTCGATGGCCGCCGGATTGATGCGCACCGTGTAATTCTCGATGACACCGCTATCCTCCAGCTTTTTCAACCGGCGGAAACAGGCGGACTCCGACATGTTCGCGGCGGTCGCCAGTTCCGCGATAGTCGCCCGCCCGTTGCGCTGCAATTCGCGCAGGATGGCGCGGTCGGCGGGCTCCAGCGGGTCCGGAGTAATATTTCGTTTTTTGGTGTACTTCATCGGATTTATTCCGTTAAAAGCGCCACAAAGCCACAATGCGGTGAAAAAAACCGCCGCTCAAGGGCTAGAGTTTCCGGGCCCAGGGAAACCGTATGTCGCCCGTCATCGCCAAGCCCATGCACCAGGAATCCGCAAAAGGACCGGAAGCGCGTTGTTCCTTCGAGCGCTCCGCCGCCGCCATCGCGGAGAATTCCCGATATGTTGCCGGCGGGGTCAACAGCGCCTTCCGCATCGGCATGGCGGGCGGACCTCTGGTCTTCAGCCATGGCGAGGGGCCGTATCTCTTCGACATCGATGGCAACCGGCTGATCGATTATTACTGCGGCATGGGCGCGATGGTGCTGGGCCATACGCCGCACAGCGTGCAGCAGGCGGTCAAGGACCAGGTCGACAAGGGCATTCTCTATGCCGGCCAGTCCGAGGTGGAATTCGAGGCCGCCAGAATTCTCTGCCAGTATATTCCGTCGGCGCAGCGCATCCGCTTCGGTTCGTCAGGCTCTGAAGTGGCGCAGGCCGCCTTCCGCCTGGCACGCGCCACCACGGGCAACCGCATCATCCTGAAATTCGAAGGCCATTATCACGGCTGGTTCGACAATATTCTCTGGTCCACCGCGCCGGCCAAGGATGCGGCCGGTCCGGCAGAGGCGCCGTCGCTGGCGCCCGGCAGCAAGGGCCAGGATACCAGCGACGCCGCTGGCCTTGATGTGCTGGGCTGGAACGATCTTCCAGCCCTGGAAGCGCGGCTGGCGCGCGGCGACATCGCCGCCGTCATCATGGAGCCGGCCATGTGCAACCAGGGCGCCATCGCGCCGGCGCCCGGTTATCTGGAAGGCGCGCTGGCCGCCTGCCGCCGCAACGGCACGATCCTGATCTTCGACGAAGTCATCACCGGTTTCCGGCTGGGGCGTTCTGGCGCGCAGGCGCGCTTCGGTGTTACCCCCGATCTCTCCATCTTTGCCAAGGCCATCGCCAATGGCTTTCCGGTGGCGGCGTTGGTTGGGCGCGGTGACCTGATGGACATGTTCGCCACCGGCGGTGTGCTGCATGGCGGCACCTTCAATTCCCAACCCGTGACCATGGCGGCGATGGTGGCGGCGCAGAACGAGCTGACGGCGCAACAGTATGAAAGCGCTTCGCGGCGGGGCGTAAGGTTGCGCGACGGTATCGCCACCATCCTGCAGGAGGCTGGCATCAAAGCGCAGGTCACCGGCTTCGAGCTGATGTTCCATGTCGGCTTCGGGCTGGACGCGCCGGCGCGTAGCTATCGTGACCTGCTCAAGCTGGACAAGGTGCTTTATGTAAAGTTCGCGCATGCCCTGCTGAAACGCGGCGTGCGGATCTTGGAGCGCGGCGCCTGGTTCGTCTCTTTCGTCCATGACGACGCAGTGATCGATGCTACGCTCGAGGCGGTACGCAGTGCGGCGCAGGAAATAGCAGCAGGCAAATAGCTGTCACGGGGGTGACCATGAATACGGCCCTGAAGGGCAATATCGGCCGCTTCCAGATGTTCGCCTTCGGCTTCGGCTCGATCATCGGCTCGGCTTGGTGCGTGCTGGTGGGCAGCTGGCTGGCCTCGGCCGGTCCTGGCGGTGCGGTGCTGGGCTTCCTGGCCGGCGGCATCGTGGTCTGCTGCATCGGCGCCTGTTATGCCGAACTGACCTCACGCGTTCCGGTCACCGGCACCGAGTTCAGCTATGTGCTGCATATCTTCGGGCGTCCGCTGGCGTTTTTTGTCGGCTGGTTCGTCGCCCTGGCCTGGATCTGTGTCACGATCTTCGAGGGGCTGGCCATTGCCTGGCTGTTCGAGCGCTTTGCCCCAAGCGTGCCGGACGTGGCGCTCTATACCGTCTTCGGCAACATCGTGACGCGCAACCAGCTGATCATCGGCCTTTCGGGTGCACCGCTGATCGCGCTGCTGAACTATCATGGCGGCAGTCTCCTGGCCCGTTTCCACAGCACGCTCACTTACGGCTTCATCGCCATGGCGCTGGGCTTTGTCGTGCTGATGCTGTTCCAGGGCCAGCCGTCAAACCTGCAACCGCTGTTTCCTGCTGCCACACCGGTATGGTGGCAGGGTGCGCTGGGCATCTTCGCCCAATGCGCCTTCCTGCTCTGTGGCTTCCAGGCGATCAGCCAGCTGGTGGAAGAACGCGCCCATCACATTTCGCTCGGTCTGGTATGCCGCATACTGATTTTGGCCATCGGCGCGGCGACCGTGTTTTATTGCTTGGTGGTCGTCTCCACGGCGACGGCGACGTCGTGGGTTGCGCTACCGGCCGGCAGCCTGGCCTTCGTGGAGGCCGTTCGCGGCTTGAGCTGGGGCAATGTGCTGGCGCCCATCGTGCTGCTGGCGGCGATGCTGTCCCTGGTCAAGACCTGGAACGGCGTCTTCATGATGGCAGCGCGGACGCTGATTGCGCTCACCCGCAACGGCTCCCTGCCCTCCCTGTTCAGCCGCGCGCCCGGACGCTCGGGCGTGCCATTGCCCATCGTACTCGCCATCCTCATCCCGAACCTGACGGGCGTCTTCCTGGGACGTGGCGCTATCGGCCTGCTGGTGGACACAATCACCATCAGCCTGGTGCTGGGTTACGCCATCTGCTGTGTCGGACTGTTGATGCTGCGCCGCCGGGAAAGTGTGGCGCAGCCTGGCGTGGTCATCGTCGGGCCCGCCGTGCTGGCGGTCGGCGTGATCGGATCGATCGCCATGGCGGGCGCCGCCCTGATCATGCCGCCGATCCAGCTTGGCGGCTTTCCGCTGGTCTATCTGGTGTTTCCAGGCTGGGCGCTGATCGGCGCGCTGACCTTCTTCGGCATGCGCGCAAAAAGCACATCACAACCCTGACATCAGCATCCCATTGAATTGGCAGTGTGCCGCGTTCTGAATTCCAAAAGCGCTACAGCGGCAAGCGCCGTTCATAGGGCTCCTGCAATGTGCAATGGGCGTTGGTACCGCTGCTGGCATCAGACGCGTGAGATACCAGAAATCGCTTCTTTATCGGCCACTTAGTTAGAAGCATGGCTTCAGGCGGGCCCACCATTCATTTTGCTCATGGCGGGCCGCCAGGGTTGTCTGAAGGCGCGGCTGGCTTTGCCGCGCGGGGCAGCTTTTCCGCCGCTTAATAAAGCGCGGGCGAATGTGCAGTCCGCAAATGGCGCATGTGAAAGCCGAAGCCAAATTCTCACCGTTGGTTTTGACGCGTCCGTATTGCTTCTTGTGCATTTTAGGCAAAAGATTTTGCCAATCATGTTGGGAGGGCGAAGATGCCGAAAGGTTACAACGCAGTAACGAAGTTTGCGCACTGGGCGGTCTTCCTGCTTGTCGCCGCACAATATGCCGTCGGGGAATTCATGCCCCATATCGGGCGCACGACACAGAATGCAGGGCTCGTTGCGGTTCACGTCACGCTCGGTGCCGTTACCATGCTGGCAATCCTGGTGGCGGTCCTGATCCGCTTCATTTACCCGGTGCCGCAACTTTCGGAATTGCCGCGTTGGCAGAAGGTACTCGCATTTTTCACCCACTGGGGACTGCTTCTGCTGCTCCTGGGAATGACCCTGCTCGGCTGGGCCGCCACCAACTCGCGCGGCTGGCCGGTGTCTGTCCTGGGCCTTGATCTGCCCATGATTGCCCAGAACGGTGACCGCTGGGCGCATGAGGCAGGAGACATTCACATCCTGCTCGTCAACGTTCTGTTGGCCCTGGTGGCGCTACATGCCGGCGCAGCGCTCTATCACCATTTCGTCAAGCGTGATGGCGTTTTGAGGCGGATGCTGCCTGGCGGATGAGAAGCGTCCATCACCTCTCTCGCAAGCCGATATCCTAGATTAGCCTACTTTATCTTCTGTCTGTTTTAAGCGGGGGCTTTCTGGAATGTCCGAACGTGAAACAGACCGGTGCTTTCGCCGGACGGCTGTAACGCAGCCGCGCGGTCGGAGGGCGTGCCTTTTGTCCCCGCATCGCACGGGCACGGACGTTTGTCCGTTGCGGCAGCCAGGAGGCGATCCCTAATGGGTCATGCCGCAAGACATCGCGCGTTAGAGGATGGTCGGTGTGCCCATCAAGCCCGGCGTATCAGCGCCATGACTATACTTCTGACGCCGCGAGGCGTTGCCGCGCCGAATGGGGCGGGAGAAATATCTGGCTGCCTCATAGCGACGCCTCGCTGCGGGACTGGCTTCTGAATGGAGAAAACTTCTACAGCCTGAAGGAGGCTGAGGTGGTGATTTGGCAATGGTGCAAGCACTACAACACCGCCAGAACGAGTTAAACGCTGGGGTATCGACCACCAACGCCACAGGCATTTAGCCCAGCTCCGCCAGCTCTGGACCAGGTTGGTAGCATGCAATAGTTTATCTATGCCGCTTGTACAAAATTTACGCCAGGTCATTGGGCCGCTATTTTACTATCGGCGTGCGTGGCCGTCTTTGAGACGGACGAACGAGACAGTGACAGGAGAAGATAGAATGCCGGCTGGGGATATGAATTTCGAGCAGGTGCTTGGTTCTGTTGGCGCGGCTCACTTCCTTTCCGAGTACTGGACCAAGAAGCCGCTTTATCTGAAGGGGGCGCAAGGGCGCTTCGCCCAGGTCTTTTCCTGGGCCGATCTCAATCAGATTCTCGCTTGGCATCCGCCGCCACAGCCACAGCTGCGTCTTTTTCAAGAGGGCGTCATGGTGGACCTGCGGCGCTACATTGACGGGCCGGTTGGGAATCTCAGGCTGAACCCTGGCGGCCTCATGGCCATGTTGGCCCAGGGCGCCACCATGATCATGGACGGGGTGCAGGAAGTCGCGCCTTCCGTTCAGGATCTGACGTCTTCTTTCGAGAACGCGTTATCCTGTACCTGTGCGGCTAACCTCTATGCAGGCTGGCGCACGCAAAAGGGCTTCAATATCCACTGGGACGCGCACGAGGTATTCGCGTTGCAGCTGAGTGGCCGCAAGCGCTGGCAGGTTTTCGCGCCGACGCGGATTGATCCCCTGGCGGATGATATTGAAAACGCGCCACCACCTAAGGCACAGCCTATCTGGGAAGGCATTTTAAGTGACGGTGACGTTCTGTATCTGCCGAGAGGTTTTTGGCATGTTGCCTATCCGCTGGACGAGCCATCGCTTCATATGACCTGGAGTGCCCATACCTTCACCGGCGTTGAATTCCTGCAATGGTGGATGCGAACGTTGCGGCGCCATCCCGAGGCAAGAACTAGCTTGACGCGGCTGCAAGATCCGGAAGCTAGGAAAGCCTATGCGACTAAGCTGGTGGATTTGCTAGCTGCGTCAACGCAAGGCGATCCTTTGGATCAGTTTCTGCGAACACAACAGGCGGCTCGCAGAGCCTATCCCCGCATTCGGCTGCCGCAAGGGCCGGTTGAACATAGTGCGTCACTGACACCGAAAACCATCATACGCCTTGCAAATCACTGCGGGCTTTTCATTGAGTGCGAAGCAGGAAATCCTATGGCAAAATTTTCCTTGGGTGGCTCCTATTGGTATATCCGGACAGAGTTTGTTGCGGCATTTCAGCGTCTGTCAGGTGTGCAAGGTGTCCGCTTGCAAGAACTGGCCGCAACCATTTCCGACAAGAGCCTGGTACCGATGTTTCACAGCACAATTGAGGCATTCGCGGGCGCCGGGCTTCTGTTCAAGGAATGCGATTGAGCTTTGCTCCCTTGGTTCCGAGCGGTTCAAAATTCAATTTTGCGGATTTGCGATTTCTATAGAGATTACTGCACTGCAATATAGAAAAATTTATCAAACTATTGTGGCATTTATAGCTCAATCTGGACCCCGGAGCTCTGGATTAGTGAATATTTATGATTTATGAAAAGCCCAACTGATTTGAGAAAAGGGAGTTATTGATGAATTTCGGCACAAAGTTCACGCGCACCTTGGCGCTTGCTTCAACAAGTGTACTGGCCATGTCGGTTGCGGCGTTTGCCCAGCAGGGTGCTGGGGAGGTCGAAACTGTGACAGTGACCGGTTCGCGCGTAATTCAGGACGCGGCCCAGTCTCCGACGCCGCTGACCATCGTCAGTTCGCAGCAGCTGCTGGAAACCACCCCCAGCAACCTGATGGACGGCCTGAACAAGCTGCCGGTGTTCCAGAACAGCGCGACCCGGCGCAACGCGGGTAGCGCCGGCGGCAATGGCGGCGGCTCCTTCCTCAACCTGCGCAATTTCGGCGCGCAACGCACCCTGACCCTGCTGGATGGCATGCGCCTTCAGCCCTCGGGCCAGAACGGCACCGTCGATATCTCCATCCTGCCCCAGACGCTGATTTCGCGCGTCGACGTGGTCACCGGCGGCGCCTCGGCCGTTTACGGATCCGACGCCGTGACCGGCGTGGCCAACTTCATCCTCGACAAGAATTACACCGGCGTAAAATACGATGCGAATGCCGGCATTTCGAAGTACGCGGATGGCTTCCAGTGGAAAGCGGAAATCGCGGCCGGCACTGACGTATTCGGCGGCCGGGGCCATCTCGAAGGCTCCCTGCAATATTCTAGAGCCGATGGTGTCCGCAAGCTGGCCCGCCCCTCAGGTTCCAAGTTCCTGGGGTCCTATAATTCCGGCGGCAGCCCGCTCTCCCCGCAAACCAATATCGAGTATGCCGGCCAGACGGTTTCGGCCTCCACCGGCAAGATCAACTGCGCGTCCGGGGCCTCGGGCCTGCGCCTGGCTTGTGGTGCCAATGGCTTTGAATTCAGCCAGCCTGGCATTCCCACGCCCATGGTTCTCGACATCCCCCAGACGCCAGGCGACCCGAGCCCCAACACCGCGATCGCCCGGAACTGCCCCACCTGTTCGCGCACGACCAATACCTCGATCTTTGGCGACACCAAGAACGCCACGGCGTTCGCCCGTTTCAGCTACAAGCTGAATGACGATACTGTGTTCTTCGTCCAGGCTGCGGCAGCAGAAGCCTATATCCATAACTACTTCTTCCCGATGCAGCAGGGCGACGACCGTCAAAACACCACCTATTTCAGGAACAATCCCTTCCTACCGGCGGCCACCCAGACCGTGCTGGGCAATAACAGCGGCACCAACCCCAACTGGGCCAGCGACGGCACCAACACCTTCAAGGTGTCTGAATGGTACGCCGCCGATGACCGCAATCGCGAAACCCGGAACGTCTCGCGCAACCTGATCCTGAACACCGGCCTGAACGGCGTGCTCTTCGAGGATTTCGGCTGGAATGCGCATTACACCCATGGCGAAACCCGCCTTTCGACCACGGGCATCCACAACGGCAACAACCAGTTCCATGTCGCCGCCCAGGACGCCGTGCTCGATGGCGGCGTGATCAAGTGCTGGAATGAAACCGCTGCGGCGATCGCGCAGTTCGGCCGCCTCTATCCCGGTTGCGTGCCGATCAACACCTTCGGTGCGAATGTGTCGTCGCAGGCCGCCATCGACTACTGGGGCCGCAACACCCATTTCAACCAGACCAACGCCATGGACGACATCGCCGCCGACATCAGCGGCGAGCTCTTCCAGCTGCCGGCGGGCCCGCTCCGCGTGGCGCTGGCGGGCGAAATGCGCTGGCTCGACTATGTGATCGATTCCAACGCCTCGCCGACCCAGGTGGTGAATTGCTTTGGCCTGCGTCTGTGCTGGGCGCAAGGCACGGGCACGACCGCCGTCCCCCACACGAGACGTGAGGGTGGTACCGGCTTTGTCGGTGCGGCCGAACAGCAATATGTCACCCAGACCCTGTGGGACAACAACACCCTGCCGTCGGTACAGGCCGATATGAGCGTTTGGGAAATCTCGGGCGAAGTCGGTATCCCGATCCTCAAGGATTTCCCGCTCGTCCAGATGCTGGAGGCCTCCATCGCGGGCCGCCACACCGACTACAGCACCTCCGGTGCGGTCGATACCTGGAAGATTGGCGCGACCTGGCAGGTGAATGAAGATCTCCGCCTGCGCGGCGGTACGTCGATCGACATCCGCGCGCCCACGCTGAACGATCTGTATTCACCCGCGACCTCCAACAGCGGACCCTTCCTGGATCCCCTGACCAACTTCAATCCGGGCGGCATCCAGACCGTATCGGGCGGCAACCCCAACCTGAAGCCGGAAGTGGCGCGCACCTATACCGGCGGCGTGGTCCTGACCCCGACCTTCTGGGGCCTGGAAGGCCTGACCCTTTCGGCGGACTACTACCACATCAATCTGAGCAACGCGATCGTCAGCATCAGCGGCACCAATACGGCGGTCGCGAACCTGTGTATCGGCTCCGGTGGTACGTCGCAGTTCTGCTCGCTGTATGATCGTCCGTTCCCCTACACCAACACCACGTCGAACAACTATCCGACGCTGATCCGCAGCCAGCTCCTGAACGCGGCGTTCAACGTGCTGGAGGGCCAGGACTACGAGGCCAACTATGCCTTCGACCTGGCGGACGTCATGTCCGACCTGAAGGGCAGGGTCGATCTGCGCGGCCTTCTGACCGTGCAGCCGGTGAACACCACCAGCAACTTCGCTGGCGCGCCGCTGGCGCACACGACCTCGCAGAAGGGCCGTGTTTCGATGTTCGTCGGGTACACGCTTAATAACTGGAGCATAAACACCCAGTACCAGTGGTTCAGTGGCCAGAACAGGAACGGCGTTGTCCCGCCCTGCACACTCTCAACCACTGGCGTCACCGCGGGCTACTGCTCTGGGCGGACGTACTATGCCGAGAACCGCGTTACAGACTTCCAAACGTTCGCCTTCACCATCAGCAAGAAGTTCACCCTCGAAAATGGCGCCGCGATGCAGGCCTATTTCAACGTGCAAAACGTCTTCAATGCGATCCCGCCGGATGTCACTGGGTCGAACAGCAACCCGGGCGGCATCAACACCCCGGCCGGCGAAGACCTGATGGGCCGCTACTTCACGATCGGTGTTCGCGGCAATCTGTAATCCCGCGCACAAGATCTGAACCTGGAAAGGGGCCGCAGCGCGTTGCTGCGGTCCTTTTTTTACGAAAAGGTAACGGGAAAATCCGGCAGGAATGTTGTGGCAGGCTCTGCCATGCGGGATTATGGCTTTAGTGAAATAGACGAAAAATCGGGGTACTCATGAAAACTGTTATTGCAGCCGCCTTGCTCGGCAGCGCGCTTTTGGCCACGTCCGTTCTGGCCCAGCAGGCAGCGCCTCCGGCGCCGGCACCTGCCGCCGCGCCTGCTGCGGCGGGCGGCGGCGGTGGCGGGCGCGGCCCCAATCCCCAGGCGCAGATGTTCGCCAGAAGCTGCGCCGGCTGCCACGGCACCGACCTCGCCGGCGCGCGTGCGCCCAGCCTCTTCTCCACGACCTTGCTCGCGGCGCGCACCGATGCCGAGCTGCACCAGACCATCGTCAACGGCATCACCATCTCCGACATGCCGTCCTTCAAGGGCCAGATCAGCGACGAGGATATCGGCCAGCTCATTACCTATATCCGGGTGCAGAGCGGTATCCAGAAGGCGGTTGCGCCATTCGTGCCTGACCCCAACGGCCAGGTGATCAAGAGCCAGAAGCAGAATTTCCGCATCGAAGTCTTTACCAGCGGCCTGGATACGCCCTGGGGCCAGGTCTTCCTGCCTGACGGGCGTCTGCTCGTCACCGAACGCTCAGGTCATATCCGTATCATCAGTAAGGACGGCAAGCTCGATCCCAATCCGGTGAAAGGCACGCCCGTGCCGTGGGTGCGCCAGGACGGCGGCTATTTCGATATCGCCGCACATCCTGACTACAACAAGAATGGCTGGATCTATCTTTCCTATTCCGAACTCGTGCCGGGCTTTACCGGCACCGTCCCGGCGCCCGATGCACCGCGAACGACGCCGCTGCCGCCATCCATGACACGCGTGGTGCGCGGGCGTATCAACGCGAACAGTGAGTGGGTAGACCAGCAGGAAATCTACCGGGCGCCGGCCGCGCTCTACACGCCGGCCATCATCCATTACGGCTCGCGCTTCCTGTTCGACGGCAAGGGCCATCTCTACTGGACCCTGGGCGAGCGCGGCGACCCGGCCAATGCGCAGAACCTGTCGGTGCCGCTGGGCAAGATCCATCGCATCAATGACGATGGCTCGGTGCCCAAGGACAATCCCTTCGTCAATCTGGCGGGCGCCGATCCCACCATCTGGAGCTATGGCCACCGCAATCCCGAAGGCCTGTCTATCAATCCGCTCACAGGTGTGTTGTGGGAAAGCGAGCATGGTCCCACCGGCGGCGACGAGGTCAACATCATCGAGAAGGGCAAGGATTATGGCTGGGGCGTCGCCACCATGGGCGTGCAGCCCGGCATAACGCGCCAGCACGCACCCATGATGGTGGACCCGATCGCCTATTACACGCCGTCGATCGGGCCCAGCGGCATCACTTTCAACACCGGCAATCGCTATCCTGGCTGGAAGAACAATCTCTTCGTCACGGCGCTGATCGGGCAGAAGCTGCTGCGCATCGAAGTGGCTGGCCGCAAGATCGTCTCCCAGGAAACGCTGTTCGACCAATATGGGCGGGTGCGTGACATCAAGCTGGGCCCGGATGGCCTGCTCTATGTCCTGGTGCAAAATCCCACAGGGCGCGGCACGGCAGTTCCCGTGATGTCGGCGGCGTCGCCCGGCATCGTGATGCGGCTGGTGCCGGTCAACTGACCGGTGCCAGCGCGATCATGTCCGCGCGATGGACATCAGATAAAACTTTGGGTAGGTATGACTATTGCCCACTTCAGGCTCAAAAGCCTGGAGCCAGGCAGGGCGTTGGACCACCTGCGCATGGCAATGCTATTATATTAGCAGCAGGGACCTGTCGGCGTGCGCCGTAATGGCTACTGCACGCTGCGGGGTTTTGTTTGGAGCCGTCCGGACGCAAGTTGCTGGCCTGCCTTGCCGCCACCGTGGCGTTGGTGGGGTTTACGTCGTTCCCCGGCAAGGCCATCGCGCAGGAAAACCCGCCCGAAGATGCCGTAACCCTGGCGGATGATGCCGAGACCGTTACCGATGCCGGTACGGGCGTTACCTCGTATGTTCCGGCCTTCTTTCTCGAATCCAATCCCGCCAATGCGCGCGACATGGTCGGGCGTTTACCCGGCTTCATTTTCAACGGCGGCAATGCCTCGACCCGGGGTTTCGCGGGCAGCGCCGGCAATGTGCTGATCGACGGGGCAGGGGCCTCGACCAAATCCGTCAGCCTGAACGACGTCCTGCAGCGCATTCCGGTCAGCAATGTTGAACGCATCGAGGTGATCCGGGGCGGCGCGCCGGGGATCGACATGAAGGGTTTCCCCGTCGTCGCCAACGTCATCCGCAAGACGGCACAAACGACCGGCGGCGCAATCCAGGCCACGCCATCCATCAACCAGCTCGGCAATGTTCATGTGCAAAACAGCCGGGCCCAAATCTCCCATCGCACCGACCATTTCTCGTTCGATGGCGCGATTTCCACCGACAGCAATGCCTTTGGCGGCAACGGCACCGGCGGCAATTCTTATGGAACCCAGGCGCGCTACGACAGGTTCGGCCGCCTCCGCGACTCCGGCGACTATCGGGCGCCGGGCTACGAGAACAATTATTCCGGCAACGGCGTGGCGGAATATCGTCATGACTGGCTGGGAACATTCCGTCTCAACGCCAGCGCCAGCGCCGGCAAGGAAGCACTCGAAACCAACTATTATGCCGTTGATACGCTGGGCGTCACCACGCTGAGGGACAGCCCTTCGCGCAGCCGCAGCACGGGTTACGAATTCGGCGCCGATTATGACGGCGAGTTTTATGGCTATCGGGCCACACTGCTGGGGCTTTATCGCCGCAGCTTTCCGCAGAGCAGTTCCCGAAACAACTCCACCGCGACGGAATCCGGGAACAGGTCCCCGAACGGCGAAACCATCGCCCGGGCCACCCTGCGCAACGAACTCACGCCCTGGCTGACGCTGCAGGCCGGCGCAGAAGGGGCGCTCAATTTCCGCGACACGAAATCCTTCCTGACCATCGGCGGCGTTGCGCAGCGGCTGCCGAACGCGAATGTGCGGGTCGAGGAAAACCGTGCCGAATTCTCCGGAACCGCCAATATCGTTTTCTGGCTAGAGTTCCGTGCCGAACTTGGCGTGAGATACGAGACTTCGGTCATCAGCCAGATCGGCGACACCAACCGGAAGCGCGCCTTCACCTTCGGCAAGCCGACGGGGATTCTCACTTACGATCTCGCGGAGGGAACACAGCTGCGCTTGCGGTTGGAGCGGCGCGTTGGACAACTGGATTTTGGCTCCTTCGCCGCGTCCAACGACGCCGTTCTGGAAACGGTCACTGCTGGCAATGCCGATCTCGAGCCGGAACGGGCCTGGGGTTACGAAGCCGCCATCGAGCAGAACTTCTGGGGCAAGGGCGCCATTACGCTCAGCTATCTCCATTCCAATGTCGAAAAGATCAATGATCGCATCGTGGTCATCACGCCGACCTCCATTTTCGATGCGCCCGGCAATATCGGTGACGGCACGCGCGACCTGGTCTCCCTCGACGCCACGATACCCTTCGACAGGCTGGGCCTGAGCAATTTTCGCGCGACGCTGGATTTGAACTGGAAATGGTCAGAGCTCACCGATCCGGTGACCGGCGTCTCGCGCGGGGCTAGCGGCGAAAGTCCTTTTGGCGGCAACATCTCCCTGATCCAGGACGTCCCGGCTTGGAATTCCAGCTTTGGCATCCAGGGCGTCATCATGCCGCGCACCACGACCTACCTTTTGCGCGAATTGCGGCAGGAACAGACCCTGGTGCCCCGGAACGTTATCTACTGGAGCTGGCAGGCCCGGCCGGACTTCCAGCTGCGTCTGACGGCTGAAAATCCCCTCCGTCGCGAACGGGTGCGAAACCGGACGCTCTTTACGACCAGCCGCGCGGTGGCCGATTTTTCCGGCAGTGAAACCTTGCGGACAGCGTCCTATCCGGTCTTTCGCCTCCTGCTGCGTAAGACATTCTAGCCTTCGCGCTTTTATCTGGCCGTCAGGCATAAGCCTGCCGGACTCAGCCTAGCTCCCGGGCGCAAGGACGGTTAGCGTGGGGCCGCTTTCCGGGGGGATCGCCATGAAAAAAACGGCTGGAGCCGAACTGCTGTTCGTCTCGCTTGCCATGCCTGCCATCGCCGCAGAATCGTCCAAGCCGGATTGGGCTTATGCCGTTCCTGTTCCGGGCCAGCCCGCGCTGCCGAAGATCCAGGAAGACGGCAAGCTTTATGGCGTGCCTGGCTCGAAGCTGCGATTTACCCGAAACAAGGTCCAGGGCCTCAATGATGACGGAAACCGCACCCGGGTCGTGGCGGCGGACTGGTTTCCGGGCGAACATCACCTCATGCTCAGGATCGTGGCCGATGGTGACGCTGGCCGGAAAATCGTCGCCTGCGCCCTGTGCCATTCGCCCAACGGCAGGGGGCGGCCGCAGAATGCCGGCATCGCGGGACTGCTGGCCGAGTATTTCATTGGGCAACTGCGTGACATGCGCGCCGGCTTGCGCTACAGCGCCGAGCCGCGGAAGAAAAATGCCCATGCGATGATCGATTTCGCCAAGGCCATGACCGAACGGGAAATGCGCGATGCCGCACTTTATTATGCTGCGCTGCCCTGGACGAGTTGGGTCCGGGTAGTCGAAACCGACACGGTGCCCAGATCGGTCAGCGCCGATGGCATGATGCTGCCGCTGGCCGGTACGGGCCGCGAGAAGCTGGGCAACCGGATTGTCGAAACGCCTGCAGATGTCGCGCGCACCGACCTGCGCGATCCCCATTCCGGCTTCATCGCCTATGTGCCCAAGGGCGCGGTGGCGAAGGGTCGCCAGATCGTTACCACGGGCAACAACGGCAAAACGCTGCCCTGTGCCGTCTGTCATGGGCAGAATTTGAATGGCGTCGGGCCGATCCCGGGCATTGCTGGCCGCTCGCCCAGCTACATGGCGCGCCAGCTTTACGATATGCAGCGGGGCGCCCGGCACGGCGCCATGGCCAGCCTGATGAAGCCGGTTTTCGCCAAGCTCACGGCGCAGTATATCATCAATGTTGCCGCCTACACCGCATCGGTGCCGGTCGCAGCACAAGGCAAGCCGCGATAAACGGCCAAAAGATCAAAGACAGGGGAGAACAGCGATGAAACGGTCTTCAATCAGCAATAACCTGCGCACCGCAGGCCTGACGCTGGCGCTGCTGGCGGGCCTTGCCGCGCCGGCTGCAGCCGCCAATATCACCACGAAGGATTGGGGCACCACCGCCAAGGGCGAGACGGTCCAGCTCTTCACCCTGAAGGGCGCGCGGGGACTGGAAGCGCACATCACCAATTTTGGCGGCGTCATCGTCGATCTGCTGGTTCCGGCCAAGGGCGGGCGCAAGGTCGATGTCATGCTGGGCTATGACGATTTTGCCAGTTACGAGAAGGGCGGCGTCTTTGGCGCCCTGATCGGCCGCGTCGTCGGGCGCGTCAGCAATGGCGGCACTTTTCCGCTCGACGGCAAGACCATCCAGCTTGAGAAAACCAACCCCGCCGCCAAGTTCGTGATCCATGGTGGCACCGCCGGATTCCAGAAAAAACTCTGGCATGCGGAGATGGAAGACGGGCCGGAGCCCAAGCTGATCCTGACCCTGGCCAGCTCGGATGGCGCGGGCGGCTTTCCCGGCCTGCTGGTCACCACCGTCACCTATACCGTGACGCGCAACAACAGCCTGAAGCTGGACTACAGCGCTGTCGCAACTGCGCCCACCATCGTCAATCTCACCAACCACGCCTATTTCGCCATCCAGGGCGAGGGCAATGGCGATGTCTCTGGCCAGACGCTGCAGGTCTTTGCCGACAAGTATATGGAGCAGGATGCGGATATCCTGATCACCGGCGCCATGCCGTCGGTGGATGGCACACCGCTGGATTTCCGCAAGCCGGTGCGGATCGGCGAGGTGCTGAACGCACCCTTTCCGCAGATCGCCATGCGCGGCGGCGGCTTAGACATCGGCATGATCATCAACGGCAAGCCGGGCACCCTGCGTCCTGCGGCACGGCTCAGCGATCCCAATACCGGCATCGTGATGGATATCGCCACCACCCAGCCTACGATGCAGCTTTACAGCTATGGCATCGGCACTCGCACCAACATCGGCAAAGGCGGAAAGACCTATCGCTCGTTCTATTCCATGAGCCTGGAGACGCAGGGCTATCTGGATGCGTCCAACCACCCGAATTTCCCCAGCAATGAATTGCGTCCGGGCCAGATCCTCCACGAAGTGACGACCTTCCGGTTCGGACTGGCGCGCTGACCCGAGTATCCTTCAGGGCGGCAGAGTAATTTCACCAGTCCCTGTCGGGGCGGATCAGCTCCACGCGCTCCACCGAGGCGATCGGAATACGCTTGAGGATATCTTCCAGCTTGTCCTGCTTGCTGGCAGGCGGGCTGCCATCGATCAGGACATTGCCGACAGCGCCGAAATAGCCGCGCACGGTGGCGTCGCCTTCCACCAGGCTGAAGCTGGGCAACAGGCGCACCATCTCCAGGGCCGAAGGCGGGCGCGTTTCCGCGAAATAGTCCGGAGCGAAGCTGTTCACGGAGGCGCGGATTTCCGCCTGCGCTAGGGCCGGGGCCAGCGGCGCTGTCGCCACCAGAAACAGGAATGAACGGACAAGCAGGCACCTAGCGCTAGGGCCGTTCCACTGTTCCAGGATTGTTCGGTGCACTGTTGTGACATTCCAAAGAAAGAGCTCGGCGTGTAAACAGCGCGCCAGGCTTGCGAAGTCTCGATCCTTGCTAATACGCACGTCATTACGGAAAATTTCCAGCCGCTACATGGCCGCACTCTCATTCTTTGAATTTTTGCCCTAGTATCTCTTTCCCGCTATCACCGGCAAAGGACGACAAATCCATGACCAAGGATGAAATCACCGCCTGGGCGCTCGCCAGCGGCTGGCAGGTGATTGCGGGGTTCCCCAGCCTCACCAAGCCGTCCAGGCCAAACGAGGCCATTGTGCGCCTGGTGCTCAAGACGACGGTCGCGTCGCTGGAGATCAAGAAACCCTCCGGCAAATGGGAAAAGATGGCCAGCGAAAGCTATTCCAAGATCGAGGCCGATCCCCATAGCGGCATCCCGGCTGGCCTGGGACTGACCACTATCTCGGGGCTGACCATGCTGATGCAGGACAACAAGGACAGGCTGTTGTTCAAGAAATAGGTGCAGGCAGGACCACGCCGCGCGTCAGCGCGGATAAGCTTTCCCTCTATCCGCGCGTCAGCGCGGATAACCTTTCCAGGTCCACTCGATCGATTCCGGAAAGGTCTGCGCCATCACCCGGGCGTCACAATGGGCGGCGCCGCGCGAGAAGACATAACGATAGTCATAGCCCTTTGCCTTCAGCGCCGCCGCCATACGCTGGTTGGCCATCGGCCAGTTGTGCCAGCTCTGTTCCGGATCGTCGAAATGCAGGTCCTTTTCGCCCACCTGCATCCAGATGCGGAACGGCTTCTTGGGTGAATTGGGGATCAGGCTGGCGTGATACTCCCAGGCGCCGCGCGGCGTCGCTGCAACCTGCGGCGAGGCTTGGTTCACGAAGGTGCCGGAATAGCTCAGCACCCGGCTGTACCATTCGGGGTGATACCAGGCCATGCTCAGCGCCGCCGCCGCGCCGCTGCTGCAGCCGGCGGTGGCGCGGCCGGCGCGGTCGGTGGTGAAGGTGATGTTGGCTTCGCGCGCCGCGCGTGGCAGCAATTCGGTTTCGATGAACTCGGCATACTTGCCGTCCATCGCGTCATACTCCAGGCCGCGCTGCGAGTTCTGCGCGTCGCTGCCGCCGGAATTGACGAAGATCACGGCGATGGCGGGAATGCGCTTCTGTGCGATCAGGCTGTCCAGTACCGGCACCATGCGCGCGACATAGGAGCTGCCATCCTGCACCACCATGAAGGGCAGGGCCGGGCGCGTGGCGCCACGGCCCAGCGGCTGCTGCAGCGGCGGTATATAGACGGTGACGCGGCGCGAATAGGCTTGCGCCCGCGCATTGCCTTCCAGCGGCGCAGCCAGGCGGTTGCCCCAGGCGTCGCGGCGCGCCATCGTTTCATTCTCGATGCGCGCGATGCCCGGATAGATCTTGCTGTCGGTCGACTCCATGGCGAAGCCGATGATGTTGCCGTGGGGAATCGCCAGCTCCGGAACCGGGTTGTAATCCGGCCCGATGGTCGCTTCCGACTGGTCCACCGGCTGGGCCAGCAGCGGCGTTGCCGCCAGCAGCACCAGGGCCGAAACGCTCGCAAATCTCTTCATGATGTCCCCCTGTTTTTCCGCAAAAGTTCTAAAGCGGCGCATTTTGGTAAAGCGGCCCTACGCGGCATGTCATTTCGCAACTGCAGCAAAAACCCTGTGGGCCCTGGCCAACTCTCGCGTTGTTCTCACTGGATAAAAGACAGATACTTGTCTGACAAGAAGGCGATACACGCCTGAGAAAGACAAGGGTCGGCGGTTGGGAACTGACCGGCGCAAGGAAGCATGCCGTGACGGCAGGGCATAACAGGCATTTCGGGCTGGCCAAGGCATTGATGGCGTCGTCCTGCGCGGTGGTACTCGCTGCCGGCGGCGTCGCTTTGCTGGGCCGCGCCACGGCGCAGCCCCCCCCGCCGCCCGATCACCAGCGGGTGCTGACGCAATATTGCCAGGGCTGTCACAACGACGTTTCCAAGATTGGCAATTTCTCGGTGCAGGGTTTGCGCACCGACAATCCCGCCGCCAACGCTGCCGCCTTCGAGAAGGTGCTGCGCAAGGTGCAGCTGGGCGAGATGCCGCCGCGTGGCCGCCCCGCGCCGCCGAAACAGACCCTGCAGCAATTCACGTCTTATCTGGCTGGCAATCTGGACCGTGCCGCCGCCACCCGGCCTGATCCGGGCAAGGCGACGCTGCGCCGCCTCAACCGCGTGGAATATGCCAATGCGGTGCGTGACCTGCTCGATCTCGATATCGATGTCAGCAAGGATCTGCCCGCCGACGATTCCGGCTATGGCTTCGACAACATCGCCGAGGTCCTCACCGTCTCGCCGACCCTGATGGACCGCTACATCCGTGTCGCGGGCAAGGTCAGCCGCACCGCCACCGGGTTGGCCTCGAAGGCGCCCGTCACCACCGATTTCAAGCCGTCGCAGGATGCCTATATCAACCAGCGCGCCAGCGATGCGCTGCCGCTGGATTCGCGCGGCGGCGGCGCCTTCAATTTCTATGCGCCCTATAACGCCACCTACAGGATCACGGTGGACATCAACCAGGCCTCGGGCACCGAGACGCGCCGCCTGGCCGAAAACCGCATCGAAGTGTCGGTGCCGCTGACGGCGGGCCAGCACAGTATCGGTGCATCCTTTCCGCGCCGGCTGACGCTGGAGCAGTCGCTGGTACCGCTGACGCCACAAACGCTGCGCGGTCCCAAGCAGGCCACCCGGGCACCGGATATCGCGCTGGACATCCATGTCGATGGAGCGCGGGTGAAGCGCCAGATGGTGGCGGCGCATGCTTCGGGCGTGATCGACACCGGCGAATTGTCGCTGCAGGTGATCTATGCCCGCGATGTGCAGCAGATCTCGGTGCAGGGCCCGTTCAATCCGAAGGGCGCGGGCAACACGCCCAGCCGCCGCCGCATCTTCAGTTGCCGGCCCTCCGCCAGGCCGGCGGAAACAGCCTGCGCCCGCAGCATTCTCAGCCGCCTGGCGCGCATGGCCTATCGCCGCCCGGTGAGCGATGCCGAGATGGTGCCGCTGCTGAAGATGTATGATGAAGGCCGCAAGGATGGCAGCTTCGAGAATGGCATCGAGGCGGCGATCCAGATGGTGCTGGTGTCGCCGCATTTCCTCTTCGTGCGCGAAGGCGATCCGGCAGGCTCCAAGCCCGGCGCCGTGCATCCGCTCAGTGACCTGGAACTGGCGACGCGCCTGTCATTGTTCCTGTGGAGCAGCATCCCGGACGCCCAGTTGCTGCAGGCGGCAGAAAAGGACCAGCTCAGCCAGCCTGCGATCCTGAAGCGTGAAGTCACGCGCATGCTGGCAGACCCGAAGGCGTCGGCGCTGACCGAGAATTTTGCCGGCCAGTGGCTTTACCTGCGCCGTCTGGAATTCCAGACCCCGGACAAGCTCAATTTCCCGGACTTCGACACGCGATTGCGCGCGGCGATGCTGACCGAGACCAACATGTTCTTCGACTCGGTGGTGCGCGAAAACCGTCCCGCCACCGACTTCCTGGATGCCGACTACACCTTTCTCAACCAGCGGCTGGCCGAGCATTACGGCATTCCCGGCATCTATGGCGCGACCTTCCGCCGGGTGAAGCTGGACCCCGCCACCAATCGCGGTGGCCTCCTGGGCCAGGGCAGCATCCTGACGGTGACCTCGTATAACAACCGCACGTCCATCGTGCTGCGCGGCAAGTGGATCCTGGACAACCTGCTGGCCGCGCCGCCGCCGCCGCCGCCGCCCAACGTGCCGGCGCTGGAAGAGGTGAAGGGCGCCAAGGACCTCACCGTGCGCGAGCAGATGGAATTGCACCGCGCCAACCCGGTCTGCGCCTCCTGCCATTCCAAAATGGACCCGCTGGGCTTCGCGCTGGAAAATTTCGATGCCGTGGGCGCCTGGCGCAACCGACAGGGCGGCAAGCTGATCGACGTCGCCACCGAGATGCCCGATGGCACGAAATTCACCGGTCCCGGCGGCCTGCGCGACGTGATGCTGGGCCACAAGGATGAATTCGTCGAAGCCTTCACCGAGCGGCTGATGATCTATGCCCTGGGCCGCGGCGTCACCGCCGCTGACATGCCCGCCATCCGTGCCGTGCGCGCCGGCGCGGGACGCGACAATTTCCGCCTCCATGCCATAATCATGGGTATCGTCCAGAGCATACCTTTCACGATGAGAAGGACACCGCAGAATGATGATCACACGTAAGCCGCTCGGCCGCCGCACCCTGTTGCGCGGCCTGGGCGCCAGCCTGGCGCTGCCGGTGCTTGAAGCGATGAGCACGACTGTGAAGGCGGCCGAAACCGCCGCCGCGTCGCGCAAGCGGCTGCAGGTGCTCTACACGCCCAACGGCATGATCATGCAGAACTGGTCGCCGGCCCAGCTGGGCGCGGACTATACCATTTCGCCTATCCTCAAGCCGCTCGAGCCGTTCCGCGACAAGTTCGTCGTCATCAAGAACCTGGACCATGTCATGGCCGAGGCGATGGGCGACGGCGCGGGGGACCATGCCCGCTGCTGCGCCACTTTCCTCACCGGTGTGCACATCTACAAGAGCGACTCGGTGCTGCTGAATGGTCCGTCGATGGACCAGATCGTGGCGAAGACGTTCGGCCAGTACACCCAGATCGCCTCGATGGAGCTGGGCCTGGACCAGCCCAGCATGGTCGGTTCCTGCGACAGCGGCTACAGCTGCGCCTACAACAACACCATGTCCTGGACCGGGCCGAAGACGCCGCTGCCGATCACGGTCAATCCGCGCGAAGTGTTCGAGCGCATGTTCGGTGATGGCGACCTGGCCGATGCCGCCACCCGCCGCCGCCAATTGCTGCGCCAGGCTAGCCTGCTGGATTTCGTGGCCGAGGATGCCAAGCGGTTTGCTTCCAATCTGGGGGCGGGCGACCGGCAGAAGCTGGAAGAATATATGACGGCGGTGCGCGATGTGGAGCGCCGCATCCAGATGGCGGAAACCCAGAACGCGGTGGCGCTGCCGCAAATGACGCGCCCTTCGGGCATTCCGGAATCCTTCTCGGCCTATTCGCGCATGATGATCGACCTGCAGGTGCTGGCGATGCAGGCCGACCTGACGCGCGTCGGCACCTTCATGTTTGGCCGCGAATCCGGCGCACGCTCCTATCCGGAAACCGGCGTGGCGGACGGGCATCATCCGCTCAGCCACCATGTCAACAATCCGGAAAAGATGGCCAACCTGACCAAGATCAACACCTATCACATGGAGCAGGTGGCCTATTATTTCCAGAAAATGGCCGAGACGAAGGACGGCGAAGCCAGCCTGCTCGACAGCACGATGGTGCTGGCGGGCGCGTCGCTGGCCGATCCGAACCGCCATGAGCATCGCGATCTGCCGATCATCGTTGGCGGCGGCCTGTTCAAGGGCAATCGCCACATCGACGCCAAGAGTGTTCCGATGAGCAACCTGATGCTCACCATGATGGATACGCTGGGCGTCAGGGAAGAAAAGCTGGGCGACAGCAGTGGCCGCATGGCCGGCCTGGTCTGAGCAGACGGGACATGAAGAAGGTTTTCGCCGCCGCCCTGTTGTTGCTGGGCACCACGCCTGTTTTCGCGGGGCCGGCGGAAATGCGCCTGGCACAGGCGGTGCGCGCCAACGACCTGCGCGGCATCCGTGCTGCGCTGGCGGCCAAGGCCAACGTCAATGCGCCGCTGCCGGACCAGTCCACGGTCCTGGCCTGGGCGGTGGACCGCCAAAGCGAAGAGGCGGTGAAGCTGCTGCTGGCGGCGGGGGCGCTGCCACACGCGCTGGTGCCCGCCGCGCCCGCGCCGCTGGCGCTGGCCTGTGAGCTCGGCAACCCCGCCATTGTCACCGCGTTGCTGAAGGCAGGCGCGGACGCAAGATATGCTCGCCCTGCCGGTGCCTCGGCGCTGGCGCTGTGCGCGGCCGCTGCCACGCCCGCCGCCCTGGCGGCGATGCAGGCGAAGGGCGCCAGCGTCAACGCAACGGACACGCAGGGCCAGACGCCGCTGATGTGGGCGGCGATGTACGGCAATACCCAGAATATCGCCTGGCTGCTCCGGCATGGCGC
>Ga0114970_10000330_pt1 | contig 34671 bp, 51 predicted proteins | sample M_140205_XF_Meta_FD_87030 | JGI IMG/M metagenome (GOLD analysis project Ga0114970, IMG submission 87030) | Freshwater microbial communities from Lake Montjoie, Canada to study carbon cycling - M_140205_XF_MetaG | ecosystem: Environmental > Aquatic > Freshwater > Lake | place: Lake Montjoie... | reverse complement strand
TAGCCACTACCTGGCGACCATGCAAACGTTTGGTTATGTGTACGACAAGGTATGGCTGCCACACGATGCGGAGAATAAAACCCTGGCTGCAGCTGGTCGGTCTATTGATGACATAGTGCGGGCAGCTGGGTTTAAGACGCAGATATTGCCCCGTGTGCCAATCCTGGATTCAATTAACGCTGCCAGGACCATATTTCCCAGCTGCTACTTTGACCGCGATAATGCTGCCGAAGGGATTAATTGCTTACGCCACTACCGATATGAAGTCGATCCAGTAACGGGCCAGTTCAGCAGAACCCCGCTGCATGATCACTACTCGCACGGGGCGGACGCATTCAGATACATTGCGCTAATGATCAAAGAACCAGGACCTAAAAAGGCCAAGGCCCAAGTTGCAATGGTTGCTGGTTGGATGGGATAATAAATTAAAGAGGTACACCAATGGCACGAACAAACGAAGCTAAAGACGAACGCATCCAGAAGGCAATAGACTTTTGGCATTTGAGCAATGATGCGGACTCTATGAACCGCGCCGAAGCTTTGCAAGATATTAAGTTTGCAGCTGGCGACCAATGGCCCGTGGAGATACAAAACTCGCGCAACCTGGAAGCCCGCCCGTGCCTGACGATTAACAAGATCGATGCCTACATCCGCCAAGTGACAAACCAGCAGCGTATGCAGCGCCCCAGAATCAAAGTGCAGCCAGTAAACAACCTGGCAGATTACAAGATCGCCCAGGTGATCGAAGGCATGACCAGGCACATCGAAGTCAATTCAAACGCTGATACGGCCTACGACACGGCCTTTGACTATGCGGTGCGGATGGGCTGGGGCTACTGGCGCATTAACACCCGCTACGTTAGTGAAGATTCGTTCGACCAGGAAATCTACATCGACACGATCGACAACCCGTTTACCGTTTACTTCGACCCCAATTCAATACTGCCAGACGGATCGGACGCTGAAAAGTGCCTGATAACGACCGTGATGGATAAGAAGATATTCCGCGAATATTACCCAGACGCAGACGATGGCGCTAACTTCACCCAGCGATCTACGGGTGACGATACCGCCAGCTGGATCACAAAAGAAGACATTCGCATAGCCGAATACTTCTACATTGAACGCGAACGCGCCAAGCTTTACCAATTAAGCGATAACACGGTCCACTTTGCCGATTCTGCTAACTTCTTCGAAAAGGTCGAAGCAATGGGCTTGACCGTTGAAGACGAACGCGACACATTCCGCAAGGCCGTGAAGTGGTGCAAGATGACTGCCCTGGAAATCCTGGAAGAAAAAACCTGGGCTGGCAAATATATTCCCGTTGTACCGTGCTACGGCGCACAAGTAATCGTGGATGACCGCCGCAAGCGCTACGGCCTGGTTCGGTTTGCTAAAGACCCGCAGCGGATGTATAACTTCTGGCGCACTAGCATGACCGAATCGATCGCGCTAGCTCCAAAAGCCAAATGGCTGCTGGCAGAAGGCCAGGACGAAGGCCACGAAAACGAATGGGCTTTGGCTAACATCAAATCCAGCCCCGTTCTACGCTACAAACAAAAAGACATTGAAGGCGTGGCAGCACCCGTTCCGCAAAGGCTGCAGCCAGAACCGCCGCCCGCGGGAATTATGGAAGCAGCTGGCGCTATATCTGCCGATCTGCAAATGGTCCTGGGCATACTTGATCCCAACCAGCTGCCAACGGGCAACATATCGGGCAAGGCATTGGCTGGGCAGCAGAACCAGGTGGACCTATCCAATTTCCACTTCTACGACAACATGACTAGGTCGATCCGTCACACGGGCAAAATCATTCTGGACTTGATCCCGCACATCTACGACACAAACCGCGTGATGCGGATCATTGGATCGGATGGGCAGCCTGATATGACCACGATCAACGAAAAGACCGAAGTGGGTAAAGTGCTAAACGATGTGACGGTCGGCGAATACGATGTCGTGATGGATACTGGACCAGGATTCCAGACCAAGCGCCAGCAAGCGGTCGAAGCCATGATGCCGCTGCTTACTGGCAATGAGCAGTTATTCAATATTGCTGGCGACCTGGTGTTTAGAAATATGGACTTCCCTGGTGCGGACGTAATAGCCGACCGCCTGGCATCCATGAACCCAATGGCCCAGGTGGACGAAAAGTCAGATGTGCCGCCCCAGGTCCAAATGGAATTGGCAAACAACAAAAAGCAAATGCAAGATATGCAGCAGCAGCTCCAGGCCGCGCAGCTGGAGATCAACAACCGCGGTCAAGTGGCACAGATACGCGAAGAAGGCGCAACCAAGCGCAAGCTTATGGAAGTCACCGCCAAGGCGCACAACACCGAAACAATGGCGGAAGTCAAAGTCAACGACCAAAACACCCGTGCGATCACAAGCCAGAACAAAACCGAAATCGATGCGATCGTGGAATTGTTGCTGCACCACATGGACACAGGCCGCCTAATGCAAGAAATCGAAAAACGCAACATGGAGCAAAACCAATTTGCAGCCATTGCAGCAGCAGACATTGGACACGGCGCAAGCCCGTTTACGCAGCAAGAACAAATGCAACCACAACAAGCACCAATGGAACAACAACCTATGCAATAAGCTTGACAAGTGAGTAATTTCGGGTAATATCGCCCAAAACCCTTACCCGTGGGGTTCACGGGGCAAATTCTTTGAGGAAACTCAATGTCAGAAGTAGCAGAACGACTTGCAGCCAATGTGGTTACAAGTGAAAATTTAGCGGAATTTAACGCCAAACGAATGGGTTTAGCTGATCCATTACCTTCAGAAGCCGCGGCTGCCGTAGAGGAAACTCCAGCAGAACCGACCGAAGAGGTAAGCCAGAGTGAACCAAGTGGTGAAGATGAAGCGAAAGCAACGGAAGAACGCAAGCCAAATCCAAAATTGGAAAGGCGGTTTTCTCAGATAACTAAAGAGCGCGAATCAGCACGGGAAGAAGCCCGTAGGGAACGCGAACTAAGGGAATCTTTGGAAGTCCAGGTCAGGGAGCTACAAGCCAGGTCGCAGCCAACCGCTGAACCGAAGTTTGATAGTGAACCCAAGCCAGAGCAGTTCACAGATATGTATGAGTATCAACAAGCTGCCATAGATTATCGTGTGGACCAGAGGTTAGAGGCTGAAAGACAGAAGGTAGAAAACGCTAGAGCTGAAGCCGAACGCATGAAGGTGGTAAACACCTGGGCGAAACGGGTGGAAACAGCGAAGGCAGAGATTCCAGACTTTGAAGACATGGTCGGATCGGCGGACGTTGCTGTAAGCAATGAAGTGCGCGATGCGATCTTCGAATCAGAGGTTGGACCTCGCGTTTTATATCACCTGGCAGAAAATCCCGACCTCGCAGAAAAGCTTAACGGCATGACCATGACAGCCGCTTTGAGAATGATTGGTAAATTGGAAACGCAATTCGAGAAAAAACCCGAAGAGCAATTGCAGAAGACCGTTGTTAACAAAAGTAAAGCGCCAGCACCGATTAACCCTATCAGATCGGCAGCCAACGGGCGAGATGTGAACCTGACTAGCGATGGTCAATTCCACGGTTCATATCAAGCTTGGAAGGCAGCACGACTTGCTGGGCGAATCCGCTAGCGAAACAAACGCAACAATCCAACATTTGGAGAAACTTAAATGGCAAATAATTTACTAACGATCAGTATGATCACAAACGAAGCCTTAATGGTTTTGGAAAACGAGTTGACCTTCTCAGGCCAAGTCGATCGCAACTATGATGATCAGTTTGCGGTCACAGGCGCGAAAATTGGCGCGACTTTGAACGTTCGCCGCCCTGGTCGCTTTGTCGGAACTACTGGACCAGCATTGAACGTTGAGGACTTTAACGAGACTTCAGTACCCGTTACTTTGTCTACCCAGTTCCACGTTGACACCCAATTTACTAGCCAAGACCTGGCTTTGTCTTTGGATATGTTCAGCGATCGAATCCTGAAGCCCGCCGTTGCAGCAATTGCAAACAAGGTGGACTTTGACGGTTTGACAATGGCTAAGAACAACACCGCTAACATTGTTGGCACAGCTGGTACACCCCCAACTGGTTTGATTACTTATCTAACCGCTGGTGCGTATCTTGATTCCGAAGGCGCACCACGCGATGGTCGCCGTTCATGTGTGATCGAACCCTTCACATCTGCAACCATCGTTGACAGCTTGAAAGGTTTGTTCGTTCCATCTGACGTAATCGGCAAACAATACCAAAAGGGCATGATGGGCCGCGATTCCGCTGGCGTTAATTGGTTCATGGACCAAAACGTTGTGGCACAAACATTCGGTTCGTACTCAACTGCGACCCTGGCTTGTGCAACCACTACCGCTACTGGTTTCTTGACCTCTGGCTGGGCTTCTACTTCGACTATTGCGTTAACTGCAACGACCGCTACTGCTGGTCTGAAACAAGGTGACGTAATCCAGATCGATGGCGTGTACGCTGTTAACCCACAGAACCGCCAGGCCTACGGCAGCAACAAGCTTCGTAACTTTGTGGTGACTTCCAACGTGACCGTGGCAACTTCTGGTACTACTTCAGTTACCGTTAGCCCCGCCGTGATCACAGCTGGTCAGTTCCAAAACGTGTCGATCCCGACTACTTCTGCAACCGCAGCAGTAACACCGTTTAACAAAACTGGTACGGTTTCTCCACAAAACATCGTTATGCACAAAAACGCATTCTGCTTGGCTACCGCCGATTTGGAATTGCCAGATGGAGTGCATTTCGCTGGTCGCGCTAGCGATAAAGAACTAGGCTTGTCCTTAAGAGTAGTACGCCAGTATACAATTAACAACGATAGTATTCCTACTCGCGTTGACGTTTTGTATGGCTGGGCCCCTCTATATCCTGAGTTGGCTTGCCGCGTTGCAGCCTAAACCTAATGGGGGCTAAACACCCCCGTTTCATTAAACATTTTTAAGGAATTTCTATCATGGCTAATCCAGGACCAGCAAGTACCCAAACGATTCACCCATCTAACCTGGCAACGAACCAAGCGATTCGCCTTTTGGCCTACGCTAGCGCCGTGCCAATTAGTCAAACAGGTGACGCAGCTGTAACTCTTCCAGTAAACAACACATCTTCATACAACGTTCAATATGTAGCGATCACAAACGCTAACGTTGACGTTAGTGGTGGTGCATTGGCTATTTGGACCGCACCAGCTGGAACAGGAACTGAGATTGTTACCAACGCTTCGTTGACTAGCAACACCAGCTCAACCTATGTCACCAACTCAACCGTAGTAGCTGGAACAAAGGCTACACGTTTGACAGCTCAAACCTTGTATGTCAAAGTCGGAACTGCCGTTGCTGGCGGTACTGTAGACATATTCGTTTACGGGTACGACTTCAGCGAGTTTTAATCGTTGATAAATAAGGGAAAGCCACTCTCAAAAGGGGTGGCTTTTTCCTTTTTGAAGCCTATAATTCAGACACAATTTTGAAGGATTGAACATGGTCAACACTTCCGTGATGCGATACAGCGGTCGCACTTATGCGCTAGACCTCACAACATCTGCTAGCACCGCGCTTCTAATCGAAGCCACTACAAATGACCAAACCAATTACGTTTCGTTGATCAATACGGGAACTGGTAAGGCTGCCGTTGAATTTTCTAATTCCAGCACCGTTACAACCCCCACTATTGCTACAACTGGAATAAGTGGTTCATTTGTGCTGCCAGCTTCTATGAACTTTCCACTTTTAGTCGCTGCACCAAAAGCACCGTTCTACATCAAAGCCATTAGCTCAGGCACAAACACACTCTACATAACTGCTTGCCAGGCCGATTAATAAGGGGTGGCTATGTCCAACCAAACGTCCGTCACATCCACGATCAATATTGTGCCCGTCCAGGGCATATTTGATCCTGGTCCAGCTTTCACCCTTGTTTCGTTGATCGGACCAGCGGGAACGCCGTTTTATCCTAATATTTCGCCCAATCAATCGGGTTTGAATATTACAAACAGCACGATAAACAGCACAACAATCGGGGCAACAAGCCCTTCCACTGCTGCGTTTACATCGGGCACGGTGGCTGCAACCCCATCGGGCGCAACCGACCTTGTAAATAAGCAATATGTGGATTATTTTGCTGCTGGACTGAGCTGGAAGCAGCCAGTTAATGCTGCATCGATGGCAAACATTACCAGTTTGTCAGGGCTGCAAACAATTGACACCGTTTCGCTGGTTGCTGGCAATACGGTCCTGGTTAAAAACCAAACTGCTGCAGCTGATAACGGTATTTATTTGGTTTCTTCTGGCGCATGGACGCGCAGCGTTGGCGGTGATACCTGGGACGAATACGTTGGCGCAATTGTGTTTGTTATATCGGGTTCACAAGCTGATTCAGCCTGGTATTCTTCCGCGCAGCCAGGCGGCACATTAGGCACAACTGCAATCAATTGGTATAACTTTTCGGTTGCATCGACTTACACAGCTGGCACGGGTTTAACTTTAACGGCAACACAATTTAGCATCACCAATACCGCGGTGACAGCTGCAGCCTACGGTTCAGCAACCCAGGTTGGCACATTCACAGTAAACGCCCAGGGCCAGCTTACCCTGGCTGGAAACACCACAATCACCCCAGCAGTCGGTTCAATTACTGGTTTGGGTACTGGTGTAGCAACCTGGCTTGCAACGCCTTCTAGCGCCAATTTGCTGGCTGCAATGACGGACGAAACTGGCAGCGGTTCTTTGGTATTTGCAACCAGCCCAACCCTAGTTACTCCAATTCTTGGAACGCCGCAATCGGGCAATTTTTCAACTGGCACATTTACTTGGCCTACATTTAATCAAAACACATCTGGCAATGCAGCCACAGCAACGCTAGCAACAACCGCAACCAACCTGGCTGGCGGTGTGGCTGGTTCGCTGCCATATCAAAGCGCAGCTGGCGCTACTGCAATGCTTGGTATTGGTTCAACGGGCCAAGTGCTGCGCGTTGCTGCTGGTTTGCCATCCTGGGGGACGGATTACGTTGGAACGGTTACTTCGGTGGCCCAAAGCTTTACAGGCGGGTTGATTTCTGTAACTGGTTCACCCATCACGACTTCTGGCACGTTGGCCTTGACGGTCGCGGGCACATCTGGCGGTATTCCATATTTCTCTAGCGCATCGACTTGGGCATCTTCGGCAGCCTTAACCCAATACGGTGTTGTCTACGGCGGCGGCGCAGCGGGCGCACCAGTAGCGACTGCAGCGGGAACAACGGGCCAGGTCTTAATTGGTAATACTGGCGCAGCCCCATCCTGGGCGGCTTTGACAAGCACCGCGGTTAGCAGCATTAATTTTGGAACTACTGGTTTAACTCCAGCTACAGCTACACAAGGCGCGGTGACGGTTGCTGGCACTTTAGTGGCTGGCAATGGCGGTACGGGCGTGGCTACTCTAAGCGGCCTGGCGTATGGAAACGGTACTAGCGCATTCACAGCTGCGACTGCAGCGCAAGTGGTCGCCGTTATCAGCACAACCGCGGTAACAAACGCAACAAACGCAACAAATGCAACAAACGTAGGTATTACGGACGACACAACAACCGCAAGCGCTGTTTATCCAACCTGGGTAACAACGACCACGGGTAATCTGCCAGTAAAAACCGCATCCACTAAGTTATCGTTTATTCCTTCAACGGGTTATCTGACTGTTACTGGACTGACTAGCCCAATCATCAATAACCCAACCATTACTAATTACACCGAAAGCGTAGTGGCGATTGGTAACTCTGGCACATCACAAACCCTAGCGCTTACTAACGGCACAGTTCAAACAGTCACCATGACGGGTAACTGCACCTTCACCATGCCGACCAACACGGCTGGCAAATCGTTTATTCTGATAGCAACGCAAGATGCAACGGGTTCTAGAACTGGTGTGTTTACATCGGTTAAATGGCCTGGCGGGACTGCCCCAACACTAACAACTACCGCAAGCACAGGGCGAGACATATTGACCTTCGTTGCTGACGGCACTAACTGGTATGGCACTTACGCACAGGCGTTCGCATAATGCTTGCGGCTAAAGACGAACTATTTACACGCCCTAGCGGTGGCTACACAGTAGCCCGTAGTGTGCGAACACGCAGTAGTGCTACCGCATACTTTAATAGGACAATGGGAACGCCAACCAATTCCGCTAAATGGACTTGGAGTTTTTGGCTTAAACGAGGTAAATTAGCGGGTTCTGATTATCCAATTCTTTATTCTGCTGGAATTGTTGCGGCAGAAGATTTTGGATATTTTCGTGCTGGAACTGAAGCATTATGGGTTGTATGTAATTCAGTCACGATTTTGGCTTCTACCCAAGTATTTCGAGACACAGCCGCTTGGTACAACATGATATTTGTATTTGATGGTGGAAATGCAACTGCCTCAAATAGATTGCGCGTATATTTAAATGGCGTTGAAATAACAGCATGGGCAACTGACCTTCGTTCTACACTCACTTCATCAAGTTCCAATGTAAATAAAAGCGGAACAGTTCACAGAATAGCAACTGACGCATTTATGGGTGCTGGTGATTTTTATGATGGTTATTTAACAGAAATCAATTTCATTGACGGACAAGCCCTAACCCCATCTTCATTCGGTTCAACCAACGCAATAACAGGCGTATGGCAACCAGCCAAATACACGGGTACTTATGGCAATAACGGCTTCTATCTAAACTTCAGTAGCAACGGCACATCTGCCGCATTGGGTACTGATTTCTCTGGTAACAGCAATACATGGACAGTAAACAACATTAGCGTGACTGCTGGCGCTACCTATGATTCAATGCTGGATGTGCCTACGCTGACAAGTGCGACTGTTAGTAATTACCCAGTAATGAACCCTCTTAATAGAGGTTCAAACGGCACAGGCCCAGCAGACGGAAATTTGTCTTGGGGTGCTGGTGGACACGCAACTTGTCTTGCAACAATGGGTGCGTCATCTGGCAAGTGGTATGCGGAATTTACTCTAACCACTTCAAGTGCTGGCGGTTTTGGTATTACAAGCAATCAAGCGGCACAGAACGCATATCCTGGCGCAATCGCTGGTTTGTGGTGGATTTACGATAACACGGGTTCTTTTAATATAGCAAGTGAAACCTCAGTAACTTATTCTGGCGCATCAAGATTTACAACCAATCAAGTGTGGCAAGTAGCATTAGATATTACTAATGGCAAATGCTTTATTGGAACTGGAAATAGTTGGGTTGATTCTGCTGGCGGTTCAACTGGCAATCCATCTACGGGCGCAAACCCAACATTTACTTTTACTGCTGGAACGCAAATCTTCTATATGCTAGAGGTTGCTGGATGCGTATGGGCGGCTAATTTTGGACAACGGGCATTTACAAACACACCGCCAACTGGATTTATTTCATTAAACGCATATAACTTACCAGATTCAACTATTACAAATGGTGCGGCTTATATGGCGGCTACGCTGTATACGGGTAATGGAAGCACACAATCTGTAAGCAATGCTGTTAATGGAATTTCATTCCAACCTGACTATATTTGGATTAAGCGTAGAAATACTGCATCTAACCATCAACTCTATGATTCAATTCGTGGTGTTCAAAAAGCGCTATATAGTGATTTAACTAGCCAAGAATTAACGCAAACAGGCGGTGTAACAGCCTTTAACTCTAGCGGATTTACTGTAGGTTCAGATGCTGGTGTAAACGCAAGCGGTGACACTCAGGTTGCTTGGAATTGGAAAGCGGGTGGCACATCCTCATCCAACACTAACGGCACTATCACATCAACTGTAAGTGCTGGTGCTACGCAAGGATTTAGCGTGGTGACATTTACAGGAAATGGAACAGCGGGGGCAACTAGAGGACACGGGCTTGGTGTTACGCCAGCAATGATTATTCTAAAAAGCAGAAGTGCTGTTGGTAATTGGCCTACATATCATCAAAATGCAAATGCAACACCTCAAAATGGCGGATTGTATTTAAATGCTACGGATGCGTTTGCTTCTGCGGCTGGATTTTGGAACAATACCGCACCAACATCTACTGTATTTAGCACAGGTGGTGGCGCTGATACTAATGCTAATGGCACGACCTATGTAGCCTACTGCTTTTCCGCAGTAGCGGGGTATTCAGCCTTTGGGTCATACACGGGTAACGGGTCTGCTGATGGGCCTTTTTTGTTTTTAGGATTTAGGCCAAGATTTATATTAATTAAGCGGACTGACTCCACGGCAAATTGGCGCATATTGGATACATCTAGAGATACATCTAATGTTGAAAGTTTAGAACTTTATCCAAGTTTGTCTAATGCAGAAGGAACTTTTGCCGCACTTGACGGATTAAGCAATGGATTCAAAATACGCAATACTGATGCTTCTTACAACGCAAGCGGTGGAACATACATATACGCTTGTTTTGCCGAGAATCCCTTTAAGAACGCTTTAGCGAGGTAATATGTTTAAACACAACGACACAATCATTCCTTTAGATTTACCATTTGAAATCAATGGCACTTCATATCCCGCTAATTGGTTGCGTTTGACTTCTATTGAGGAAAAGAACGCAATCGGGATTGTGGAAGTGGCAGAAGAAACCGCAACATACGATGACCGCTTTTACTGGGGCGTGGACAATCCAAAAGACCTGGCTGGTTTAAAAACTAACTGGACCGCCCAGGTTAAAGACACCGCAAACAAGCTGCTGGCCCAAACTGATTGGATGGTGATCCGCAAGGTGGAACGCAGCATTGACATTCCAGCAGCTGCAGAGACATTTCGCGCTGCAGTAATAACCGAATGCACCCGTTTGGCTGCAGCAATCGAAGCCAGCGCGGACGTTGCAGCATTCATTACGGTTGTAACTACTCAGAACTGGCCTAGAAATGACAACGTTTGAATGGAAAGTGCTGCAAACCACTTCCCTGGGTGACAACCTGGTAAGTGTTAACTACCTGGTGACTGCTATAGAAGGCGACAACCAGGTGCAAAGCCAAGGCCATGCGGATGTAGAAGGCAAGATTTCCGTGCCTTATGCTGAAATCAGAGAAACGCACATAGTGGATTGTTTGCGCGAAATGTATTTGCAAGACGAACCAAAGTCCCTAAAATCAAGACTACAAGAACAACTAGACTATCTAAAAAGCGAAGCACACAACGATTTGCCCTGGAAAAACCAGATTTTTAGCGTCAAACTCTAAAAAAAGCCATGACTACACCCTACGACATAATTACCAGATCGTTAAAAGACATTGGCGCATTGGAAGCGGGGGAAAGTCCATCGGCGGACGCTGCTCAAGACGCATTCGATATGCTGAACGATTTGTGCGCCCAATGGTCCAACGAAAACATGATGGTCTTTTATAAGACTGAAATCATTTTCCAAACCGTCCAAAATACCGTGCAATATACCCTTGGACCAGGCGGATCGGTCGGGGCGACATTCACGGGGTCGATCTCAGGCACAACGCTAACCGTCCCAGCTAACGGCGTAACAGCTGGCGCGATCACTATGGGTATGACTCTAAGCGGCACAGGGATTACTGCTGGAACGACCATTGTGGGCTTTAATACGGGCGCTGGTGGCAACGTAAACGAAGGCGGCACATATACCGTCAGCAGCTCCCAAACTGCGTCCAGCACCACGATTACGGCCTATTACGAACGCCCATTGACAATTGAATCGGCCTTCGTGCGTGTATCGGCTAGCGGATCGGGCGGCTATCTGGATTACCCCGTGGCTATTCTTAGCCTGGAAGAATACGAATCGTTAGGCATCAAGCAGCTAAATGGACCGTGGGCCAAGATGGTCTACTACCAACCCAGCGAAACCCTGGGAACGTTGTATGTTTTTCCGAACCCTTCTAGCGGTGAGCTGCACTTGTTTGCCAGCACAATTTTTCGCACATTCCAAAACTATTACGAAACCATCACGCTGCCACAGGGCTACAACATGGCGATGCGGTGGTGTTTGGCGGAACGTCTAATGCCGATGTATGGCAAAGCCAGCGCCACGCAAATAACAATGATTAATGCGTTTGCTTCGCAATCTAAAGCCACAATCAAACGTACTAACATGAGGCCGCCACAAGTGTCCCGTTATCCTGACGCATTAATGGTGGGCAAAGCTAAAGATGCTGGCTTCATCATGGACGGGGGATTTAGATAATGCCTGACTTTGGCTTTGTCGGGTCTTCTTACGAAGCGCCATCGATCTACCAAGATGCCCAGGAATGTATCAATTTCTTTCCCGAAGTTGATCCAACTAAACCCCAGGGCGATCGTGGCGTAATAGCTTTATACCCAACTCCTGGTTTGTCTGCTTTGGTTCTATTCCAAAACCAGCAAGAAGTCCGCGGCATGGTCACGCTATCTGGTGGCAGCATCATGGTGGCGGTGTGCGGTCCTTATGTTTACGCGCTAACGTCCAACTTTATTGGAACGTTGGTCGGGCAGCTCAACACATCTACGGGCCGCGTAGGTATCACGGACAACGGCATTAACACATATATTGTGGACGGTACTAACCGATATACCTGGTTTATCTCTAGCCCGTCTTCCGCGGTGTTTACGGGGTCTATATCGGGTACAACCCTAACAGTCACGGGAATTACTAACGGCACAATCGCAGCGGGGCAATCCCTTTTCGGGGTGGGCATTACTTCCGAAACCGTCATTACAGCCCTGGGATCAGGTTCTGGTGGACTTGGAACTTACACAATTAACTTATCCCAAACGGTTGCTAGCGTCCAAATGAACAGCACCACGGTAGGCGCACAAGTTACGGGATCAATTTCTGGCACAACCTTAACGGTTGCAACGGTCACAAGCGGAACGCTGTATGTCGGTCAAACCATCCAGGGAACTGGTGTCACGGCGCTAACCATCATTACAGCTCTAGGAACTGGATCGGGCGGTGCGGGCACTTATACGGTTAGCACAAGCCAAACCGTAAGCTCCACAACCCTATATGGTTTGAATTTTTCGCAGCTGCCAACAACGGACGGGGCATTTTCGGGTGGCACAAACGTGGACATTGTGGACAACTACTTTGTTTACAACCGACCAGATACCCAACAATTTGGGTGTTCGAACGTCCTATCCCCTATTTCTGGCAACACTAATTTTTCAAGCAAAGATGGCGCACCCGATGACTTGGTGACGCTAATCGTGGATCACCGCGAAATATATTTGCTAGGCGAAACATCTAGCGAAGTATGGGTGGACCAGGGAACAAGCCCATTTCCGTTTACCAGGATTCCAGGTACATCAACCCAGCACGGTATTGCTGCAGCCTTCAGCGTTTCGCGCCTGGGTAATTCATTTGCTTATCTTGCTAGAAATAACCGCGGAACAGCCCAGATCGTTCAAATGAACGGGTACGTCCCACAAAGGATTTCAACCCACGCGGTAGAAAACACTTTAACAGGCAAAACAATTAGCGATGCGGTAGCCTGGACCTACCAGCTTGAAGGCCACGAAGTTTATGTAATTAGCTTCCCAACCCTTCAGCTAACCTGGTGCTATGACATTGCCACGGGTATGTGGCACAAATGGCTATATACAAATAACTCAGGCCAATATGAGCGCTGCCGCGGTAATTGTGCTGCGGTGTTCCAGGGGTATAACTTAATTGGGGATTACTCGAACGGCAAGATTTACCACTTAGACCGCAACGTTTACACCGATGACGGGCAAAACGTCAAACGGTTGCGCCGTGCGCCGCACTTGACCACGGACTTACAAAGACAATACTTTGAAGAGCTGCAGCTGCAGTTCCAGCCTGGCGTGGGACTAAGCACAGGCCAAGGTGACGATCCCCAGGCTATGCTTCGCTGGTCCAGCGATGGCGGTTCTACCTGGTCAAGCGAACATTGGACAACCATAGGCAAAATTGGAAAATACACCAACCGCGCAATTTGGCGGCGGCTGGGAACTGCAAGGGATCGAATCTTTGAAGTGACCGTGTCCGATCCCGTGAAAGCGGTGATCGTGTCGGCTAACCTAAAAATGGCAGCTGGGGAAAATTGATGGCACTTTTACCCAATCCGCAAACGCAGCCCTATCCGCAGTCCGAATTCCTAGACGGACAGACCAAACGCCCAACCCGCGCCTGGCAGCAGTTCTTTATTAACTTATTGAACTTTAGCAGCGCGACTACGGCAACTGCTGGATCAGGTACTTTGCCAGCTAATCCCGTTGGCTTTATCAACGTGACTGTAAATGGGGTGGCCTACAAAGTGCCTTATTACAACCAATGAACCTGGAACTGCTGACAAAACACGTTCCAACCCGCGAAGAAATTCTGCGGCTGCAAGATGAAATGGCTAAAATGCCACAAGCGGAATTGCAAACCGAACACTACTTTTCGCAAGGGATGTATTGTCGGAAAGTATTTAGAAAAGCTGGGACAATCATTGTTGGCAAGGTCCACAAAAAAGATCACTTTTTCATGTGTGCCCAGGGACAAATTATTGCCTGGTCCGAAAAAGGCATGGTCACTTTGAACGCTGGCGATGTGTTGTGCAGCAAGTCGGGAACAAAACGGGTGACTATGGCGGTCACGGATGCGATCGGTATTACGGTACACAAGACGAACAAAACGGATTTGGACAAGATCGAAAAAGAATTAATAGAACCAGATGAATTGGCTTTGTACGATTCTTCTAATAACATCAAGGTTAAAGCCTTGGAGGGTAAATAAATGACTTGGGTAACTGTTGCGGTTGTTGGTGGCGGCGCTACGCTGGCATCTGGATATATGCAAGGCCAAGCGGCTAAAGATGCAGCTAGCACGGTTGCGGGCGGGACTAGATATGCTGCGGACATTAACAAGCAAATGTTTGACATTACGAACGAAAACCTTCGTCCGTACCGTGAAGCTGGCACAACGACATTAAAAGACCTTTTGGCAAGAACCCCAGAGCTGACTAAGGCGTATACGGCAGAAGACTTTAACCAGGGTATTGATCCAGGTTATCAATTCCGCCTAGCGCAAGGCCAAAAAGCATTTGAAAACCAGGCTAATCGTTCTGGTGGCCTGGTAAGCGGCAATGTTTTACAAGGAACTCAAGATTACATCCAAGGTCAAGCTTCCCAAGAATTTGCTAATGCTTTTGGTCGAAATGCGACAACGCAAACAAACATTTTTAATAGGTTAAAAAGCATTGCCGACATGGGTTTAGGGGCTGCTGGCACAACGGCTAACGCTGCAACCAGCGCGGGCGAATCTATGGGTTCAGCTGCTATTGCTGGATCACAAGCCCAGGGCGCTGGTCAAATAGGCCAAGCAAAAGCTTATGGCAACACGCTAACAGGAATGGCTAATTACGCCACAATGCCATACTATATGCAGCCAGGGCAAACTGGTGGCGCACCAGCTGCGGCAACTGATTACACATCTGGCGCAAATTATGGTCCGCCAGTAGCATTAAAATTTAATGCAAATTAAGGATTAGGCATGGCAACATATCAATATACCCCTATGCCAGCGGTTGAAGGACCGCAAACTATGTCTATTGGAGACATGATAAACACCGCCCGCGCTGGGCAAGCTTACCAACAATCACAACAAATGAACCCTTTGGCGGTTCAGCAGCAGCAGCAAATAGTAGCCAAGGGTGGAATTGAATTAGGCCAACAACAACAAGCTGATAGAGAACGTAGAAATCTGCAAGAATTTTTTGCTAACCCTGATAACTTCCAAACTAACGGAAGAATTGACATTGACAAAATTAATAAGGTTGTTCCAACTATAGCGCCTTACACGGGGTCGGAATACGTTTCTAAATATACAACTTTGGGCAAAGCTCAAACCGAAGCTATTGGCGCAAAACAAAACCTAACGCAAGACCAGCGGGCCATGATCGCCCAAAGATTTTCTATTCTTGGTCGCCTGGGTGTAGATAAGGTAGAACCCTATTTAAACGAAATGGAGCTAATGAAGAAGGAAAATCCAGACAATCCTGATTTTGCTAGGTTGCTGGATTCCTATAAAACCATTTGGCAAACCGAAATGAAATCAGGGCCAGACCTACCAGGTATGGCTATTCGTGGCGCACAAACATTGCTAACCCCAGCGCAGCAGCAGACAACATTTGGACCAACCATCACTACGCAAGACGGAAGAACCGTTATCACAACGCCTAGCGTTGGAGCTAAACAGCCAACCGCAGAAGTCGGCACAGCTGGCGGTTTGCAGCAAGGCGGTCCTAAAGAACTGCCAACCGCGGGAAGTCAAATTGCACCAGGAATGCGAATTCCTTATCCCGTTCGTTCTGCTGCACAACCTTTTATTCCAGAACCACTTGAAAACAAAGATGCCGAATCTGGCGCAGCTTACCGCGATAGTTTAGTTAATCGTCAAACAGCGTTATCTACCAACCGCAGAAATGTGGAAGAAACAATCGGACAAGCTCAAAAAATATACAACGAGTTATATTTTCCAGAGGGCGGATTTCGTGGTGATATTGAAAGAAAAATTAAAACAGCTATTGCCAGCGATCAATATAAACAATTGGCTAAAGATTTGGCCCAAATGCAGCTTTCCAATTTGCAAGCTATGGGCCAGGGCGGGGGCACGGTTGCTGGCATAGATTTAACAAAAGTCGCCAGCGGAGATATAACCGTACCGCCAGATGTATTGATCAAAATTGCCCGCAGAGCGCAATCAGACATAACAAATCTTGATATGCAAGCCCAAGGCGCACAGCAGTTCAAACAACGGTTTGGCGACAACAACATGAAGGCCTATCAACAAGCCTGGAATGCCAACGCTGAAAGCAAAATTTTCGAAGCAATGAATTTAACTAGAGACATAACCGACCCAGCGCAATTAAAAACAGAGTTGGACAAATTGTTTCCGTCAAAAGCCAAACATGATGAATTTTTAAAGAAGTATAGAAATCTTAAAAGACTATCTGAAACAGGGACGCAATAATGGATGTTTTAGAACAATATCTAGGCGGCGGCAAAACAGCTGCTCCGTCCACACCTGGTCGGTCCGTTGTCACAGATCAATTGCTGGATAGCTTGAGAAAAGTTGAAAGCGATAAAGACCCGTATGCTTTAAACAAACAATCTAAAGCAATGGGCGCTTACCAATTCATGCCAGAAACCGTGCAAATGTTGCACAAACAAGGCATTGAATTTAACCCATTTAATGAAAAGCAAGCCAGGGAAGCGGCGCGTACTTACCTGGGCCAATTGGTCGATCGTAATGGCGGAGATGTAGACAAGGCCCTAGCGCAATATGGCGGGTTTATAACCAAAAACCCAGCTGAATACGTTGGTAAGGTAAAACAAGGAGCGGCCCAACCAGCTGCAACTCAAACAACGCAATTAGCCGCGCAGCCAGTATCCAGCGATCCGCTGGAAAACTATTTCTCAGGCAAAGCACCCGTGGCTGCACCAGCCCAACCGCCAGCCAAGCCCCCAGCCCAACCAGGTCAAACAGTAGCAGCGCCAGCTGCAGCGCCAGCAGTTCCTGGTCAAGCTCCGCCATCCAGAATTGCCAACATAGCATCCCAAACATTTAACAGGTATCAAGACGTAAAAAGAAACCTGGGTGAGCGTGTTGCTGGGGCTATCGATACAGCTTACGGCGGCATAGTTCCCGCAGCTTACGGCGCGTTTGTGCAAGCTGGGGTTAGACCATATAAAACACCGCAAGAAGCGGAAGCAATAGGACAAGCTGCAGCCGCTTCTATTGATAAGCCTTTGGGCAAAGCGATGGGTATCACGGGCAGCGAAGCCTACCAAAAACCATTGGGTGGCATAACCGAACCTATTGCCCAGCAAGTCAACAAAATGTTTAACGTCCTGGGAATGACTCCAGAACAAATATCTGAAAAAACAGGCATACCGCCCCAAGACATTAGAAACATGGTGGTAATTGGTTCTGCAGCCATTCCCCAGGGATTAAAAGAAGCTGGACAAATAGCTAAAGCTTCACCGCTTGGAAAAAAAATAGGCGAAGCTGCTGCGGAATTGGAAATCGTTAAACCTGGGCAGCTGACAAAAGAACAAATGCAAGCTCAGTTTGAAGCTGCACAAGGCAAAGCCCCAGCGGGCAGCGTGGGCGCGGCTGCAGCACAAAACAATCCGTACTTTGGAAAGATCACAGGCGAAGAAACCGTCCGCGGTCAATTCCCCCAGGTTAAGCTTTCCAAAACCCCAACCGATGTGCCAATGAACGAGCAAATGGTTCGTTCGCAAATAGCCCAAGAAATCATGCCTGGCGGTGGTGTTCGACCAGGCGTTGTTACTGGCAACGAAAACCTATTGCGAAACGAATACACAAAAGCAAAATTAGACACACCAGAAGGCCAATTGTTTAAACAACAAATTGCCAATGAGCAAACAGCGTTGTCAAGATATGCCGAAGAGCGAGTAAATGCTACTGGCGCGTCCCGTAGCCTAATTAATGACGAACAACGTGGACAAAGTATTAATGACGTAATACACGGCGTATCGCCAGAAGGCGCAGCCCCATCAAGTTTAATGGGTTATTTTAAAGATTCCAAAAAACAAATTTACGATTCTGCTTTTCAACGTGTTGGCAACAACCAAATTAAAACTACAAATTCAGATTCGTTTTTTAACAATCCACAGCAGCTAGCAACTGCTGAAAAAGAAGGCACACTTAATTTTTTAAATGGTGCAAAAAAAGAAATTGAACTGGCAAAAACTATAGGATACGAATTGCCCGATGGAAAAATAGCGCCAGCTGGTTCGGTGGCTGCACTTGACGCGGTAAGAAAAAGCAACAACGCCGCATGGACTCCAGAAAAAGCCAACACAATTAGAAAAATAAATGCAGCCATTGACAAGGATATTGCCGCAGTCGCCGATCCATCCCTTTACAAACTTGGCGACAAAATTCACAGGCTAGAAAAAGAATTATTTGAATCTAGGGGCATAGACAAAGTTTTTGGCGAAGTTGACAAAAATGGTGTGGTTACGTCAGCTACGGCCTTAGAAAAAATACCATCCAAGCTAAACAATATGCCCAAAGATCAATGGCGGCATATTCGGGACACGTTGAACGAGCTAGCAAATGGAAGAATTAGAAACGCGCCAGAAGGAATGCCGCCTATACCGCCAGAGCTGATGCAATCAGCAAAGGCCGCGGTTGCCGAAATTGATGGCGCGTTGGCCCGCGAAGTCCAAAAAGCTGGCGGATCAAAAATGGGCGAATGGAATCAGAATTCAGCAAACAATGTTATGAATTCCGTTGTAGGACAAAAAATTCTGGAAACATTTCCCCCTAATGAAATACAAAAATTTCACACATTAAATTATGCTGGACACTTAATGCCTGGCATCCACGGTTATGAAGGCGCTGCATTACAAGGCAGAAGAGTTAACATAATTGAACGCAATCTGCCAGGAATTGGTGCTACAGCTGGTGGCGCTATCGGTACATTTGTCGGGGAAGCTCCAGGCGGGTTAGCTGGCGCTTTTCTAGGTCGTGAGCTAGGGATAAAACAACAAGCTAAACAAGAAGTTAAAGCCGCAGAAAAAGCTGCAGCAAAAGCCGAAAAAGAAATGCAAGAAGCCGCTAAACTTGGCAGACAAACAGGCCAAAACAAAGCCAGCGATATGCTGAACAAGAAATAAGGATTAAACATGGCAGTCAATCTTTCGCCGATCGGCAATAGCGAACAATTCTTTGATAACAACGGCATTCCACTAAGTGGCGGTTTGTTGTATACCTACCAGGCTGGATCAAGCACCCCTTTGGCGACTTACACCGACATTAATGCCACAACTGCCAACGCTAACCCTATTGTTCTGAACTCTAGCGGTCGCCTAGACAATGAAGTTTGGTTGACCTATGGTTACTTTTACAAGTTTGTTTTAAAGACTGCTGCAGCTGTAACCCTGGGAACATACGACAACATTTACGGCATTGTTGGCGTACAAACCGCGGTTGGCACTACTATTCCAACTGGCGTAATTACCCTTTGGTATGGATCGATCGGCAGCGTCCCAACTGGCTGGTATTTGTGCGATGGTTCAAACGGTACGCCTGATTTGCGTAATCGATTTGTTGTGGGCGCTGGATCGACTTATTCGGTGGCTGCAACTGGCGGATCAGCTGACGCAATTGTGGTAACTCACACCCACACGGCAACTTCAACTTCTACCGTTACAGACCCTGGTCACTTGCATAATTGGGGAAGCACAAACGGAATTTTGAGCGGCGGAGGAAATGCAAGTCAGTATTTCTCTACAAATAGTAGTAATGTGACAACGCAAACCGCAACAACTGGTATCACCGTGGCAACCGCAACCACAAACGCAAATGCTGGTACAAGCGGCACAAACGCTAACTTGCCGCCTTACTATGCCCTGGCTTACATAATGAAGTCCTAACATGGATGACATAGCAACACGCATTGCGGTGCATGAAGCCATTTGCGCCGAACGGTATAAGAACATAGAAGAATCTTTGTCTACAGGCGAAAAGCGCATGACAAAAATTGAATATCTTCTTTATGGGGTAATGGTTTGCGTTTTACTAGGCCCAGGCGTGGCTGCCACGTTTATCCAGAAGTTTTTTGGCCTATAGGATGTGTTCGATCCGCTAACCATTGGGGCGGCGTTTAAGGCCATGCAGCTGGCCTATGACGGGATCATGTATTGTTGCGATGCGTTGAACCAGGGTAAGGTAGCGGTAAAAAAGGTAAAACAGGCAACCGATGACATTAAAACAATTACCAACGAAGCCAGAGGAATCTGGGGTTTCTTTGTCGGACTATTTGGGACTAAAGCCGCCACACCCGCCGCTGAAACCAAGCTTGTGGCAAAAAAGGAAACCTACAAAACCCACATCCCCAACGAAACCGAAATTGTTCAGCAGTTTATTGGACACTTAGGGGCATTCTTTCGGCATCATAAGGAATTGACCGAATATGTGGAAATCAAATACGAACAGGTTTTCCGCAGCGCTGATCCCGATCCAGAAGACATATTGGAGCTAAGCGTATATAAAAACGAGCTGGACCAGGCTTATGTCAGACTGTCAGGCATGATGCGCGGGGCTAGTGTGCCGTACCAGCTAGGACCACTTTGGGAAAACTATAACAACATCTATTCCAAGGTCCAGGCGGAGCAGCAGAAACGTAAGGAACAAATTAGAATCCGAAGGCAAAAAGAAGCTTATCAACGCGAAAGGTTTAGGCAAGAAAAAGTGGAATTAGTTATTGGCGTGTCCGTGGTGCTAATCATTGTTTCTTGGCTTTATGCCCTATGGATAAATTCATTTACAGAGGGGTTCTAATCCTGGTTTGCATCATGCTAACCATTGTGCTAATCATTTCGCCCGTGTTGATAATGATGTGGATCAAGATACAGAAGGCGGAAATTAGGATTGAGAAAAAAGAAAAGCAGATAAACCGACAATTATTATTACTCGAAAGGCAACGTAATGAATGAACTATTCAATATTCTCAAGGGTATCGCACCCACGTTGGCAACTGCTGTGGCTGGCCCTTTGGGTGGTGCTGCTGTTACCGCCCTGGCTGCTAAGCTTGGCGTTTCTGATTCCGTGGATGCTGTCGCAAAAGCTATTGCGGGTGATCCAGCTGCAGCTCAAAAAATTGCAGAGCTAGAGCTGGAAATGGCAAAGGTCGCAGCTGGTGCGATGATCAACGAAGACAACAACGTATCCAAGCGCTGGGACGCTGATATGTCCAGCGATTCCTGGTTGTCTAAAAACATCCGCCCTATGAGCTTGGTTGCGATCTTTATTGGCTATTTCCTTTTTGCCATGATGAGCGCCTTTGGACTAAACGCAAATGAAGCTTATGTCACTTTGCTAGGCCAATGGGGAATGTTGATCATGGGCGCATACTTTGGCGGACGTACCGTTGAAAAACTAGCGGAGATGAAAAAGAAATGAACCTATCCGAACACTTTACCCTGGAAGAAGCCACGGCATCCGAAACCGCTACGCGCCTGGGGATCAATAACCAGCCAAACGATCAGCAGCTGGAAAACATGATAAAGGCTGCAGAAGGCATGGAAAAGGTCCGCGCCTTATTGGGTAAGTCCATCCACGTTAATTCCTGGTTGCGGCTGCAAGAAGTCAATGTCGCGGTCGGTGGCAGCAAGATTTCCAGCCACATGGACGGGTGGGCGGTCGATTTTGTTTGTAAAGACTTTGGCAACCCTTTGGCGGTGTGCCAGGCCATCGAAGCAGCTGGCATCCAGTTTGACCAGCTCATACACGAATACGCTGCCTGGACGCATTTAAGTTTTGCGCCTGAGATGCGCGGGCAAAAGCTGACAATCTTCAAACCAGAAGGCAAATATAAGATTGGCCTACTGTCAAAAGAAGAATACGAAAAGCATTAATCCTTGTCCATACTAAACCAGAGTACGGCGATTAAAACGCCGACTCCAGCACAAGCGCCGACCATTAGCAGCACAATAATAGTCAGTATGCTTTCCATCATATTAAATTCCTTTGGATTGGTGCGATCTGCCATTCACGTTCTAGGCGGTTAGATTTTGACTTAACCACGTTGCCCGTCAAGCAGATTTCCCCTTCCCTTTCCAGCTCATGCAGCCGCCTGGCGACTTGCATGGACTCCAGGCCAGTATGGTGGGCAATACCATCTTTTCCCAGGCTGCCGTGTTCTATAAGGCATTGCACGATCTTGGCTGCATGGGCTTTGGCTAGGTCCTTTGCAGAACCAGCCGCGGCCCAGCTTGTCATCGGATCGCTATTTCTAACCCTTGGATGATCAAGCATGGCAGCTCCTAGAATTTAATTTCTTCATATTCGCCAGGCCTGGGTTCGCCCTGACGTTCTTCGCGGGATTTCTTTTCATAGCAGCGAAACCAACCGTCATATTCTTTAGAAATAGGCATCGAATCCATTTTGACTTTGAATGTGAACTTCTGCAGATCAGTCCCTTCTGGACATTCCACAAACAGCGTTCCGTGTTCGGCCCAGAAGGTTTTATCTTCACCAGCTGCGGTTGTGTAGGTACGGGCGGGGAATTTAATTTCGTAGGATTTTTTCATTTTGAATCAATAATTGCGTTTAGTTGTTGGACCTGGGCATCGACTTCGGCTAGAAATTTCACAATCTCCGCTTCGATCTCTGCGATGTATTTATCGTCACGGTCTACCCGTTTGACAAACAATTGCGCCTTCGGTGGCATTCGGGGATCGAAAACCACATATTGGCAATACTTACGGTCCGCACAGGCCATTTGGAACTGCATTTGTGCCAGGTAGCGCTGCGGGATTTTTTGGGTTAATAGGGCTTCGATCATTCCCTTAGATTCTGGGCATTTGATTTCGATCATGCCTTCGCCATCGTCCAGAAGGCCATCAGGGGACGCGCCAGCCATGTCAATTAATGGGTGAGGTATGAACCCCACTTCTTGAACCATTTGGCCCGTGGTGGCTTCAAAAAATCCGCGGGCGTAGGGTTCTTGGTCGATACCCCATTGCATGGCGGAGCTGGTGAACCCTTCGGCCTTGGTCTTGGTGATACGTTCCAGCACCAGCTGCGCGATGTAGTTTTCGCGGGTGGCTGCATAACCAGTTTTAGTTTTGGCAATTACATCCGCCACGCGGGATGCAGTAACTTTGCCCAGGCGGGCAGCAAACCATTCCTCTGAGCGTTGTTCTATTTCTTCGGTCATTTCAATTTCCTTTTCATTAAATCTTTTGCGGCTGTGACTGCCTCTAGCCATTCTTTGTCTGTGTTTGCGGCTTTGTAGGCTTCCTTAAAGCGCATCTGCAATTCCTCAACATTGGTGGACTCGCTAATAGCGGTGATGTGGTCTTGCATCCGAGCGTAAGAACGGTCTACAACACCATCGCTATCGGAAGGTATTTGCTCAAGGTCTCCATAGGTATTGGATTGTCGTTTTCCTATGGTTGCTTTAACCGCAGATTTTGTTGCCGCATTACCATCGTCATCTTCGGGCGCGATGCCACAGGCGCTCATAAGGCTATATCTCCGAGCGTAAGTCAAGGCACTAGCGTAGCCCTGGGGATCGTGTTTGACCGCGGGAAAGTGGACAATCCCGCACTCCAGCATTTCGCCAGATTCGTGGACAAATACGGTTTCGACCATTACGCCATCGGTGCAATCGTAATTCTTCTGCAGCAAGTAAATGCCGTTATCGTTTAACGCGTCCACAACCGCTTCAACGCAAGCGGATAGGTCAGCGTAGCGGCTGCGGAAATGCGGGTTCGTAGCGGTCTTTAAAGCTGGCCCAAAAGCCTTTTGTGCTTTGACCAGGGCGGTGGCTATGTTTTTCATGTGTATTTCTTTCAGTATGGATATTTAGGGCCGCAAGTAACTTCGACAATGGTTTCGACCGTGTAGCCGCTAACCTTGCGTTTTGCGTACAAAGGGATGGCCCGCAAGCCATTGGTTTCGCATTGCTTAACAGCATCGATCACTTCGTTGCGTCCCATCGATTGAATTTTTGCGTCAACAATTAATTCCTGGTTGGGTGCAGCAAACTCCGTGACGGGGGCTTTGGGTGCATTGGAGCAGCCAAACGAAATAATCGAAGCCATGCAAAGTAATGTGTATGTGATCATTTTCATTTCAATTTCCAGTTATAAAAAGGGCGAAGATCAGGCCAGCGACAAAGCCGCTTAACCAAAAAATTACCAGGTCTGCCCTGGTCGGGCGTGTTGGCGTGTAAGGGCCTTCAATAGCGTTTTGGGTGTAGTTATCAAGCTTCATAAAATGACTCCAGTTTTTTGGTAGTAACGATCAAGGGCGGCGCTGAGTTTTTGTTCTTCAGCTTCTTCTTTGCAAGCTTTGGCGTATGCTGCTTCCAGGGTTTGAATTACAGAATCACGCAGCAGTTCGTGTATTTCTCCGCCGTTGACATACACAAACCAAAGGCTGCCCGTGTATGCTTCAAAGTAGCATTCCAGGTCTTGACCAGGAACATCGTGGTGTTCGCAGATCATCTGGTCCAAGTCGGTGTGTTGCATGGGATAGGTCATGGTGATTTCCTTAAACACGTTCTGGTTGTGTGCCGACCAGCTGCCCATCCATGATTTGGAACAGAATAGCTTTGGCGATATTGAGGGTTTTACGAGCGCCTTCGGTGTCACCAAAAGCCATTTGTTCCTGGGCATCGGACATAAGTCCAGCAACGACCATATTGCCGCCAGTAACTTTGTATGTAAAAGAATTTACAACGGAATTGATGTAGGCATCAATATCTGCTACACCGTACATTTGAATATCTGACATTTTGAATTTCCTTTTAAAAGACCCGTTAGGGCGTGATTGAATTATAAGCCCGCTTAACACGGGCTGTCAACAATTATTTCCAAACTGAGTAAGGTTCGCCGCCAGACAATGCAATGTCGTAAGCGGAAACAATGGCTGGGGGTGTTGTGCGACAAAAAGCGCCAGCGCCCTGGTCGAAGAAATCTTCGCGTAATGTGTCAAGGCGTTTGCCGCCGACTTCTACTAAATTAAAACCAACTGCAACGGTTTGCACGTTGATTGGTGCGCGGCGGTTATATGTGAAAGTGATCATTTGAATTTCCTTTTAAAAGTCCCTATGCGAAATTGCTGGGGCATGAATGAATTGTAAAGCCAGCTTATCAATTATTTACTAGGTGGTTTCCCTAATCTGGTCATAAAAAGCTACGACTTCGTTTTCGATCTGCCACAGCTTGGCGATCACTTCCGCTTGCTGGGCTTCCACAGCTGGTTTGGTAACGCGGCTGCAGCTGTTGGCTGCCCAGGTCATGCCATAGTCCTGGCACACCGTGTAGTACCACATACCGCCTTCTTTTCGGCTGCCGACCACGGTGGTGGTCAATTGCCCGCTGTAGCGTTTCATGGTGGTTATGGTGATTCGCGTGGTGCTATCAATTGGGAAGTAGTTTTCAGCTCTCCAACCGAAAGCACTTTTTACTGCTTTGATTTCCATGATTAATCCTTTAAGTTTGCGAGTTGTTTTGCGTACACGATGGCCTGGGCCAACATATCCAGCGGGAAAATGCGGACCGTAGGCACGATTTGTTCCGCATCGGTATCGAGCAAGGTCACGGCATAGCCGCGGCTTACTTTTGTCACCAGGGCCGCGATGCCATATTCTTCGTTGAAATATGTTGCGACCTGGTTGGTTGCGGGAATTTGAGAAATTGCGACTGTCATGTTGTACCCCTTAAGCTGCTAATCTGCCAACTGCACCGTAACCATAACCATCGTCACCCAGGAAGCCCACGCGGGCTAGCGTGGCGCTGGGGCTGCTGGCGCAAAGGCTAACTTCTGACACCTGATTCATGATGCGGCGGTTAACTTCGTAATCCAGGCGGTCGGCGATGTAAGCGCTGTAGCCAGCTGGTGCGGTGATCTGCGGCATTGCGTAACCGTAGTAGGCGCAAGCTGCAGCGACTTGGGTGGTTAAGAATTCGGCGGAAAATTCGCGGTTGATGAAGATGAAGTCAGCACCGAAGCGCACTTCTTGACCGTCCAGGCTGCCGTAATTGCTGCCTTTGTAATCGGTCATGCCATCAAAATAAGAACCTTCGAACATACCAGCAACCAATTTGACCTGGTCGTATGTTGGGCCATCGGTGTAGCGGATATTGATGGAAGCGCCGCCGCTGTAAACGCTGGACTTAACGCTGAACTTCACACCTGGAAAAGACTCTTTTAAAGCTGCGCGAACTAACTTTGCAGTTTCGGCACAAGTGAGATATTGACGATTTGACATTTTGATTCCCTTTTAAAAGACCCCGTGCAATTTGCTAGGGCATGGGTGAATATTAAGCCAGCTAAACAACATTGTCAAACGTTATTTATAAAGCCCCCTTAACTTTGTAGGGTATTGACAAAATAAGCCAACTAACTTAATATGCGAATATGACAAAAGAACAGGCAATCGAAAAAGCGGGTTCTGCCAGGAAGCTGGCGGAGCTGCTGGGCATAACAACTGCAGCCATTAGCCAATGGAAGAACGTTCCCCAGGCTAGGGTTTGGCAGCTGCGGGTGCTGCATCCGAAATGGTTCAAGTAGAATAATTTTGGAACAAGGCTAGGTTTGGGGTAGCTCCCTGGACCGAAAAGGGTTACACCTTCCCTCCGCCTTAGTTCTCTTTTCAAAGGTGGGAAAAAGGTTTGTCAATGCATTACTACCAATTTAACATTGGTGACTATCAAAGTCACACCGCACATTTATCCGACATTGAAGATTTAACTTATCGGCGTTTGCTTGATTGGTACTATCTTCACGAAATCCCGATACCCTTAGATTTGACAGAAACATCTAGGCAAATCCGTATGCGATCGCATAGCGATTCAATTGCGTTGGTTTTGCAAGAGTATTTCGAATGCACCGAAGATGGATGGATACATCACAGGGCCGATAAGGAAATTGCCAGGGCTGGGGAGAAATCTAGTAAGGCAAGCGAAAGCGCCAAAGCCCGATGGAATAAGGCTAAAGATGCGAACGCATTACAAGCGCAATCCGAAGGCAATGCTACACAAGACACATTACACATAACCAATAACCCAATACCCAATATTAAAGAAGGTAAACCTTCTTTGTCTGGAACTACGTTCCCGCCTTGTCCACATTCCGAATTATTAAAACTTTGGGAAAAGAATTTGCCACACTTAACCCAGCCAAGAACTTGGGAGGGCAACCGCCAGGCCAATATGCGGCAGCGCTGGGTTCAAGCTGGTAAACCATCGGCCTATTCCCCCGAAGGCTACAAAACCACGGAAACGGGATTGAAGTGGTGGGATTCGTTTTTTGGTTACATAGCCAACGACACCAGCCTGGCTAACGGGTTTGAAACAAAAGGGCGAACGTGGCGGCCCGACCTGGAATGGATTGTCAATGCCACTAATTTTCAAAAAATCATCGATGGAAAGTACGCCAAATGACATTTGCTAAACCTGAGAAAAAACAAGAATCCAGCATGGATGAAATGCAGCGCCTTATGTGTTCCGTGCCAGGTTGCAATAAACGTTGGACGGTCCATATAAGCGGCGACCGCCCCAAATGCTCACATCACCAATGGTCGGGGGAAAAGCCCAGCCGCAACCCAGCAGCCCTATTGCCAAAAGAACCCAAGACCGTGGCGCAATGGTATGACGATAAAGAAGATTTTTAAATGAACTACCAAACCGCAAACTTAATCCTGGACCGCGTGATTGATGGCGAAAGCTATCCGCTTAACATTGTTAACAAAGCTTTAGAAATGACTGGGGATTTGGATGGATTACATGAGGGACTGCGAAGCCAGGGAATGCATTACGCGATACCGCAAAAAGACGCGGGAAACGGGCAAGGGCGAAGCAATGGATTGGTGGGCTAAAACCTTGTTGGACATTGCCAAAAAACGCGGACAAGCTGCAGCCGACCAGCTGCGCGACAACATGAACAGGCTAAAAAATGCTAATCGTAAACTTTGAAGTACCTGGCGACCCGATCCCCAAGGGCCGCCCCAGGTTTGCTAGGCGCGGAACGTTCGTCCAAACCTACACCGATTCCAAAACAATCGAATACGAAACCATTGTGGCGACCAAAGCACGGATGGCAATTGGCAGCTCAGAACCGCTAAAAGGCCATTTAACCGTGTATTTATACCTTCGGTATGGTGTACCAGCTTCCTACTCTAAAAAACGCACGGAAGCTTGTTTAAACGGTTTGGAATATCCTAAACGCGTAGATTTGGATAATTGCTACAAAAGCATTACCGATGCAATGAACGGAATTGTTTATGCGGACGATAGCCAAATCGTGGAAGCTCACATTCTGAAGTGCTATTCGCTAGAACCAGGCGCAAACGTAATGATCCAGGAAAAAACATGATTATCCAGCTGCACAACCCCCAGCAAGCCGCGGTGGTTATGAAGGAAATCTGGCCCAAGGTCAAAGAAGGGTTGCAAGCTGGGCGGCGGATGCGCCTGGAAATCAAACAAGCCAGGCGCAGCAGCGACCAAAACGATATGTTTCACGCGCTAATCCACAAAGTTGCAGCTGAGATGAAAAAGGTTGGATCGACCTGGACCGCGGACGATTGGAAAAGGCTGCTAATCGACCAATGGGCGCATGAAACAAACCGCAAGCTGGGCAAGGTCGCCCCCAGCCTGGACGGTGAACGGGTGGTGCAGCTGGGAATGCAAAGCCACAAATTTACGGTGGAAGAGGGATCAGAATTTATTGAATGGCTGCTAGCTTGGATGGCACAAAAGGGAATTGAAGATGAAAAAGAAGTGCAAGCGGAAAATTTGGTCAACCACGATTAACCCTATCACCCACGCAATTTCTGGCGCTAGGGTGACAGAAGATCGTTTGCTAGATAAGCTGCGTATGCGGGAGCTGAGCGCGTTTGATTCAATGGTCAAGGGCTGGGGCACGGTTGAAGATTGGCGGGTGCTGGTGGATATGATGAACATTGCCGAAATGATGGGCAAAAGCGGCATAGGTCCAGAAGTGCTGCCATATTGCGAAGTGGGCTGCCAGGCTATGACCGAAGCAGCGCTGCGCTACCAGAAGTCCATGAAGATGGGTTTGTCAGGCATAGGGATCAATGCTTTGCGGGAGATTTGCGCCTACCATGACCTACAACGGACCAGCGTATCCAGGTCGGTTTATGAAACTATGATCACCAAGACAGCTAACTATTTACGCAGCAAAGGGAAAGATGTGGTTGAAATCAAATGATCCCTAAACACAATTACGTCCGCAGTAAGAAGCTTCTGCAGCTGGTAGCGGGGCTTGACTGCCAATGTTGCGGAAGCGGTCAAATGGTCCAGGCCGCACATACCAACTGGGGCGGTGGTAAGGGCCGCGGGATCAAAGCAGATGACAACCTGGTGGCTGCGCTATGCCAGAGCTGCCATTACGAAATCGACCAGGGTGCAAATCTAACCAAAGCCCAACGCCAGGAAAAATGGCAACACGCACACGTTGCAACCGTGGCAAAATTATGTGACCAAGGCGCATGGCCCGAAAATGTGCCAATTCCATCGTTTAGTGATATAGTGCAAACATGAACCATGAAGTAGCCGAATTTGTCGCCACTTTGCTGCATTCCAGCACGGTAACGCATTTTATGCATTGGGCTACTGAATCATTTTCCAAGCACAAAGCTTTAAGGAAATACTATGCTCAAATTATTGATTTGGTTGACCGATACGCAGAAGCGTATATGGGCAGCTATGAACAGCTTAAAAAATTTCCTGACGAATTTCATACGGAAAAAGACCCAGTAAAGTATTTGACCAGCATGAAGCAATTTGTTCTGGAAGCCCGCAAGGAGCTACCCCAGGATACCGAATTACAAAATATTGTTGATGAGATCGCAGATTTGATTAACACTACTTTGTATAAACTCCGCTACTTAGACTAAGGAAAAATCATGGCAAATTTGATGAAGAACGAACCCAAAGGCTACGGCGCTAGCGTATCAATGTCAGGCAACGCTAAAGCTAGCGATGGAACTGGCGAAAAAGGCAGCGCAATGAAGAACATTCCTAACGCAATGACCAATAAAATGGGCGCGAACAAGAATTTCGATGGCGGTAAATCCAGCGGTGTTTGCTACTCGCACGACCGTAAAAGCTGCCAGTAATGGCTAATCCCCTAACCGCAATGATGGCGGCGGGGCAACAACAAGCCGACCCTGGCATGAACAGGGTTTCGGCGTTTATGCCGCCAACCCCGCAGCAGCCGCAGATGCATCCAGCGGACCAGGAATACTTTAATCGGATACAAAACGATTACCCGCAGCTGGTCCAGGAATACACCGCACACCCAGAATCAAAAGCTGGGCGAGTTATTAACACCGATGTAGCGCGGGAAATGTCGCCACACTATCGGGAAGATAGGACCAGGTCGGCGGACATTCACGAAGGTGCTAGTCACTTTATGAAGACGATATATGCCGACAGACTCGCGCAGCCAACCCCCAAGGGCATGGATAACACGGTCGTATTTAGCGCGGGCGGAACTGGTGCGGGTAAGACCACGGCCCTGGACATATTGGAAAAAGTCGATCCCGCGCTTGCAAAAGCCGAAATGATCTACGACACCAACATGAACAAGTTTTCATCAGCGGACAAAAAGATACAGCAAGCTCTGGATGCCAAACGCAAGGTCCGAATCGTTTACACCTACCGCGAACCATCGGATGCCCTGGAACATGGCGCATTGTCACGGGCGCACAGGATGGAAAAGGAAAAGGGATCAGGTCGAACCGTCCCAATTGGTGAACATCTAAAAACCCATATGGGTTCGCGCCAGGTAATCGAACAACTGCAGAAGAAGTACGCCAAAAACCCACGGGTGAATATTCAAATTGTTGACAATTCGTTGGGTAAGGGCAACGCCAAGGCAAGCCAGCTTGACAAGTTACCTAAATTAGAAGAAAATGAAGTTAAAAGGAGGTTGTATGAGACTCTCGAAAGAGTACGTTCCCACGGTATCGGCGGAACTGAGCGAATCAGCGATGCCATCTACCACGGAACTAAAGGCACTAACTCCCGCTGAACATCGGGAAATGCGGCGTTTTGAAGCAGAAAACAAAGGTCTGGCTGAACGCCTGGCTGCTGGTTTGAACAAAGCCGTTATGCGCGAAGACATGGATGGGACTCGCGGTGTCTAGCTGCGCTACTTGTTTGTTCTTTAAGAACGCCCAAATCATGGGCAGCTGCCGCCGCTATCCGCAAATGCTTAACAAACATGAAAACGATTGGTGTGGTGAACACGTTCTAGCGCCTATGGCCCTGGTCAATGTGCCCGTGTACGACATAATGACCGACACGGTTACAGAAGCCCCCAAACGCAAATACACAAGGAAAAAAGATGTTGCAGCCGTTGCGTGACCGCGTAGTGGTACGTCCCCAGGTGCGGACGCTATCCGAAATAATCGTGGTAAACAATAAAGAACCATTTAACGAAGGCACGATCATGGCGATCGGTCCTATGGTTTCAGAAGTAAAAGTCGGCGATTTCGTCAAGTACGGAAACGGTGACTATTTAAATTGGCCCACGCATAACGTGGCGGGCCAAGACTACCAGGTAATTCAAGAAGCGGACATTTGTGCCGTAGTTGAAGCATAATCCCGAAACCCAACCCTTTTAAGGATCAAATCATGACAAATTCAGTCGCAATCGGCGTAGCTTATCAAGACCAGGCAATTAGCGGTGGCACTATTGATAACTCAACCATTGGTGCAACAACCCCATCGACCATTGTTGGCACAACCGTATATGCCACAGCTGAAATCGGTTATTCATCAGCTGCACAAGGTACTGTTACCCAGGCTACCAGCAAGTCCACAGGCGTGACTCTAAACAAGTCAGCTGGTCAAATCACAATGAACAACGCAGCCTTGGCTGGAGCTGCTGCGGTTTCGTTTGTTTTGACAAACAGCACAATTTCCGCCAATGACACAATCATTGTGAACGTTGCTAGCAACACAACTGGCAGTTTGGCTGGCGCGTACACCACTTACGTTTCATACCTGGCTGCTGGTTCAGCTTTGATTACATTGCGTAATTTGACTGCAGCCACTTCATATTCTGAAGCCGTTGTCATTAACTACGCAATTATTCATGGTGCATCTTGAACGAAGCAGCCTTAAAAGCCAGGATTGAAATCCTAACCGCCCAAGGCCGTCAAATGGAGCAAAACCTCCAGGCGATCGGCGGGGCGATCCAGGACTGCCAATATTGGTTAACCCAACTGGAAGCCAAAGATGCCCCTGATCAAATCAATGACACCCAAAGCGCTGAAGGCTAATATTAAAAAAGAGATAGAAGCTGGCAAGCCGCCCAAACAAGCGGTGGCAATTGCCTATTCTGTTAAACGGGAAGCTGAAAAGAAAAAGCCAGCTAAAAAGAAATGACCAAGCACGACAAGCCCATAGCGCACAAGACAACGGGGAAGGGTAAGACCTACAACCCAACGGACAAGGGCGCGGGCATGACCGCCAAAGGCCGCGCTGAATACAACGCCAAGAATAATAGCAATCTAAAGCCCCCAGCACCTAATCCGAAGACCAAAAAAGACGAAGGCCGTAAGGCCAGCTTTTGTGCCAGGATGGAAGGTGTAGTCAAAAACGCCAAAGGCCCAGCAGAACGGGCCAAGGCATCACTAAAGAACTGGAACTGCTAAATGGCTACTAAACCTGGACTCTATGCCAACATCCACAAAAAGCAAGAACGGATAGCCAAGCAAAAGGCCGAAGGCAAGCCCGTAGAACGTATGCGTTCGCCTGGTAGCAAAGGCGCACCCACAGCTGCAGCATTCAAACAATCCGCTAAGACAGCTAAGAAATGACAGAAGAAGTTAAGCGCCCCGTAGGTCGCCCAAGCCAATATGATCCCGCGTACTGCGATAGGGTTATTGAGCTGGGCAGACTAGGCAAATCTGTAGAACAAATTGCTGCACAAATCGGGGTAGGCACTAAGACAATGTATAACTGGCGGGATGAATTTCCAGAATTTTTACACGCCTTGGACATTGCCAAAGAATTAGAGCTGGATTGGTGGGAATCTATAGCCCAGGGAATGATGGTGGAAAACAAAGACGCTGCCAAACTAAACAGCGCGATCTGGTCCAGGTCGATGGCTGCACGATTCCCCAAGAAGTATCGGGAAAGCACCAAGACAGAGATCACGGGTGAGAACGGCGCACCGCTGCTGCAAGGCATCCAGGTCACATTTGTAAAGCCGAATGAATGACATAGTCAACCAGGCGATAGCTAAAGCGGAATTCCCAATTAAGCTCAAGGGCTTGTTTGAGAAAAGCCGATACAAAGTCGCATACGGTGGACGGGGTGGAGCTAAGAGCTGGGGCATAGCCAGGGCGCTACTGATCAAAGGCGCTAAAGACCCGATGCGAATCCTTTGCGCTAGGGAATTCCAAACATCTATTAAAGACAGCGTACACAAGCTGCTATGCGACCAGATCGAAGCGCTTGGACTTCTGGGGTTCTATGAGATAACCCAAAATAGCATCCGCGGCAAGAACGGAACAGAGTTTTCCTTTGTAGGCCTACGCAACAACGTGGCAAACATTAAGAGTTACGAAGGCGTGGACGTTGTGTGGGTGGAAGAAGCTCAGACAACCAGCCGCTTATCCTGGAACATCCTAATCCCGACTATCCGCAAACAGGGCAGCGAGATATGGATTAGCTTCAACCCAGAGCTGGAGACAGATGAGACATATCAGCGCTTTGTGCTGAAGCCGCCAGCGGACTGCATCCAGATCAAAATCAATTGGAGCGATAACCCCTGGTTTCCCGAAACACTAATGCTGGAGAAGGACGCATTGAAGGCCCGCGATCTGGAAGCTTATAACCAGGTTTGGGAAGGGCTATGCCGCCAATCAGTCGATGGGGCGATCTTCGCCAAGGAGCTGCAGCAAGCGGAGCTGGACGGACGGTTGACTAAAGTCCCGTATGACGCAACTAAACCAGTTCATGCCGTGTTCGATTTGGGATGGGCCGACAGCACCGCCATTTGGTTTTTGCAGTTCGTGGGCATGGAAACCAGGCTAATCCGCTACATCGAAGACAGCCAGAAGACCATTAGCCACTACCTGGCGACCATGCAAACGTTTGGTTATGTGTACGACAAGGTATGGCTGCCACACGATGCGGAGAATAAAACCCTGGCTGCAGCTGGTCGGTCTATTGATGACATAGTGCGGGC
>Ga0114970_10000327_pt1 | contig 34720 bp, 31 predicted proteins | sample M_140205_XF_Meta_FD_87030 | JGI IMG/M metagenome (GOLD analysis project Ga0114970, IMG submission 87030) | Freshwater microbial communities from Lake Montjoie, Canada to study carbon cycling - M_140205_XF_MetaG | ecosystem: Environmental > Aquatic > Freshwater > Lake | place: Lake Montjoie... | reverse complement strand
TTTAGTGCCTTGCACATCTAAAGCGCCTAGATGAGCTATTTCTTCATCAACACCTTCAATACCGACTGCAAGCGCTGAGCACTGCTTGGATCAAAGGGCGCACTAAAAACCTGCGCAACATCCTTCGTCCACGTCTGTGCTGGTGTGGGATCGTTTCTCTTTGTGAGCAACTGCAACTGTAGGGCCCTGCGCTCCGAGAGGTGCTCAGCGGGTGTGGGCTGCTCAGCAGCCATTTCAAGTCTGAGCAAAGAGGTCTTTAAGGGAGATGCATCTTGGCTTGACAAAGCTTTAATCGCTTGAACCATGACCACACGGTCAGCGGCTTGCACCCTTGGACCGAGCTCTTTCAAGGCCGGAACACGTTCTGCATCGCGGTGTTCCCAAGCACTCAGCAACTGCGTCAAAGATTCACCATGGGCCATTGCCGATAATTTTTTCAGCGCAAATTGCGCTTGCTCAAAAGCATAGCGTTGCGCTCTAAAAGCTTGATCCCCCAACCTTGGTCCTCTGGGCGCATCAAAGGAGGGCTTGTTTCGTGCATCGAAAGCAGGTTTTTTCGAACGATCAAACGCCTCAGGCTTGCCTCGGCCGACGGATTTGGCACCTCGTGAATCCTTCAAGGACGTTGCTTGAGTCGCATCTTTCTTTTGACCAGGTCGATCATCTCCTCTGACTGCAATCACAGGTTTTGGAGCCGCTTTGGGGGTCGGTGCTTTTTGAGCGGGTTCATCGACTACAGCGACTACAGCGATTTCATCTACTCCATGGACTTCAATGACTTCAGCGACTTCATGAACTTCGCTCGAAGTTGAGCCCTCAAGCTGCGACGTATCTTCAGGAGTTGTCTCATTGGCAGGCCCTGTAATGGCAGCCTGTGTATTCGCAGGTGAAGTGGCCTCGGGCAATTGCACCTCTGCTGGCGCAGGCTCTTTGGGCTCTGGCTTGGTTTCTGCCTTTGGCACAGGTGTTTGCAAATTGGGCGGCGTCCACTCCTCGTTCAACAATTTATCCAAAGCTTGCATCGCTTGTCGAATAGACTGCGCGTCTTGCTTTGAAACCGCCTCGTCCAACGCTTTTGATGCTGCAATCACTGCCGCATCATAAGCATTGACAGCGGCCATGGATTGTTCACGTTGCTTGGTTTTTCTTTCAAAGGCTTCATCCAAGGGTTGTCTGAAAGCATCCCACAGCTTTTGTTCTTGTTTGCGATCCAAGACAACCGATTGAGACTCTTGCTGCCAACGCTGCTGCAACTGTTTGACAGCATCAATTCTCAATTGCGTTTCAGCACCGAGTTGCTTGGCCTCCTCAATCAAGGACAGGCGCTGCTGAATGCTCTTGTCTTGAACCGACTCCAAAGGCGCATGGGCCAATTTCATCGCCTCCTTCCAAACCGATTGAAGCTCGACAAAGATTTTTTCACTCACATGACCACTGTCGCGCCAACGCTCAGAGAATTGATGCAATTGTCTGACCACCGACTTCCAGTCTGGCCCCTGCGCGCCCAATAGCGTCCAGGCCCTTAACTCCTCAAGCAAAGCCAAACGTTGGGCTTTGTTCTCGGCACTTTCGAGTTTGACTTTTTCAACCCAAACCTCTACCACTTTGTGGGCTCTGTTACAGGCTTGATCAAAGCGCTTCCAAAGTGCATGGTTGGGCAACCCGCCTTGATCCACAAGCTTCCATTGTTCTCGCAATTCACGAAGTGCCTCTTGCATTTTTCGCCCACCCATGACGGGCACCCAAGTCATTTCTGGTGATTTTTGAACAACAATTTCTTGGCCCAGATCGGCGACATCCGTTTGAACCGGACTTGCTTGGTCGGTGGACTCGGTCTTCAAGTGAGCAGAATCTGGGGGCGTGAGCTCTGCTGAGAGAGGCGCACTTGGAGGCAGCGAATGCTCGTGCAGTTTGGGCTCATCGCTGCTTGCAGGGGCTTGCGGGGACAGCGTCTCTTGCACTGGGACAATCATTTTCTTTTTGGGATCCGCCTTCGTCACCTTGGTGACGTGGGTGGATTTGTCTGCCTTTGAGGCTACTTTTTTAAACAAAGCTTCAGCTTTTTGCACCAACTCCAATCTGAGTTGGTCGGCTCTCCACTTTTGCCACCCTTCAAGCTCACTGGCTGCAGCCAATGCGGCTTGGACCTTGTGCTCCAATTTTTCATCAAGCAAACGTGCATTCTCTCTCAACACAGACCTGAGATTGTGTGCTGCACTTGCACTTGCTTTGCCATGCCCTTCGGCCATTTCGTTTTCAAGGACTTTTAAAACCTCTTGAACGGCCTGCGTCGCTTTCGCTTTAAGCTCAGGATCCACCTTGGGTTTGTGCGAAGGGGCCACAGTTGATTCACCAAGCCCTCTTTGAGCCTTGATCTCTTCAGCCCAAGCGGGTACTTGCGGCAACGCCTCCTCTTTGGACCCACTGGACTTTTGCGCTTGCTCCAAGGCAGCGCTAAATGCATCCCAAAGCGCTTGCATTTGTTGACCACTGTTGGTCAAGGCAGGTGCGTGCTTGAGGTCCACCGAGGACCATTGCTCATCCCCAAAGATTTGATCTCTGACGGCGACCCAAGCCAGCACGTCCCGATTCAAGGTGTCTTTCAAGTCAAATGCTTCACGCCATGGCTTGGTCGACAGCACTTCAATTCTTTGCGCCATTAAAACCGCAGCTTCGCGCTGAACTTGTGCTCTATGCTCGAGGTCTTCCAATCGCTTGATTCTCTCAAAGAGATGATTCTTCAAACCCGCCAAAGGCTCTTTGGACAAAGGTGCGCCTGCCTTTGCCGCATCTCTTTGCCAAGCGAGCGCGTCAGCGATGTGAAATTTTTGCGAGGCCAAGATAGCTTGTCCCTTGACTTGCCAGTCCAGCAGCACCTGTTCTTGTGATTTGTGACGCTTTAATTCATCTATTTTTTCTCGCAACTGTTTCGCAGCGCCCTTGTCACGCGTGCTCAACTCTTTGTAAACCTCTTGAATCTGTTCGATCGGGGGTTGGGTGGCCAACCACTCTCGGATGCGAGTTGTTCGGTCTCCGGAGGTGGGTGCAGTAAAAGCCCCTGCGGTCATTGCATCCAATTGTTCTTGGCTATAGGTGTTGGCAGTGTGTTGGGTCACAGAAAAAAGCTCATGTAAATCATTAAAAAAAAGAGGTGGCTTCAAAGGCTACTGTTCTCACTGTCCATATTGTGAACGACTTTCTCCTTCATTTATGGCCTATTGAAAATGCTTCTCTACCAAACCGTTCACCAAACGCGTCAAGCCCAAGCCCCACTTTGAGATAAAAGGCAGCTTTGTAGATCCTTGGGTCACCACGCATGGAAATTAAATTTATACCTTGGCCTTGCAAAACTTGGGAACTGTGCCGGCCCTCTCATGCCCACTGTCCACTACTCTTTAGAAAGCCAGCGTTTGACAAGAAGATAATTTTGAATTTAAAAATACACCATAAGTATTTATGAATTAACAATAATACTACTTTATATTTATTTTAGATTATTTTTCAAAAGATTTTGGGGTGATATACCTTTAAAATACACTTTCTAATCTTATTTAACAAATATTCCACCCCTTCGTTGAAGGTCTGCTTTGCATCCGTCCTAGTTCAAACTGGATGCTTATTAAATTGAGCGGTTATTTCAAACGGTTTTTAAAAAGCTTGCGGCTCAAAACCCCAAGTTCATCTTCAAGAGGAAGTGTATTGAGTACGCTACAAAAGATCAATTTAAGCCTCAAGGCCATTGCTCAAGACGTTGCTGAGGGATTTTTCTTCATCACGCACAGCAGTTTGGCTTTTCTTGGGTTGAGCGTTTTTTTCTTAACCATGGTCTTGAGCTTAAGACCCGAATTAAGACAAAGTGGCGAGATCATGCTCATCAATTGGTTGCAAGAAAGACGGGCCGATGAGACTGGCTTGATGGTAGACGTTGATGCGGTGGACAGAGCCACTGCGACCAACCCCTACCAGTTGCCCAAGCAACAAGCCAATATTGCCTTTTGGCTCAGCAAAAAATACCACGTTGCACCTGAGCCCCTAAGTGCGTTGGTAGAGGAGGCCTACGACCTAGGCGCCAAGAACCAAATCGAGCCCACGCTGATCTTAGCTGTGATGGCCATCGAGTCGGGTTTCAATCCTTTTGCGCAAAGTGGTGTTGGTGCGCAAGGCCTCATGCAAGTCATGACCCGCATGCACTCCGAAAAGTACGAAGGTTTTGGTGGTGATTTGGCCGCCTTTGACCCCTTGACCAATCTCAGAGTGGGTGTGAAAATCTTAAAAGACTTTATCCTTAAATCTGGCACGATAGAAGGCGGACTCAAGCTTTACGTGGGAGACACATCCAGCTCGGATGATAAAAACTATTCGTCCAAAGTTTTGGCCGAGCAAGCCAAACTCAATCAAGTCGCTCAAGGGGTCAAAATACCCACAAGCGCACCGCCAACTTTGACAGCGGCTTCATCGGTTCTTGTTGAAAATTTATGGGAAAAGGCCCAAAAACTTGTTTCTTTTAAAGACGAGCCATAGGTTTCAAGTTAAACTACACCTGTCCTTGCAACTGGCGATAGACAAGCGGCGTTTGCTCAGATACGAAGACCCTTGTTGACGTGGACACTTGCTGTTTGGGCAGCTTTAATCAAGCCCCCCCATCGTCGGCATAAAACCACTTGGAAGCAAAGACCTTCATTTTGCGTGAAGTTGAGTCGCTCGCCTGGGCAGAGTCCGCACCCCGACCTCCTCTTTTTCACCTTCGAAAAAGAAAAGCCCAAAGGAACGCGGGAAACACTTTTCTTAATGAATAAGACTGCCTCATCATGTATCAAAAAAATTTCCTCATTGAACAAACCGATCCTCAACTTTGGCAGGCCATCCAAGACGAAAACACGCGTCAAGAGCAACACATCGAATTGATTGCCAGTGAAAATTACGCCTCTCCCGCGGTCATGGCGGCCCAGGGCTCACAACTGACCAACAAATACGCCGAAGGCTATCCAGGCAAACGCTACTACGGGGGCTGCGAATTTGTAGATATTGCAGAGCAATTGGCTTTAGATCGGGTCAAAGCACTCTTTGGCGCGGATGCCGCCAATGTTCAACCCCATTGCGGCGCCTCAGCCAACCAGGCGGTGTTTTTGGCCTTCTTAAAGCCTGGTGACACCATCATGGGCATGAGCCTGGCAGAGGGTGGACACTTGACCCACGGAATGCCATTGAACATGAGTGGCAAATGGTTTAACGCTGTGAGTTATGGACTCAACGAAAAGGAGGAGATTGACTACCTAGCGATGGAGCGAAAAGCGCACGAATCAAAACCCAAATTGATCATTGCCGGCGCATCCGCCTACAGCTTGCACATTGATTTTGAATTCTTTGCCAAGGTTGCAAAGGACGTAGGCGCTATTTTTCTAGTCGACATGGCCCATTATGCGGGCTTGATCGCAGCGGGCGTGTACCCCAATCCAGTCCCGTTTGCAGATGTGGTGACCTCCACGACGCACAAAAGCCTAAGAGGCCCAAGAGGGGGCATCATCTTGATGAAGTCCCAACATGAAAAAGCCATCAACAGCGCGATTTTTCCAGGCCTTCAAGGCGGCCCACTCATGCATGTGATTGCCGCCAAGGCCGTGGCCTTTAAAGAGGCCATGGCCCCCGAGTTCAAGGTCTACCAGCAACAAGTGCTGAAAAATGCCGATGTCATGGCTCAAACCCTGATCCAACGAGGACTGCGAATCGTGAGCGGCAAAACACAAAGTCACGTGATGCTTGTCGACCTCAGATCCAAATCCATCACCGGAAAATTGGCTGAGCAAGTCCTGGGTCAAGCCCATATGACCATCAACAAAAACGCCATTCCCAATGACCCCGAAAAACCCATGGTCACCAGTGGCGTGAGAATAGGAACGCCAGCCATGACCACCCGTGGATTCAAGGAAAAAGAGGCTGAGCTGACGGCCAATTTGATCGCCGACGTGCTCGATCGCCCAAGCGACGCTGACAATATCCAACGTGTTCGCGAAAAAGTTCACGCCCTCACACATGCCTTTCCTGTTTACAGATAAACTAAATAAGACATGAAGTGCCCCTTTTGCTCACACCTTGAAACCACTGTGATGGAGACACGCGTCTCCGAGGAGGCAGACGTCATTCGAAGAAGACGTCAATGCGGTGCCTGTGACAAGCGTTTCACCACCTATGAAAGACCTGACATCTCATTTCCCACAGTGGTCAAAAAGGACGGCCGTCGAATCGAATTTGATCGCAACAAACTCCTGGCCTCTATGCACTTGGCTTTGCGAAAAAGACCTGTGAGCATCGAACAAGTCGACAATGCCATTGCAAAAATTGAAGAGCGCATCCTCACGCTTGGCCAGCGCGAAATTGCGTCCCATCGGTTGGGAGAATTGCTCATGAAAGAGCTTAAAAAATTAGACAAAGTCGCCTACGTCCGATTTGCTAGCGTCTACAAAAACTTTGAAGACATCGACGAATTTAAAACGCTTGTGGACGAGTTTGGCGTTTAATTTCCTCTTTCCCCTTCCCTTTGCATTGAACCCTCAAGCATGAACTCGCAAGAACCCCCAAACGCCTTCATGGCCTTGGCTCTTGAACAAGCGCAGGCAGCCCTCTTTTTAACCTCCCCCAATCCAAGAGTGGGTTGCGTGATCACCTCCAAATCGGGCGAGGTTTTAGGCCAAGGTCATACCCAAGCCGCAGGCCAAGCGCATGCCGAGGTGATGGCACTTAGAGATGCGAGCGAAAAAGGCCATAGCGTCAAAGGTGCAACTGTCTACGTCACCTTGGAGCCTTGTGCGCACACGGGCCGAACATCTCCGTGCTGTGACGCACTGATCCATGCCGGCGTGGGGGAGGTGCATGTGAGCCTGCTCGACCCCAACCCCTTGGTCTCGGGTCAAGGGGTTGCAAGACTTCAAGCGCACGGCATCTCTGTGCACCTTGGACAGGGTGGCCAAGAAGCTCAGGAATTGAACATAGGCTTTCTCAAAAGAATGCGACTTCAAACCCCTTGGATTCGATCCAAAATAGCCGCCTCCATTGACGGCCATACCGCAACAGATTCAGGCGTGAGCCAATGGATCACCTGTGAAGCCTCTAGAGCGGATGGACACAGCTACAGAGCGCGCGCGTGTTGCATCCTCACGGGCATAGGCACCCTTTTGGCCGACGATCCCTCATTGGATGTGAGAGCACTTGAAACCCCCAGACAACCCGATTTGGTCGTTTTGGACTCCTCGCTGCGTACCCCGGTGAATGCCAAGATATTCCACCCCCAAAGACGCACCTATATTTACTGCGCTTTGCAATGCGACCCCCAAAGCCAAGAGCTCATTTTCCCAGATCACCCAGCGCAGGCGCACGCCTTTAAACAAAAAGTTCAAGCCCTCAACCAACTCGGTGTCACGGTCCTGGGTCAACCCAAGGCCCAAAAGCAACTTGACTTGACCTATGTCATGACTGACCTGGCTCGGCTGCAGATGAATGAAGTTCATGTTGAGGCGGGCGCCATACTCAATGGGGGCCTGCTCAAAGAGGGGCTGATCGATGAGTTGGTTTTGTACATGGCTCCAACTTGGCTTGGCTCTGGCAAAGCCATGAGCGTCATGCCACTGACCAGCACCTTGACTCGAGCACAACAATTTTCTTGGCACGACATCACCCTTGTTGACAAGGACTTGAGACTGACCTTGCGGCGAACCCCTGCCCCGTTCATTTGAACGGCCAGCCCCTTAAAGGCCCCCAAAGATTCTGGCCCGCGTCTAGTCATTTCTAAGCCTTTGATGCGACTCATCATTTTTGAGTCATTTAGAAAAAAGCACCCATGAAATGCAAGAAAAAGAGTGCAAAAAGGACTTGCCACGCACTTGAAGGCTGGTTCTCTGCGAAAATACAAGGATGTTTACAGGAATCATCACTGGCCTTGGCCAAATCGTTGCCGTCAAAGATCTCGGCGTAAGCCAAGCCCACGGCAAGCAACTCACCCTTCAAGCACCCAAGCATTATCTTGGCGATGTGACCTTGGGCGACAGCATTGCCATCAACGGCGCTTGCATGACCGTCACCTCATTTGATCAAAGTAAAGATCAATTTTGCATTGAAATTTCTGCGGAATCCTTGAACAAAACGCACGGCTTGACCCAACAAAGATGGGTCAATCTTGAAAAGGCCCTGCGTGCAAACGACCGATTGGGCGGACATATCGTCTCCGGCCACGTCGATGGCACAGCCATCGTCAGCCAATTTGAGCCCATTGGCGAGAGTTGGACACTCAAAATAGTTTCTCCACCTGCGTTGGGTAAATTCTTGGCCTACAAAGGCTCGGTCACGATCAATGGAGTGAGCTTGACGGTCAACTCCGTCAAAGACATCGATGCGGGCACCGAAATCAGCATCAACTTGATTGCCCATACTTTGGAAAACACAGCTTTGAAATCCCTTCAAGTGGGCGAGCTGATCAATTTGGAAATAGACACGGTCGCCAGATATGTTGAACGCATGCTCAGTCTGAGCGATCCATCAAAGGGCCTCCCATCATGAACTGCGGCATTTTAGAACCCATCTCCAGCGTTGAGGTGATCATTGAAGACATGAGACAAGGTCGAATGGTGATCTTGGTGGACGAAGAGGATCGTGAAAACGAGGGCGATTTGGTGCTGTCTGCGGATTGCGTGAGCGCACAAGCCATTAACTTCATGGCCCGTTATGGCAGGGGTTTGATTTGTTTGACGCTTACCAAAGACAGATGTGAATACTTGAAACTCCCTCCCATGGCCAGCAAAAATGGCACTGTGTACAGCACCGCCTTCACCATCTCCATTGAAGCCGCACAAGGTGTCACCACCGGCATCTCTGCAGCCGATCGGGCCCGAACAATTCAAGTGGCTGTTGACCCACAAAGCCTAGCGAGCGACTTGGTTCAACCAGGTCATGTGTTTCCATTGCAAGCCGTTGACGGTGGCGTTTTGATGCGAGCCGGACACACAGAGGCGGGCTGTGATCTCGCAAAATTGGCTGGGCACACTGCGAGCGCTGTGATTTGTGAAATCATGAACGACGATGGCACCATGGCAAGACTTCCCGATCTTCAACGCTTTGCCACCGAGCACCAATTGCACATCGGCACCATAGCGGATTTGATCCAGTATCGATCGAAAAATGAAAGCTTGCTTCAAAAGCTATCCTCGCGCACCTTGTCTACTGCACACGGCGAATTCATTGCACATGCCTATCAAGATGTTTTAAGCAAAGGCGTTCATCTCGCTTTGGTCAAAGGCGGGTGGTCGCAACACCATGAGGTCTTGGTGCGTGTGCATGAGCCACTGTCCATCATTGACTTGCTGGAGCCCAATCGCAAAATGCACTCCTGGGGCTTGGATGAAAGTTTAAAAATCATCTCCGATGAAGGCGCTGGGGTCTTGGTGCTCTTGAATGCGGGAGAAAATGCCGAGCAGTTGTTGTCTCAATTTCAAGGCACGGCCAAATCCTCGCATGCGCCAGAAAGAGGTCGCATGGACTTGCGCAGTTACGGCATTGGGGCACAAATCTTGAAAGATTGTGGTGTTGAAAAAATGCGCCTTCTCGGTCACCCGCGGCGCATGCCCAGCATGACGGGGTATGGACTTGAAATTGTAGGCTATCGATCCAAGGTCGATAAGACCGCTTAAGGACACCGCAAATCCTCAGATCAACTCAAAAAACTTGATGGTGCGTTCACAAGACCAAGACCAACATCAACATCAAGACCAACATCAAGACCCACACACCCCTCTTGCCCAAGCCCTGGAAAAAAAGTATCAACTCAACCCCATGCAGCAGTCCAATCCAACATCCCCCCCCCAAGACATAGACACTTCAAAGTGGCCTGAACACTTGCTCAGTCAACACGAAGGTGCAAATAAACCCGATGCAGCGCATGCTCGCGTGCGACACGAGCATTTAAAAATTGGCATCGTCCAAGCCACCTTCAACCCAAGTGTCACCGACTGCCTTAAAAATGCCTGCATCCAAGAGCTGCTCGCCCAAGGCGTTCAAGCGCAAAACATCTCTTTGGTTGAGGTCCCGGGCGCATTGGAAATTCCCCTTGCTTTGCAAGCCCTTGCACAAATCGAAGACCCTGAACCCTTTCACGCGCTTATAGCGGTGGGCTGCATCATTCGTGGAGAGACCTATCACTTTGAACTGGTTGCCAATGAATCTGGCAAAGGCGTCAGTCAAATCAGTTTGGACTTTCATGTGCCGATTGCCAATGCCATTTTGACGGTTGAAAACGAGGAGCAAGCGCTTGCACGTCAATACATCAAAGGCCAAGAAGCCGCCACTGCAGCACTGCACATGGCTGGGGTTTTGGAGAAGTGGGCTTGAACAAACCTACCCGTGCGCCAACGCCAAGCTTGCCCCAAGCTCTCACACCAGAGGACGCTTTGGTTCAAGCACAGGACGCCCAAACAGCTCATGCGCCCGCTCTAAAACCCAAGCCCAAACCTCGCTCAGCAAGAACCAAGGCTCGGGAGTTTGCTTTGCAAGCGCTTTATCAACTGATCATTGGTAAAAATGAGCCCAGTGACATAGACCTCTTTACACGCGATTTGGTCGGCTTTAAAAAAGCAGACTCGGTACACTACGACTCGCTCCTATATGGGATTGCTTCTCAAAAGCGGGACTTGGATGCTTTGATTTTGCCTCACTTGGACAGAGGACTGGAAGTGATCTCACCCGTAGAGCACGCTTGCATGTGGATTGGCGTCTATGAATTCAAGCACTGCATTGATGTGCCTTGGCGCGTGGTGCTCAACGAGTGCATTGAGCTATCTAAACAATTTGGTGGCACCGATGGCCACAAGTATGTCAATGCGGTACTCAACGCACTCGCACCCGAGCTCAGAGGCGTTGAGGTCGCCTCTGAGAGGGCTGCCAAGTGAAGTTGGCTTGGTCTGGCTTTGAGCGCTTTGATTGCCCCTTCAGCACAACCCTGAGCAACCCCAAGAGTGACGATGCAGATCTCTCAAAGAGCACAAACCATTGAGCCATTTTTTGTGATGGAAGTGGCCAAAGCTGCTTTGCGCATGGCTGAGCAGTTGGGCCAGGAAGACTGGCCCATGATTTACCTCAACATTGGAGAGCCTGATTTCACGGCAGCACCCAGTGTTCAGCAAAGAGCCATTAAGGCCATCAAGGAAGGCCTCACACAATACACCCCTGCACTTGGCATTGAGCCCCTCAGACAATGCGTCTCCAAGTGGTATGAAACACAATTTGGCCTGCACGTTCCTAGCAGCAGAATTTGCATCACCTCGGGCGCCTCCAGTGCACTGCAACTCGCTTGTTTGGCTTTGATCGAACCAGGCGACGAAATTTTGATGCCTGACCCGAGTTACCCCTGCAACCGGCATTTCATCACGGCGTGTGGTGGACGTGCCAAGCTCATTGGAGCGCAGGCTGAAAATCGCCTGCAGCTGTCCCTTGCCAATGTCCAAGACCATTGGGGACCACAAACCAAAGGCGTCTTGCTGGCCTCTCCGAGTAACCCAACGGGCACCTCGATTGCTTTGGATGAACTGGAGAAGATTCATGCCTTTGTCAAATCTCAAAACGGTGTCACCTTGGTCGATGAAATTTATTTAGGCCTGAGCTTTCAACTCGAGCAAGCCAGCACCGCCTTGGTCTTGGACGAGGACATCGTGAGCATCAACAGTTTCTCAAAATACTTCAACATGACCGGTTGGCGACTGGGTTGGTTGGTGACGCCTGCCCAGTTGGTTTCACCCATTGAGCGCCTGGCTCAAAATCTATATATTTGTCCCAGCGCGATCGCGCAACACGCGGCCTTAGGCTGCTTTGAGCCCCAAAGCCTTGCGCTCTTTGAACAGCGCAAATCCGCCTTTAAAGAGCGGCGTGACTATTTGGTCAAAGCGCTCTTAGAATTGGGCTTTGAAATCCCAGCTCTTCCCGACGGCGCCTTTTATGTTTGGGCCAACTGCCAAAAGCTTTATTCCTCCCTTGGGGTGAACAACAGCTGGGACTTCACTTTTGAGCTGATGAAGAGGGCCCATATCGCTGTCGCACCGGGGAGAGATTTCGGTCAAAATGACACGGAACATTTCATACGCCTGTCCACCGCAAGTTCAATGTCCTCTTTGATTGAAGCCGTCAGCAGAATGAAAGCGATTTTTACATCATGACCTCTTTTAAATGAACTCTTTTATTTGGCCCCTTCGCGTGTATTGGGAAGACACCGATGCCGGTGGCATTGTGTTTTATGCCAATTACTTGAAATTTTTTGAACGCGCAAGAACCGAATGGTTCAGATCCTTGGGCTACAGCCAACAAGAGCTCAAGGAAAAAACGGGTTGCATGTTCATTGTGAACCAAACGCAATTGAAGTACTTACACCCCGCCGTCTTGGACGATGAGTTGCACATCAGCGCCAACGTCATCGAAGTCAGAGGCGCGAGCTTGGTGATCGAACAATCGGCCATCAAAATCTCCCCAGTGTCTCAAAAACACACCCCCCTTTGCAAAGGAAGCATCAAAATCGCTTGGGTACAGGTGGGCAGCTTAAAGCCGTCTAGAATACCTCAAGATATCCTTCAAAGAATTTTATGAACCAAGACCTCTCCATTGTGACGCTGCTTTTGAACGCCAGTTTTGTTGTTCAATTGGTGGTGTTTATTTTATTTGGTGTCTCCATCACGAGTTGGACGGTCATTTTTAAGAAACTTTTTTCTCTTCGCAAAATACGTGCCCTCAATGAAAGTTTCGAAAAGGACTTTTGGTCTGGCAAAAGTTTGAACGAACTCTTCTCCGCCGCCACGCAAAACGCAAGATCGGCTGGCCCCATGGAGAGAATTTTCGCAAGTGGCATGCGTGAATACCAAAAGCTCAGAGAAAAACGCATCTCTGACAGCTCCCTCTTAATGGATGGTGCAACCAGGGCCATGCGAGCATCCTTGCAAAGAGAGATGGATGCGATTGAATCGAGCCTTTCTTGGTTGGCTTCGGTGGGTTCGGTTTCACCCTATGTGGGCCTTTTTGGAACCGTCTGGGGCATCATGCACGCGTTCACGGGTTTGGCCGCCTTGCAGCAAGTCACCTTGGCCAAAGTTGCACCTGGCATTGCAGAGGCTTTGGTGGCCACCGCCATTGGTCTGTTTGCAGCCATTCCAGCCGTTTTGGCCTACAACCGATTTGCTCGCGACATTGATCGCGTATCGATTCAATTGGAGACCTTCATGGAAGAGTTCAGCAATATCTTGCAAAGAAATGTCAGCTCACAAAGCGCCTCGACGCATTGAGCACGAAGGATTAAGCCATGGCTGCTCTTGCACACCGCTCGCGCTCTAAACGACGCACCATGAACGAAATCAATATGGTCCCCTTTATTGATGTCATGCTGGTGCTGTTGATCATTTTCATGGTCACCGCTCCCTTGATCTCCACCAGCGTCATTGATGTCCCAAGCGTTGGCAAAGCCGCAAACGCCCCCGACCAAGTCATTCGAGTTGAACTCAGAGCCGATCACCGCATCTTTATTCGTTCACTTGACACACCCAACTCTTCCGCAGTCAAGCAAGCCACCAGCGCCAAAGCTCAAGATTTAAACACCGAATTCGAGGAGGTCAGCAAGTCCTCACTTGCAGATAAAGCTCTTCAATTTCAAAATGGCAACGGCAATACACCGGTTGTTATTTTTGGAGACAAGGCGCTTGCTTACGAAGAGGTGATTAAAGTCTTGGACCTCTTACAAAAGGCAGGCGTGCAAAGGGTTGGTCTGTCGGTTCAATTGATGAACGATTGACCAAGAGATCAACCCCCTCACCCATGACCGCTCTGCATCCCAACCCACAGTTTGACCTCAACCCGCCCAAAGAGAGCCGCCAAGGTGCCTCTGTGGTCTTGGCGATTTTGGCCCATGTGTTGTTGCTCATTGCATTGACGTGGGGCATCACTTGGAACCAACAAGCCGTACTTGAGTCCTCTACAGCCGAGTTGTGGTCAAGCTCACCCAATTTGACCAACAATGCTCCACCCCCTCCAAGCCTAGAAAATCAAGAGCCCACCCCCACCGAAGCCCCGCCTCCAGTCAAAGCCGTCGACAATTCCAGTCAATTGAAAGAAGCTCAATTGGCCGTTGAAAAATCAAAGAAAAAACAAGAGGAAGATCAAAAGGAAAAAGAGCGCCTCAAAGAGCTGGAGAAAAAGAAACAAAAAGATCTCGAGCTTGAGAAAGCAAGAAAAGCCGAGGAGGACAAATTAAAACGGGCCAAAGAGCGTGAGAAGGAGCGAGAAAAGGAGCGAGAGAAGGCCAAAAAAGAAACTCCCAGAACCGACCCCAAAGAGTTGACAAAACAACAAGCCAAAGAAGCCAAAGAAGCCAAAGAGATGGAGCAACGCAGAACGGAGGATCTCAATCGCGTGCAGAAATCTTTAAGCAACGCCTCCAACCCTTCCGCAAGCGGTCAAAACACGGGCCAAGCCAGCGCCTCCAACATGAGCCTTGGCACAGGATCGGGCAATGCCATGAGTGCCAACTACGCTGGCAAAATTGTGGAACTGGTGAAAAGAAACATGGGTGTGTTTAAAGAGTTCTCTGGCAACCCGAGCGCCGAAGTTCAGGTCAACTGCGCACCCGATGGCACCATCACCACTTGGCAAATGATCAAGAAAAGTGGCAATGCAGAATGGGATGAAGTGGTGCTCAAAGCCATCGAAAAAACCAAGGCCACCGCCAAAATACCCAAAGACATCGATGGCCGCGTACCCGCCACCATGGTCATCTCCATCAAGCCTTGAAATGAGCATGCCCGGCAAACAGGGACTTTGACTCCATCATTGAGCAGATCCAACGCTGTCACGTCTCACTCGGGCAAAAGACCAATTTCTTTTGCAACCTCTGCCCAACGATCGTTCTCAGCTTTAAGGAAGGCATCCAATTTGGCACTCGCACCCAAGGGCTCTGGAATGGGGCCGATGGAAAGCATCTTTTGTGTCACCTCGGGGTCTTGCAACAACTTATTGACCTCTGCATTGAGTCGATTGATCACCAAGGAGGGCGTGCCCGTGGGTGCCACAATTGCAAACCAGCCCACCATTTCAAAATTAGGCAGCAATTCGGCCATGGTGGGCACTTGCTCAAAGCCTGCAATTCTTTTGGTAGACGTCACAGCCAAAAGTCTCAATCGGCCTTGCTTGACCAATTGCGCAGTTGAAGCCACATCGGCCACCACCGCATCGGCGTGCCCGCCCATGATGTCTTGGATGGCGACACTGACCGACGCATAGGCCACCAAATTGGCTTCCATTTTGGTTTTGGCATTCAAGAATCTGGCAATGATGCCTCCAAAGGTTCTTGGACCTTCATTGGCCAAGGAGAGCTTGCCTGGATTGGCCTTTGATTTGACCAACAAGTCTTGAATGGAGGTGATGGGTGAATCGGTCTTGACCAAAATGCCAAAGGGTGAATTGGCCACAAAAGCCACCGAGGTGAAATCCTTTTGTGGCTCATAGGGCATGGTTTTGAACAAGTACCGATTGGTCACCAAAGCCGCCGTGGTTGCAAAGTAAAACGCACTTCCATCTGCAGGAGATTTGGCCGCCGCTTGCGCTCCGATGATGTTTTGACCGCCCGGCTTATTTTCAATGATCACCGATTGATCCAAAGCCTTGGCCAATTTTTCTCCTAAAAGCCTTGCCACGTTATCGGGCCCAGAACCAGGAGGCTGGGAGAGGATGAATTTGATCGGTTTGTCTGGCCATGTCGTTTGTGCTTGCGCAGGGGCAAAACAAGCCCATACGCTCAAAAACAATCCCGTCATCGCCCATTTACGCACAGAGAGTTGTCTCATCTTGATCCTTCAAATATTGGATTTAAATTTTTAAATAAGCTTGCACATTTTGCACAGAAGCAAAGAACTCTTGGCTCGTATTGAAGACGTCATACACGTAATGATCGGGTCTGACCAGGGCCGCTTTGACTTGCATGCTAGAAAACCAATTGGCCACGACGCCCGTTGACTCTTGGATGCCTTGGCCACCGCACTCAACCCATTGCAAATTCAAGCCGTCTATGTTTTCACTGACCTTAAAATCCCTCAGCGCATCTGACTGAACAAAAAGCCTCCACCCCTTTGCAAGTACATCGTCCATCCATTGACTTGCCCCATGCACTTCAAGCGTGGCTTGAGGAAACAAGGTGCCCACTGCCGCATGCCCAGACACCGACAAACAACCCTCTTTCAAAGCGGGTTGAACATTTTGTCTGGGCATGGGCTTGATCACACCACCCGACTGCTTTAAAAGCGCAGCATCTCTGGCCATCGCCTTTTCCTGATCTCGCTCAGCCACCAACAAGCCAATGTCCTTGATGCGGGTGGTGAGCTCTTTGACGTGCGCAGCTCTCTCACTTGCGTAAGTATTCAACAAAGACTGCGTCGCTTGGCCCTTGATCAGCGCAGACAACTTCCAGGCCAAATTGTGTGCGTCCCGCACACCTTGGCACATGCCTTGACCTAAAAAGGGCGGCTGTTGGTGTGCCGCATCTCCCGCAATCAACACCCTTTTGTGGCGCCACTCTTTGGCCACAAGCGCATGAAAACGATAACTGGCTTGTCGCCATAAAATCCCATCTTGCGGGCTCATCCACCGCGAGAGCAAGGACCAAACCTGTTCAGGCTCTTGAAGCACCTTAGGATCTTCACCCTCGTTGATGGCCACTTCAAAGCGTCGGTGGTTTTTCGGCCCAATGACATAGGTACAGGGGCGCTTAGGCTCACAAATTTGCATGCTCACTTTGGGCAGCTTGGCCATGCCCGAATCGCTCAAGAGCACATCGACCACCAACCAAGGCTGATCAAAGCCCAAGTCCTGCAACTCAATGCCAAGAGACTGACGAACGAAGCTTGAAGCACCATCACAGCCCACCACATATTTGGCCTGAATTGACTCGCTCTGTCCATTGAGCGACTCAAAGGTCAAGCTCACCTTTTCTGCGTCTTGCGTGAGGCTTGTCAACCGATGCCCAAGATTGACGTGAACGTTTTTCAGAGTCGATACGCGTTCACGCAAAACACGCTCAACGGGCGGCTGAGAAAACACCAAAGAAGGCACATACCCAAGTGGATAGGGAGGCGGCAAGGTTGACATGCATTTGATCAATTGACCCTGCACGCCAAAAAATTCAGAATTCGTAAACGGCTCAACAAAAGGCTCAATGGCTTTGGCTATCCCGATTTCTTGAAACACTCGCATGATCTCATGATCAAGCGCAATGGCCCTTGGTTTATCGTAAACATCAGTACTGGCATCACACACCCCTACTTGCAAGCCCATTTGACCCAGCAGCGCAGACAGCACGGCACCCGTTGGTCCCATGCCAATGATACAAACATCCAGCAATTTTTTAGTCCTATTGGTCAAACCCATCCCTTTGGCCAAGGATTTGGGCCTCTTCACACGCTGAGTTCATTGTCTCTTTTTTTTACAATGAAATTCAAAGCACTTGCACAGGCAAACCCTATAAGAGCAAGGCCTAGGCTGATGGCAAAGAGGCTTTGAAGACCAAACTTTTCACTCAACCATGCCCCAGCGATCGAGCCGATCACACCACTCACACCATACCCAACGATCGAGTACACGGCTTGACCGCGACCCCTTAGTCGCCCGGGGAAATAAGTGGCCAGCCAAGTAATGCTGACAGTGTGCTGGACCGCAAAGGTGATGCCGTGCAAGGCTTGCGCCAAAAATAACCAACTCAGCCATTCACTACAAAAAGAGGTCAGCCCCATTCGAAGCACCATGCAAGCACAACAGATCATCAACCATTGCCCCAAAGAGAAGCGATGAATCCAGCGGCTTTGTGTGTAAAAGGCGCCAATTTCCACGATCACGCCCACACCCCAAAGAAGGCCAATCATGGTCTTGCTGTAACCCAAATGATCCAGGTACAAGGAGAGATAAAAATAGATGCACATGTGCGCGAGCACATGAAAAAACACCGTTGCAAAAAACCATGCGTTGTGCGCTTTAAAGAGCTCTCTCAAAACCGACGTTTCATCGTCCTGAACATGAACGCTTTCACGCACATTGGGCAAAGCCCAGACACTCACATTGACCGCAAGAATGGTCAATGTGGCCCAAAGCGCAAAGTCTTTCATGCCATGGTTTTCAAACCAGGCACCTGCAAAACAAACCGTCAGCAAAAAACCCACTGAACCAAAAAGCCTCACGCGACCATATTTATGGGTATCAAATACACCGCCCACACTCACCCAATGTGACAGTGCCGCCTCTGTCATGGGCATCATGCCACTGGTGTTGAGAAACATGAAAAAAAGCATCCCCACCAACCAAGGCAGCTCGTTAAAAGACAGGCCCAAGGAGCCAAGAAGAGCCAGTGCGGCAGAGGCCCTCAACAACAAAACACGTTGTCCCGTATGGTCACTCAGCCACCCCCACAGGTAGGGCGCAATGATTCGACTCAAAGACTGCATGGAGCCCATCAAACCAATGGCCCAAAGCGTCATGCCCTGATCTTTGAGCCACAAGGACAGGTAGGGATTGAAAAATCCAATGTGCGAAAAGTAACTGGCCGATAAAGCCGCAAAAGCGACCAAGGGGCTCAGTCTTTTAAAGAGTTGGAAACTCAAGAATGCATTCACAGCAAGTTCACACGCCAAACACGACTCTAGACGCTGGGCGCTTGCGCTGCAATCGGGGTCAAAGGCCACTGCACATCAGCGCATTGCGCTCGGTGTCTGAGTGCATGGTCCATGACCACCAAAGCCAGCAAAGCCTCTGCAATCGGTGCTGCTCTGATGCCCACACAAGGATCGTGTCTCCCCTTGGTGAGAACGGATGTACTTTGGCCGCGCAGATCAATGGACTCTTTGGCAATCAAAATAGAACTTGTGGGTTTGATGGCTATATGGACCTCAAGGTCTTGCCCCGTGCTGATTCCGCCAAGCACACCCCCAGCGTGATTGGTTTTAAAACCGCTTGGCGTCATCTCATCGCCATGAAAGGAGCCCTTTTGGCTCACACAGCCAAACCCGCTGCCAATCTCGACCCCTTTGACCGCGTTCAAGCCCATCAAGGCCCACGCAATGTCGGCGTCCAGTTTGTCAAACAAAGGCTCTCCCAAACCCAAAGGAACGCCAGAGGCTGAGACACGGATTTTGGCGCCGCAGGAGTCCCCAGACTTTCTGAGCGTGTCCATATAGGCTTCTAAATAGGCCACATCCTTGATGGGTGCAAAAAAGGGATTGTCATGCACATGGGACCACTCTTCAAAGTCAATCGACTGCTCCCCAATTTGAACCATACAGGCCTGAAACTTTGTAGAGAAGGTTTCAAACAACCATTTCTTTGCAACCGCGCCTGCCGCAACCATCGGTGCGGTCAACCTTGCAGAGGAGCGACCTCCTCCTCTGGGATCTCGCACACCATATTTTTGGGTGTAGGTGTAATCCGCATGTCCAGGCCTAAAGGTTTGCAAAAGCTCAGAATAGTCCTTGCTTCGCTGGTCGGTGTTGGGGATCAACAAAGCGATGGGGGTCCCTGTGGTGTGACCTTCATAAACACCCGAGAGAATTTGAACTTGATCACTCTCTTGGCGCTGCGTTACAAAGCGACTGGTCCCTGGGCGACGTCGATCCAAGTCGGGCTGTATATCCTCCTCACTCAAACGCATGCCTGGAGGACAGCCATCGACAATGCAACCTATTGCTTTGCCGTGGGACTCACCGAAATTGGTGACCGTGAATAAATGTCCGAATGTATTACCGCTCATAGACCTCTATTATCCACGCTCTGGCAAGCCCGAGTCACTGCTGAACGAAAAAAGCAGTCATTTGTTCTCTTTAGAGGAAAAAGTCAGACTTGATTGACTCAATTTGCGCCACTGGACTCTTGCTCCGTGGGCCAATCTTTGATGTAGGCTTTGAGCATTTTGTTCTCAAAGTTTTGGCTGTCCACCACAGCCTTGGCCACATCGTAAAAGCTCACCACACCCATGAGCATTCTCTTGCTCATGACGGGCATGTACCTGGCGTGCCGCTCAAGCATCATGCGCCTGACTTCATCCAAATCCGTCTCGGGTGTACACGTCAAAGGCGCATCGTCCATGGCCGTTCTGACAATGGTTGTGCCCGTGCTGCCTTGGTTCTTAACCACCCACTGAATCACTTCTCTGAAAGTGAGCATGCCCACCACATCACCATGTTCGGTGACGACCAATGAACCAATGTCCTTTTGCGCCATCATCTCCACCGCCAAAGAAAGTGGCTCTTGAACATCTACGGTGTAAACGGTCCCGCCCTTGACGCGCAAAATATCACTGACCTTCATGTCTTTCTCCTTTTAATATGGAAGTCCACCATCCATCCAAGCAGCCGCTCTTGGAAAGCCTCGAGCAAACGCCTTGGGCTCCCCTGCTCTGATGGCTTTTTAAGGGCTGGTTGAGCCTTCTTAAGCATGAGCCTCTTTGTCCAAAGGCTTAAACCCTGCCAAAACCTCTGCCACCTTGAGCGCCTGCCATGATTGTTTTAAGGCATGGGGCATGCGCTGCTCTGACAACAAAAAATAATCCACCAGTGGCATGATGTCCACTTTACCCAGATCCATCAAGAGGACAAACCTAGGTATTCTGCTCTCCTCTTCGGCAAGCAATCCCACCCAATCCATCTCCACCAAGCCTTCCATGATGGGCTCCAACTCAACGGGGTCAACGCCCAAGTTAAAGGCCAAGTCGTTGAGACCCCATCCCTTTTTTTCAGTCTGCAAGACTTGCTCAAGGCCCTTCAAGCACTCCAAAGCCAGGTCAAAGGACATCCCAACGCCTTGGACAGAACGCCAACGACCGCTGAGCACACTGGGCAGTGCGGACACAAAAACCGCCCCAATCAAGATAATGAGCCAAGCGGTATAAATCCAAAGCAACAAAATGGGCAAGGTTGCAAACGCCCCGTAAATCATAGAAACCGTGGGTATGTTGGTCAAATAAAGTGTGACCCAGTGCCTGGCAAATTCGATGGCGCTCGTGACCCAAAGACCCCCAAGAAGCGCATGCCGGTAGGGCACACTGACGTTGGGAATGTAGCGATAAAGGGCGCTCACGCCCAACACCCAAAGCAAGAATTCCAAGCCCGAGAGCATCAATTTAATGAATGCAGTGTCCGAGCCCATAAAGTCTTTTGAGACATTGGAGATGGAGTACAAACACACCACACCCAAGCTCAAGACCATGGGCCCCAATGTCATGGCCGACCAATACAACAATATTCGCTGACTCAAAGCCCGTCTTTTTTTAACCCGCCAAATGGCATTGAGCGTTCGATCTATGGTGTAGACCATCGTGAACGCAGAGATAAAAAGCACCCCAAATCCAAAAAATCCCACTCTGCTGGCTTTGCTGGAAAACTGGGTCAAATAACCTAACACTTGCCTGGCAATGCTCTCAGGAATCAAGCTTTGAACTAGCCAATTTTGCAGCAGCATTTGAAACTGATTGAACAAGGGAAAGGCCGTAAAAATAGCCAATGCAACCGTCAAACAGGGCACCAAAGCCATGGTTGTGGTGAACGTCAGACTGCCAGCGGTCTGCGCCAGTTTCTCATGCTTGAAGCGCTCCAACAAAACGCTCAGCATGTGGCGCCAAGGAATTCGAGTGTGCAATGAGGGGGGCGTGAAGGCGATTAATTTAGTCATAAAGTATGTGTATTTTGACACCACTTTGACACCCTCGAAGTCCTTGCCCGGCAAAAAAAGCTTGAAAATAAGCCACAATCGAGTGGTCTCGTGCAGTCTAGAGTGTCAAGATGCGTCCTTCATGGGCCAAGAGGTCCTCTTGTGCTCAAAGGCGCAAATTCATTGGCCTGACCCTTTGGTACGCTTAGATTGCAATTGATGCTTGAACGCCTGGCAATGTGCCCAAAACGCCGACCCCTTCACTGGCCTTAGGGCCCCCGATAAATAAACCATATGTCAGATCATTTCAATGAAGAAAGCACCACGCATCCTTCGAACACACCCAATCCACAAGCGTCCCCCAAGGTCATGTTGAGCCAACGCGTGGCCGTGGTGAGCTTGTTGCTGCTGATCGCACTGTGTGTGATGTGGGAGCTTTTTTGGGCGCCAATCAAACCAGGCGGCTCTTTGCTCGCACTCAAAGCGCTGCCCTTGGTGATCCCATTGAGCGGGTTTTTAAAACGTCGCCTATACACCTTCAGATGGGTAAGCTTGGTGATTTGGCTGTATTTCATCGAAGGCGTCGTTCGCGCCTACTCCGACCCATGGCCCTCTAGCGCCATGGCACTGATAGAGCTGAGTTTGTGTCTGGTTTTGTTTATCAGTTGCGCTTTGCATGTGAAGTACCGGTTCCAAGCAGCCCAAGCGCATTGCACTTAAAATTCAATCCTGAAAATGTCTCCAACGCAAAGTTCCTTTTGATCCCATGTCATTAATCTCAGAGCTTCAAACCATTCTAGGAACCTCGCATGTCTTGATGGAAGGCGATTTAAGCGCCTTTGAGCTTGATTGGCGAAAGCGATCCAAGGGTCGCGCATTGTGCGTGGCAAGTCCAGCCAATGCCCAAGAAGTGGCTCAAGTCGTCAAAGCTTGTGTCGCTCACAAGACCTCTATCGTGCCTCAAGGCGGCAACACGGGCTTGGTTGCAGGCTCTATTCCAGATGAGAGCGGGCAACAAGTGTTGTTGTCTCTTAAACGCATGAGAGCCATTCAGGCCATCGATACAGCCAACCTGAGCATCACGGTTCAAGCGGGATGTGTGTTGCAAGAAATTCAAGAAGCTGCTAGCCACGCAGGACTGCTGTTTCCCTTAAGCCTGGGCTCGGAGGGCAGTTGTACGATTGGGGGAAATTTATCAACCAATGCGGGTGGCACACAGGTGCTCAGATACGGCAACACACGTGAGCTGTGTCTGGGCTTGGAGGTGGTGAGCGCAAGTGGTGAGATCTACAGTGGACTGAGTGGTCTTCGAAAAGACAACACGGGCTACGACTTAAAAAACCTCTTCATTGGCGCAGAAGGCACATTGGGCATCATCACAGCGGCCACCTTGAAACTCTACCCCAAGCCCCTGTCCACGTTGACTGCGTTTGTGGCCGTCGATGACTTGGAGCGTTGCGTAAGTTTACTGACCCAGTCCCATCAAGCCTTGGGGGCTCAGTTGACTGGCTATGAAGTGATGAACCAGTTCTCCTTGTCCTTGGTGAGCAAACACATTCCTCAATTGGCCTGTCCGTTTCCAAATTCGCCTTGGTGTGTGCTTTTGGAGCTCTCTGACAGCGAGTCACAAGCGCATGCAAGCCAACAGCTTGAAAATTTGCTCTCCCAGGCCATGGAGAGTGGCTTGGCCAGCAACGCCATCCTTGCAGACAGCCTACAAAAGGCCAAGCATTTGTGGCATATCCGTGAAAGCATCACCATGGCGCAAGCCATGGAAGGGCTGAACATCAAAAACGACATCTCTTTACCAGTCTCTAGCATCACGGAGTTTGTGCGCACCAGCGACCATGCGCTTGGTCAATTGGTGCCTGGCGTACAGCTGGTCAATTTTGGTCATCTGGGCGACGGCAATTTGCACTACAACGTCCAATCCCCCGCACACATGCCAGCCAGTGTTTTTTTAGAGACCTTTGAGGACCAAGTCAACACCTTGGTTTATCAACAGGTCAAGCACTTTGGTGGCTCCATATCGGCCGAACATGGCATTGGCAGCTTAAAAGTCTTGACCTTACCCCACTACAAAGACCCGATTGCTTTAAAGATGATGCGTCAAATTAAAGTTTGCTTAGATCCTCTGAACACGTTCAACCCCAACCGAGTGGTGATGATCGATTGATCCCTGCTTAGACGACCCGCCTTGACTTTATCCATTCAAAACAAATCTTTTTTCTTACACCCGCGCCATGAATCCATCTCCCTCCATTCCTAGCCAATACGAAGACTTTATGCGACACGTCTACACCCATGGCGTATTCAAGCAAGATCGCACAGGTACTGGAACGCGCAGTGTTTTTGGACACCAAATGCGCTTTGATTTAAATGCGGGCTTTCCTTTGGTGACCACTAAAAAAGTACACCTCAGATCCATTGTTCAAGAACTGCTGTGGTTCCTGACAGGCTCAAGCAATAACAACTGGCTTAAAGAGCGTGGCGTCTCCATCTGGGACGAATGGGCCAAAGAAGATGGCGACTTGGGCCCTGTGTACGGTGTTCAATGGCGCAGTTGGCCCGCTGCCAATGGAGAGCACATCGACCAAATTGCCCAAGTCATTGATACCCTCAAAAGCAATCCCGACTCCAGGCGCATCATTGTCAGCGCTTGGAATGTGGCCGATTTGTCCAAGATGGCCTTGATGCCTTGTCATGCGTTTTTTCAGTTCTATGTGGCCCCAAGCTCAGAGCCCCATCAAAAGGCACGCTTGAGTTGCCAACTTTACCAACGAAGTGCAGATATTTTTTTAGGTGTCCCCTTTAACATTGCCAGCTACGCCTTGCTAACCCACATGGTGGCTCAGCAGTGTGACTTGGACGTTGGAGAGTTCATTTGGACCGGTGGGGACTGCCACATCTACACCAATCACTTTGAACAAGTTGAGCTCCAGCTCTCTAGAGCGCCTTTTGCCTACCCCAAGTTGAACATCAAGCGCAGACCGAGCTCCATTTTTGATTACGCGTTTGAAGACTTTGAAGTGCTCAATTACGATTGCCATGCGGCCATCAAAGCTGCCGTGGCTGTTTAATTCAGCGACCATTGACATGCTTGCCGCCGACATACATTTGATTTTTGCATGTGCCAATGATGGGGTCATTGGACTGGACAACAAACTGCCTTGGCATTTGCCTGAGGATTTGGCCCACTTTAAAAAAATCACCACCGGCCAAACTGTTTTGATGGGACGACACACATGGGACTCCTTGCCCAACGCATTCAAGCCCTTGCCCAACAGGCTCAATTTGGTCATGACCAAACAAATACAATGGTCTGCCCCAGGCGCTGTTGCGGTTCACTCGCTTGAGATGGCCCAAGAGCTTCATCAAGCCCATTGGTCAAAGATAGATCCAGAAACACATTCACTTACGCCCTCCATTTGGGTGATTGGCGGGGCACAAATTTATGCTCACACCCTTTCTTTAGCCCATACAATCGAAATGACACAAATCGATTTGGATGTCAAAGGGGATGCCTTTGCACCCGCATTGGGACAAGAGTGGAGAGAAATCCACCGCGAAGAACACACATCAAGCAAAGGTGTGCGTTTTAGATTTTTGACATTGAAACGTTTTTGAAGGATTAACAAATGGAAGAGGGATTTGAAGTACACGGACCTCACGACCACGCTTTGGAGCATGCCACCGAGAGCGGCAGCTCTAAATCAATGACCAGTCAAATCGCCATGTACACGGCCATCATTGCAACCATCGGTGCAATTTTTGGCTACATGGGAGGTGCAACACAAGCCAATGCGGGTTTGTACAAAAACAATGCGGCGATCAAAAAAACCGAGGCTTCGAATCAATGGAACTATTACCAGGCTAAAAGCGGCAAGCAAAATTTAAGTGAACTGGCCATGGAAATTGCCCCAAGCAAAAAAGATCACTACGCAGAAGAAATCAAGCGATACAAATCTGAAAAAGCGGAGATCAAAAAAAATGCCGAAGCTCTAGAGCATGCGAGCTTGGAGTGGGATGAAAAGTCAGATGAAGAGATGCACCAGCATCACCGATGGGCCCAAGCCACCACAGCGCTTCAGATCTCCATTGCGCTGGCTGCCATTGCCTTGCTCACTCGAAAAACCTGGCTGCAAAAGGCCATGATGGTCATGGGTGGCGTTGGGCTTGTTTTGGGTGGTTTGGCAGCGACGCATATTTAAAACGATCTTACGCTGTGAAACTTGCCACTTGGAACGTCAACTCTTTGAACGTGAGACTGCCTCATGTTCTAGAGTGGCTTGAGAGTCACACTCCTGAAGAAGCAGTTGACGTCTTGGTCTTGCAAGAGACCAAGCTCACCGATGACAAGTTTCCTGCTCAGGCCTTTATCGACAAAGGCTATGAAGTATCCTTCTTTGGTCAAAAGACCTACAACGGTGTCGCCATCATCTCCAAGCATCCTTTAAGCGATATTCAAAAAAATATCGTGGGCTTTGAAGACGATATGGCGCGCGTGATCAGTGCAAACATATTAGGCATTCGGGTCATTGGAGCTTACTTCCCCAACGGACAATCCCCTGAGAGCGACAAGTTCGCTTACAAAATGAAATGGCTTGATGCATTGACCCATTGGGTGCGGGAGTTGTCAGCATGTGCTGAACCCATTGCATTGATGGGTGACTTTAACATCACCTGGGATGACTTGGATGTGTGGGATCCAGTGGAGTTGGCTGGAACCATCCATTGCACAGAGCAAGAAAGAGCTCACCTTCAAAATTTATTGGATTTGGATTTGTTTGATGCCTTTAGGCATCTGCACCCTACAGAAAAAAAATTCTCATGGTGGGACTATAGGGAGGCAGCCTTTAGACGCAACAAAGGCCTGAGGATCGATCACATTCTTTTGAGCAAGCGCTTACAGAGTCGAATCCAAGCGTGTGAAATCGACAAAGAGCCCCGAAAAAAAGAGCGTCCAAGTGACCATGCCCCTGTCTGGGTGAAGCTGCTCAGTTGATCCAAAAAGAGCCCTTTGAGCACAAGCTTGAAGGTCTCTCCAGCCTTCAGTCCTCCAAACCCAGCTCTTGAATCTTTCTGGTGATCGTATTTCTGCCAATACCCAGTTTCGATGCAGCCTCGATTCTTCGCCCCTTGGTGTTGCTCAGCGCCGTTTGAATTAACTTTGCTTCAAATTTTCTGCTCAAAATATCCCAAACATCGTTGTGCCCAGAAGATAGCAAAGCGGCAGCCTCCATCTCCAATGAGTGCTCCCATGTGGTGTTGACCTGACCACCCTCAAAGCCTGCATATTCATTGGGTTCAAACTGACTCCCATTGGCCAAGGCCAAGCGGGGGTTGGGCGACTTATGGATACCCAAGCCCTCGGTGTTTGACCATCGGTTGGTTTGAGCAGCAAACGCATTTTGAGGCGTTGAACTTTGGTCCGTCACATTCAACACGCTTGATTTTTGCATCTCTAAATGCGCACTCAAAGAAACATCTTCACTGCTAAGCGGGGTCGCTGCGGGCACAAAACTTGACGAATGAACTTGACCTTGTTGTTGAGCGTAAAACTCCAAGGCTTCCGGGGGCAAGTCTTTGGGCTCAATGACTTGCGAGGGGGTCATGACACTTAACCAATGGCAGATGTTCTCCAACTGCCGAACATTTCCCGGGAAAGGAAAGCCTGTCAAAATTGTCATGGCAGCAGCTGAGATCCTCTTGGGGTCCACACCGAGTTGAACAGCACTCTGCTTTAAAAAGAAATGCGTCAATACAGGTATGTCTTCCTTTCTTTCTCTAAGAGCAGGCAATCTCAATCGAATGACATTCAAACGGTGAAACAAATCCTCTCTAAATGCACCATCTTTGACCCGTTGCTCTAAATCTTGGTGCGTTGCAGCGATCACTCGAACATTGGCCTTGATGCTGGTGAGTCCTCCGACTCTGTAAAAATTGCCATCACTCAAAACTCGCAGCAATCTTGTTTGCAAATCAAAGGGCATGTCTCCAATTTCATCTAGAAACAAGGTGCCTCCCTCAGCTTGCTCAAAGCGACCTCGCCTCATCGTTTGTGCACCGGTGAAAGCACCTCTTTCGTGACCGAAGAGTTCGCTCTCAAGCAAATCTTTGGGGATGGCCGCTGTGTTGATTGCGACAAAGGTACCCTTGGCGCGTTGGGAGTGTTTATGCAAGGCTCGGGCCACCAACTCTTTGCCTGAGCCTGACTCACCGGTGATCAGTACCGTGACGTTGCTTTGACTTAAACGCCCAATGACCCTGAACACATCTTGCATGGCTGGTGCTTGCCCAAGCATCTCCGGTGTCTCTTGCGAGGAGCTGTCTCCTGTGCTTTTTGCATTGACCTCTTCCAATGCACGTTTGACCAAATCCACCGCCTTTGGCACGTCAAAGGGCTTGGGCAGGTACTCAAATGCACCGCCTTGAAAAGATGAAACAGCGCTATCAAGATCAGAATAAGCCGTCATGACAATGACTGAAATACTGGGATGCTTGAGCTTGATTTCAGACAACAACTCCAAACCAGAACCTCCAGGCATACGGATATCACTCAACAAAACGTGGGGGTGTTCTTCAAGAGGGGTTTCAACCAAGGCCTTCAAAACATCCCGCGGATTGGTAAAACTGCGCGTGGGCAACTCCTCACGTAGCAAGGCTTTTTCCAACACAAAACGGATGGACTGGTCATCGTCTACGATCCAAATCGGATTCATTTTTTTTGCACGCCTTAAGGTTATCAAATTGCAGCGTCTTTCAATCACTGCAAAGGAATCAATATTTTAAAATCCGTTCGTCCTGGAACACTCTCAAACTCAATCAGCCCATGATGTTGTTGAATAAACGTTTGCGCCAAATTCAAGCCCAAACCCGATCCACCATCACGTCCTGAAACCAAAGGTGAAAACAGTCGGTCTTTGATCGCTTCAGGTACACCAGGGCCGTTGTCTATCACATGCAATTCCAATGCCAGTTTATGGCGTTGCTTGGTCAAAGTGACTTGCCTGGCAACCCTTGTTTTAAAGGTGATTTGTCCGTCTCCAACTGCGATGCGTTCGCTCAAGGCCTGAGCGGCATTGTGGGTCACATTCAAAACCGCCTGTATCAATTGTTCGACATCACCTTGAATAAAGGGAATCGACGTATCGTAATCTCGCCTGACTTTAAGCCCCCTTGGAAATTCAGCCAAAATCAATGACCGAACTCGCTCGCATACTTCATGAATATTGACCTCCCTGACCGTATGGGGTTTTCGGTGAGGCGCCAAAAGTCGGTCGACCAAGGTTTGAAGCCGGTCTGCCTCGCGAATGATCACTTGCGTGTATTCAACCAAGTCTTTGGACTCCATTTCCATTTGCAACAATTGCGCAGCCCCTCGAATGCCTCCCAAGGGATTTTTGATTTCATGCGCCAAGTTCCTAATCAATTCTTTGTTTGCTTGAGCTTGATCGATGATTCGCTCTTCTCTGTCTTGCTTGGCTTGTTGCTCCAGAGGTAACAATTCGACAAAGACTTGGCCTACCGTGTCCGCTGACGCCAATATGACATGCACTGGCATGTTCTCTGCACCAACCCTTTTGATCGTTGCATCAAATCTCAATGCTGAAAAATGTTCCTTTTGAGCTGAATTGATACAAGCAATGATGGTTTTATATTCCACAAAATAATCACTAAGTAAATTTCCCTCAATTGATTTCCTTGGTAGACCAAAAATCTCTTGCGTTGCTGAGTTGGCAAACAACACCTCGCCTTTGACGTTGACCAACAGCACCAATGTAGCAAGTAAATCCAATACCTCCAATGTAGGCGTTTGTTTCGTCTCTTTGGTTTGGCTCAGCTTATCCTTTGCAGTTGCCATGGTTCAACCCTAAAAATATTGAAAATACACTTGCCGTGAGAGCTCTTGCAATCTGTTGTCGCTTGGAGCTCAAGAAACGTTTATCGTTCACAAAAAAGGGACGGTATCACCGTCCCCTTCTATTGCCTCAATTGAGGACGACTGCGTATTACAGTGAGTAATACATATCAAATTCAATGGGATGGGTTGCTTGACGGAATCGAGTCACTTCACCCATTTTGAGTTCAATGTACGCATCAATCATGCTGTCGGTAAAGACGCCTCCTTTTGTCAAGAACGCACGGTCTTTGTCCAAATAGTCCAAGGCTTGATCTAAGCTGTGACAAACGGTTGGAACCAATGCGTCTTCCTCAGGAGGCAAATGGTACAAATCTTTTGTTGCTGCCTCGCCGGGATGGATTTTGTTCTCAATGCCATCAAGTCCTGCCATCATCAATGCAGAAAAGCAAAGGTATGGATTGGACATGGGATCGGGAAAGCGAGCCTCGATACGACGACCCTTGTCGCTGGCAACAAACGGAATGCGAATGGAAGCAGAACGGTTACGGCTAGAGTAAGCCAATTTCACAGGGGCCTCAAAACCAGGAACCAAACGCTTGTAGCTGTTGGTCGTTGGGTTGGTGATCGCGTTCAATGCCCTGGCGTGCTTGATGATACCGCCGATATAGTAAAGGGCTATATCGCTTAAACCTGCATAGCCTGAACCCGCAAACAAATTTTTACCATCTTTCCAAAGCGATTGGTGAACGTGCATACCTGAACCGTTGTCGCCTACGATGGGCTTGGGCATGAAGGTAGCGGTTTTGCCATAAGCGTGCGCAACATTCCAAACGATGTACTTTAGTTTTTGAGTCCAATCGGCTCTTTCAACCAAGGTTGAAAATTTGGTACCAATTTCATTTTGACCGGCACCAGCCACTTCGTGATGGAAAACTTCAACAGGGATGCCAATCTCTTCAAGAATGGAGACCATTTCAGCACGCATGTCTTGTGTGCTGTCAACGGGCGGGACGGGAAAATAACCCCCTTTGACGGTTGGACGGTGACCTTTGTTGCCACCTTCGATTTGTTTGCCTGAATTCCATGGCGCTTCATATTCATCAATGTGAAAGAAGGAGCCCGACATGTCGTTGCCCCAACGCACATCATCAAAAATAAAGAATTCAGGCTCAGGCCCAAAGTAGGCCGTATCCCCAATACCACTGGCTTTTAGATAGGCTTCCGCTCTTTTGGCAATTGAACGGGGATCGCGGTCATAGGACTTGCCATCTCCTGGCTCCAAAACGTCACAAGACAACACCAAAGTTGGCTCTTGGAAGAAAGGATCAATGAAAGCCGTGTTTGCATCGGGCATGAGCAACATGTCTGAGGCTTCAATGCCCTTCCAACCTGCAATGGAAGAGCCATCAAAAGCGTGGCCATCGGTAAATTTGCCCTCATCAAAGGCAGAAATTGGCACGCTCACGTGCTGCTCTTTTCCACGGGTATCTGTGAAGCGGAAATCAACGAATTTAATTTCGTTGTCTTTGACTTGCTTCATTACATCTGCGACGGTCTTTGCCATCAGTTTCTCCTGAAATTACGTTTATGTTGGGGAATAGGTCTTGATTGATTGAGCAGAAAATGTGCCACCTCAGATCAATGGCCACACCCACACATTCAAAACACAATGATTGTAATTGCCTTATTGGCAAACAGAAACAGAAAACATCCCTCTAAAGCACTCAAAGATGCACTTATGCACCTTTATAATGCACCATTATAGTGCAAAAATGCGATTTAAATGGATTAATTCAGATTATCGCACCAACTCGGGGCCAATAGAGGCACCAAAATCATGCAAGTCTTTAATCAACTCTTGGTATGCCAAGGTGGCGAGGTCTGGGCGGCCCTTGACGCCCAGCTCAATATGACGCCCATGCTCTGGGTGATCCACACTGGGCAGACTAAAGACCTTCACACCATGAAACTGCGCCTCTAGTTTGATCATGATAGGCGTCAAGGCGGCCTCCATGGCGCCATACACAATGACAGACTTCTCGCACCAAGCAGCTTGCTTGAACCAGGGCTTGCAGTACTCATCCAACACCCACTCAATCATGGGCCATGCCATGACTGGAAAGCCGGGTAAAAAATACACCGAGGCCCAAGGATTCTTCTTGAGCAGCCGCTGGTCGGTGCTCTTGCATTGGAAACCTGGGATTTTGTTATAAGGGTTGGGGATGATTTCAGCACCAAGAGGGAACATGCCCATATTGAGTCGATGCACATGGTTGGGATGCTCGGGCTCATAAGCTTGCCCATTTTCCTTCGCTTGATCCATGATCCGTTGACGAATGAGCGTTTCAGCTTGTGGATGAAGCGCCAACGCCAAGCCCAAAGCGCTGGCAGCACAGTGACGCGTATGGTCATCGGGTGTGGCCCCTATTCCTCCACATGAAAACACAACGTCCCCACTTTCAAATGCGCGTTGAAGTGTTTGCGTAATTTTTTGAGGATCGTCACCCACATAGTGAGCATAATCCAGCTGCAGGCCTCGATGGGCCAGCAATTCAATCACTTTGCTCATGTGCTTATCGGCACGTTTACCTGACAATATTTCATCACCAACAATGACAAGACCAAAAGACGGAGTGGAGAGGAGATTTTCTTGCATAGGTTTGAGTTTAACAAATCCACACCTTGCTTGCACAAACCTTGATTTTTATAGAGTAGACCAAGCTTTGAATCGACTAGACAACCCACTCGTGCGTTTGGCACGCGTAGAGACCGATTGTTCAATGAGCCCTGCTCGAGCTTGAAAGAGGCTTAAAAACCGCTTGGCTCGGGTCACACCCGTGTAAAGCAACTCTCTTGTAAGAGATTTATCGGCATGGTCTTGCAAAACCACCAGTGCATGCTCGTATTCTGAACCTTGTGATTTGTGAATACTCATGGCATAAGCCGTTTGCACCGACAACAAACGATTGATCGATACCCCCAGAAAACCCGATCCAGCAAGAAAATAAGCTCGGTAAGAAGTTCCCATTCCGCCTCCCACGACCAAGCCCACATCCCCGTTGGAGAGACCTAAATCGTGCTGATTTCTGGTGAGCATGATAGCGCGGCCGCTGTACCATTCACCCCTAGGTCGGATCCATCCGTCTTTTTGCAATTTGGCTTCAATGGCGTGGTTAATGGCGATCGAACCCAAAGGGCCTTCGTTGATTGCACAAAGCACTCGAAAGCGCTCGAACTCAAACAAGGCCTCTTGAATCCAAGACTCCACTGGAGCAAGAGGCTTGCCCATGGATTCTTCTGAAAAAGCGCCGTAAGACTCAAGCATTTTAAAAAATGCCAAAAAATTAGGTTTGTTGCTTTGCTCAAAAAAATCTCCGCTTTGACCTCTTTTCAATGCAGGAGATTCAAACCCTAAACACACCTCAATCAACTGATCCATCTTCGAACTGGTCAAACAAGCAATGTCATCTGCATGTGACTTGGTGAGCACTCGGCTCACACCGCTCACATCGCCAAAATTGACGCATTGAGCCAGCTCAGCAATATGACCTCCAAAACGGCGACTCTTAGAAAGCATCACCAAGTTTGGAAACGCAAGCCCACGGCCCACATTTGCAGAAAGATGCTCCTGCAGCGGTAGCGACGTGACTTTGCATACGAACTCCACGCTCGCTTGGTCATACACTTCGCTCAAGTTGATAAAGTCAAAAGGCTTTATCTCACCACTCAGCTCAGAAAGAATGGAGCCCGCCTCAACAGAAGACAACTGATCCTTGTCACCCAACAAGATCAATTTCGTTGAAGGCCTTAAAGCCTTCAAAAGAGCGGACATCAACTCGGCATCAATCATCGACGCCTCATCAAGGACCAACAAGTCCAAGGCCAAAGGATTGTGCTCATTAAAGCGAAAACTCTTCTCATGCATTCGGTAACCCAACAGGGTATGCAGCGTCTTTGCAGGTCCCATGTTGTCTAGCAAAGCTTTGCAATCTAGATGGCCCTGTAAATCATCTGACAAAGACAAAAGAGAACTTTCCATCGAACGGTAAAGTCTAGATGCAGCCTTACCGGTTGGTGCAGCCAACGATATTCTCAAGGTATTTTCACCTGTATGGACCATACAAGCCAGAGCGATCAAACGCGCAACCGTAAATGTTTTCCCAGTACCGGGCCCACCCGTGATGATGCTCAGCGGCGAGCGCACTGACAATGCACATGCAATTTTTTGCCAATCCAGCGTCTTTTGGGGCTCGAGTGGCATGGTCTTGGATTTGTCCAACATGGCGTTAAAAAGTAAACCAAGTCCTTTGCTCACCAAGATGGGGTCGACTTCAAGTGAGATTTTTGCCTTGTTAAAAAGTGCCTTGGCGATGAAGTCCTCAGCGAGCCATTGCCGTCTAAAGTAAATCAGCACATCGTGATCAAATTCCATTAAAACAATGGATTGCCCTCGATCATTTTGAGACTCCTGGCTTAGGCGTGAATTCAATGGAGACGACTCAAAGGCACCCTCCAACAAGGGAGCAATTCGCACAAAAGATGACTTGAGCAAACACACCTTCCAAGCTTGTGTGCTTTGAGGCAAATGCTCAAGTACCAGCGCGTAATGCTCTCGAAAGACCTCACTCTTTTGAATTTGAATATCCTGGAATAGTCCCACCTCTTTGGAAAGTATCATTTTTAAAGAGACACATGGATGACCTTGGGCTTGGTAGTTCGACACAACCGCAACCAACCACAAAAGGGCAAGTCCATCACCTTCAAGTGATGACGACTCAAGTCCATAAAAAAACCGAACCAAGGCCATATCCAGATGCCGCAAATGACCCTCTTTGACACCCCACTTGATTGATTCAATCAGATGATCAATCAATCCATGCGCCTTAGAGTCATGCTTTCTTTGCTGATCAAAGGAATTCAACAAAATGCTCATTGCCCATTCCCTTGAACAAGCGTTGAGCGCAAGAAAGGATTATTGGACATGGACAACTCCAACTCGTTCATCAAAGACCCACTGGCCTTTAAAAAACAAAGTCCTTGCCCCTTGGCGCTGACACCCCTGAGATACCAAACAAATGCGCCTCCCAAGTGAAAATCTGGATCATACGCATCTGAAAGCCTATTTTTAAGCAAGCGATGAAGGGCCAACAAATAAATTGCAGCCTGCAA
>Ga0114970_10000326_pt1 | contig 34781 bp, 34 predicted proteins | sample M_140205_XF_Meta_FD_87030 | JGI IMG/M metagenome (GOLD analysis project Ga0114970, IMG submission 87030) | Freshwater microbial communities from Lake Montjoie, Canada to study carbon cycling - M_140205_XF_MetaG | ecosystem: Environmental > Aquatic > Freshwater > Lake | place: Lake Montjoie... | reverse complement strand
TTTGTTGGAGTATCTGTTGGAGTATTAGTCGGCGTATTAGTTGGCGTATTCGTAGGTGTGTTAGTTGGAGTATTAGTTGGTGTATTTGTTGGCGTATTGGTCGGTGTGTTAGTAGGTGTATCTGTTGGGGTGTTAGTCGGCGTATTAGTCGGTGTGTTTGTTGGAGTGTTAGTTGGCGTATTGGTAGGTGTAGCGGTTGGTGTATTAGTTGAGGTTGGAGTATTGGTAGGTGTATTAGTTGGAGTCTGAGTTGGGGTATTAGTTGGCGTATTGGTTGGCGTATTAGTTGAGGTTGGGGTAGCAGTAGGTGTGTTAGTTGGAGTCTGAGTTGGGGTATTAGTTGGAGTATTGGTAGGTGTATTAGTTGCTGTATTGGTTGGTGTATATGTTGGCGTATGAGTAGGTGTAGCGGTTGGTGTGTTAGTTGAGGTTGGGGTTGCCGTTGCTTCCCATGGTGGTAAAAAATTCTCTAAGGATCCTACGCTGCATTCCGCATCATTTTCTAGGTAACCGTAAATTGGTGTCTCCTGCTCTTGTGCAGATAGATCTGACGGGGCGTTATAGGCGATGAAAAGAGACACGAGTGCGATCACGCAGAGTAGCGCACGTGCGACGTGTCCTCGCACTGAGTCGTCCCTATTCGGGGCACGGCTATATGTATGGGGCGTGTCCGCCCTACCTGAAGAGCCCATCTTAGGTCTTTAAGTCGGTACTCTTTACCAAATTAATTAATAGATTCTTTGGGTTGGGACAGGCAATCAGTGTTTTACCGCCAATCTACTGAAATAACCTATATTTCCATGCCGGTCGTAGATAATTGTCCTGAATTAGCTCTCTGCTAACTAGCTGATATGCTATGGAGCTTTAAGCAACAGTTAAGATCTAATGAGCTAAACTGACTCCCTACAGACTGAAATATTTACTGATTCAGATCCGGTAACTATTCACCATGTTTTACCGTTGTGTTCGTTAATGCTTATAGGAGGCTGTCTTTGTACGGAACTGCCCCTTTCTTGACGTCCCCTAATCGGTGAAGCTCATTTTAGGGGTGAATAGTTGCAAATCAGCTTAGTTGAAAATCCTTCATAGCCTGGTACACCATTGCAAGCTCACCTTCAGTTATGCAGTACGGCGGCATACAGTAGACAACGTTCCCAAGTGGTCTAATTAACAAACCACGCTCAATAAAAAACTGGAGGGCCTGACGCGCTATGTTGCTCATATACCCAGGCACATCGCCCCTATTTAGATCAAAGGCTAAAATTGTTCCGCATACCCTAGCATTTTCTACGTATCCTATCCTCGAGAGCTCCTCAGCCGCCTCTCGGTGCAGATGCTCTATACGTTTACGTGCTGCCTCGCACTCAGGTGCTACGGTAAGATTGAGCGCTACTAGGGCCACGGCGCAAGCGATCGGATTGGCCGTATAAGTGTGCCCATGAAAGAAGGTGCGCGAATGGTCACTTGATATAAAGCGCTCAAATATCTCCTGCGTACATACCGTTACCGCAAGGGGTAAACTTCCTGCGGTAAGCCCCTTAGAAAGACAGATAATATCAGGAGACAGCAGCAGAGACTCACTCGCAAAGAGCGCCCCAGTTCGCCCAAATCCGGTCATAACCTCATCTGCGATAGAGAGCACCCCGTACTCGCGCGCTATCGCCATGTAACTATCAAGCAGCGCCGCATCGTACATCCGCATTCCACCCGCCCCCTGAACGAGCGGCTCAAAGATAAAAGCAGCTATCTCTTCACTCTCACAAAGACTACGCATATGCGCCAAGGCCGCCTCACCGCCATCAATGGAAACCCTCTCAACCTCAAATAACATCGAATCAAATGGCGCCGAAAATGGCCCTCGTGCACCGACTGCCATGGCACCAAAGGTGTCTCCATGATAGCCACCATCAAGCGCTATAATGCGTCTCCTCTTAGAGAGGCCCTGATTACTCCAGAATTGAACAGCTAGCTTAAGCGCCACCTCACACGCCGTTGAACCGTTATCGGAGAAGAAAACCTTTGCAAAGCCCTGCGGTAAGACCTTAAGTAGTGCCTCTGCTAACGCAACAGCGGGCTCATGCGTAAAGCCAGCAAACATAACGTGGTCTAACGTGGCGAACTGCTTTGCAGCCGCCTTCACCAGCTCCGGATGACCGTGTCCGTGCGTATTGCACCACCATGATGAGATTCCATCTATAATCTTACGCCCATCTTCCAGTATAAGATTACTTCCCTCAGCTGCCACAACGGAAAGAGGCGTTACCCCCATTCCACTTTGAGTAAAGGGGTGCCATATAACCTCCGCATCGCGCTCGCGCAGGGATTTCACAAGCTATCCAAATTAATTTGCCAGATACTTCAGTGTTGGGACCGAGCCCCACTCAACAAGCGATGGGATAAGGGTCTCTGAGTCTAATGCCCGCTCTAAGAAGTTCTTCTTTTTGTTAGCGTAGACGAGGTTCGGAATCTGGTCGGCCTTGAGCTCAACCTTTGCCAACACTAGAGCCTCACGAGCCGCATCATAGATATCGCCGAAACCATCTACAAGACCGAGATCCTTCGCTTCACTACCGAGAAGGACACGACCATCGGCAAACTTCTCTACCTTATCGACAGAGAGTTTTCGCCCCTCTGCGATAGCCTGAATAAAGTTTTTATGCACCCGAGCCGCTACCTCCTCTAGGAATCTACGATCGTCTTCGGTCATCGGACGAAATTGATTGCCAACATCCTTGAGCGCGCCGCTCTTAATCGTAATCATCGACACCCCGACCTTATCGGCGATAGTAGAGAAGTTCGGCACCTGCATAATAACACCGATAGAGCCGGTCTGAGTTCCAGGCTGACAAAAGATCTTACTAGCCGAGGCGGCGGAATAAAGCCCACCTGAGGCCGCCATAGAACCCATCGATACAACGATAGGCTTTTCAGCCTTTAAGCGCCGCACCGCATTGTAGATCTCTTCAGAAGGGGCAACGGCACCACCGGGCGAATCGATCCGCAGCACGATCGCCTTGGTATCCTTATTACGGGCCTCGCTATAGAGCGCCTTGAGCACCTCGCTGGCATCAGTGATCACCCCAGACAACTCGATTACAGCGACCTTTGGTCCAAGCGAGCCACTAACCGCGCTCATTGCTCCGCCAACTATCGGCGTAATTATCATGATAATCACGATGATCGTTAAAAGCTTTGCCAACCAGACTTTATATTCGCCCATAAGAGCCCCTTACTAATACGCATTTTGCTATAGTGCTTAATTCAGTACATTCTAGTTAAAGATGAGAAACAGCGCCACTGCATACTTTACCTTAATACCCCCCTTTTCACTCACCCCATTTAGAGCGCATTATCACGATCTAACCTGTTCCGGATCTAGCAAAGAGTTTTGATTATGAACAATACCATCTCAACCATCTCAGAAATTCTTGACGCATCAGCCAAGCTAAAAACTAGCCTAGCCCAAGACCCCTCATTTCTCTCCTCAGTTTCCGCGTCATACAAAATCATGGCGGAGACCGTTAGCCGAGGAGGCACCATATACGCCTGTGGGAACGGGGGGTCTACGTGCGACGCCATGCATCTGTGTGAGGAGCTGGTCGCCCGCTATAAGCGCAATCGCCCGGGCATTAAGGCGATGCACTTTATGGACCCCTCGGTTCTTACCTGTTGGGGCAACGATGTTGGCTTTGATGATGCTTTTGCTCGCTACGCCGAGACCTTCTGCACAGAGAAAGATGTCGTGATAGGAATCTCAACCTCCGGAAACTCAAGGAACGTTATTACAGCGCTAACCGCAGCAAAGGCTCGTGGCTCGAGCGTAATCGGACTGCTTGGCAGAGATGGCGGCGTGATAGCTCCGCTGTGCGACGCCGCTATTATTGTGCCCTCACAGGCCACGGAGCGCATCCAGGAGGCCCATATCACCGTGATCCATATCTGGTGCGAGCTTTTAGAAACCTTGGCGCTAGAGCTCCCCTAAGAAAGGCGCCCCATAATTACACGCGCGCCGCTACGTTTAGCAGCTCATCACATCTAGCCTCGTTATTAGGAAAGGCCGATTGGACGGTTTTAGCACGCCTCAGAAATAGGTGTAGATCATACTCCCAGGTAAATCCGATCCCGCCGTGACACTGCATCGCAACCTCACACACTAGCGGCCCAAGATCCGCAGCCTGCGAGATAGCTACGCGCGCCGTTAACTGACGCTGTTCCGGTGAGCGCTCAACGCTCCAAGCCGCAAAGCGCACCATTGCCCCTAGCGATTCAGTAGCGGCATATATATCAGCTAATTTATGCTGAATGGCCTGAAATCCACCAACAGGCACCCCGAACTGCTCGCGTGTCTTTACGTACTCACAGGTAAACTCGATTACACGCTCACATACACCAAAGATCTCGGCCGCCTTGAGTACCTCAAGGAGGTTTTGAAGGAGCTCTGAGCTCTCAGCCGAGCAGAGGTAGCAATCGACCTGCTTTAGCTCAAAGGCGCTAAGCGCCGTTGTTAGATCTAACGACGTAATCGGCTTAGTAACTACCCGAGGAGAGCTCAGATCGAAGAGTGCAGCCCGTAGCACCCCATCTACAGGGAGAAACGCCAGTGCTCGACTAGCCCCCTCACTCCCAAATGCCCAGCTAATAGAACCCGAAAGTGTGTGGTGTGTAGCATCGTAGCTAAGATTACAACATTCCTGGGCAGCTATGGCAGCTACCCCACCCGCCAACTTTGAACGATACTCAGCGCGCTCACCCGGCGGCATAAGACGCGCAAGGAGCGCTTGGCATAACAATCTTTCAGATATCGGTTCCGGCATAAGCGCCCGACCGGATTCACTTGCAAGTAGCGCAAGCTCAACTACCGAGAACGGCGCACCATCTCCGCCAAAGCCCTCCTCAAGCCCTAGTTGCTTCATGGTTAGAAGCAACCCCGCATCGCTGCGCTGCTTAGCAGCGATACGGCTACGGAGATACTCTGATGAAATATGCTCGGCGAAGAAACGCCGAACAAGGTCCCTAAATTCCTGTTGGTCGAGTGAAAGCTGCACGTCGTTCTCGCAATAATGTTACATCATTCCAAGCAAGCCCTTGACCTCCTCTGAGGGCTCCCAGGGTGGGCTAAAGGTGATGTTCACCACAACCTCACTCACACCAGGAATGGCTCCAACCTTGCTTATCACATCGCCCTTAAGCTGTGGACCAGCCGGGCACATAGGCGAGGTAAAGGTCATGTCTATAACAACCTGGCCCTGATCAATGCCGATTCCATATATCAGTCCAAGAAACCAGATATCGATAAATAGCTCCGGATCCTCAACCGTCTTAAGGGCTTCAATGATCGCTTCTCGTGTTGGTTCTGTTGCAACGCTCTCTGTATTCATACGGGGGAGTTTACATCGTTAATGGCTTTGCACAACACAGTGCAAAAACCGTAACTGGTCACGGTAGTTTAATGTCGCGATTCAAGCTATTTAGATTACGGCGAAGTTTCATAAGTAATTCGATTGGTCGTCCCCTGATCGGGGACGACAGATTTTGTGACCAGTTAATGTTTTCACCCCCGATTTGCTCCGCTAATCGGCCCCTTAGGGGCTATTGAGTGTCATTGCCGTATGCAAATATTTCTGGAATATGCTGACTAGTTACCAAAAACCCTCTCGTGCCAGGGCAAGTACCAGGGCAATAAAAAGGGCGTGGGGCCTTTCGACCCACACGCCCCCTAAGAGCAAAAGCTCCTGTCGGATTAGAGAACCCTCTCCTTCAGTGCCTTAGCAGCAGTGAATCTCACCCTCTTTCTCTTTGGGATCGAGATCGTCTCGCCTGTAGCTGGGTTACGTCCCATGCGAGCCTTTGACTCACGAACGTACAACTTGCCAAGGCCCATAAGTGGGATCTTGTAACCCCTCTTAAGGGAATCCATTACAAACAGAGCGATATCCTCAACGATCTGACGAGCCTCGGAACGCTTTCCGAGACCGCAGAACGCGCGGATATTCTCAACGAACTCAGTCTGAGTGTAGCTCAGTGTTGAGGTATTGCGTGGCTTAGTCGAAATGCGAGCCTTAGAAGGTGAAACAGGACCAGCCTTAGCTGCCTTGCTTGCCTTCATAACGATCTTCTTAGCAGGCTTAGCCATCTTCTTTGCCACTTTCTTAACAACTTTCTTTGCGCTCTTCGCTGGCTTTTTTGCCATACGTTTTCTCCTAAATACAAATTGGTAATTATGTACCGCTGTGTTTCGTACATTATCCCCAGATCGCTTGGTCATTACTGACTTTTATACGATCCTTCAACTGGCTGCCGCGTGCAACTGATTGCAGTGCGCAACTGATTACATTGCGATAATGTACGATGTCCACCCTAATTTGAGCCTTGTTTTAAAGCCGTTTATAACGCGACTAGAAAATAAGATCTCGTTTTCAGATGCGAACATTACAGATGATAGGTATAATTCGAAGCATAGATCAATAATAAATTTTCATCATGACATGCAAAAAGATGCGCCCCTGTAAGCAAAAACACCCTCTTCTCCTCTTAACGGGGCTTGTAGCCTGTACTCTTCTAGTGCCACTAGTGGGCTTTTTTAGCTCTAATTCGTTGGCGAGCGAGGCACCTGACACAGCCGTTGTCGTAGCCTGTGGAGCCAGTACCGGCATTACCCTACCACTCTCCGATTCATGGCAGCAGGTGCCCATGCAGCAGCCGGACATACTGTGCGCTTTTCGCAGTAAAATCGGGGGTTTCCCTACGATTAACGTGGTCCAAGAGCCGGCCTACGGCGCAACATTCAGACCCGGAATACCAGCGCGAGAACGTCGCATACAGAACAGCTATCACCTGGTTGGTCTGACCGATGCTACCCTGAATGACTCGCACCTTGAGCCGCTCGGCACACTCGAGACATTTCGCACGAAAATTACCTATAATAACCAGGGGCAGCTAATGGAGGCGCTCCTACTAGAGGCGGAGCTCCCAGATCGCACCTATACCGTCACAATCCTCGATCTTGCCGGTAGCCCTCCCACCTCCAAGGCCAGGATGGAGGCCATTCTACGTGGCATAACGATAGCTGGAGCCACCGACCTGGCGCCCGATCCCTCTAGGGCTACTGGCTCCATACACTTTACAAAGATCGTTGTATTAACGATCTTCACGACGATCCTTATGCTCGTATTCGGGGCCATGGCCAGCCGCCGTGGGCATAAGCACTCCGTGCCATCTAAAAAATAGGATTTAGCGCTCATTTACCGACTAGGTTCGTCGAAGACCCGTAGTTATGGAGCGGCCCTTACGCAACCACCTACCTACTGAAAGGCCACTGGAAGATAGCGATATCAGCACCGGCAAGACCAGCAACGTCAACGCTGTTGACGAGATAATCCCTCCGATAACAACCGTTGCAAGGGGCCTCTGAACCTCAGAGCCTGTGCCTTGCGATAGAGCCATCGGCACAAAGCCTAAAGAGGCAACAAAAGCTGTCATTAGTACCGGCCTTAAACGAGAGACCGCGCCCTCTACAACGGCTAAGGTAATATCAAACCCATCGGTAATTAATCTCTTCGTAAAGCTTACAAGCACCAGCCCATTAAGAACCGAGACACCGGAGAGGGCAATAAAGCCCACGGCAGCAGAGATGGAAAATGGTATCCCTCTGCACCATAACGCTAGGATCCCCCCCGACAGCGCAAAAGGAACCCCTGTAAAGACAAGTAGGGAGTACCTGAATGACCGAAAGGTAAAATAGATCAAACCGAACACACCAAGCAGAACAAGGGGGACTACTATCATAAGCTTCTGTTTTGCCGAGATCAGGTTTTCATACTGACCACCCCATCCAAGCCAATAATTAGCTGGAAGGTTCACCTCTGAGGATATCTTAGCTTGCGCCTCCTCAACGAAAGATCCGAGGTCACGGTTACGAACATTCGCAGTAACAACGATCCTTCTCTTTCCATTCTCCCTACTGATCTGATTCGGCCCCTCGATAACTGATATATCTGCAACGTCCCCCAAGGTCATATAGGGTCTGTCTGGCCTTTCTAATTTTAGCTCCGCGCGTCTGGTATTAAACTCATTATCCTGCACAGAGATATCAGACGGCAGAGGGATCGGCAGATTAGAGATAGCACCTCTGTTACCTCTATCAAGATCACTCAGTCTAACAACTATCGGGAAGTTTCTATCCCCTTCAAAGTACCTGCTGACCTCCTCTCCGGCGTAAGCGGTACGCACTACGCCCTGAATATCGGCAGAATTCAAGCCAAGACGGGCCATCTTTGAACGATTAGGCTTAATGACGATCATAGGAAGCCCGGTTATCGATTCAACCCTGGTGTCTGAGGCTCCCGGAATAGCTGCAAGCACCCCTTTAATCTTCTCAGCCTCATCCAAGAGCACCTCAACGTTATCACCAAAAACCTTAACCGCTATATCACTCCTGACCCCAGCGATAAGCTCGTTAAAACGCATCTGAATAGGCTGTGTGAACTCATAGTTATTCCCCGGCACCTTTGCTACGATCTCTTCAAGCTGAGAAACGACCTCATTTTTAGGCTTTTTCGGATCGCTCCATTCGGAGCGTGGTTTAAGCATTACAAAGCCATCGGCAACGCTTGGAGGCATCGGATCAATAGCTATCTCGGCCGTTCCGATCTTTGCAAAGACATGGCTAACCTCGGGCATCGTTTTAATCGCATCCTCTAATTGATGCTGCATACTAACTGCCTGTGTCAGGGATGTTCCCGGTATTCTTAGCGCATGCAGCGCTATATCCCCCTCATCTAACGCTGGGATAAACTCAGAGCCTAAGCGCCCAAACAAAAGGAGTGAGCCTATAAATATGAGCACAGCAGCTGTGACGATAACCACAGGAATTCTCAGAAGCCTGACCAGCACCGTTCTATATACAGATTGCACATACTCCACCCAAGGAGCATTAGCCTTCACCTTGCCTGTAATACAAACGGCAACGGCAGCCGGAACGAATGTCATAGAGAGAATAAAGGCAGCTCCAAGAGCCATCAACACCGTGATAGCCATCGGGTGATACATCTTGCCCTCAATTCCAGAGAGCGCCAGTATCGGAATGTAAACAAGCATAATAATTAGCTCACCAAACATAGTGGCTTGGCGAACCTCGCAGGAGGCCTCGTACACTAGGCTCAGGCGCTCCTCTTTTGTAAGCAACCTTCCCAATCGAGCTTGAGCCTCTCCGAATCTCCTAATGCAGTTCTCAACAAGGATAACGGCGCCATCTACGATTAGACCAAAATCAAGCGCCCCTAAGCTCATAAGATTCGCGCTCAGTCGCCCCTGCGCCATTCCAAATATCGTGAGTAGCATGGAAAGTGGGATGACGCACGCAGTGAGTAGTGCTGCTCGTACGTTGCCAAGTGCGCTAAAAAGAATGGCGATAACCAACAAGGCACCCTCTAATAGATTTTGCCTTACGGTTGCTATAGTAGCGTTCACCAGATCGGAGCGATTGTACACAGGCTTAATAAACACCCCTTCAGGAAGGGAGCGAGCTATCTCATTAAGCTTCTCGCTGACCCTATTAGACACGTCACGCCCGTTTTCTCCCCTAAGCATAAGAACGGTGCCGAGCACCACCTCGCGCCCGTTCTCTGTCGCCGCCCCAGTACGAAGCTCGGAACCGATCTCAATGGAGGCAACATCACGAACCTCAATCGGAATACCTTCATGTACCCCAACTACGATGTCATTAAGCTCGGCATAGTTCTCAACCTGAGAGGGAACCCTTAAAAGAAACTGCTCTCCACTTTGCTCTATAAACCCTGCCCCCACATTGGAGTTGTTGCGAGTAATCGCCAGAGAGAGATCCTCAAGCGTAATTTCAAAGGCTCTCAGTTTTTCAATATCTGGTATAATAACTATCTGCTTAGAGGCGCCCCCCAAGGAGTTAATCTCTACTACGCCTGGAATAGTTCTCAGTTGAGGCTTTACAACCCAATCTTGTACCTCTCTAAGTTCCTGAAGCGATTTTAACTGTTTAGCGTCTTCAGCATTACCGACGGTAAACATAAAGATCTCACCCAACCCTGTTGCGATCGGTCCCATAGATGGATTAATCCCATCGGGAAGCTTATCTTTCGATTCTTGGATGCGTTGCGCTACGAGCTGGCGAGCAAAATAAATATCTGTGCCGTCTTTAAAGACAACCGTCACCTGCGACAAGCCGTAGCGAGAGAGGGAGCGCGTATAATCAAGTGCTGGAATACCAGAAAGAGAGAGTTCAATCGGGGTGGTAATACGTTGCTCAACCTCAAAAGGGGAATATCCTTGCGCTTCTGAATTTATTTGGATCTGAATATTGGTAATATCAGGCACCGCATCAATAATCAGTCGCTTATATGAAAGAGCGCCGACTATTGCGAGAAGTAGTGACAAAGATAGCACTAAGTGGCGATAGGCAATCGAGGTTCTAATAATAAAATTAAACATCTCTAGAACCTCTTACGGAACGGCGCTTAGTGATCATGCGTGGCCCCAGACTTAAGAATATCAGCTTTTATGAGAAAGGCGTTACCGGTAACGTATCTCTCCCCTGGCGATAGCCCCTCCAAAACCTCAACCCACTCACCGTCGCTCTTGCCAAGGGTTAGGGGTTTAACCTCATAGGTGTTACCTACCTTCGCAAAAACTACCGTCTGCTCTCTAAATGTTTGCAGCGCCTCTTTTTTAACGGCGACCCTCGCTTCAGTTTGATCAACCACTAGGTCCCCCGTAACAAACATCCCCGGTAGAAGCCGTTGCGGATTATTAGGAACGACTGCTCGTATCAGTTGCGATTGGGACCTCTCGTCAGCGTATGGAGCGACGTAAGAAACGATCCCGTCGGTAATCTCTGCACTATGAACCGGGGAGATAAGAACCTTCTGTCCTATCTTGGCCCCCGACTGTGCTCTAAGAGGCACAAAAAAATCCACCCAAACTTCAGAGAGATCTGCAACGATATATATCCATTGGTTCTCCGGTACGAACTCTCCGATAACAATATGCCCGTTTACAATTGTGCCGGATATCTGAGAACGAACGTTAAAAGGTTGCAGACTTTCGTTACTCTCAATGACCGCAAGAACCTCTTCCTTAGCTACGCTATCGCCGATGTGCTTAGATCCCTCGCGCACGATGCCCGAGAAACGGGGGATGATGTGTGCTATCTTATGCTCACTTGGAAGAACCTTTCCACGAGTGCGTAAAATAGTTCTAATCTGATGAGGCGCTGCTTTTTCTATCTTTATTCCCGAACGTTCTGCGATCTCATCTGGTATTTCAGTTCTTCCTTCGTAGGAATCAAATTTCCAAGTGTATTTTTTACCCTTATGTTCTGCCGATACTTCGACATCAAATGAGTGAGGTTCTGCCACCTCGCTATCGCTCGTTAGGAAGTCGGAAACTGGTTTAAATTTGAACAGGTCAACTTTTCCGCCGAGTCGAGTTAGTGAAACTGATGCAGAAAAATCACTCGGTGACAGAGGTTTGCCATTCTCATATCCAAAGACTCGGTATTGCGGAGGGACTCCAGTTTCAAAGATCTGTAACTCTAAGGAGAATGTTCCTTCAGTTAGAAGTTTGCCACGATGCGGTCCACGCTCCTCTTCTGCGTGTTCTTCTTCAATTCCGTGTCCGTGCTCGTCCTTTGCCCCTTGCTGTGAGTTCTTACACCCAAGGGCTAGGAATAATAAAAGTGAAGTAACTAATAATCTTGATAGTAATTGATTTATTTTCATTTAAACCTCCTCTCCAACAAGCAATGAAAGCTGCACCCTTACCGAAACAGCTTCAAGCCAGAGCTGCAAACCCTGTGTCTGAACCTCATTAAAGGTGCGTAACGTCTGCCAAACCTGCATCACGTTGCCCTTCCCCTCTGCATAGAGCTTCTCTTGAGAGCGCAGCGCTGCGTCAAATGATGGGATAACCTTTAATGAGAATATCTCACTTTGTTCCTTGGAGATCTCTGCGGCTCTTCTCAGGTTTTTTATCTGCATCTCAAGTCCGCCGTTAGAAAGAAAGGTGCTCTTAGCCTCAACGAAACGTTGCTCCGCTCTGCTACGGATCTGTTGACCCTGATTTCTGTTCCAAAATGGAAGTGGCATTGAAAGACCTGCGCCGAAGAAGTCCCCACCGTCGTTAGTGTGTTGATACACTAAACGGGGTGTAATTTGAGGGTAGGCATCTAGCTCAGAGAGTCGCATCTCCTCGCGCGCTAGATTAACTAATAGATCGACCCTGGTGCTCTCACTTAGATCGCTAGAGCGGGCTTTCTGCAGGAGAAGCTCCTCAGAGGGAAGCTCGATTAGTAGCTCCTGTCCTGTTGTGAGGATGGAACACGGGGAGCCGGTAGATCTAGCCAATTCGCTCTGAAGAGTTGCTATAGTTGCAGCCACTCCCTTTCTTTGCGCCTGTAGGCGATATCTCTCACCATCAAAGAGCTTCTCGTCCCCCTGGGATAACAACCCTTTTTTAACACCAGCACTGATAAGTAAGACCTTTTTTGCGGCGCGTTGCTCAGCATTAGCGAGGATCTTCTCGGTCTCCTGCAACACGTAGAGTGTTCTGAATTGAACTAGCAACTTTTGAGTTAACTCAAGGATCTGTGCCCTCTTTTGTCTATCGCCGGATCTGCGAATAAGGGCAGCCACGCGCGCCCTACTGCCAAAATTTGAAAGTCTAATAGTCTGTCCAATACTTACCTGTGCCTGGGGATCGTTATCGCCACCCATATTCATGCGGGTAAAAGTTTGCTCCGCCTGCAGCTCGGGATTAACTAACACTTCGGTATCGAAGGCGCTCGCAAGCTCCTGTGCATAATCGCGGTCAATCTCGGCAACCAACGGACTTTGACTAAGCGCTGATGCTCGAAATCCTTCTAAAGATAAACTCTGCTCGCAAGTTGCAGGTTTTCTAGAATCATTAATCTCCGCTGTAGCCATCCCCCCGTATAAAGAGAGGCCCGTACAGAGCAGGATAACCACACGGTGAGCACCTGAATTAAGTATCATCCCGCTAGGCCTTGGTAAATTATTTATCTAAATGGTGCAAGCCCACTCGCACCACCAACGAATCCGATCAGAGCCTCAACGGCTCGCTCCGGGTGTGGCATTAGACCAACTACGTTACCGTTACGGCTAGAGATTCCAGCGATGGCGCGGCAGGAGCCGTTCACGTTCACAGTAACATCATCAGGCGATACCTCGCCAGATGCATCACAGTACCGAAATACCACCTGGCCGTGCCTCTCAAGCTCCTCGAGGGTTGCCGGTTCTGCAAAGTAATTGCCTTGAAAATGAGCGATTGGGCAGGTAATCACAGCACCCGGTGTTAACCCCTGCGTAAAAAAGGATGCAGTTGATTCGACGCGCATATTAATAAAACGTGAAAGAAACCGTCTGCCTACATTTTCAAGGAGAACCCCTGGAAGTAGCCCCGCCTCGCATAGAATCTGAAAGCCGTTACATATACCAAGCACCCTACCACCAGCCTCGGCATGGGCTCTAACCGACCTCATCACAGGCGAAAGCTTGGCTAACGCCCCTGTCCGGAGATAGTCCCCATATGAAAAACCACCAGGTAGTACAACCAGGTCAGCACCCTTTAGATCGGTGTCACGGTGCCAAATAGGCAAGACCTCCTGCTTAAGCAGCCCGGCATAGACATGCTCGACATCCTGCTCGCAGTTAGTTCCCGGAAAGACAACTACCGCGACCCTCACGCAACCTCCAGGATCTCGTAATGCTCTATAACTGGATTAGCGAGTAGGAGCCGACAGATCTCGTCAACTTGGCTACGCGCCTCCTCCTTGCCGAGCCCCTCAACCTCAAGCTCGATAACTCGACCTATCCTGACGTTGCGGATCCCATCGAAGTGCTTATCCTTAAGCCCGCTCTCTACCGCCTTGCCCTGCACATCAAGCACTCCGGGCTTTAATCTTACTAAGACCTGATAACGCATATCCTACCCCTTATAATACTACGCAAGCGCACGCTCTATAATCATATCCACTCTACGGAGATGCCTTGCGAGATCGAACACACCCTTAAGCTCCTCGGCCGTAAGAGCCTTTGAAACAAGCGCATCCTGCCCAACACGCTCCGCAAGGGTCGCACCACCATCCCAGGCCGCCAGGGCGTGCTTCTGAACGAGCGCATAGGCATCCTCACGCGAGACACCCTTATCAATAAGCGCCACAAGAAGGTGCCCAGAGAATACTGTACCGCGAGTTAGCTCAAGGTTCTCAAGCATCCGCTGAGGCGATACGACCAGGTTTCTTACTACGCTATCAAAGCGACTGAGCATAAAATCAAGTGCGATACAGGCATCTGGAACAGCCACCCGCTCGACCGAGCTATGGCTAATATCACGTTCATGCCAGAGCGCTACGTTCTCAAAACAGGCCTGCGCGTACGAACGCACAAGTCGCGCTAAACCACACAGGTTCTCGGTCAGGATCGGGTTGCGCTTATGCGGCATAGCCGATGAGCCCTTTTGTCCCGGAGCAAACCCCTCCATAGCTTCACGCACCTCGGTGCGTTGCAGGTGCCTAATCTCAACAGCGAAGCGCTCAACTGAGCTTGCAACACCAGCTAGGCACGCCATAAAATCTGCATGCCTATCGCGCGAAACAACCTGGGTTGCAACCGTCTCAGCCTTAAGATCAAGGTGCTGCATAACTAGCTCCTCAACGCTCGGATCTATACCAGCATAGGTACCAACTGCGCCCGATAACTTTCCAACTGAGATCGTTTCCGTTGCGGCCTTAAGCCGTTTAAGTTGGCGATCTAGCTCTGCGTACCAGCCCGCTAGCTTAACACCGAACGTTGTCGGCTCGGCGTGAATCCCGTGAGAACGACCGATACACGGCGTATGCTTAAACTCAATGACGCGTTCTCTGACGCTCTTCATCAGGGTTTCAATGCGCTTCTGAAGCATCAATCCTGCGCGTCTCATCTGCACAGCAAGGCAGGTATCAACAACATCACTCGAGGTCATCCCTCGATGCACGTAGCGCGACAGGGGGCCGACATGCTCGGCAACGTTGGTCAGAAAGGCGATAACGTCGTGCTTTACTTCGCGCTCAATCTCCTGCACACGCGTGACGGAGAAGCTGGCCTTCTCGTTATAGGCTTTGAGCGCCTCAGCTGGAGCAGCCCCCAGCTTGACCAAGCCCTCTAGGGCGTGTCGTTCAATATCGAGCCAAATAGTGTAGCGGGTCTGATCGGACCAGACCTCCGCCATTTCAGGGTTTGTATAGCGAGGAATCATGCCTTAACTATTACCCTGCTACGGCATGGTTCATCAAGCTCCCGTGTAGGTAAGCTCTCATAAATATTGCCATAAATAGTGCTTCCTTAGCCCTGAGAGCATTCGGTACGTCGTTTCAGGGGGCCGTTAGCATAAAAAGCCTCGCACCTTTTGTGCTACATGAGGGCAAAAGAGCTTCCGATTACAGCCCTGGGCTGGTATAGGGTCCGATAAATAACGGTAAACGGTAGAGGTGGCGTTCTTGCTGACGGAGTGAACTCGCTTAGTGGGCTCACTCCGTCGGCACGGGTTAGGTCGATGGTTTTTCTCTAAAGGAGGTTTTATGAGTACCTGTCTAATGTTTATTGCGTTAGGGCTTCTGGCACCAGCTCCAGAGCTACAACCGCTTGGCGCGGATGATACGATTGGAGCTGTGTGCGAGTTGCAGCATGCCTTAGGTAGCTTTGCTACCAACCTTGCTAATTTGGAGGCGGAGACCGTAAACGACATGAAGTTGTTTGCGGTGGCACAACGCAGACGAGTTCAAGGCATGTTAGTACTGCTAAGGGGCGTGGAAGGCGAGTTTGCTAGGGTTCCAGTCACTGGGCTACGGAGGGATCTTAATGAGGGCTGCGCAGAGATGCGAACCTTACTTGAGAAAGCACTTCAGGAGCTCAAGGGCTTGGAGGACAAACCTAATGCGATTGATGTTTCTTGCGCACTAGGGAGATCCCTATTGGCAGTCACAACTTTCAAAAAGTTCCATATGGCTCAATCTGCTTTTAAACCAAGTGTAGGAGAGATTATAACTAATCCTTAACTTGTGGTTGTCAGGGCAGCTTTATGGAGAGATCCGTAAAAGCTGCCTTTTACCTAATCTGTGCTGACAACCACGCCGCTTATATTTATATATAACTGAGCAGTCAGCGCCCTATCTCACGCATTAACTAGCACCTTGCCGTTGTAGGGCTCATCAAGCTCAAGCGTAGGCAAGCTCTGATAAATATTGCCACAAAGCAGCGTTCTTAAGCCCACAGAGCGTTCGGCGCTCCGTTTTACATAGCGATTGGTACACTCCAGCGCCAAGGTTGGAGTGTTACTGTTCTCGCTTAAGTGCCCGAGCACGATATGAAAGAGCTCTGGATGCATAATCTCCTCAAGTAACTGTCCCGCCGCTTCGTTACAGAGGTGCCCATGGGTTGAGGCGATCCGTTGCTTAAGCTCCCAGGTGTAGCTGCACGCCTGTAGCATCTCCTGATCGTGGTTCGACTCAAGCAGGATAGCGTTCGCACCGCGCACGTGCTCCTGCACCAGAGTTGTCACCCGCCCAAGGTCGGTAACGATAACGAGCTTAAAGCCCTCGGCGCGGATAACATATCCGACCGGATCGGTCGCATCGTGCACGATACTGAATGGGGTAATCTCGACCGAACCAAGGTTAAAGTCCTGTCCGGTCTTAAAGATCTCCCTGCCGCGGGGCTTGCTGATGCGCTCCATCGTCCGCTCGTTGGCATAGACCGGCAGGCCGTAGCGCCGACTAAGTGTCGAGACACCATTAATATGATCGGCGTGTTCATGTGTTACTAAGATAGCAGAGAGGGTTTTAGGGTCGATTCCGTTTTCGGCTAAGCGCTGCTCTGCCTGTTTACCAGAGAGTCCACAGTCCACCAGAAAGCGTGAGCCCCCAGCTTCTACGAATGTACAATTAGCTTTACTACCAGATGAGAGGACCGTGAATCGCATGCGCCCATACAATCAGAATGATGCAGGCGGAGCAAGATGGTTGCGCAGGTTATTGGATCTGTTTTTTACCTTAAATCTTCTCCCAGACCCCCATTACAACCTCGACCAGGATTAATATGATTACGATCCATTCGAGCACCTCTGATCGGCGCTGCGCTGCACGGTCAGAGAGCTTATGATAGATGCTGTCAAGGGTGTCGAGCTTACGCCGGATGCTAGAGTTCCAGTCCGGAAAGTGGAACCTGCCGGAAGCCCGTGAGTAAACGCGCGCCAGGTACTGATCCCCCAATAACTTAAGGGCGTTCTCAACCGCCTCATACAGGATCGCCGAGTCAACCTGCAAGCGCGCCACCCTGTTAAGATCGGCCTCACCCCCCTTCCTGGTGGTCAAGACATGGTAGGCGCTCTCAAGATAGTCATCGAGCTGCTCATCGAGGAAGCGCATCTCAAGCAGCTCAACGTTACAGAATTCAAGTACCGCCTTCACATCCTCAACATCCCGCCCAAAAAAGAGCGCTCCGTTCCAATCAATAACGGCGCAATCATCAACGCCGTACGATGTGCGGCTCGATACTGCGTCCTGCACCTCCTCATTGCCAAGCTCCCCACTCTCGGCGCGTAGCAATCGAGCGAACTCGCTGGGGTGTTGTTCAAGCAACGCTGAAACCTCCACCGTTCCGTTAAATTCCTCAAAGTGGTAGACCGCAAAGTCCTCTACCAATTCGCTTAGGTTCGCACGCGAGATCGACCTATCCAACTCCTGCATTAACTGCACCACCCGTTCGCGGGCATCGTTAAGTAGAAAAGCGTTGTCGTAAAGCACCTCGCTTAGCTCAATCAGGTGAGCGATCGGGCCGGCTATATCGACCTCGTAGGTGACCGAGCATGCGCCAAAGTCAAACAGGGTCAGGTCAGCCTGCGGCTTAGTAAAGAACTTTCCTACGTTTATCTGCTGTCCGTGTTGTGAGATCCGAAGGGGGGGTGGATCGTGGTCAAAGTGCTTGGGGGCCTTTCTATTTCTGCGAAACTTTGTGCGCTCAACCCCCTGCTTAATCTGCTGTGCAGCTTGATCGAGATTAATGGACAATCCAAGCTCAAAAGCAAACATGACGTAACATGTCCCACGCTGCAACTGCGGAATGGTGGATCTAATAACGGAGATCAAAGCTGCTGGATCGCGGTGCTCTTTGCCTGTCACGGTCTAAAATCCTTATTAAAAAACAGCTCTGCGCTCAAGAAAAACGCGCAGTAGCATTATTACGATGAAGATGAAAACGGGTCCCTCTATTATATCCCTACCGACCAGCTCAAGTGAAGGTTTTTATGCAAAAACACACTATGCACCCCATCTTTCACCCTTTTATCCGATTGACGCAGGTGAGCCCGTTCCCTAACCTACTATATATATGCAACTTGGCTCACGTCCCTCCACAACAGACTCCCCCTTTAGCGATAACGCTGCGGCCTTTAACCTGCACCTTGTGCGGCTACGCTCAATGCGCGCTAGCTCTCTACCAGACCCGCAGGACCCCTCGGTCAAGAGACACGTTGAGCGCGGAAAGCTCCTGGCGCGTGAACGTATCACGCACTTAATAGATCCTGGCTCCGCCTTTCTTGAGGTAGCGCAGCTCGCCGGCAGCAATCTCTACGACGGAGTGCGCCCAGGAGCCGGTATGGTAACCGGAGTCGGGGTGATCGAGGGCTGCCCCTGCATGATTATTGCAAACGATGCCACGGTAAAGGGTGGAACATATTTTCCACTCACCGTTAAGAAGCATCTCCGCGCTCAGGAGATAGCGCTTGAGAATAAACTTCCCTGCCTCTACCTGGTGGACTCCGGGGGCGCATTTCTTCCCCTACAGGACCAGGTATTTCCCGACCGCGAGCACTTCGGTCGACTCTTCTTTAATCAAGCCCGTATGAGCGCTGCTGGGGTAGCCCAGATAGCGGTTGTGCTCGGTTCGTGCACCGCCGGAGGTGCCTACGTTCCAGCCATGAGTGATGAGGCGATTATCGTTAAAAATCAGGGCATGATCTTCCTTGGTGGCCCCCCTCTCGTTAAGGCCGCTACCGGAGAGGAGGTTTCGGCCGAGGAGCTCGGTGGTGGGGATGTACATTCCCGTATTAGTGGTGTCACGGATTATCTGGCGAACTCAGATGCCGAGGCGCTCGCTATGGCACGTCGCTGCGTTGCATCAATTGTAAATATACACCCTGCTCGCATCGGTCGCGCGGCAGCAAAGCCCCCCCGTTTTAATGCCGAAGAGATCGCAGGGTTTATCCCCTCCGATCCGAAGCACTATTTTCCGATGCGCGAGATCCTGGCCCGTATTCTCGATGATAGTGAGCTAGATGAGTTCAAAGCCAACTACGGTACGACCATTATCTGCGGGTTTGCTCGCATCGATGGCTACCTGGTCGGAGTGCTCGCTAACGACGGCATTCTATTCTCTGAGAGCGCAGAGAAGGCGGCGCACTTTATTCAACTGTGCGAGCAACGCGCCATTCCACTAGTGTTTTTTCAAAATATCGTCGGATTTATGGTCGGCAAGGAGTACGAACACCGCGGCATAGCAAAGGACGGCGCCAAGATGGTAACCGCAGTGGCGTGCGCTACGGTTCCTAAATACACGGTTATCGTAGGCAACTCCTACGGCGCTGGAAATTACGCCATGTGCGGCAGAGCCTATAATCCAAACTTTCTCTGGTCATGGCCACAATCACGCATCGGGGTGATGGGGGCCGAGCAAGCTGCCAGCGTTGTAACCCAGGTACGTAGCGATAGCGCCAAGAGCCGGGGCGAGCAGTGGCAGCAGGCTGAGCAAACCAGGTACTATGAGGAGATTAAAGCCCAGTACCTGGAGCAAACCGATCCGATCTACGCCAGCGCGCGGCTGTGGGATGATGGCATCATAGAACCCACCGAAACCCGTGCAGCGCTTGGGCTGGCTTTATCTCTAGCAAAAACTCAAAGCGAGCAGCGCGGGCGCGTTTTTGGCACCTTTAGGATGTAACTAAAATGCCCACGCAGCGCGCACTCAGTAGGGTCCTAATCGCCAATAGAGGCGAGATCGCTCGTCGTATTATACAGAGCTGTAACAGGCTAGGTCTTGAATCAGTTGCGGTCTATACTGAGGTAGATAAGCACGCTCCTTATGTGCGCGAAGCAAGCAGCTCTCAGGCGCTAGGGGGACCAGAGTCGTATCTCTCGATAGAAAAGATCATTACTGCTGCTAAAGCCTCCGGCGCAGATAGTATTCATCCCGGTTACGGATTCCTCTCGGAGAATGCGCTCTTTGCAGAGGCGGTAACGAAGGCTCAGCTAATATTTATCGGCCCCTCGGCGGAGGCTATGCGTGTGCTTGGAAGTAAGACAGCCGCCAAGGCGCTTGCTCAGGGGGCCAATGTTGCAGTCTCGCCGACCCTAATCTTCTCTGAGGATCCGCAGCCCTCGAAGGCCGAGCAGCTTAGGTCATTTGCCGCGCGGGTTGGCTATCCAGTTTTACTTAAAGCGGCTGCCGGTGGTGGTGGGCGTGGTATGCGCCTAATCCTTGCGGACTCAGATATTGCAACTGAGATCGATGGCGCGCAGCGCGAAGCTATCAAGGCCTTTGGGCGCTCGGAGATATTTGCAGAGAGGTACATCTCCCCGGCGCGCCACGTTGAGGTTCAGATCGCGGCAGACAGAGACGGCAACGTAGTAGCGCTTGGCACACGTGACTGCTCACTACAGCGCAACAATCAGAAGATGATAGAGGAGGCCCCGGCGCTATCCTTGCTGGCTGGGGTGAGCGAGGAGCTGTGCAAGGCGGCGTGTCGGCTCGCTAAGGCTGCTCACTATACTAATCTGGGCACCGTTGAGTTTCTTTACTCACCCGACGGCGCCTTTTATCTCCTAGAGGTAAACACCCGCTTACAGGTCGAGCACCCCGTTACAGAGATGACAACCGGGCTCGATCTTGTAGAGCTACAGATACGGATAGCAGAGGGCACTAACCTCTCTAAGCTGGGTATTTTAAGCACCCCACAGGTAAGGGGCCATGCGATCGAGGTACGCCTGTGCGCCGAAGAGTTTACCGGGGACTTTGTAACCTCCACCGGAATAGTGCATGAGTGCGAGGTTCCAACTAACTCGCCTCATAACTCAATCGTAAGAGCAGATCTTGGTGTTGAGCCCTGTTCAGAGGTCTCGCACCACTACGACTCGCTCTTGGGTAAGGTGATAGTTCAGGCCCCAGATCGAGCTCAAGCTATCGAGGCCCTCCTAAGCGTTCTCGCCGGCACCCGTATCTCAGGGGTACGAAACAATCGCGCCCTTCTGATCCACCTACTCAAACAACCGATCTTTAGCTCGCTGCAACACTCCATTCAGGGCACCGTAGAGCTCCTACCAAGCCCTGAGGCCATCCGTCACACGGAGGTACTCGCCCACGCCATCGCAGCAGCTCTGCGTGCCCTGACCCCCTACTCTGCCTGGGCCTCGCACTCCCCGTGGCTATCTGGACGTTCTGGCTCACTAGCTCTTGAATTCCCCTGGGTTACTAAATCTTCGAGAGGAGCGATCTCTTCACGCACAACTATCAACAGTGGATCTGCTAACGTGGCCGTTACGTGTGCATCAGCTACCGTGTCCGTTACATATGGTACGCATAGTGAGCAGCTAATGCTCTCTGTAGAGGAGCTCTGCGCAACGGGTGACGCTGCTAGCCACGCAAAGCTGCGGCTGGGTGATGACCCTACCGTTATGGAGGCCGCTATTAGACTAGATGGAAGCCTCACCTGGGTGCACCTAGCACAGGGGAGCTTCGTGCTTGAAGAGTTAGTATCCTCGCAGGCTAATCTAGCTCACACCGGCACACTTTTCGGTATGCAGGTTATCGCACAGATTCCAGGCAAGGTTGCGGCCATTAACGTCGAGCCGGGTGCGCGGGTCGTTGCTGGTCAGGTACTACTCGTACTTGATTCAATGAAGATGGAGCATCCGATTAAGGCTCCAGGTGCTGGGGTAGTTACCACGCTTAGTGTGGCGCTCGGCGCTATTATTCAAGCGGGAGTGCTGCTGGCCGTTATCGAAGATGAATAATCGGTTACTGAGGCTTCTGGCCATCATCTGATAGATTCGCAAGCAACTTAATAGTCGCCACATTAAAATCCTGCTGGCGTCTAAACGTTGGACCTATCATGGCCTGAACGAAGGGTGAGATCGCGCGCTTAAGCGCTCCGATTACGGGGCCAACAAAGCGCCGATGAGAGGTTTTGATCTGCGGCTTAAACTCTACGTTGTACGACGCACACATGGCTCGCAAGAGCTCTGTTCGCTCGGCAGAGCTTAAGAAACCATCCCGAGCAAAGGTGAGTTGCATCGCTGTACACGCTTTAAAGCGCTCGGGGTCGAACTCTACCTGAGAGCGGTGTCTAATGATCTCATTCAAAAGGTGCCTCGCCAGCTCCTGATCTTCGACCCCGGGAGCTGAGACCCAACCTGAGCCATTATCTATATTACTCTGTTTCGACATAACCTGCCTAGGCTAACACATAAAGCGGTGTCGATGAAGCTCCACAAAACGGAGCCGATAAAACTCATCTTTTTTCGTAATATATCCACTATCTAAGCCCGCTACAGCCGATACTACTACGGCCACTCCCTTAATAAACCGGGGGCCGGGTTGATATAGCTCCACTCCCTCATAGAAGATGACCTCGCCCCTCTTAACGGCAGGGATATCCTCCCACTCTGGCGCCGCTTCAAGCTCTTTAAAAGTCCCTAAGCTCTCCTCTAGCGTAGCTCCGCAAGGGGCTACGATAATAACATCGGGGCGAAACGCCACTATCTCGCTCCAAGTAAGGGGAGCCAGCAGTTGCTCCTTCGTTCTAACTTGCGGCTGTCCTGTTATGGCCTGAATAAGATCTGGTATTAATCCGGTTGCGAGACTAAGCGGCTTTACACTTGAGAGCACCGTTACCTTCTTATTACGTAATCTGTCGTAGAAATTTTTAGCCCAGTCCTGAGTCTGCGCTTTTGTGCGCTGGGCGAGTTCGCGCCCGAGCCTACCCTTTCCTATCAAGATAGCGAGCGCCTCGTAGGTATCGTACAGCTCAGTTAAACTCTCAATTGAGAAGCTCTTGATAAGAACATTTTTTCCACAGAGTCGAGTCAGGTATGGCTCGGCCCAGCTGATAAAGCTCGTCGAATCTTTATCTACGCAACTAGTTACAATGACATCTGGACGAACATCTATTAGCGCAGAGACCTTTACTGAACTTAGCGCAAGGCCCTGCGCTAAGCGCTCATGATCGTCATTAACCGCCTTTGTAGCATCCTCTGCTGGCTCAGTTACGATAACGATTCGGCCCGGATTTTCAGAGACGATACATTTATGACTAATTCCGACCAGCTGCGTTTCCACCCCAAAGCTTGAGAGAACGTCGGTTAGATATGGTTGGAGCGAAACGATCCTCATCTCTAAATTGTCCTTTTAACGACTACTAATGAAACGCTAGTTTAGCTCTTCCCTAGCATCGGGCAACCGCTTTTTTTTGCGACCCTAGATTTTATCCCTATTGACGGATACAACCTTCACTAGGTGTACTAAAACATAGAAACAACTATTAACTACTGCCAAAAACTGCAATGAAGAAAAACTATCCACTAAGAGCTCCTATCAGATCGACCCGACTAGCGCCAAGAATAACGTTCTGTATTAAGCTCCTAGCCCTTACTATCCCGTTACTTACGGTTATCGCCTGCGCGAATCGCAACCCCAATTTTGAAACCCTGACTAATCAGGGGCTACTGCCGGTCAGTCGAGAGAATCCCTACGTTGGCTCAAACCTATATCTGGCGCGGGAGATGGAGGGCAGCACATACCTTTATAATTTTATGGGGAAACGGGGCATCCCGCAGGCGATTGAGATCGTAGGAACCTCGGAGAGCTCCGCAGAGATGCGGCTGTTTTACTCGGATCGTAGCGAGGTCTATCACGCCAATCCGATTAAAGACAATCAGTTTAACACGAGCGAGTGGCTGATCCGCGGCCCATACCAACTCGATAGAACCTATTACAAACAGGTTAGTGAGCTTTCATCGCCCCCGGGTGCTCAGTTTGAGATTTGGGGCCGAAGAGAAACGATCGGCGGACCACAGATAGTAGCAACTGAGCGTGTCATTATTCCGGTCTTTGTTCCTACTCCAACCCCTATTCCAAACCCTAAACGTCGCGCGCTGAAGCCTGCTACTCCTGGCTCTGGTCCAGCTATTGGTGGCGTAATAGTAGCGGGCCAGAAGGGTGCGCTAAACTTCGATCAACTGGCGCTTCTTGAGTCGAAGGAGTTCGTGGAACGCAGCCCAAATGGTGACGCTATTCATCTCGTAAAGAGCACAAGTGAAACGATCACATCGATCTCAAATTGGTACACCGGATCGAGCGACAATACCAAAAAGATCGCCGATAAAAACAACCTGCCAGTTGATGCAAAGCTTAATCCAGGAACGAAGATCTTCCTGCAGGGCGAGCTCGTAATTAATTCGAAGATTATGAAGTAGCTGGTCTACAAGCTGGAACTGTAATTAATAAGGCCTTGTAGAACCTTATTAAGAAAAGAAAATGGTGCCCAAGAGAGGAATTGAACCTCCACGACATTTCTGCCACCAGCACCTCAAACTGGCGTGTCTACCATTCCACCACCTGGGCATTTCGCGCAGCTTATTTTGCGCAGCTTATTTTACAAGGTCCTGAGGTACCGCTTCGGGAGCTTTTGGAGCATCCGATACGATTGCTGAAGATGTGGTCGTAAGACCTTTAGGGTCCAGACCCTCCAGCAGATCTACCTTGCTAGCCCCTCCCATTCCATCCGAAACAGAGAGCTTAACTAGGAGTAGTGAGGTTAGCATGAAGCAGAGCGCAACTCCAGTCGTCGTCCGAACAAGAAGGGATGATGCTCCACCAACTCCGAAGAGTGAGTTAGCTCCACCACCACCCATAACCGCCCCAACATCAGCCCCCTTTCCCTGCTGCAGGAGAACTAATCCAACAAGCGAGATCGCTAGAATAACGTGAAGAGCAAGAACGGCGGTATACATGGTACAAATCCCTCTGGTATCAGAAACGAGCGCTAGCTTAACACCTACTAAGCTCCCTCGGCTAGAGGCTCCTAACGGTTTTATAAGGGGTTAGATTTGCAGGGCTTATAGTCGCTTACTGGGGTCAATAGTTACGGTTGTATTAGAACGATTTAGTTCACAATATTAAGCGCTGGTTGCTGGCGCTTTTTTTCTTCCAGGATCGTAACCAGCTTAAGTGCAAGCTCGTGAAAGATCTGCGCGCTAGAACTCTCGCCACAGGCGACCGGATTTCCGGTATCTCCACCCTCACGCACAGCTATGTCTATCGGGATCTGCGCTAAGAGCGGCACGCCGAACTGCTTAGCTGTTCGCTCTCCACCACCACGTCCAAATACTGGCAGTAGTGTGCCGTCGGGCATCGGAAGTCCGGACATGTTCTCGACTAAACCGAGCACGTCAACGTTAACCTTCTTAAGCATATTCATAGATTTTCTAACGTCGGCAAGTGCCACCTCCTGCGGAGTTGTTACGACTACAGCCCCGGCAAGCTTTACCAGCTGCGATAATGATAGCTGTGCATCACCCGTACCAGGCGGCATATCAACTATCATGTAATCTAGCGCACCCCAACTAACATCTTCAAACATCTGATTAAGCGCCTTATTGAACATAGGGCCACGCCAGATTACGGCATCATCTGGATGCTGCAGAAAAAATCCGAGCGAGATATACTTAATACCGAACTTAGCTGGCGGAATAAGGCGCTCTTCGTGATCAGGCACAACCTGTCCACCACCTAGTAGGGTCGGAATACTGGGGCCGTAGAAATCACTATCTATTAGCCCAACCTTAGCGCCGGTGCGCGCAAGTGCGACCGCAAGGTTCACAGCGACCGTTGATTTACCCACTCCACCTTTACCGGAGATAATCGGAACTATCTGTCCAAACTTTGTCATAAAGTAACCCCTCTCATTATATCATCCTCCCCATCTATGATTGGCTGCTCAGGGGCACGCGGCTGCGTCCAGCCCTCCCCATGGTATGCTCTCATAGCCTCGCGCTCAAGGAGATCACGCGGAATAAGGGAGTCTACAACCTCCCACGGCAAGAGCTCATTAAAGCCTATCTTGCGTGAAACGTAAAAATCTACCGCCGGAACGCCCTCAAGAATGGGTGCCGAGGTTTTCTTCATCAACCACTTCCAATTCTCACCGCGCCGCTCAACCTCAAGCAGCAAGCGCACTACACGCCTATCACCCCGCGATAATAGTCCCTGAAAGTAGCTCTCCTTAGGTGGCTCAAAACGGAGCTCCAGATTAGGCACCTTTATAACGAGCTTTCTGATTCGCTCAATCTTCTTATCAAGCACCTTCGGATCCAGCATCGACTCCCACTGAAAAGGGGTCGAGGCCTTCGGTATAAATGGATTAATAGAGAGAGAGACCCAGGCCAACTTGCCGCTCGGCTTTGAGATCTCAAAGACTGTATCACGAATCGTGATCGCAAGGGCCGCGATTGCATCAACATCCTCGTCGGTCTCAGTTGGCAGACCCACGATAAAATAGAGCTTAAAGCCCCTAATACCAGACTCAGCTAGTTCGCGCGCTGCGTTAATAACCTGTTCATTATCGACGCGCTTTCCCGCTGCGCGACGCAGCCTGGTACTGCCAGCTTCAGGCGCTAATGCCACCGTTTTGTACTCACTCTCAGAGATGCTGGCAGCCAGGGCCTTGCTTACCTTCTGAGACATAATAGAGCTAAGAGATGCGCGAGCACCGCTCTCTGCAACCTTCTGCGCAAGTTTAGCTATAGATTTATGCGAGGATACCGCCGCTCCAACAAATCCGATTGCATCGCTATTTTCAAGACCAATCTGAACGGTTTCTTGCAAGACCTCTTCACTACGCTTTCTGATCGGGCGATAAATATAACCCGCTACACAGAAGCGGCACCCCATCTCACACCCTCGACCGGTTTCAGTAAGGAACATCGACTTAAATTCAGTTTCTGACGTAAGGATACGGGAATGTGTTTTGAACTTTGAGAGGTCCTTTACAAAACGTCTGCGTGGACGGGGTGGAACATCATCACGCGCATCAAACCTGAGCATCGTTCCGTCCTCGTTATAGTGCGGCTCATAGAAGCGCGGAACATAGATGCCCTCAATCTGCGCTAACCCAAGCAGGAGCTGCTCACGCGACCAGCCCTTGGTCTTGGCTTCATGAAATACCTCGATCATCTCCGGTAGCAATTCCTCAGCCTCGCCGACTATGATCGCATCGATCAGATCGGCAACCGGTTCCGGATTAAGGGTCACCGCCGTTCCACCTGCGATGATAATGGGCATCGAGAACTTGCCCTGTGCTGCTGCCTCACGCTCCTGCCAGGAGTTAAAGAGCAGCCCCTGATTATTTAGGATACGAATAAGGTGTGAATAATCGGTCTCAAAGGAGAGGCTAAATCCGAGAATATCGCAGTCGCCTAGTAGCCTATCAGACTCAAATGAACGCCACTTTGTAGCCTGCTGCTCCTTTTCATCCGAGTTTTCGGGCAAAAATCCACGTTCAACTATAACACGCTGATCACGGGCTAGAATATCGTAGACGGCTTGAAAACCGAGATTGGACATCGCTACCCAGTAGTTGTTTGGATAGGTCAGGTGAAACCGGATATCGCCGGTTTTGTTGCTGTACGGCACGACGAACTTCTCAAGAGCTTTTAGCTCCTTATTGGTTGGGTTCTTAATCTTCTGCCGTTGAGTTCCCACGTTCTGATAGCCCCTTAATTATTCTTCTCTGACTGCTTGTCCTGTTCGTCGCGTTTACGACGCTCGGCTGAAAGGTTGCGATAGCTTCTAAGATTAAGTGCGGCGTCTCGTGCCCCTATCCCAGCGCTAACTGCACGTTGCTCAGATCGTCCGGGCTTAAGATTATATGAGTACGAGTCGCTCTTTACGGTGGCTCCACTTACATCACTCTGAATAACGTCGAGGTTCACGGAGTATTGATCCTTAGAGTTGTTAAAGACCTTCATGGTCCAGCTCTCGTTATTAGTGCGCGAGACTGAGCCAGTTATTGGCGATTGATTGTTATCGGAGATATCCTCTCCACCAAAGATATCTGGGATAGTGGCGTTTACTGCGCCTGATTTTAGGGAGGTTGAGAGGTTGCCGCTCTTTGGAAGCTCTTGGTCGTTATTGCTTGGCTGCCGATCATTGCTTGGCTGCCGATCATTGCTTGGCTGCCGATCATTGCTTGGCTGCGCGATAGCCAAATTTGCAATAGCGAGCACGCAAAAAAATGTTACCTGGTAACCCATCCGCTGTACTATGCCCTCTACGATCTTCACCCTGAAATATGCTCTCGCTTTTTTACCCTATTATAGGGTAGTTAACTCCTTGATTTTAGCAGGTTACTACCCCTAAACAAACCCCTCAGGGTCGATTTATGGAGCAAGGAGGTTGATGAGTATAATCATCTGTTTAGTTAGCTGCCCCTCGCAGGAGGTTGCTACCAGTATAGCCACGGAGCTCGTAGAGCAGGGGCTCGCAGCCTGTGTAAACATAGTGCCTGGCATGCAATCGATCTATCGCTGGCAGGGCTCACTTTGTAGCAGTGAGGAGGCTTTACTGATAATAAAGAGCACCTTGGAACGGCAGGAGGAGCTTAAGAGCGCCGTGCTCTCTATGCATCCCTACGAACTGCCGGAGTTTATTGCGCTAAGCCCAAGCGCTATCTCAGAGCCGTATGCAGAGTGGGTTAGTACGGGCGTAAAACGCTCTATCTAATTATCTCTCGCCCCGCCGCTCGAGCGCCCCAAGATCTTGTCGCCTACGATCATCAACGATAACCGCAGCTGGATATCCAGGATTAGAGATACTGTTCGGGGTTGGTTGTTGGTTAACCGGTACGGGGCCAGAGCTAGACCAAACCTTCATCTTCTTTCCGCTCTCGGTTACGATCTCCTCGCCCGGCAAGACCGGAGGCAATCGGAGGTCGTACTGCTTTTTGCTCGGCAGTACCCCTGCTTCATTAGTGGCACCAGTGGCCTTAAATACCTCCTCTGCCAAAGCTCTCTCTATCGAGATAGAGATGACTCCTAAACAGATGGATAGCACGACAGCAAATATGCTTGGCAAGCTACGTGATGTTTTCATATCATACCCTTAAATGACCACTATAATGACCACTACGGTCAGCTCTTTACATTACGCGCTATGGCCCTAGAACGTTCAGTTACCATAAAGCCAGATTGCGCCGCTACGGTGCTCATTACTGTGCTTATCTCAGGAAGGGGTAGCAACCTCAAGTCCTTAATTGAGAATCAAAACGGCTACCGGGTGGCAGCCGTTGTTTCGAACAACCCGCAAGCTGCAGGTCTTGAATTGGCGGCTCACTACAAGATCCCCTCATTTATAGTAGCACGGGAGAGTTACTCCTCCCTAGCGGAATTTAAGGCGGGGGTGCTCGCTGCGGTTATGGGAACTAACCCTGACTTTGTTGCGCTGGCTGGATTTATGATGATGCTTTCCCCTCAGTTTATTGCGGAGTTTGACGGCCGTTTAATCAATATCCACCCCTCCCTATTACCTGAGCTTAGCGGGTTAAATACCCATGCGCGCGCCGTCTCAGCAGGAGCTAAACGCCACGGCTGCTCGGCGCACTTCGTTGATGCTGGGCTCGATACAGGGCCGTTAATTGCCCAGTCCGCTCTTGAGCTATTACCAAACGATGATGCCACCTCGGCTGCGGCGCGGGTACTTACGCTCGAACACGTGCTCTATCCATGGGTGCTTTCACGATTGGCGCGTGGTGATATTCGCCTGCATGGTCGCTCGGTTTATTACTCGGCAGAAACTATAAGTGCGGCTAATGAGCGCGGATTTATGATATTTCAGCAATAATATATGGGGACGATATTATGACAACTCAAAGCATCACTTACGCAGGACACTCGGCGGTTTTTATCGAGATCGATGGCCTGCGCGTTGCTATCGATCCATGGCTTAATGGCAATCCACTTTGTCCGGGATCGCTTATGCACCCACAACAGCTTGATCTGATCGTTCTAACTCACGGCCACTCGGACCATGCGGGTGATGCCGTACGGGTCGCTAAGGAGAGTGGAGCCAAGCTTGCAGCAACGTATGAGCTTGCGATGATTATGATCGCCGAGGGTGTTCCAAGTGAAAAGGTTATCCCGATGAACAAGGGTGGAAGCGTCTCGGTTGGTCGGCTAACGTTGCGCCTGACGCATGCATTTCACTCAAGTTCATACGACACTAGTGCTGGCACCGTCTATGCAGGCGAGGCGTGCGGAGCCCTGATATCATCACCAAAGTGGTGTGTGTATCACGCAGGCGATACAGAGATCTTTAGCGATATGAAACTTATAGGAGAGCTGTATAAACCGAATGTGGCGCTACTACCGATAGGAGATCGCTTTACGATGGGGCCACGTGAAGCGGCTCTCGCCGCATCTTGGCTAGGCTGCGGCGTTGCAATACCGATTCACTACAAGACCTTTGCTGCGCTTACTGGCACCTACGAGGAGTTCTCACAGGAGTGCTCAACCCTCGGGGTAGAGAGCCTTGAAATTGCCCCCGGAGCAAAGCACACGTTTTAGTAGGAATGTGGGCAAAGAGTGCCTCGATCAAGCCCTATCTTATTCAGATGCTAATATCGCCTCAATCTCCTTAAGCAGGGCTCCATTAATCTTTGACACGTACTCCTTAGCGGCTAGGTTCTCTATGAGCTGCTTTGCATTACTAGCACCGAGGATAACGGTACTGACGTTTTCGTTCCGTAGGCACCAGGCGATGGCTAGTTGCCCAAGGGTGCAACCTAGCTCGCGAGCTATCGGCTCAAGCCTCGTTACAAGCGCAATTCGTTCTGGGGTTACCATTTTCTCCTGAAGCCACTCATACCCCTTGAGGGAGGCCCTGCTGCCAGCTGGGATGCCGGAGCTGTACTTGCCAGTTAGTAGTCCTGACGCCAGGGGGCTCCAGGTGGTCAGACCAAGGCCCAGCTCTTTGTAGAGCCCCGCGAACTCACGCTCTACCTTCTCACGGCAGAACATATTGTACTGTGGTTGCTCCATCTGAGGTTTATGCAGGTTATAGCGCTCGGCTATCTTCCAGGCCTGCGTAATCTGATCGGCGCTCCATTCGGAGGTGCCCCAATAGAGCGCCTTGCCCTGCGTGATAATATCGCTCATGGCGCGTACGGTCTCTTCGATCGGAGTATCAAGATCTGGTCGATGGCAGAAGAGCAGATCGACATGTTCAAGCTGCAACCTCTCAAGCGAGCCATCGATAGCCTGCATTAGGTACTTACGATTAAGGGTGTTTTTTTCGTTTGGGCCATCATGCAGTCCCCAGTAGAGCTTGGTTGAGACCAGATAGGATGACCTGCGCCAGCCGCACTTTTTAAGCACGCGCCCCATAACGTTCTCAGACTCACCGCCGGCATAGGCCTCGGCGTTGTCAAAGAAGTTTACCCCTGCGTCGTGCGCTATCTGCATGCACTCAATCGCCTTTGAGTCATCGAGCTGACCTGCAAAGGTTACCCATGAACCAAATGAGAGTTGACTGACCTTGATTCCTGCTGATCCGAGACGTTTGTATTGCATAGCTATGATAAACTCTCTGCTTAAAAATTACCTTTACACCTACTCACGCTGTATTAACACAACGGCGCTTGCAAGCACCCCCTCTTCTCGTCCAATAAATCCAAGCTTCTCGCTCGTAGTTGCCTTAATAGTAACGCGCTCTAGCTCACACTCAAGTACGGCACTTAAACGCTCGCGCATCTTAGTCACGTATGGATTTACCTTTGGGATCTGCGCCAGGAGTGAGATATCAGCGTTTACTATGCGCCAGCCGGCGGCCTTGGCGATCCCCCAAACCTTTCTGAGAAGCACGATGCTATCAGCATCCTTAAACGTAGCGTCTGTATCCGGAAAAAGTGTGCCGATATCACGCTGTCCGATCGCACCGAGCACCGCATCCATTAAAGCGTGCGTAAGCGCATCGGCGTCCGAGTGCCCAAGTAGCCCTACCTCACTCGGGATCTCAACACCCCCCAAAATACACCGTCTGCCAGCCTTAAAGCGATGAATATCGATCCCCTGTCCAATGCGTAGATCCATAACGAGCGCACCCCTATCTGCTAGATATAATCCGGTCTGCCACCTCAAGGTCGTGCGGTTGCGTTACCTTGATATTAAATCGATCGCCCTGGATTATATGCACCGGACGTATGCGCGCAACTAGCTCTGCGTCATCGAGCGCCTCAAGCTGCTCTAGCTGCGCAGTCTTATGTGCCTGGAGCAGATCCTGCAACAGAAAGCCCTGCGGGGTCTGAATAGCCCAAGCATTTTTACGATCTACGTACTCCTCAAGTATACCATCCTGAACGCGACAGAGTGAATCAACCACCGGAACAGCCGCTGTGACGGCTCCGTGTTGCTGCACCCCCTCAACAACCCGCTTAATTAGCTCCTGTGTTAGGCAGCAACGCGCTGCATCATGTACAAGCACAACCGTATCGCCGAGTACGATCCCCTGCTTATTAAAGGCCTCCACGCCGAGTAACACTGACTCCTGCCGGGTGGCTCCACCCGCAGTTACCACGACTTGGTTATAATCAGAGAGCTGCTCTATAAAGGAGGTCCGCCACTGAGCCGGCGCGCACACTACGATAGAGCGGCAGGCAGCATCAGCAGCAAAGGTACGCACGGTCTCTTGTAGAATTGAACGAGGGTGGTTCTGTGAGTACTCTTTTAGCTTAAGTAGAACCTTAGGTAGCGCTGCCCCCATGCGGCTTCCACTACCAGCAGCGGGAATCACGACACAGTATGACATCGCCCTACTAGGTAAAGAGCGCCTTTAGCTCACCAGCAACCTTATCGTGCGGACGAGCCTTAGCGATTGCTATCTCAGAAACAAGGAGCGACTCTGCCATGTCTAACATCTTCTTCTCGCCGAACGAGAGCTCTTTATCAGCGCTCAACACAGAGAGGTCACGCAAAACGATAGCGATCTCGTAGACAGAGCCGGTCTTGATCTTTTGAGAGTACTCACGAAATCTACGGTTCCAGGTCTGAGTATCGATCTTAAAATCACGATCCTTAAGAATCGTATAGACTTCATCGATGGCGCGTTTATCGACTACTTTGCGTAGACCTACGGAGCTCGCCTGAGAGAGCGGAACCATGACCTTCATGCCACTTTCAAGGATCTTGATGTTGTAGATGTGATGCTCCTGACCACCAAGAACGGTAGTACGAACCCCCTCAACCTCACCAACCCCGTGCCCAGGATAAACGATCTTATCGCCAACCTTGAACGAAATAACATCAACTGGAGCGACGCTCTGCGTAACAACCTTCTCGATCGATGCGCGCGTAACGAGGGTAGGCTTTGGTTTTGGCGTCGGAGTTTCAACACTAAATACACCGGCGATAATCTTACTGCCGTATGAGGTTGACTCTGAGCGAGAGATCTTAGTTGCTGGCAACTTCGCTACCACAACCTTGGAAGCACCTTTAGCAACGAGCTTTAGCTCGGACCTCTGAGTTTTTAGCTTTACTGCTTCAGCGCTCTTAACGAGTCGTGAATTAGAGAGGTGCTCAGTGACGGAGACCTTTAGGGCGGTTGTCGCCTTAATTGTAGTCGCCTTAATTGTCTTTGCTGGTGTTAGCTTAGAACGTAACACACTGGTGCTCGTTGCTTGAGGGATCGACTTTTTAGCGACCTTATTAGTACCGACGGTTTTCGTCTTGGCTATCTTCAACTGTACTGGCTTGGTTCCTGATCCTTTATTCTTTGTCTTCAAGATCTGGCCCCTCCATTGGGCTAAAAATACTGGGCTAAAAATATTGAGCTAAAAATACTGAGCTAAAAATATTGGGCTGCGAATATTCTGCTAGAAATATTTGGCTGCTGCCTACCGGGCATATTTTGCTTGGGTATAGCGGCTAGTACTGCACGCTGTTATGAGCTCGGGACAACCTTAAGAAACCGATGCGTGCAGGAGGGAGTGTACCGCATTAGCCTATCCTTGGTCAAATAAGCCGCTAATAATGCGTAACTATTCACCACAATAGATAAGCTTATTGGGTGAATAGTTCCAAAATCTTATCAAAGCAGTGGGTTAGAGTCTTTAGTTTCAGACCACCTTTTTTAGGCTATTCGTAACTACTCAGCTCAATGTAGCCGGGGTAGCGTTAACCCTAGAGAAGCTGCGAAGTTAATCCGTGCGCCGGAACGTGAACCGCTCCTGATTCCGGCTCCGCTTCCGATGCTAAGCCTCTCCGGAGCTGGTATCGGAGCGGGAGCAGGTAACCGGTACCGTTCAGGTTCCGGCGCACGGAGCGAATCTGGGGGCGATAAGAAATAAATACCCCGGTAATATGCTTCTTTTGCTAATGCCGCTTAGCCCTCGACTTGAAAACATGGTGAATGGTTACGGCTATTCCAGAGATCTATCGCCTCTGCCATTGATCGACAAGCGTGCTTATCCATAAAGGCTATTAGCCCCTTATTTAAAGCACGCACAACCCCTGGGCCCTGGTAGATTAGCGCAGTATAAAGCTGCACCATAGAGGCCCCAGCAGCGAGCATGGCGAGCACGTCCTCGCTCGTTGAGACGCCACCTACACCGATCAGAGACAACTTACCGCCAAGACGCGCGCCGATAAAGCGCACAACTTC
>Ga0114970_10000325_pt1 | contig 34814 bp, 36 predicted proteins | sample M_140205_XF_Meta_FD_87030 | JGI IMG/M metagenome (GOLD analysis project Ga0114970, IMG submission 87030) | Freshwater microbial communities from Lake Montjoie, Canada to study carbon cycling - M_140205_XF_MetaG | ecosystem: Environmental > Aquatic > Freshwater > Lake | place: Lake Montjoie... | reverse complement strand
GATTACGGGAGAAGTTTCGGGTGGAGGCGGCGGAGAAGCACCCTGATGTTGGCGGGACGACAGGGGATTTTGCGGAGCTGAATTTGGCTTATGGAATTCTGCGCGAACCGGCATTGCGATTGGGACATTTGTTGGAGATTGAGGAGCGTGAGGCGAGTCAATCTGGGGCGGGTATTGGTGTGGACTTGGCTGATTTGTTTATGAGTTTGGCGAGTGTTCATGGAGCCGTGGCGGATTTGCGAAAGAGGTGGGTGGTAGCGACGACGCCGCTGGCGCGGGCGTTGTTAGCTGGGGAGCGGGCGAAGTTGCGTCGGAGTGTGGGTGAGACGCTGGAGGGATTGGGGAGAGCGGAGGAGCAAGCGATGGGGGGGTTGCGGGAGTTGGATTTAGGATGGGATGGCGCGACTTCGGAGGACTGGGAAAAGTTGGCGAGCTTGCAGGCGCGGTTCGCCTATCTTTCAAAGTGGACTGCGGAGGTTCGCGAGGATCATTTTTTTTTGAATGACTAAACGGATGTGCGGATGGTGAGGATTTGTTGAGGTGGGTGCGGCGAGATAGATGGGGGAGTGCGACCGCCTACTCTTGACGAACCTAGTGGTGATTGTTCATTACGGACGGATGTTTCTGGAGTCATTACCGCCGCGGTTCGTGATTACGCCGATTGTTCACCGAGTTCAGGCGGATTTAGAGGAAGCGCGGAAGATAGAATCGCAGAGTGAATTGGAAAGACGAACGAAGGATAGTCGACCCTTGCGATCATTTGAGGGGGCGATAGGGAGTCGGTTTGGATTGATTGCGGAGATTAAGCGGAAGTCGCCATCGATCGGGGAGATGCGGGAGAATCGGGTGGAGGAAATTGCTTTGGCGTATGAGGAAAGTTCGGCGGTTCGTGCGATCTCGGTGCTGACGAATCGGGCGGATTTTGGGATGGGGATTGAGCAGCTTGGGGTGGTAGGGAAGATTACGAGTAAGCCACTCCTGCGGAAGGACTTTATCTTTGATCCTTATCAAGTGTGGGAGGCGAGGGCAAGTGGAGCGGACGCCATTTTACTGATGGCGAATATTTTGACTATTGAGGGGTTGCGGGAGTTATCGGTCTTGGCGAACGGGCTTGGTTTGGGGGTATTATTTGAGGTGCATACTGGGGAGGAGTTGGCAAAGTTGCCGAAGGATCCGAAGATTTGTGGGATTAACAGTCGGGTGTTTAAATCTTCGGGAGGATCGGTGCGTTATTGGGCGTCGAAGATCTTGCGACGATTGGGTTTAAAGCGTGATTTGAGTATCAAACTTGATCAATTTTCCTTAGTGGATCGGCTTCCCGCGGGTTCATTGAGGATTGCGGAGAGTGGGATTGATCCTTCGATGGTTGGGTATTTACGGGATGAGCGGAGGTTTAGCGGATTGCTTGTGGGGACTTCCTTGTTGATGGCTGGGGATGGAATTCGCAGGGAGCTTGGGCGGTTTGAGCAGGCGATTGGTTGAAGTGGTGATTGGGGGCTATTCCCATTCGATGGTGGCGGGTGGTTTGCTACTAATATCGTAACAAACCCGATTGACGCCTCTGACTTCGTTGATGATGCGGGTAGAGATTTTCGCGAGAATTTCGTAAGGGAGGCGAACCCAATCGGCGGTCATGCCGTCTTGGCTTTCGACAATGCGAAGGGCGATGGTATTTTCGTAAGTCCGTTCGTCGCCCATCACGCCGACGCTTTTGATGGGGAGGAGAACGGCGAAACTCTGCCAGACCCGGTGATACCAGTCGGAGGATTTGATTTCTTCGACGACGATGGCATCGGCTTCGCGGAGGATGCGGAGTCGGAGTGGGGTGATTTCGCCGATGATACGAACGGCGAGGCCTGGGCCTGGAAAAGGTTGTCGGAGAGTGACTTCTTTTGGGAGGCCGAGTTGGGCACCGACTGCACGGACTTCATCTTTGAAGAGTTCGCGGAGCGGTTCGACCAGCTTGAGCTTCATATTTTTGGGGAGTCCACCGACATTGTGGTGGGACTTGATCATGGCGGCGGGATTTCCAGCGATGGCGATGCTCTCGATGACATCTGGGTAGAGCGTTCCCTGGGCGAGGAACTGAAAATTGGCGCGTTTTCCTCGGGAGAGTTTTTGGGTGGCCTCTTCGAAAACGCGAACGAACTCTGTGCCGATGATTTTGCGTTTACGCTCTGGAGAAGTGACCCCGCGCAATTTGGAGAGGAATCGAGCGGCGGCGTGAACCGTCTTGAGGCGGATCTGAAAATTGTCGCCGAAGAGACGTTGGACGGCGGCGGCTTCATCGGCGCGGAGGAGGCCATTATCGACGAAGACGCAGGTGAGTTGGTTGCCGATGGCGCGGTGGAGGAGAGCAGCGGCGACGCTACTATCGACGCCACCGCTGAGGCCGAGGAGCACATGGGAGTCGCCGACTTGATCGCGGATTTGCTGGCAGATTTGCTCGATGAAAGAGCCCATCGTCCAATCTTTGGTGGACTGGCAGATGGCGAAGAGGAAATTCGCGAGGAGATCTTTTCCTTGGGGAGTGTGGGCGACTTCGGGATGAAACTGGAGGCCGTAGAATTTTTTCTTGGGGTGTTCGATGGCGGCGAAGGGCGAGTTTTCGGTAGTGGCGACCGTGCGGAAGCCTTTGGGGAGTTTGGTCAGTTTGTCGCCGTGACTATTCCAGATGTTTAAGATTGGCGGGAGAGATTGGAAAAGCGGGCAGGCAGAATCTTTGATGTGGAGTTCTCCGCTTCCGTATTCGCGTCTGGGGCTGTGTTCGACCTTTCCACCGAGGTGATGCGCCATGAGTTGCATGCCGTAGCAGATGCCAAGGATGGGGATACCGAGTTCAAAGATCGCGGGATCGGGTTGGGGCGCGCCTTCGGTGTAGACGCTGGAAGGGCCACCGCTGAGGATGATGCCGCGAGGATGGAGTTTGGCGATTTCGGTGGCGGAGAGGTCGTGGCGAACGATTTGCGAGTAGACTTGGGATTCACGGACGCGCCGAGCGATGACTTGGGTGTATTGGGAACCGAAGTCGAGAATAACGATTCGGGAAGAGGCTAAGGTGGTCATTTTTCAGTGAACCGAGCCAGTCGTTTCGTTGATCATGGGATCATTTTTTTGATCAATGGGGACGATCGTGCCTTGACCTTTGAGACCGCGTGAGAGGGAAGGTTCGGCTTTGGGGGTGGGGGGAAGATCGGTCTCGCAACCTGAGAATAGTAAGCCGCAGGCTATGAGGAGCGCGGAGGAGAGGATGGTTTTCATCTGATGGTTGATAGCGGAGAGGCGCAGAAAAGGAAGGTGAAATTGTCTGGTTTGAGGAATTGTCAGTAGGAAAGAACTTCTTCAGGATGGTTTTGAATGATCTCTGCTCGATACCTGCTTAATGCTTACCGGCAGGCGGCTTTTCCGATGGCTTTGCCTAAGGGGGGAATTGGGTGGTTTTCGCCTGATCCGCGGGCGATTCTACCGATTGACGACGAGTTTCACATTCCTCATGGGCTGAAGCGGGCGTTAAAGAAGGGGGGATTTGAGATTCGAGTGGACGCGGGATTTGAAACCGTGATGAGAGAATGTGCGGTTCGAGACGAGACTTGGATCGATGAAGCGATCATTGCGAGTTATGTTGGTTTGCATCAACTGGGTTGTGCGCACTCGGTTGAGGTATGGATCGGTGGGGAGTTAGCGGGCGGACTTTACGGGGTGGCGTTGGGGGGAGTTTTTTTTGGGGAGTCGATGTTTCACAAAGTGAGAGATGCGTCGAAGTTTGCACTTTGGGCGTTGGTTTTGCGGCTTCGAGAGCGGGGATTTGGGTTGCTCGACGTGCAGTGGTTGACGCCTCATTTGGCGACCTTCGGGGCGAAGGAGATCTCGCGTGCGGAGTATGTTCGGCGGTTAGCGGATTGGATTAACCGACCGTGTCGATTTGTTGGCTAATGGCATCCGCCCAAAGTGCTGGTGGCGAGATTGATACAGCCGAAGTGTCCGAGCGGTGGGCAGCCGATGCTTTTTTTGCGAGTTATCCCGTGCCTTGCCGGTTGGCGGGGACCGAATCGTGGGTCACCGATCGGAAAACGGAGCGACTCGGCGTGTGCTTCAGTTATTGGTTTAGTCAAGGGAGTTCGATGAATCAAACGGCGCGCCAGGATGAGCAGAGTTTTTTAACCAACGGCCCGAAGGGTGGAGGTGGCGGAGGGGTGTCATGGAAGGTCGGGCGATCGCTGGAGGGGCGGAATCAAGTGCTAGAGGGGCGTGGATCAGAGCGTCTGGAGAGCGACGGAGGGAACTGGGTTGATGACATCGCAGGAGAAATCTGCCCGTTGATTTGGGTGGGGTGGCGGGCAGGTTGTTGGGGGAGAGTCGTCAGCAGAAGTCAATCGCCAGGGCCGTCCCGCTTCGGCGGGTGGGGCGAAAAAAGCCACCGCGGGCTTGTCCAACCAAGGCTAGATTTGAGGTCAGGGCAGGGAAAGTCTTCCCCGAGAGCAAGTAAACCTCGCCATGACTCAAAGGGACCTTAGGGGTTCGGCGTTGCGGTCATGGCGGATTAATGTGGATCGTATCGGGATTGGCGCCGTGTGCGAGTAGGAGTGGCTCAGCATCTGTGTGATGGTAACTGCAAGCGAAGTAGATCGGCGTGACGCCAAACTTGGCGGGCAAACTGGTACCACCCAGCGAAGCCCGGGTTTAAATCACGGAGGTAAATCCGGCGGTTGTGCCAAGAAGCAACGCGTTCTTGCCTGAGGATCTCCTGTTGCCGGAGTCGGCGACTGGAAGGTCAGCAGAGGTCGGAGTAGTGAGCGACCATCCGGGGGCTGGAACTTGCTCGATTGAACACGAACACGGGAACCCTTGATGCCCATGAAGGACCAAACTAGGAGGGAGCCGAACGACCCCATGGAGGGGGAGCCACCCGTTAAGACCAGTCGGTTAGGGTGCGCTCCATCGTTGGATGCGACGCAGGTTGCGGTTGGATTACTGGAAACAATGGAAACAGCCACGGAGGCGACGTCGCAAGCTAATCGCCTTGGGGATCTCGCCTGAGGAGGTGAAACTGGCGAGCCGGAGCTTAACGGATACTGGCGGATGAGTGGCAAGAGCATCGTGCAGCAAGCGCTCACCAACAGTTGGCTGCATCAACAAGGTCTGCCTGAACTGCGTCCTTTATGGATCGCGCTTCATTATGGACCCGGCGGAAACGCCAAGTCCTCAATCTAACTGGAACCGCCGGATACGGACCCGTATGTCCGGTGGTATGGGAGCTGGGGGTTCAATCCCCCCGGCTACCCGATTCGGCTCTGTACGGTTTGCATTCCATTTTCTGGTAATGAAGACTTACCGAGATATCTCTACGATAAATTCACCTTTTTCGAATAACGATTTAATGGAATGCATATGATTCATAAACACTCCCATCAAAAAATCATTCGATGTATTACCGCAAGTAAGCCATATAATCGAAGGCGGCGGCCCCAATCTCTCCTGCAAATCTATGAAATCCACATCCTTCGTGATGATTACTGCGCCAGCAGTTCTTGCAGCCTGAAAAATTTCCTCATCACCTGAATCTCGTAATCCAATATCTCTTAGCGCATAAGCATCCAACCCTAAAGCTGATCGCATCCAAACTGCGAGTTTTGGCGATAGGTGGGCATCCAGCCAGAACTTCACGCGACTAGAACAGGGTGATCAATTCGACTCTTGGCGTAACCGATTGCGGCAGAAACATCCTCAATTTCAAGATCCGGCAATTCATCAACGATTTGAATTGGCGAAAGGCCAACTTGTAAAAGATCCAAAATGTCGGAAACCCTTATGCGCATTCCTCGAATGCAAGGCCTTCCACCACATTGATTTGGATTAACGGTTATGCGAGAGTGCGCTTGCATTAAGAAAAGGTCAACCACCGGCATAAAAAAGCCAAGGTTATTTTTGCCGAACGTCAAAGTGATGGCAACCCCACTAGCGGGAGCCAGCGTCGAACGCGGGGCTGAGGTTGAGATTCCGGTAAAGCATCGAGAACAAAAGGGTTAGTGGGGGGGGGCCATCCACGTCTTGTGTGTGGTCAGCATGGGTGCGTTGTTAGTGGGGTGAAAGTCCCCTGTGGGAAACCGAGATGAAAACATGAAAATGAATCAACCAGAGACGAGCAGTGAAGCCAGCCGCGTGAGGGTGACTGGACGTGGGTAGGAAGGCTAGACGAAATGGGCGAGCCGATGAATAAGAACGGGAAAGAAGGCCGACGTGGTGGGCGAGCTGGCACCACCCAGCGAAGCCCGGGTTTAAATCACGGAGGTAAATCCAGCGGTTGTGCCAAGAAGCAACGCGTTCTTCCCTGGGGAGATCCCGCTGCCGGAGTCGGCGACTGGAAGGTCAGCAGAGGTCGGAGTAGTGAGCGAACGGCTGGGGGCTGGAACATGCCCGCTTGAACATGAACACTGGACAGTTCGCGCGGTATGCCGATGACTTTCTGGTGATGGTGAGGAGCGCAACAGTCGCGCGGCGGGTGATGAAAAGCCTCACGCGGTTTATCGAAGGAAGTTTGAAACGGGTAGTCAACCAAAGGAAAATCCAGGCCGCGCGGCTAAACAATGGGCCTTTCTGGGAATCCAGATCGGATGGCGTGGCAAGGTGATGTGGACGGCTAAAGCGCTGGCGCGGTTCAAACAGCGGATCCGAGAAATCACGTCCCGAAGCCGTGGGAATAAGGTTGGGCAACTCATTGACAAACGCAGAGGTTATGTCATGGGCTGGATGAACCCCTTCGGGGGGGAGGAAATCGCTGGAGAAAACTGGCGGCTGAATCGGGTGAAGTGGCGGGGAGTTTGCTGGGGAGAGTCGTCTGGAAAAGTAGATCTCTAGGATGTGCCCCGCTTCGGCGAAGCGGGAGCGGGCTTGTTCCACCAAGGCTAGATTTGAGGTCAGGGCAGGGAAAGTCTTCTCCGAAAGCAAGTAAACCCCGCCACGACTCAAAGGGAGCTCAGGGGTTAGGCGCCGAGATAAGCGGCGCGGACTTTGGGGTTGGCGAGTAAATCTGGGCTTGGACCATTGAGGATGATCATGCCGGTTTCGAGGACCGCGGCGCGCTGGGCGAATTTGAGGGAGATGTTGGCGTTTTGCTCGACGAGCAGAAGAGTGACCCCAGTTTGGTTGATTTCTGCGAGGAGGGCGTAAATTTCTTTGACGAGCTTGGGCGCGAGGCCCATCGAGGGTTCGTCGAGGAGGAGGATCCGTGGTCGACTGAGTAGCGCGCGGGCGACGGCGAGCATTTGTTGTTCGCCACCGGAAAGGGTGCCGGCGGATTGGGTGAGGCGTTCGCGGAGGCGAGGCAGGGTGGTGAGGAGACGATCGAGGTCAGCGGCGGTGGCCTTAGGATCATGGCGAGTCCAAGCACCGATTTTGAGATTTTCGAGGACTGTCAGGTTGCCAAAAATTCCCCGTCCCTCAGGAACGTGGGCGATTCCCATGGAGACGAGTTGATCGGCGGCGATGCCACGGAGATCGCGTCCTTCAAATGACACTTGGCCGCTGTGATGGAGGAGGTTAGAGATCGCCTGAAGGGTGGAGGTTTTTCCTGCTCCGTTGGCGCCGATCAGGGTAAAAATTTCGCCTTGGCGGACTTCGAAAGAGATGCCTTTGACGGCTTGAATGTCACCATAAGCAACGGTGAGATTTTCGACGATCAAGCAGCTCATTGATCGTCCTCCGGCACACCTAGGTAAGCCTCGATGACCCGGGGGTTGGCGCGGATGCCTTCGGGGGTGTCGTCGGCGATCGTCTGCCCGAAATCGAGTACGGTGATGCGATCGCAAAGTTTCATGACCAGTTCGATGTGGTGTTCGATGAGGAGAAGGGTGACTTTAAATTCTGTGCGGATTTGGGTGAGGAAGTCGGTTAATTCGGAGGTTTCGCCGCTGTTCATTCCAGCGGCGGGTTCGTCGAGAAGGAGGAGTTTTGGCCGAAGGGCGAGGGCGCGGGCGATCTCGAGTTTGCGTTGTGAACCGTAGGGGAGGGAGCCGGCGGGCTGATCGGCGTGGGGAGCGAGTCCGAAGGGTTGAAGGAGGAGCATGCTTTGCTCGATGGAAAGGGCTTCTTGTTGCTTGGAGCGTGGCAGGCGGAAGAGGGCGTGGAGTGGAGAGTAATCGAGTTGGGAGTCGAAGGCGATTCGGACATTATCGAGCACGGTGAGGGACTTGCAGAGTCGAATATTTTGGAAAGTCCGACCGATTCCCAAGCTGGCGATGTGGTTGGGGCGGAGGCCGGCGATGGATTGGTCGCGGAAGCGAATAGTGCCTTCGGTTGGTTGATAGATGCCGGTGATGAGGTTAAAGAGAGTGGTTTTGCCAGCGCCGTTGGGGCCGATGATTCCATGGGCGCTACTTTCGGCGACGCGAAGATTGCAATTTGCGGTGGCGCAAATGCCGCCGAAACGCTTGGAGAGATTTGCGATTTCGAGGAGTGAGTTCATCGCTTTTTCTGGCGGTGGGAAAGTTCTCCTTTAGGCAGAAGCCACGGGAATTCGCGCTGGCCCATTAACCCGCGTGGGCGGAAGAGCATGAGCCCGACGAGGATGGAGGAAAGGATTACCATTCTCCAGTAGCCGAAAGGTTCGAGGCCACTGGAAAGGAGGGTGAAGAGGATGGCCCCGAGGATTGAACCTCCAAGGGAGCTGATTCCACCGAGGTAAACCATGACGAGAATCTCCGTGGATTTAACGATGTCGAAAGCGCTGGGGTTGATGAACTGGACTTGGTGGGCGAAGAGAGCACCTGCGATTCCGGAGAAGAAAGCGGAGACGCCAAAGGCGATGATTTTGGCTTCGCGAGTACGGACGCCCATGGCGTTGGCGGAGATTTCGTCTTCCCGAATGGCAATGATGGCGCGACCAAATTTTGAGTAAACGAGGTTTCTGATGACCCAGATGGTGACAACCACCCAGAAAAAGACCCATGGGAGGGTGGTGAGAGGTTTGATTCCCAATACTCCGAGTGGGCCGCCGACATATTGGAGATTTTCGAAAGCAGACTTCACGATCATTAAAAAAGCGAGGGTGATGATCGCCAGATAATCGCCTCGGGTTTTGAAGGAGAGGATGGCGAGAGGCAATGCGATGATGGCCGCGACCGTTCCGCCGAGGACGACGGCGGGAAAAAAAATGTTCGGGTCACCGGACGACCAGCGGGTGGTGAAGATAGCGGCGGTGTAGGCGCCGAGACTCATAAATCCGGCGTGACCGACAGAAAATTCGCCCATGTAGCCATTGACCAGATTGAGGCTGGCGCAAAGGATGACATTGATTCCGAGGGTGATGAGGATGAATTGGGTGTAGCCGTTGAGGAGAGAGGGGGCGAAGCCGCTGAAGGCGAAGCCAGCGACGATGAGGATTGGCAGAGGCCAGCGCCAAAGGGTGGCGCGAGCAAAAAAGTTTTGCAGGGCGCTCATTGGTTAAACTTTTTGATTCGGTGGGGATCCGAGGATGCCGAACGGTTTGAAAATGAGAATGAGGAGGAGGAGTGAGTAGGAAATCAGATCGCGATAGGTCGAAGGAAGAAAGACCACCGTCATCACCTCGACGGCACCGAGGATGAATCCACCGAGGACCGCCCCCCGAATGCTTCCGATGCCCCCGATCACCGCGGCGACAAATGCCTTCCAGCCGACGAGGACGCCCATCAGGGGAGCGATCACTGGATAAGCCATTCCGTAAAGCATTCCCGCGGCCCCACCTAGCCCGGCACCGATGAAGAAGGTCATGGAGATCACGCGGTTGACGGGTACGCCCATCAAGGGGACGATCCTCGCGTCGAAAGAAATCGCCCGCATAGCGATGCCGTAAGCGGTTTTTCGAATGAGGAAGTCGAGGGCGATCATCAGGGTGATGGCGACGCCGATGATGAGAATCTGGAGGGTGGAAATGGTGAGACCGAGAAACGGGTGGATGGTGTTGTTGAAGAGCGGGGGCATCGATTGGGCGTAGGGAAACTTGACGAGGGTGAGGCTTTCGATGAGAAGACCGCAACCGAGTGCGGTGATGATCGCGGATACTCGTGGGCCGCCTCGGAGCGGTCGGTAGGCGAATCGTTCGATAGCGGTCCCGAGTAGTCCGACGAGGACCATCACGAGGAGGAGGATGATCACAAAAGGGAGATGCACGGGGAGGAGGGTGGCGAGGATCATGCAGGCGAAGGCGCCGAGCATAAAAAGATCGCCGTGGGCGAAATTGATCATCGTCAACACCCCGTAGACCATGCTGTAGCCGAGGGCGATTAGGGCATAAATCGATCCCAGCTGAAGGGCATTAATCGACTGTTGAGCGAGATAGGAAAGCATCTAGTCCGGAAGAACGGGGATCAAAGAATGATCGGCTTTCTGAACACGGATTACGGTTGGGCGTTGGCGACCCAGACGAATTTACCATCCTTGATTTGGAGCATGACAGCGCTCTTGATGGGGTCGCCGCTAGGGGGTTGGAATTTCATCGTGCCAGTGACGCCATTGAATTGGGAAATCTTCGAGAGAGCATCGCGGATTGATTGGCGGTCGAGTTTGCCGGCAGTTTTGAGCGCTTCGGTGAGGAGACCGAAGGCGTCGTAGGTGAGGGCCGCGACATCATCGGGGGCTTGGCCGTATTTGGCCTGATAGTCGGCCATAAACTTGGTCGCTTCAGGGGTGGCAATTTGGTTTGAGTAGTGGTTACAGAAGTAGGCACCTTCGACGTCCGCGCCCCCGAGTTTGATCAGTTCTGGAGTGCTCCAGGCATCGCTACCGACAAATTGGGCGGTGATCCCGAGGCGTCGGGCCTGTTGGGTGATTAGCGGAACATCGTTGTAATAAGCTGGAAGGAAGAGGACCTGAGGATTGGCAGCTTTGATTTTCGTCAATTGTGCGGAGAAGTCGCGATCCCCAGTGGTGTAAGTTTCGAACCCGACGATCTTTCCTCCATTCTCTTCGAAGGTTTTTTTGAAGAGGTTCGCTTGACCGTTGGGGGCTTCGGACGAGACATCATAGAGGATGGCGGCGGTTTTGGCATGGAGATTGTTGAGGACAAATTTGGCGAGTACCTGGGCTTCGAAGACGTCCGTGAAGCAGGCTCGGAAGACCTCGGTTTTTGGCTTCCCGGTGGCGGCGTCGATGGTGGTCTTCGGATTGGTGGACCAAGGAGAAATCATCGGACATTTCAAGGACTCAGCGATCACCGAAGCGGGAATTGCGCATGCGCTGGCGTTGGGTCCGATCATTGCTACCACGCCTTCTTGGGAAATGAGGCGTTGAGTGACTGCCGCGGCTTGATCTGCTTTGGCACCGTTGTCCCCGAGAGAGAGTTGGAGGGGTAAGGTTTGGTCACCAACTTTGACACCGCCAGCGGCATTTATTTGGCTGACAAAAAGATCGGCAGCATTTTTTGAGGACGCCCCGACTGCAGGCATTTCTCCAGTGAGTTCGGTGTTTAAGCCAATTTTGATTGATGGGGACGTTTTCCCACATCCGGTGAGGGTAACGATCGACAAGAGAGCGCTTGCGAGGGCTGATAAGCAGATGATCTTCTTTACGACTCGGCTGGCCTTGGGACTGGGAGTGAAGACGGAGCAGTGACGGTGGGCGATGGTGTGACGGTGCATAGAAAAATGAGCAGATTCAGCCTGAGGAATAGGGATTTGGTGATGACACTTTATTGAGCCTTTTGAGCTAGTTTGTGAAGTGATGATTTAGAAAAACTCGGGTGGGCCTTCGCGGGCCGAGCGCACGATGGTGCGAAGACGGTTGTAGGCTATCGACCGTCGGGGTGGATGGCTTCGAGATACTTGGCGATCCCGATGGCCATCCACGACGATTGATTTTCGGTCAAGCAACGCCGTCCCGATCGGGGATATCCCGCCGATGCTGGAGACTGGGGTTTTTACCAGTTGTCCGAGCGAAATGGGGACGCTGGAAGGCCTTCTCGGTTGTAGAGATTGGCGCCATCAGGATTCATCTCGAAGGCGTAGCGAACAGCGATGGGTTCCTTCACCTCGGGTGAGGAAACGACCACGGTGTTCTTCTCGATGACGGCATCGGCCCAGAACCACTTCTTATCAGCGCCAGCGATGGCAAAGCGTTTGAGTTTAGTTTCCTTGTCCTCGACGGCGCTGGATCGCCCGTCTTTTTTTCCAACGATCAGCCCATTGGCAGTGAGTCCAGTATCGCTAAATTCGATGATGGCTTTATTGCCATCGATTTTGATGCCCTTAAAAAGCGGGCCGGATGGGACGGTGTCTTTGACTCCATAATCTTTTGCCAAGGCCCATTGAGCGAGGCGGACGCCGACATCATATTTATTTTTTGGATGAATATCTGCCGCTTGATTGAGTGGAACGGTATCGAGAATCACCGCCATTCCCGTGTGAGGAATGGAAAGGGACTTGGTCTGGGCCTCGCGAAGTTTCGCCCATCCGTTGCCACCTGCGGGGTCGTTGCTGGGGTTTTGAAAACTGGCCAGTTGGACGAAGTAGAAGGGGAAGTCACCTTGATTCCATTGCTGCCTCCAGCCGCCGATGAGTGCCTGCATTTTCTGATAGTAGGTTTCACCTTCGGGACCATTGGACTCGCCTTGATACCAGAGAGCACCTTTAATGGGAAAGCGGATGATCGGGTGAATCATCGCATGATACATTCCACTCCAGCCGCTTTTGACCACGGGAAGGGTGGGAATGCTTGGCGGCTGGGTGAGTTGAACTCCTGCGGCTAAGTTTTTCCGTGACAAGGTGATCCATCCTTCCATCTCGGTCAAGGCTTGAGGAAGTTTTTCTTGATAGGCTTTGACGGCCTCTTTTCTGCCAGCGTTTTCTGGTTTGAGGGCATCGACGAGGTCCAGACCTTCAGCGGGCGTCCACGGTTCAATGCGGGTTCCGCCCCAGTTTGAGTAAATCAACCCGATCGGCACTCCCGTTTTTTGCGCGACTTCGCGGGCAAAGTAGAAGCCGACGGCGGTAAACCCGCCCGCTGTGGCTGGGGTACAGACCTGCCATGGCGTGGCGGTGGGGGCATCCAGTTCAGGCTGAGCCGATTGGACTTTATTGAAACGAATGTGGCGAATCTTCGAAAAATCAGCGGATTGAATGTCTTCCGCGGCCCCGAGGCAACCGTTGAGAGTCCACTCCATGTTTGACTGCCCGCCACAGACCCAGATGTCGCCAATGATGCAATTTTTGAGAGAGAGGGTGTTCTTCCCTTTGACGGTTAGTTCTAAATTCGTTCCTTCATTGATCGCGGGCAGTTCGACTTTCCATGTTCCAGCGGAGTCGGTTTTTGTGGAGGCATTTTTTCCAGCCAATTCTACGCTGACTTCTTCTCCAGCCTCAGCCCAGCCCCAAACACGCAGGGGTTTATCCCGCTGGAACATCATGTTGTCGGTGAAGATTTTGGGCAGACGAACATCCGCAAAAGCGGGGAGAATGGTCGCCAAACCGGTTGCTAAGAGCAGAAGTTGCGTCTTCCTTTGAAGATGAGTGGAGGTGCGGAGTGAATTCATTTTTGGTGGTCAGGTTAGGGTTGTTTGGATGGGGTTTTGGTTGGTTGGATGACTTTTTTTTCGGGGTAATCTTCGCCTCGATAGCTTTGAATCACGGAAAGTTGCCAAGACTCGAGCTCCGCTTTCATTCGCTGAACAATCTCTGGATGCTCTGCCCCAAGATCGTTTTTCTCCGCTCGGTCTGTGGTTAAATCAAAGAGCTCCCATTTGCCGGGAGCCGTCTTCTTTGGGGGTGTTTTTACGAGCTTGTAGCGGTTGTCGCTCCAGGCGGACGGACCAGAGTTCGTGGTAATCGATTTATCTGCAAGGTCGTCTTCCTCTTCGGATTCGCCACTAAACTGCCAAAAGCCGAGGGGCCGGGGACGGACATCCATTTTTCCAGCAAAAAGCGGAAGAAGGCTGACCCCGTCCAATGGGAGTGGATGGTTGAGCTTGACCCCAAATAAATCAACTAAGGTGGGAAAAATGTCCACCGTGCCAGCGGGGATTTCGGTCACTCCAGGGGTGATGCGCCCCGGCCATTCGACTAGCCCTGGCACGCGAATTCCTCCTTCCCACATGTCTCCCTTTCGGCCCCGCAAGTCGACATTCGTCCCATGGCCATCCGGTTTTTTGGGGTCGATCCATCCGCCATTATCGCTCGAATACCAAAGCATCGTATTCTCAGCCACTCCGAGTTTGCGCAGGCCCGCGCGAAGCGTGCCCATGCTTCGGTCAATCCCGATGATTTCTCCATAATACCCTGAACCACCAGCCGCCTTTAAATCTTCGGGTAAGGGCTCGTGCGGGACATGAGGACTGCCGAACCAGATGACCGCTAAAAATGGCTGATTCTCTTGGGCTTTTTGTTCGATGAACTTCAATGCCTTGCTAACGATGACATCAGAACCATCACCAATGGTCTTTTCTGGAACGCCGTTGTGTCCAAAGGTCCAATTAGTCTCAAAGTAATTTGTCACTGAAAACGTTTCATCGAAGCCGACATTCTGCGGAGAAAGGGGATCGCTTGCCGGCATCACTTTTCCTGATCCTGGGGTCGCCCCGCTGAGGTGCCATTTGCCAAAGTGGGCGGTGGAATAGCCGGCTTGTTTCGCCAGCTGTCCGATGGTGGTTTCTTGTTTCCGGAGGGGCATTCCTGGCCAAAAAACCCCCATCCGATTTGGTTGTCGCCCCGTCATCACGCTGGCTCGCGTCGGTGAACAGCTTTGCTGTGCATAAAAGCGATTGAATCGGAGGCCCGCGGCGGCCATGGCGTCGATGTTCGGTGTTTGGATTTTCTTAAGCCCGTTGTAACTCACATCCCCCCATCCTTGGTCGTCGGACATGCAGAGAATCACATTGGGCCGCTTGGTTGGAGCGGTGCCAGATTCGGCAGCCTTAAGTAAGGGAAGTGATTGGAGGGCAATCAGAAGCGTGGTGATCCATTTGCATGGATAGATCAATCGGCGGATGTTCATTGGGATTGTTTTAGTTCGAACCATCGGATGGCCATCCCTCGCTGGGCGGGGGTGGAAACTCGCAAGGTTTGTGGGCCTTTTTCCAACTTTACTTCCACGGGTGCGCTGGTGGTCCAGAGTCCGTAGGCGTTGGGAATGTTGATGGTCGCGAGTTTGGTATCACCTTGGCTGACATCAAGAATCTGCTCGGTATTGACCACGGCTGTCCGGGCAATCATCTGATAATTTCCCGCTGATGGGACATTGATGGGGTATTCCACCCAACAGGTTTGCATGTTTTTTTGGAGGTTGAGTTGTTTTCCTCCAGAATGGCAATCGAGGACAAAGACCACGCCTTTTTGTTCCAAAGGAAAAACCGGCTCGGCGAAACTTTTTGAAAAGTCCTCCGCTTCAATATGGATGGTCCCGGGGATCTGTGGAAAAGGCGGTTCTGCAATCGTCGCCTGTTGCGTGAATGCGGGGGCGCTTGTCTTCGCCACTCCTTCCACATTGGGATCGCTTGGGGATTCGGTAGGGGTGAGGATGGTGTTGAGGGAAAGTGACTTGCGGAATTTTCCGATGAGTCCCCTGACGGCGTCTGCCTGATTTTTATTTGCAAGGGAAGTCGCCAGCCAACGAAGGCGTTCGATCTCGTCGAACGCCGCTGGTTGCGCCCGTTCGGCCATGGCTTCGAGAAATTCAGGGCCACGGGTTCCATCGATTCGGGTGACATCCCAGCCCATGCCTTGGTGGACTTTCCAAGCACTTCCTGCCTGTGGTGGGAGTTCTGGGAAGGCTGTTTTGGCGGCGACACAAGCGTGGGCGGGTTGTCCCACCCCGATAGCGGGAATTCCAAATGCTTGGCAAATCATCACCGCCCAAGAGGATCGGGGCCCACATTTTCCTCCACCGGAAAGGACGGACTTGAAGCCATCGGTATAAAGCCAAGGAGAATTGCGTCGCCAGACTTCTCGAGTGGATTCAACCACTCGCTCATTGATCCGCAAGTCAGGACGCCAAGTATTGATCATCTCGCGTGCCCAAGTCAGGTCTTCATTGGAAGCGTGACAGCAGACGACTTTGGTATATTCCCAGACGGTTAATCGATCGAAACTGGGAAACAATTCGTGTTTCTGATGGGCGGACTTGTAGTGTAGGTAGCGCTCGAGAGGTTGGGGGATGGAGGGTTTTCCGCCACCAGCCCCACCCGTTCGACTTCCCGGCGGGGCAATCGCGGTGGCCATGGCGAGCTTTTCATAGAGACCCTCTTGGGTATCTGGATCGGTGCGTTTAATTGATGCCCAGATAGTGAGGGTTTCCACGGGGATAGTGTAGCGGTTGGCATCGCGTTCGGCGATGGCTGTGGGGCCAGTCGCTTGGAGAAACATTTCCATGACCTTCGGACTGCTGAACAACCAATGAAGAAACTGGGGATTTGCGGGATTGGCTTTGGCAAAGGTGGCCACTTGGTCTGGCTTCACGATGGCAAGAATCTGCTGTTGTTCAAGGAGTTGGATCACTCGGGGATCTTTGATTAACTCTTTGATCGTCGCCTCTGTGATTTGGTCGGGATTGTTTGGGAGCCTTGCACCTAGCCAAGCGGATGCCGCAGAAGAGTAACTAGCAAAGTCTCCGTCCTTGATCACTCGGCTGAGTTCCCCCTCGTTGGGTTCCCAAGTGGCTCGGAGGAAAGAGATTCCGGCGAGCGTTCCGAGAGCAAAAAGAGTCGCAAAATTAAACGGCGGACGAGTTTTCGTCATTTTTGTGAAATAGCAGTGAAGGAATTAAGGTTGGGTTGGGCTTGGCACATTTGATTTTGGCAGCAGGGAAGGCGATTGAGAAATGGGCGCGAGCAATTGTCTGACGGCGGGTAGTGAACCCGACTCCAAAGGAAAAATTAGGATTTTCAGTCAGGGGAGGATCGTGCCTTTGGCCCTCACTCGGATTGGTCGCCAGACCAGGGGATCGTCGTTTTTACCGCGCCGCCGATTGAATCATTCCGCGGAGTGGCGGTCGGCACCTCCCTGCTTGATCGAAATATCGTGGCGAATGGTGCGTCCACGATTTAAGTAAAAGACTTCCTCCGCGATGTTCGTCGCGTGGTCGGCGACGCGTTCGATGGCTGCGGAAATCGTCATTAGACTGAGGGCTCGAGTGATCGTCTTGGGATTTTCGATCATGTAACTGGTCAACTCGCGGGCGAGTTGTTTGTTGATTGCGTCCACGGAATTATCTCTGGCGATAATTTCCACGGCGAGGTCGTTATTGGCCTCGACAAAGGCGGTGATGCTATCGCGAAGCATTTCTTGGGCGATATCAGCCATCATGGGGATATCGATTAATTGCTTGAGCAGGGGTTCGGTATTCAGTTCCCGAGAGCGCCGAGCAATCTTCGTTGCCTGATCGGCGACGCGCTCGAGATTGCTGGAAATTTTTGAGGCGGCGAGCATCAGGCGACAGTCGCGAGCGATCGGTCCATGGGTAGAAATATAGGTGACGACCATTTCATCGATGTGGATCTCCATGTCGTCGATTTTTTCGTCATTCGCCTCCACCAAATCGCAAAGGCGGTCATCTCGATCGATTAAAGCGCGCATGGCTAGGGCTAAGTTACGTTCGGTCAGGCTCGACATTAAAAGCAACTGCTCACGAATCTCGGTGAGTTGAAGTTCCCAGAATTGGCTCATAGTTTTTTAAAATTCTCCACGGATGTAAGGCTGTCCCAGATAATGATCCTATCCAAAGCGTCCAGTAATGTAGTCTTCGGTTTGTTTGTGGACAGGGTTAGTGAATATCTTTTCTGTCTTGGAGAATTCAATCAATTTACCGAGATAGAAAAACGCTGTCTGATCTGAGCACCGACCCGCTTGCTGCATATTGTGAGTCACGATGACGATCGTGTAATTGCTTTTTAGTTGTTGGATTAGTTCCTCGACTTTGGCGGTGGCGATGGGGTCGAGAGCGGAACAGGGTTCATCCATGAGGATGATGCTGGGCTCGACGGCGATCGCTCGGGCGATGCAAAGTCGTTGTTGTTGGCCGCCCGAGAGTCCCATGCCGTTGCTGTGCAGGCGGTCCTTGACCTCGTCCCAAAGGGCGGCTGAACGTAGGCTTTTTTCGACAACCGCGTCAAGGGTCGCCCGATCTTTGACGCCCTGGATTTGTAGGCCGTAGGTGATATTATCGTAGATAGACTTGGGGAAGGGGTTGGACTTCTGAAAGACCATGCCGACTTGCCGTCGGAGTGCGATGACATCGACAGCGGGGTCGTTGATATCGAGGCCATGGATGCGGATTTGACCGGCTTCGATGCGTGCAATATCAATCAAATCGTTCATCCGATTGAAGCAACGGAGAAGGGTTGACTTCCCGCAACCTGATGGGCCGATGAAGGCGGTGACTTTGTTTGCGGGAATTTGAATGCTTACTTGGTGAAGGACTTGGGTGGCCCCGTAGTAGAAATCGAGTCCTTCAGTTTCGATCATCGGCGGGACAACAGAAAGACCGGAGTTGTCGGGATTTGCGGAATTGGGCATGGAAGGTTAGGCGTAGACTGAAGAAGAGAATGGCGGATGCGAAGTGGAGAAGGCGAGATTCTCGATTTAAAATTACCAGCGGTAGCGTCGGCGGGCACGATTGCGGAGGACGACGGAACTGGAAGCGATTCCCATGATAATGATTAAAAAGACGAGAGCGGTCCCATATTGGACGCGTTCGGTGTATTCGTTTTGAGGAATTTTTGAACTGACCACATAAATATGGTAGGGGAGGGCCATCACGCCTTGGAAGAGAAAGTCGAATGGGCGGTGGAAGTCCCACGCGACATGGTCTCGGACTACGTAAGCGGCGGTGAACATAATTGGGGCTGTTTCTCCCGCCACCCGAGCGATCCCGAGGATCGCGGAAGTGAGCATGCCAGGCAAGGCGTAGGGCAGAACGTTGGTTCGGATCGATTGCCATTTGGTGGCGCCGAGAGCGAGGGAACCTTCGCGCAAGCCCATTGGCACGGCTTTTAGAGATTCTTCGCTGGCGGTGATGACCACGGGGAGCGCCATAAATGCGAGGGTGAACCAGCCTGAAAGCAAGCAGACATTCCAACCGGAGAAATTTAAGAAGTAACCAAAGCCGAGAGGCAATGTGGGGGAGGATGGGTTGTCGAAGTTTTGAAGGACGGGCATGAAAATGACAAAGAGACCGACTCCAAAGAGACCAAAAACGATTGATGGAACACCCGCGAGATTTAGAATGGCAAGGCGGATGAAATGCACAAACCGACCGTGGCTGCTGTATTCATTGAGATAAATTGCGCTACAAATTCCAATGGTGAGGGCGATGACCATTGATCCGATCACGAGAAGGACCGTGCCCAGAATACAGGGCCAGATGCCTCCGGAACTGTAGACGAAACTTTCTGCGGGGATGTCTTTTATTCCGACGGTTTCCTTAAACTTCCGAAACTCTTTGTCGCCCATTTTTTTCTGAACGCCGTCGTATTCAAAAACAAATAAGGTTTCTGGCGACTCAGTTAAAAACGGGAGGTTGACGAAGGGGGCCTTGGTTTGGAAAACGGTTCCGCCACCTTTATAAAAGATCGTGCCGAAGATGAACGCTGCACAGATCAAGATGAAATAAGTCGCCGATCGAAAGAGCCCAAAGGCAAGCCGTTCGACGAATCGTGACGAGGATTTTTGAGCCCGAAAAGGAGAAGACGACGCGTTCATGTGGTTAGCCAATCGAGGTCCGATAGCGGCGAACAATGTGTTGGGCGAGATAGTTAATCAGAAGCGACAAGAGGAAGAGGACGATCCCGACCATAAAAAGAGCGCGGTAGTGGATGCTTCCGTTGACCACCTCACCCATTTCTTGGGCGATGATTCCTGTCATCGTGTGAACGGGCTGGAAAAATGCGCCGAGACCTTCCGTAAAATCGGGGATGGCAATGCGATTCCCCGCGCAGAGTAAAACGACCATGGTTTCGCCGATCACTCGTCCGAAACCGAGGAGGATAGCGGAGATAATTCCGGAGAGCGATGCGGGGATGAGAATGCGAGCGATCGTCTGGAAACGATTGGCGCCGAGGGCATAAGATGCCTCTTTGAAATGACGAGGAACATTATTGAGCGCGTCCTCAGCCAATGAAAAAATCGTCGGGACTGCCATCAAGGCGAGGAGGCAACCTGCAGTGAGAGAATTTAATCGTTCACTCATGGGAAAGCCGGGAATCCAATGGAGAAAGCTTAGTTGAGAAAGATTGCGAAGGGCGGATCCGAGGATGGCGATGCCAAAGAATCCGAGGACCACCGAGGGGATTGCGGAAATGAATTCGATGCAGGGTTTGATGATACTTTTCTCTCGAGTGGAGGCGATTTCGCTGACGTAAATGGCTGCGGAAAGTCCTAGTGGAACGGCGATTAGTAGGGCGATGATGGAGACGAGTAGGGAACCGACGAAAAGCGGAATCATCCCATACCAATCCTGCCAGAAACTTGCGGTCAGCCATTCTCGACCAAAGAGAAAAGAGGAGATCGAACGGTAGGCGGGAACTGGGGTGTCGTAGCGCCAGTTCTTCATTGATTGCTCGGTTGCGGGCATGGATTGGATGAGTACTTCCGTGGCTCGGCGCACGCGATCAATCTGCATTTGGAGTTTCTCGTTGGTCATGCGCGGGGCGCTTTCCACGACGCTCTGGAGTTTTTTTGCGAAGGCTTGGTTGGCGATTTGAAATGCGGGAAAAGTCTGGGTTAGGGCAGCGGTTTCCGTGGAGAAGTTGACTGCGGTTACCTTAATGGCGTCGGCTTCAGTTTTTTTTCCAGCGCCAAGGAGCATTGATTGGCGTTCGAGGAGATCTCGAGAGATTTGCTCCTTTGATTTGATTGCGGAGGCGACTTCCGTCAGTTCAGAAAGGATCCCTCGAAGATCTTCAACGGAGTCGCTGAAGGCTTCGGCAAAAGTATCGAAGGGAGCGAGGGCGATTTGGGCTTGCTCCGTGGACATCCCCGACTTGGTCAACTGATTAAACTGGGAAACTCGGGATGCGCTGAGACCGCGACTGAGAGAGGTATGGGCGTCGACCTCGGTGCGGATGAAGTCGACATACTCCAAGCCTGCGAGCCGATAGATTCGTAAGTTGCGGAGATTTTGACCAAAGAATCCAGCTCCTTCGCGGAACAAAAAGATTGTAATCAGGGCTAAAACAATCACTGCCACCGCCGCGTTGCTGTTAAAAAAATACTTGATCAGGTCGTGTTGGGTCAGTCCTAAAAAGCGGAAGCGTTGTCGATTCAGCAGCAGCTCGCTGATCGCACGTGGTGACTTTTCTGACGGAGATGGAGCGGAGCGCATCAAAGAATAAAAGCGACTTCAAGACGGTGTTGGAAGAAGGGAATTCTTTCCGAGGAAAACGGGACTGCAGTGGCTTGAAATGAAAGGGGGCGGGCTACTTTAAGGGGACAAAGCCCACGGACTTCGCGATCGATTGGCCTTCGGGGCTGAGAGTGAACTCCACGAACTTCTTCGCAACGCCAGCGGCTTCGCCGTTGGTATAATAAAAGGTAGGGCGAGAATAAACCCAGGTTTTGTTGCGGACGGTTTCATCGCTTAATTCTAGTCCATCCACTTTGATCACCTTGATCCCATTGGCTTTGATGTAGGCCAATCCCACGTAACCGATTCCGTTGGGGTTTTTGGCTACTTCCGCGGCAATCTGTTCATGGCCTGCCATCTTCTGCGAGCTCGGGGCGTAGTCGCGTTTCTTCATCGCCAACTCTTTCCAATCGGAATAAGTGCCTGAAGAAGTGTTGCGAGTGTAAACGGAAATTTTTCCAGTTGGCGCACCGACAGCGCTCCAATCTGCCACATCCCCAGTAAAGATTTGCTCGACCTGTTTTTTGGTTAAGTTTGTCAGGGGACTTTTGCTGTTGACAATTACCGCGAGGCCATCATAGGCAACGGTTGTGGGGGTTAATTTTACCCCTTTAATTTGGGCGGCGGAATCCTCGGTGGGCTTTGCCAGTCTACTGGACATCCCGATTTGGGCTGTTCCATCAATGATCGCGGTGATTCCCGTGGTTGATCCCTCGGCGGCGATTTCAAAGCTGGCGTCGGAGTTGGCGACCTTGAATGCCTCAGCCAATTGGGGCACGAGTTTTGCCCCGAGGGTGTCGGAGCCTTTAATTACCAATTTTTCCGCGAGGGCGAGAGGAACTATAGCTAAAATAACCAGCGGGGTGATCAGCGAGGAAAGGATTTTCATAAGTTTTGGGTCGGATAGATTGAGGCGATCTTCCCTTGGTTTGGTGACAATCAGATGACGAATGTGCGAAGTTTTGGTCAAATTGTCCCAACTCACCTCATCTGATGCTCGCATCACTTGCAGTCACTTTTTCTCAGCTGAAGAGAGGCTATTGAACGTTGACAAATCCGACTTGGCTGACGATTGCCTGTCCGGCTGGGCTAAGGGTGAAGGCGACAAATTCTTTGGCTGCCCCGCTTGGTTCGCCGTTGGTATAGAAGAAAGTCGGTCGAGAATAGGGAAAGCTCTTATTTTTGACGGTTGCGGCGCTGGGAAAAATGCCATCGACGGGCAGGACTTTGATTCCTTTGACCTTCAGATAAGCGAGTCCGACATAGCCGATCCCGTTGGGGTTTTGGGCTACTTCCGCGGCAATCTGTTCATGGCCTGCCATCTTCTGGGAGCCCGGGGCGTAGTCGCGCTTTTTCATCGCGAGCTCTTTCCAGTCGGAATAAGTGCCAGAGGAAGTGTTGCGAGTGTAGACGGAAATTTTGCCTGGCTTTCCGCCGACGGCACTCCAGTCGGTGACGTCTCCCGTAAAAATTTGCTCGACCTGTTTTTTGGTGAGGCCAGTCAAGCCATTGGCCTGATTGACGATAATGCTCATGGCGTCGAAGGCGACGATCGTCGGGCGAAGGGTGATCCCTTTTGCGCTAGCGGCCGACATTTCGGTTGGTTTGGCTCGGCGACTCGACATCCCAATTTGGGCGGTGTTATCGATCAGCGCGGCGATCCCTGTGGTTGAGCCTTCGGCGGCGATTTCAAAGTGGGTATCGGGACTTTTTTGTTTGTAGGCTTCGGCAAGTTGCGGAACGAGTTTGGCACCGAGCGTATCGGAACCTTTGATAATCAGGGGGCCGGCTTGGGCAAGCGGTGCGAGGGCGAGCAAAAAGCCTGTGAGGTGGAAGAGTGAGGATCGTGTCATGGGAATAAGTGGTTGATTTGTAGAGAGGGAGAGAAAATTTTTAGAATTTAATATTTACGTCGAATTGGAGAACGTTGACCGCGTTGTCTTGAGCAATGCCCGCGTTGGTAGGATTGAGGCGATTGGTAGCGCGTCCGCCGGAGAGATTATCGACAAGGTTCCAAGCCATGTAGCCGCTGAGCTGCATCACGCAGGCATCGGCGACTTGATAGGCTAGCCGGAGGGTGAAACCTTGGACATTCAATTCGCCCATCGCGAAGTCAGAGTCATTTAAATTGGGATCAATCGAAGCGATGCCGGTTCGGCGGTAGTTGAAAATCACCGACCAGTCGCCCGCCTTTTTCGTTTCACCGACCTGCAAGCCCACTAGCCAAGCGATTCCATCTTCTGTCGTGTATCTGTGTGGGGAATCGGTGGCGATGTTGCCAGTTTTCAACTGGTAGATGTCGTTGTAGCGCCCTGGGCCATCGAGGTTGTAAGCAAAGTCCCAATACGCTTTGGACTTTAAGCTCCCGATTTTAAACGAGACATCGCCAGGAGCCGTTAAAATATTTAAGCCCCGCGATTCGCCGCTGACGGCTGGAAGCGCTCCCGGTCCAGGGATCGGGACGCTTGCGGAAGTCGCGCTGGCGATCGTCTTGGCGGAGGTGGTTTTCTGATTGGGCGTGCCACCTACCGCGAGGATCGTGGTGATGGGGGAGCCAGGTCGGACGGTGCTTTGCTGGGTATTTACCGATGTCGACCCGTCGGGGTTCGTGGTGGTGGTGACTACCGAGGTCACGGTGGTTGGCGTGACGATGCGGGTTGTTTTTGTTCCCGTAGCGTTGACCGTTTCTTCGGTGGTATTAACCACGGAAGTGGTGGTTTTCGTCGAAACGGTTGGACCATAAATGACGACATCAGCGTAGGCATTTTCATTCCGGAAATTCGTGAGGTGGGCGGCCGTCCAAGTCATCCAAGCTGGGGCGATGGTGATTTTGACATCATTAGAAAAGCGATAGCTTCCGACGAGCTGCTCGACGAATAAAAAGCCATCGGTATTGAAGTCTGCTCCTGCGGCGAATTCGTTATTGTTTTGGTACCAAAGCTGACCGGTGATCAGGTTGAGTTCCCAATTGGAGTTTTGGATCACCTCTTCTCCGGCGGAGCGGCGTCCCCAGAGTTTATGGAGAGCGATCGTCTCGATCACCCCGCTCGGGTTGATATCGTTGTCCCAAACCATATCGGTGGTGTAAAACGGGTTCTTCTGTTTTCCCGCGGTGACTGATGCCCAGTCGTTCTTCCAACCAAAGAAGGCCCTGGAAATGAAGATGGCGTCGTTATCAAAGCCGTTACTGAAGGTTTGATTTGCGGAGTCGGCATTTTGTCCACTTTGCAACTGAAAGCCCGCGGACCAGTTGGCACCGAGTGTGGCGTCGGCTCCGATGCGGAGTCGGTAACGAAAGGTCGAGCGCTGATCCAAGTTGGTTGGGTTATCTACTTGTGGTTGCCGATTGTCATATTGATAGCGGAGGCGTAAATCGCCAGAGAGCTTCAACTCGGTGATTGAGGAGTTGAGGTTGACCTTGCCTGCTGAGGTTTGGGAGAAGTCGCGCATCATGTCCGCCCGAACTTCTTCACCTTCTTGGTCCGTGAGAATACCTTTCTTGATCAGCTTATCGACCAGCGCTCCAGCGTCTTGCGCTTGGATTGATGAATTGAGGATGGGGAAGACCGCGATCGCGGTGGCAAGAATTTTTGGGGCCCAGTTGGAGTTCATAGAATGTTTTCGATTTCTTAAAAACGAAGTATTGAAGACATTTGTGTCAATCGTGTGACGAAAAGGAAAAGAATTGGCGACAATTAAGACAATTAAGGCGATTTCGTCATAGATGCGGGTGATGCATGACAAAGACGAACGGATTGACTCCGGGTGGGGAACTGGTTTCGCCGATGCTCTTAGCGAAAGTTAGGCTGTAAGATGTTAATTTGCAGCTACTTGCTTGATTAATTTGCTAAATGAATCAAGGGCAACCCCTTATTTGCTTCCTGGTTTAAGCGCGGGAATCTCTGCTAAGTCTGCGGGAATCTGATCTGGGGGAAAGGTTTCGACAACTAGTTCAGCCAAAGCAATAAAGGGGCAACCAAAGTCGGGCAAGTTGCCCGCACTACGATCAACGAGGGCGACGACCGCGGCGACTACGCCTCCGTGTTCTCGAACGATGGCGATAGTTTCCTCAACTCTTCCTCCACGAGTGACCACATCTTCTGCCACGAGGTAGGGCATTCCTTTTTGAATTTGAAAGCCCCGCCGCAAGACGAGTCGGCCTTCTTCTTTATCGGCAAAAATGTGGGGCTTTCCTAGGGCTCGGGCGACTTCGTGACCGACGATCATGCCTCCGAGGGCGGGGGAAATCACGCAACCTGCTTCAATTCCGCGGGCTTTCTCGGCTAAATCTCCGCAAACTTGGGCGGCAATGTGAGTGTGCTGAAGAAGCAATGCACATTGGAAAAACTCTCGGGAATGGAGGCCAGAGCGAAGGATGAAATGGCCGTGGAGGAGGGCATTTGTTTGGCGAAATAAGCCAAGAATCTCTGAATTAGTGAGCATGGGGGAGGGATTAAGCGAAGGCTGTGACTTCGATTTCTACTTGGGCACCCCGAGGCAATCCAGCGACTTGGATGGTCGATCGAGCGGGAAACGGGGCGGTGAAATACTTAGAATAAACCGCGTTCATTTCGGCAAACTTACTGAGGTCAGTTAAGAAAACCGTGGATTTCACCACGTTGTCGAAATTCATCCCGTTGGCTTTGAGAACGCCCGCGATATTTTGGCAGACTCGCTCGGTCTGTGTGGTCACGTCTTCACCGACGATCTCGTTGGTCACGGGGTCGAGAGGAATCTGGCCTGCGCAGAAAAGCAATTGGCCAACGGCAACCGCTTGAGAGTAAGGACCAACGGCGGCGGGGGCGTCAGGAGTAGCAATGATACATTTCATAATTGATGGGGTGAGGATTGTAAGTTGTGCCCTAGATCTGTCAACGCCTCGATGGCACCAGATAGCGAACTTAGAGCAAGTGACCCATTTTCACCCGCTTCGTTTCTAAGTAGCGGGCGTTGTGGGGATTAGCGGTGGCTTTTATGGGCACGACCTCGACGATTTTTAGTCCGTAGCCTTCCAGTCCAATGACCTTTTTGGGGTTATTGGTGAGAAACCGCATCTTTCGGACTCCGAGATCGAAGAGAATCTGCGCACCCAATCCGTAATCGCGGAGCTCTGCGGGAAACCCCAACTTTTCGTTGGCCTCCACGGTATCTAGACCTTCTTCTTGGAGTTTGTAGGCGTGAATTTTTGCGGGCAATCCGATTCCTCTGCCTTCTTGGCGCATATAAAGCAAGACCCCAGAACCGGCGTCTTCGATCTGCTGCATGGCGGTTTGGAGTTGCCCGCCGCAGTCGCATCGTTGCGATCCAAAAACATCGCCGGTGAGGCATTCGCTATGGACGCGAACGAGGGTTGCTTTTCGGGGGGAAATGGTTCCTTTGACCATCGCTAAGTGATGTCCGCCGTCGATGACCGAGCGATACATATGCAGGACAAAGTCCCCGTAATCTGTGGGAAGTTGGATGACCTGTTCACGTTCGACGAGTTTTTCAGAACTCCGCCGGTAGGCAATGAGATCACGAATCGAACACATCCGTAAGCGATGCTTCTTGCGAAATTTAAGGAGTTCTGGCAAGCGAGCCATGGAGCCGTCGCTGTTGAGGATTTCGCAGAGCACGCCTGCGGGGGCTAAACCGGCCAAGCGAGCCAAGTCGACGCTGGCCTCGGTGTGTCCCGCCCGTCGCAAAACTCCGCCAGTCTTCGCCCGTAAAGGAAAAACATGTCCCGGCTGGACGAGGTCATGAGGCTGAGTTTTCTCTCCGACAAGCAATTGGATCGTCCGGGCTCGATCTTGGGTACTAATGCCTGTGGTTATCCCGCGGGAGGCATCGACGGAAACCGTAAAGTCGGTTCGATAACTCTCCCGATTTTCTGCGACCATGCGCGGCAGTCCAAGTTTTTCTGCCCGATCTTCGGTGATGGAGGCACAAATCAACCCTCTCCCGTGGGTCGCCATAAAATTGACGGCTTCTGGAGTGATTTTTTCGGCGGCCATCACGAGGTCGCCTTCATTTTCGCGGTCTTCGTCATCGGTGACGACGACGATTTTTCCTGCGCGAATATCTTGAATCACATCAATGATCGAGTCGAACTGCGGAGCGGTAAGCATGGAGATTGACTTCAAACGGAAAGCTGATCGATATGCAAGCACGCACTCCCGTTTCCCAAATCCCCTGACTTCTGACGCTAATTAAATCCTCATGATCACCTCTCTTCTGCATTTCCCACGCACGATGATTTGTCGCTGGACCACCCGAAAACTGCTCGTTCTCTTGGGGGCGTCTTGGAGTTTTTTTGGCACTGCCTCGGCCGACTTCGCTACGGAGATTTTTGAGGCAACCTTTAAACTTTTTGATCCCGCAGTTACTGGCACTTGCTTTTTGGTTCGCCGTGCGGAGCCTGATCAAGCCATCTATCTGGTGACGGCGGCGCATATGCTGGAAGGAACGAAGGCTGACCAAGCGACGATCGTTCTCCGGGAGCGTTGTGAAGACGGCACGTTTAAGCGCCACAACCATGCGGTGGCGGTGCGCCGTGATGGCAAGGCGCTTTGGGTTCGCCACCCCAAAGACGATATCGGGGTGCTTCGATTAACCAAGCCTTTCCCCGTTCCTTTTGGGACGATTCCACTGAGTTCGATTGCTGATCCTGAAGAAGAAGCAAAGTTTCCCTTAAAAATCTGTGCCTCGTTGTTTACTTTGACCTATCCGAAAGGCTTTGAGGGGAATAGCGCGGGATTTCCGGTAGCTCGACAAGGCATCGTGGCGAGCTTTCCCATGCCGCCAATCAGTAAAAAACACACTTTTCTTGCGGACATTACCGCCTTTGGGGGTGACAGTGGGGGACCAGCTTTTATTGCTTCGCTGACCGACCATCCGAGGATTATTGGGATTGTGGTCGCGCAGTTTCGGCACGATGAACAGATCAAGATGGAATACGAGGAACGTTCGATTCATTATCCGCTCGGTCTGGCGGAAGTTGTTCATGCAAAGTACATTCGGGAGACCATCGAACTTGCGGCGTTGTCGGCGAATCCTCCTCTTGTGCCGCCTGATAAGGATCCGCAAAGTAAGAGTGCGGATTTGCCCCCAACTCCGTAGCCTTTTTTCTCAAGGAAAATATTTAGTCCATCTTTAGTCTCTTTTGTTATGTTTAGAATGCGACAGTTTACGATTGCCCTTCTGATGCTTTCCTTGGCTGTTGGCTGGAGTTTTGGAGCTCAAGTGATTGGGCCAGCACCAGATGCGACTAAGGACCCGACGGCCGCTTCGGGCAAAGCAGATTGGAATCTCGGCCCGACGGGTATGCGCGGATGGATGTTTGTTCGTGACAATTATACGGATGAGGCGCGCCAGATTGTCGTGACGAAAATTGACCCGCAGTCGCCTGCAGATCAAGTGATGGAGCTGGGAGACGTGATTACAGGGGTGGAGGGAAAGCCTTTTGTCCGTGATGCGAGAAAGAGCTTTGGTCTGGCAATCGGCGAGGCAGAAAAGGAGGGAAATTTACATTTGAGCGTCTGGCGAAAGGGGGAACGGAAGGAAGTCTTGGTTAAGCTTCGAGTGATGGGGGCTTACAGTGAAACGGCCCCTTATGACTGTCCGAAGTCGAAGAAGATTCTTGAGGAAGGATGTCGGCAGATTGCCATGACGAAAGACTTTGGAAAGTGCATGGTGGGCGACCTTGCTTTGTTGGCTTCGGGGGATCCGCAGTACCTTCCTTTATTACGGGAAAGAGCGCATTCGGTCGCTCCGAAAAATCCACGATTTCCGATTGATCATTGGGTTCAAGGAAATCCTGGAGGATGGATTACTGGCTACACTTGTGCATTTCTTGCCGAGTATTATCTGGTGACGGGGGATAAGGAGGTGCTTCCCGCGATTCAGGAGTACGCTCATTTTATCGCGTTGGGGCAGAGTAGGATCGGGACTTGGGGATCGAATATGGCGTGGACTGATTTGAATGGCGGGGTGGTTCATGGAAACATCCCTGGCTATGGGGCTTTGAATCAGGCGGGATTGGTTTGTCAGATGGGATTGATCCTTGCGATGAAATGCGGGATTTCCGATGGGGACGGCGAGATTGGTGCGGCATTGAAACGCGGGAATGATTTTTTGAGTTATTACGTGGGCAAGGGAACGGTGCCTTATGGGGATCATAATCCGACATTGAACTGCCACGACGACAATGGCAAAAATTGTCAGGCGGCATTGGTATTTGATCTCCAAGGGATGAAAGAGGGGTCACAATTTTACACAAAGTTGATTGTGGCTTCTTACGAGGATCGGGAAGAAGGGCACACTGGAAATACCTTTAGTCATCAGTGGGCGGGGCCAGGGGTGGCGCGTGGCGGGCCGAAAGCGGCCGCGGCTTTTTTGAAAGAGATGCGTTGGTATTATGATTTAGCCCGGACTTGGAAGGGGAGTTTCGTCTACCAAGGTTTGGGGGGCGGGGCGAGCGGTTACTGGGATCCGACGGTCGGATATATGCTGACTTACGCTTTGCCCCTGCGAAAAATTTTTCTCACGGGAAAGGACGCTAAGGCAGACACTTGGCTTAGTGAAGTGGACGTAAGAGAGGCGATTGAGGCGGGTCATACTCTGGATTATGCGAAGTTGGATATTGCCGAAGTACTCAAGGCATTGGGGAGTTGGTCGTTGGTCGTGCGTACCCGTGCAGCTGAGGGCTTGGCTCAACGGCAAGAGGAGACCACCTTGAAATTGATTGGGATGTTGGAGGCAAGTGACGCTCGGGGGCGGATCGGGGCTTGCCAAGCTTTGCGAGAATTAAAGGCACGGGGAGCTGGGGCAGTTCCGGCGCTGATTCGGCTCCTTGACCACGACGACATTTGGCTTCGAGTTTGTGCGGCGGAGGCTTTGGCAGGGATTGGCGAGGCGGCGCGTTCCGCGTTGCCAGCAATGCTCAAGGCCTGTGCTCGTCAGGATCCACATGATCCGCGCCAGTTTCAGCAGCGGGGGTTAGCCTTCTCGCTATTTTATCCGGGGGGCGCATTGGGGAGCAGAGGATTGCTGGGATCTTCCCTTGAGGGCGTCGACCGCGGTCTGCTGTATCCAGCGATTCAAGCGGTCGCGGAGAACGACGATGGTCGGGCCCGAGGTTGCCTACGATCGGCCTACCAATACCTGACATTGGCAGACATCGGAGCCCTTGCCCCGGTGATTGTAAAATCGATTGCGGAGAAGGCACCTAGTGGGGAGATGTTTGCGGGGGGAGTCCGTCTGGCTGGGGTGAAGTTACTGGCGAAAGAGCGAATCAAGGAGGGGATTCCTCTGGCTTTTGTGGCGATGGATTGGCGGAACTGGGGGGCTGGTGAGCGAATCGCCGTTTGTTTAGACGCCCTGAAGTTGTATGGGGGGGCGGCGTTACCGGTTTTGAAAGAAATTGAGCAAACTTGGACTGTGGATGAGGCGACGAGTCGAGGGTTAGGACCACAGATTATTAAACTTCGCGAAGTGATGGCGTTGGCGGAGTTGGATAAAAGCCCTGGGAGATTGATCAGTTTAAAGGATTTGCCCAAGCCGTAACCAGCGGGACGATCAGCGGGGGCGTCCAGCCATTGAAGATTTGGCAACGGGGAGGTCGGCGAAGACAATCTCCGAACCGAAGACGCTCTTCGCCGCTGCGAGGACTTTTCCTTCTTTGGAAATGACTTCACTGAAGCCGAATCCCCGCCATTTTTGGGGATGATCCACGCTCCAGTTGGCCGCCACGACGTGATGATGAAATTCCATCCGCACTTTGTCCGGTAAACCATGATAGAACCACTCCGCAGGGTAATCGGAATCCGCCCACGCGATTGAGTAAAGCAACGCCCACAAGTGCTTTTCACGATACCGCTGAACGACGTGATGGATGTCAAAGCAAACCGCCAAGCCGACCCGCCCATATTCTGTATCAAAAGTTTGGAGACCTCGATTGCCGGGGGTTGCCCAAGACTTTTCAGCGTGTGGCCAAGGCTCGATCTTTCGGTAGTGGGCGACTAATTGTCCGTGAGGATCGGCGAGGCAAATCGTATTAAAGTAGCGGGGTTTTGGAAGGGTGGCATCGACTTCGATGAAAGGAACGGTTAGATAAATTCCCAATTCCTTGGCTAATCGACAAAAGTGCCTAGTGAGAGGACCTGGAACGGATTGGGCGATTGGTGAAGGATTTTTTCCGAGATACTCGGGTTCGAGTGGGTGACCAGGGAGATGCCAATTGGTTTTTCCATCTTGAGAGAGATAACCGGTGAGGCAGAGTTCGGGGAGAACGATAATTTTCGCACCAGATCGGGCCGCAGACCGGACGAGTTCGGTGACTTTTCGACTGTTGGCGGAGACTGATCCTTGTTCGGCGGAGCACTGCACGGCAGCCACTTTTACCGATTCGATTGGCTTGGGTGGAGTTGTTTTGCCGAAGGCGAGAAGGTTGGCACCGAAGAACATGGCCAAGAACCACGAACTACCGCACGAGATTGGGGAAAGGTTGGGGGAGGGTAGAGATGTCGGTTGCATTAATGGTTGGGATAGGCACCGGATCATTCAGACAACCTATGTTTTGGAAGGGGAACGTCAATCACTGCCGGTGAGGTTTATTTCAACTGGCTTCTTTGGAGTTGGCAAAAACGAGAGGCTGGCTAGTCTCCTCTACCTGATGAAAACATTTAAAATCGCAGTCCTTCCCGGTGATGGAATCGGGCCCGAAGTGATGACGGAAGCTCGCCGAGTTTTGGGGGCGGTGGAGTCGCGCTTTTCGATGAGTTTTGAGTTGAATGAGGCTCGGGTTGGCGGGGTGGCGATTGATCATGACGGCGAAGCGTTACCAGCCAAGACCTTGGAAATTTGCGGAGATGCGGAGGCGATTCTCTTTGGATCGGTAGGTGGACCGAAGTGGGAAACGCTCCCGCCGAATGAACAACCGGAGCGGGCGGCGCTCTTGCCTTTGCGGAAACATTTTGGACTCTTCGCCAATTTACGGCCGGCGGTTTGTTTTCCAAATCTGACCCATGCTTCTCCGGTCAAAGAATCGATTATTGCGGGCGGTTTCAACGTGCTCTGTGTGCGGGAACTCACTGGGGGGCTGTACTTTGGGCAACCGAAAGGAATTTCCGAGGTGGATGGGGAACCGGTGGCGATCGATACCATGGTGTATAAAAAGAGCGAGATTGTGCGGATTGCCCATGTCGCGTTTAAGGCGGCGATGACCCGGGATCGCCGGTTAACATCGATAGACAAGGCGAACGTTTTAGAGAACGGGGTTTTGTGGAGGAAGACGGTCACTGAAGTGGGGAAGGAGTATCCAGAAGTTGCGCTGAATCATCTTTATGTGGATAACGCCGCGATGCAGTTAATCCGCAATCCTCGGGGGTTTGATGTCGTTTTGGCGGAGAATCTTTTTGGGGATATTCTGAGTGATGAGATGGCGATGATCACTGGTTCACTGGGGATGTTGCCAAGTGCGTCGCTGGGATTAAAAGAGACAGCGTTGGGGCGATTTGGATTATTCGAGCCCAGTGGTGGTACGGCGCCGGATATTGCGGGGAAGGGGATTGCCAATCCAATTGCGCAGATTTTGTCGGTGGGAATGATGTTGCGTTATTCCTTAGGTGAGCCGTTAGCGGCGGAAGCTATTGAAGTCGCCGTCCGTCGGGTGATCGATAGCGGACTCCGGACTGGCGACATTTTCAGTGAGGGAACTGAGCGCGTGGGCACCGAAGCGATGGGGCGAGCGATTGCTGCAGCCATCTGATCAAGGGTTGTGGCGACTTGATCTAGGCGGTTGTAGGATTAGGGAACTGGGATGCGCATGAACACTTCATTGCGGCGCATAAAAGTCGGAGTCCACGGCGGATCATAATAAGCGAAAAGTGGTGACCCTTTGGCGGTGATTTTTTGGGAGAGTAGCCATTGGGTGAGTTGAGTGACGGCGATTTTTTCATTTTCGACTGACCGGCCGCCGCTGAAACGAAAGACGGCGAACCGGGTGGGAGCGAGTTGCCCAAGAGTGACGTTATTTTCGCTTGGTTTGGGGAGCCCTTTTTCGACGGTTAGCTTGGGCATAATAAAGCTCATGGTTCTTGTGGCATCGGCGGTATCGATCAAGACAGGGGTGGTCATGGCAATTTTTTCTGCGGACTGATTGCCACCGGTGATGAAGCGGAAGAGTTGTCCAAAGCCACTATTCATTTCGCCTCTGGGCATGGTGGTGGTGGCGAGGCGGAGTTCTGGGTAGTCGCGAACCTGAAATTTTCCGTCGGTCCGAACCACTTGGTAAACGGGAGTCTCGGTGGCGGCTCGCGAGTTGCTGGTTAACCAAAAGATTCCAAGGAGCAAAGGAATGGCGAAGGTGATCAGGAGGGGGATTTTAAACTGGAACATAGGAGAAGAAAAAGTCGTAGAATTGAGAAATGATGAAAATATTTACGATTCATGGGGTTTGGGGGACGAGAGTTTTTTACAAGGAGATGTTTTAAAGCCAACCTTTGAAGTTCAAAAAGGTCGTCTTGCGTGGCGCGCTAAGGATGAAAGGCTGACAATGCCCGCCGAAACCTGCCGATTTCCAGTCTTCGAGCAGGTGATTTTGCCGAATAGATTGTCCCTATTCTTGGAGTTTTGAGGCAGCGAACTATTTGGGTTGTTCATGTGGCGTGGAGTTGTTCGCGGAGGATTTGGAGAAAAGTGAAGTTTGGCAGAGGTTTTTATGGGGGGCTTAGGTTTATGTTGTCGCAATAGGCTTTGACACTCATGATCGTCTGATGGAATCAAACGCCGATCTGCAACTGGAAGCTGAAGTCGCGCTTTTACAGAAGGTTGCGCGTGGCGACCGCCGAAGTTTTGAGGAACTCTACCAGCGATTTTCGGGGGTTTTATTTTCGACAGCCTACCGAGTTTTGAACAATCAAGAGGCGGCCGAAGATGTTCTCCAAGATGTATTTGTGCAGATTTGGGAGAAGGCTCCCCTTTATGATCCAGCTCGGGGTAAGCCGATGACTTGGGCGGTCATATTGACCCGGAACAAGTCCATTGATCGCCTTCGATCGACTCAGCGGCGGAGTCGGTTGCAAGATGACTTCCAACAGGAATCCGATTCTTTTGAGAAGTTTGACGACCGCAACAGTTTCGAATTAGTCAGTGCTGGGGAGACGAATGATTTGGTGCGTGAGGTAATGAAAAAGCTTTCAACCGATCAGCGGGAGGCGATTGAACTGGCATTTTTTTCTTCGATGACGCAGATCGAAATTGCGGAGCGTTTGGGTGAACCTTTGGGAACGATCAAGGCGCGAATCCGCCGAGGAATGATGCGACTTCGGGAGCTACTGAGCTTAAAAATTTAGGGGAACCTTTTTAAGGGGGTGAGTCTCTAGTAGGGGAATGGGTCGTTAGGACTTTTTGATATTTGCTTTAGCGGTGGAGACGGCTTCGGAGGCTTTCTTTAGGTCGGATTTCATCTCTTGAACCTGCTTATCGATGGTGGCGTATTCTGGGGAATCCTCGGTTAACTTTCCTCGTGCTTCGCG
>Ga0114970_10000323_pt1 | contig 35014 bp, 28 predicted proteins | sample M_140205_XF_Meta_FD_87030 | JGI IMG/M metagenome (GOLD analysis project Ga0114970, IMG submission 87030) | Freshwater microbial communities from Lake Montjoie, Canada to study carbon cycling - M_140205_XF_MetaG | ecosystem: Environmental > Aquatic > Freshwater > Lake | place: Lake Montjoie... | reverse complement strand
GCCGCCGCCACGTTCTTCACGGCCACGGTGTAGGCGGCCTGTCCGCCCTGCTTGAAGGTGCCGCCGTCAGGGGTCGTCTCGACCGCGAGCTGCGGCGGCGTGCACGCGAGGCTGGCGCTGTCCTGCGCCGAGATACCACCGTCGGCATTGACCCGGGCGCTATTCGGCTGGGCCACGCACGCGGCGAACGGCGCCGGCTTGCTGGTCACGGTCACGGTGACGGCCTGCTGCGCGGCGAGGGTGCCGAGGTCGCACTGCAGGGCGGCGCCAGTGATGCGGCACGACGCCGGCGTGGCGGTCGCCCACTCGAGGCCACCGTTGGTCGGCAGCGTGTCGGTCACAACGACGCGCGTCGCGGAGCTGCCACCGGGAGCGGCGGCGTTCTTCACGGTCATGGTGTAGCTGACCGGCGACCCGATCTGGAAGGTGCCGTTCTTCGGCCCCTTGGTCAGCTCGAGGACGGGCGGCACGCAGACGGAGACGGCGCGCCCTTCGGCCGGGTTCGCGTTGTCCGCCGTGGCGCTGGCCGTGTTCTGCTGCACCTGACAGGCGGCAAACGGGGTCGGCGTGGCGCTGACCACGGTCACCGTCCTGAACTCGGTGGCGGCAAGCGAGGCGAACGAGCACGACAGCGTCGAACCGGCAATCGCGCAGTTCTGGCCGCCGATGGCGACCGGCGCCCACGCCAGACCGCCGCCCGTCGGCAGCGCGTCGGTGAGGTGCACGTTGGTGGCGGTGCCAGAACCGGCCGGCGCGGCGTTCCACACGGTGATGTTGAACGCGACCTGGCTGCCGGGCGTGAACGTGTCGGCCTGGGCCACCTTCGTCACGCGGAGTTCTGGACGGGTCTCGGTGATGCTCACGTTGCCGCACGGCTTCGGGATGAGAATCGTGTAGGTGCGGCCGCGCGAGTAGGTGCGGAACAGGAACGCCTCGAACGGGGCGTCGCCCGACCAGCGGAAATTCTTCAGGACGTGCGGCGTCAGGTTGCCGGCGCCGGCACCCGGGCGGTACGCCATCCAGGGCAGCGTGTCGCCCTGCTTGAACGAGCACTCGACCAGTTCGCCTTCACCCGCGGTTTCGACGCTGCACACGCCGCCCTTGCGCTGCGTGGAGAAGCCGCCCTTCATCACCCCGAGCACGTCGCTCGCCACCAGGCGCGCGTCGCGCACGCCGCCCTCGGCGAGGACCCGGCGGATGTCGTTCTCCATTCCGCGGGTCTCGGCCATCGTTTTCAGGCTGGCAGCGTCGGTCAGCGGCCGCTTCAGATAGAAGGACGTCGCGCCGCCCAGCTTCCTGGCGTCGTGATAGACGACCCGCGAGCGGGACGTCTGGGCGAAGGAGGGCGCGGCGGTCACCGCGAGGAGGAACGCGACGGTCGTGAGAAGTCGAAATCTGCGCATCGAAACGCTCCAATAACAATCGGATAATGGCTCAGCTAAACATCGAAGCGTAGCACGCGGCACAGAGCACACTCGTCTCTACACCCCCGCTCCAGCGCGACAATCGCGGAGGTTTCCCGTTCGCCAATGCCTGCATCCTGTCTCGCCGTCGACACCTGGCGTGCACCACTCTTGCGGACGTCTGCCGGTCGTGGCGGTCACCTTTCTCGGCGTCGGCCTCTTCCTCTGGGCCGGTGCCTGCCAGGTGCTCGACGGCACGCTGTCGATCGGCGGCCTGGTAGCGTTCAACTCGCTCATCGCGCTCGCCACGGCACCCATTCGCAACCTGCCGACGCTCTGGGACAACCTGCAGCGCTGCGAAGTGAAGCGGAACCGTCTCGACGACCTGTTCCAGCACGAACCGGAGCAGGGGAACGATCGGTGGGTCCTGCGCCCGGTGACGTCGCTGGTCGGCCAGGTGTCGTTTCGCAAGGTCGGCTTCCGCGACGGCGGCCCCGAAGCGCCGCCGATTCTCTCGGGCCTCACCGTCGACATCGCGGCCGGCACGAACCGACGGAAGGCAGCATCCTCTTCGACGGCCTCGATCAGAAGTCGCTCAACGACCGCGACCTGCGCCGCCCGATCGGTTTCGTGCTGCAGGACTCGTACGTGTTCACCGACTCCATCGCCCGCCTGCGGTTCGGCTACGACACCAGGCTCGGCGACACCGGCCTGGCCAGCTCGGGCGGCCAGCGCCAGCGCAGCGCCGGAGCGAGGTGACGTCGGTGTCGCGGCCGATGGCGAGCACCGCGTCCGGTTGCCCGTCCTGCCGTACGAGCGAGCCCTACACCTCCACCACCAGGCTGCGCCCGCCCTTGGCGCGGAGCGCCGCCGGGTTTGCGTCGAGGACGTTGCCGGAGAGATCGACGAGGACGACGAGGTCGGTGGCGCGATCGAACAGCGCCCGAAAGCCATCACCGGGGCCGATCACGCCGCCGGACGCCTGAAGCAGACGCGGTTTCGTCCGGTCCGCTTGGCCTCGTACAGCGCAGCATCGGCAGCGGCGACGGTGTCGGCGATCGACTCGGTCTTGTGGGCCACCGCCACACCAAAGCTGGCGGTCACGGACATGGCGGGAGGCCCGGCGATGAGTTCGTCCGCGACCGCACGACGGAGTCGCTCCGCCGTCTTCATCAACTGCTCCCTGCCGCCACAGGACGTCACGACGCTGAGGAACTCCTCGCCGCCGACGCGGCCGACGACGTCGCCCGCCCGCGTGGTCGCCTTCAGACAGCGAGCCACGCCCCTGAGCACGACGTCGCCAGCCTGGTGTCCGTGCGTATCGTTGATGGACTTGAAGTGGTCGATGTCGCACGTCACGATGCCGAACGGGACGGCCTCGCTGCGCAGGCGCTCCCACGCGCGAACGAGCACGGCGTCGGTCGCCCGCCGATTCAGAAGGCCCGTCAGCAGATCGGTGGTGGCCACCACCTGGAGCGCGTGCGTCTGTTCGACCAGAAGCCGATTGCTGGACAGCAGCTCTTCGTAGACCAGGCTGCGGCGGAGCACGGCTGACACCTGGGCGGCAATCTGCTGGTAGAGCGACTGGTGCACCGCGGTGTAGGTGTTGACATGGCGGCTCGTGAAGAACAGGAAACCGAGCGGCACCCGGTCCACCACGAGCGGACACGTGAGGCTGGAGCGGCCCCCCTCCTCGACGATCATGCGGGTCGAGTGCGACTCCGGCTTCGCCGCGAGGTAGGCGACCAGGTCATTGATGATGCGAGGTTCACCACCGGATAGCACCGCCTCGAGGCTGCTGCCGGCCATCTTCTGACCGTACCCGACGCCGATGCGGACCGTGCCGAGTTCGCTTCGCGCCCAGTGCGCGACCAGCCTGTGACCGTTGTCGCGCAGCAGGCCGCATCCGATGCGGTCGAACGGAACCACCGCCTTGAACCCCGTATAGATGTGCCCCAGGACCTCTTCGAGGAGGATGCCCTGTCCGAGGGTATTCACCACGTCGAACAACCATTTCAACTCGGATTCCCGACGTGCAATGGTGTCGGAGAGCAGCGCGAGTTCCTGCCCCAGCGCCGTCAACGGGTCGCCGGTATCGACTGGCGGGAGTTCGGCCGCCGTGGAGGTCCGGAAGGCCCTGACCCACGCCGCGTAGTTCTCGACATGTCGCTGCAGAAGTTCGTCATCCATGACACCGACTCCTTACGTCCGCGACCACGCCTCAGTGTGCAGGTGTGGCTCAGCTGTGGCTATCGTCCTCACTCCGCCGCGGGCGCCGCTCAGAACACCGTCAGGTTCGCACTGACGATCGTGCGGCAGTGTGGGCAGACGGCGACCCGGCCCCGCCGCGGCAGCGTCGACGTGAAGTTGACCCGCACTCGCAGCAGTCGCACGACGAAGATGGAGTGAATCGTCTCCTGACAGGCCGGACACACCGCCGGATATTCCAGCGCGTACTCCGCTTCGCTGTCCCGCAAGTTGAGTGACTCGAGTGCCAGCGGGCCTGTGGAACCGACGGACGTGTCCGAGCGCACGGCCGCTGAGGGTGACCCGGCACCGCCTGGCTCCCCCGAGGGCCGTCGACCTGGCTCATGGATGTTCGTCGAATTGCTCATCGTGATATCTCCGCCATCGGCCGTCTGACGCTCAGGCCGCGGCAGGTGTCCACCGGGAACTCCTGTCCAAGTGCAAGCCGGGGGCCACAGTCGCGAGCGTTGAAGTGCACAAGAACACCTTCGTGTCGGTCCCGACGACGACGCCCGCCGGATAGTCGTCGGGACCGGTTCCCGAACGACTGCTGTTGGCGGGCTGGCGGCAGCCGAGGCTTCCCTCGTGATCGTGTCGACGCCACTGCCGTGGCCCGCGCGGGAGGCATCGGTTGGCAACCTCGTCACCGTGTCGCGGCCGACGCCGCAACCGCGCGGCGAATGCTAGACTCGCCCCGTGGCCGAGCCGTGGCAACCGCTGCTCTCCGGAGCCTTCGACCTGATCGATGGCCTCCCCGGTCTTGGCGCCTACGCACTCGAGCGATTGCGCGAGACGCGCGCTGCTGCTGTCCGCCCGCACCCTGACGCGATGAGCGCATGATCGCCGCGGTCGTCAGCCTCGTCGTCGCAATGCTCTCGTTCCAGGTGGGCGCGGCGGTGGCGAAGCAGCTGATCCCGATGGTGGGTGCACCCGGCACCACGGCGCTGCGCCTCGGCATCTCGGCGCTGCTGCTCATCGCGATGCAGCGCCCCTGGCGCACCGTGCCCTCGCGCGCGACGTTCCCGATCATCCTCGCCTACGGCCTGTCGCTGGGCACGATGAACTTCATGTTCTATCAGGCGCTGCGCACCATCCCGCTCGGCATTGCCGTCGGCCTCGAGTTCACCGGTCCGCTCGCGGTGGCGCTGCTCGGCTCGCGCCGCACACTCGATGTCTTCTGGCTGGCGATGGCGATGCTCGGGGTGTCGCTGCTGCTGCCGCTCACGCCAGGCAGTGCGCCGCTCGACCCGCGCGGTGTCGCCTCGGCGCTGGCCGCTGGCGCGTGCTGGGCCGTCTACATCGTGTGCGGCAAGAAGGCCGGGCATGCGCACGGTGCGGCCGCATCGACCTGGGGCATGCTCATCGCCGCCTGCCTCGTCGTGCCGGTTGGGGTGGCCGATGCCGGCCGTGTGCTCTGGTCGATGGCAGTACTACCGATGGGCGCGGCCGTGGCGGTGATGTCGAGCGCGTTGCCCTACACGCTGGAGATGACCGCGCTGCGGCACCTGTCGATGAAGAGCTACGGCACGCTGACGAGCCTGGAACCGGCGCTCGGCGCGCTCACCGGGCTGTGGCTCCTGCACGAGCAGTTGACGCTCGTGCACTGGCTCGGGATCGGCGCCGTGATGATGGCGTCGGCCGGCACGCTCGGCAACGAATCGGGCGTGGCCGACGTCGGCGACGAGCCGCCTGCTTCCGCGTAACGGTCACCGACGCCGCGGCCGACTTCGTCGGACCGGCGCTGGACGTACGGTCCCGAACGTCGAGCTGCTCAACTCGGACGGACGCCTGGCCCTGCTGATCAACCCGACAGCGGCGCGGGCCGGTGGCACACTCCGCGCGCGCGTGCTGGCGCGGGTGCGGTAGCTCAGGGCGGGCAGGTATTACAGAACTCTTACAGTCGCCGCGCGGGACCGCCTCTAAGCTGAATCGACCCGTTTTACTCACGTCGACCCGCATTCTTAGAGGAAACCTTCGTGTCCAATCCCTATCTCGAGAAGGCCAAGCAGCAGTACACGCAGGGTGTCAGCCCGGTCACCACCGGCGTCCTGATTGTCTTCCACGTGATGTCGCTGTTCGCCATCTTCACGTTCAGCTGGCGGAACCTCATCGTCGCGCTCGTCCTGCACTGGATGGCTGTAGGCCTCGGCATCAGCATGGGGTACCACCGCCTGCACACGCACCGCGGGTTCAAGACCTACCTGTGGTTCGACTACTTCCTCGCGATCTGCGGCACGCTGACGCTCGAAGGCGGCCCGATCTTCTGGGTGGCGACGCACCGCCTCCACCATCAGTTCTCCGACCAGCCTGAAGATCCGCATTCGCCGCGCGTCAGCGGGTTCTGGGCGCATGCCGGCTGGATCATCTTCGGTGAGGCCCAGCACGACGACACCGCACGCCTGGCGCGCTACGCGCCGGACCTGAGCAAGGACCGCTTCTACCGCTGGCTCTCGGGCTACCACTGGGTGCCGCTCACCACGCTCGGCCTCGGGCTGCTCGCCTGGGGCGGCTGGGGGCTGGTGATCTGGGCCATCTTCCTGCGTGTCACCGTCGGCCTGCACGCCACGTGGCTCATCAACTCGGCGACCCACATCTTCGGTGGCCGCCGCTTCGAGACCGACGACGACTCGCGCAACGTCTGGTGGGTGGCGCTGCTCACCTTCGGCGAGGGCTGGCACAACAACCACCACGCGCATCCGGTGTCGGCGAAGCACGGCCTCGCGTGGTACGAGTTCGACTGGACCTGGGTGTCGCTGAAGCTGCTGAACGCGGTTGGCCTCGTGTGGGACCTGAAGGTCGCCAACGTCAAGTCGTTGGAAGAAGCCGCCGCCTAGTCGTATCCTGACCCCATGCGGTCAGGGGCTCTCCGGAAGTCGATCGTCTTCATCGTCCTGGGCATCCTGGGCGTTGGCGGCGCGATCGCCCTCAACATCGGATGGGTCATCTTCTCGTGGAGAGAGGCCGGGCTACTGATAGCCGGCCTCATTCTCTTTCCCCTCATCATCACTGGCGTCGTGCTGAACACCATCTTCCTGGTGCGCGAAATCCGCCGGAACGAACAGCACGAAAACTTCATCAACGCCGTCACGCACGAACTGAAGACGCCGATTGCGTCGGTGAAGCTGCACCTGCAGACGCTGCAGCAACGGCCGGTGGACGAGCCGAAGCGGCAGGAGTTCTACCAGGTGATGGTGGACGACTGCGACCGCCTGCTCAGCACCGTCGAACAGGTGCTGCGCGCCGGCCGCCTGCGTAACGGCCAGACGAAAGGCGGCTTCCGTCCCATCAATCTGGCGCGCGTCATGGACGAATGCCTGGCGCTGGCCCAGACCCGCTACCGGCTCACGCCAGGCGAGCTCACCTACAAGGCGACGTTCCCGGCCGAACGGCCGCCGCGCGTACTCGGTGACGAGGACGACCTCAAGGCGGTGGTGCTGAACCTCATCGATAACGCCATCAAGTACTCGGGCAACAGCGTGACGGTGGCCGTGGAACTGACGCAGTCCGGCACGCGTGCTGCCACCATCCGCGTGAGCGACCGCGGCCTCGGCATCCCTGTCGCCGAGCTGAGCCAGATCTTCAAGCGGTTCTACCGCATCCCCGGCGCGATGACCTCGCGCATCAAGGGCGCAGGCCTCGGCCTGTTCATCGTGCGCGCGGTGGTGGCGCGGCACGGCGGCACGGTGTTCGCCGAAAGCGACGGCGAGGGACTGGGCACGACCTTCACCGTGCAGTTGCCGCTCACAACGGCCACGTCATGAGCCGCATCCTCGTCGTCGAAGACGAACGGCACCTGGCCGACGGCCTGCGGTTCAACCTGGAGGCCGACGACCACGAGGTCGACCTTGCCGACACCGGCGAGGAGGCCCTGCGCCTGCTCACTGAACAACCGCGCCGTTACGACCTGGTGGTGCTCGACGTCATGCTGCCCGGCATCAACGGCTTCGAGGTGACGGCGGAGTTGCGCCGGCAGCAGCTCTACGTGCCGGTCCTCATCCTCACGGCGCGCGGCCGGTCGGACGATGTGCTGAGCGGCTTCGGAGCGGGGGCCGACGACTACCTCACCAAGCCGTTCGAGCTGCCGATTTTCCTCTCGCGCGTACGCGGCCTGCTGCGCCGCCACGAGTGGTTCCGGCTCGACGTGCAGAACCAGCCCGGTCCGGCGACGCCGCCGCTCAGCGCATTCGCGTTCGGCGGCAAGGTGATCGACTTCGAACAGCTCGAGGTGCGCGTCGGCGAGCGGCGGATGCCGCTGACGCTAATGGAAGCGGCCCTGCTCCGCTACTTCGTCGAGAACGAGGGCAAGCCGGTGGCGCGCAAGACGATCCTCGATCGCGTCTGGAACGTGCACGAAGACACCGACACCCGCGCCATCGACAACTTCGTGGTGCGCATCCGCCGCTACATCGAGGACGAGCCCGCCCGTCCGCGGCACCTGCAGACCATTCGCGGCGTCGGCTACCGCTTCGTCGCCAACCCGGAACTGGTACCAGGGGCGCCGCTACAGGTGTAGGCGGGTGGTGCGCCGGTCGGTCGCCATCCCCGGTATAGTCGGATACACAATGCGTCGGACCGTGTTCATCAAGCTCGTCCTCGGGCTGGTTGCCCTTGGCATTTTCGGCGTGCTGTTCGTCCGCTCCGCGCGGAGCACCGGCGCCACCCCCTACACGATGGCGCGAGCCGGCCTGGCCGGGTGGAGCGTCGCGCTGGCGCCGGATGCCGACACGTCAGGCGTGATGCTGGCGCTCTTCCCGCCCAACGGCATGGGCCGCCCGCTCTTCAGCCAGCTCTTCTCGCGGTCGGGTCTGTCGCTCAGCGGTCCGAATCCGGTGGCGATGCCGCTGGTGCTGAAAGGCGAATACGACCGGGCGTTGTCGACGACGGTGACTCCTGACGCGCTGCTCGCCCTGGCGCGCGAGAGCGGGCTCGAGTCGATCCAGCCGAAACCGGTCTGCATGGCGACACGGCGGGTGAGCGAGCCCGGACTGACGCGCGAGCTCTTCTTCGTGCGCTTCGAGCACGCGCCGTTCGCGCCGTTCCGTCAGCAGGTCGCGGCACGCGCCGCGGGTCGCGCGTTCGAGGCCAGCAGCCTCTCGCCGGTCCTCATCATCGCGGCCACCGACGGCGCCTTCTCCACCTGGCTACCGCTCGAAGGCGACGGCACGAGCGACTGCCTGGCACCCCTCACGCTGGAGTGACTCGTCCAGAGCACTCGAGACTTACGGCGGGAACCCGAACGCCAGCTTGACCGCGGCGTACTCAGGGTGCACGTCGCCCGAGGCACTCCGGATCACCAGCGCCGGCTCCACCCACGTCCGACCGCGCATCTCCTCGGGGAGATCGCCCGACCGCATCATCGCGAACAACTCCACCAGCGGCGCATCGCCTTCACGAAACACTACCGGCCTGCGCCGGACGATCACCGCCGCCGCGTCGGCGGCGGCTCGCTGCAGGCGGTCGAGTTGCTTCGAGGGGAACACGCAGGCGAACAGTCCGCCAGGGGCGAGGTGCGCCGTCGCCACCCTGGTGTAGTCCGCGATGTCGCCCCGCACTTCGAAGCGGCACTGGATCTTCTGTGGATGATCCCCTTCGTTGCCGGTGCCGAGCGGAAAGTAGGGGGGGCTGCCGAGCACCAGGTCGAACTGCTCGTCGGCGCCGAGCGCCTCGGGATCGCGGAAGTCGCCGAGCCTGATGTCGTAGCGCGCCGTCAGGCCGTTGTAGGCCGCCGACTTGCGCGCCAGGCGCACGCTCTCCTCTTGCGCCTCGATGGTGACGAACCGGGCGCCGGGCAGGCGCCACGCCGCCACCATGCCGACCGATCCGATCCCCGAGCCGAGATCGAGCACGCGGGACGCCGTCGGCGCCCAACTGCTGCCGTACCACGCCGTCAGCACATCGTCGGTCGAGAAGCGATGCCCGGCGCGCAGTTGGAAGAGACGGAAGTGACCGCTGATGGCATCGAGCGACTCGCCGGGCGGGACGTCGGGTGCCGGTTCGCCGCCGGGCGGCATCGGTCCGGGCTTGGCCCATCCGCGAAAGTGGGAGCTGTGCAGGTGCATCGGGCGGTCGGCCATCGTGCGTCCATCACATCACGAGGCGGCCGGTTGGTGCCAGTCGGTATTGCGATAAGGCGGGCGGGACGGCGGGCAGGACGTAGTGTCCGGCTTCAGCCGGACGTGCGTGCTTAGCCGGACCGGTCTTCGCGACGACTCGCGCGGCGTCCAGGCCGTCTCGGCGCCGATATGGATTGCGGCCGTGGGATTGACGGCCGCGACGGCGGTCGTGATGGGGTACGGCGTGGCCGCTGCGCCGCGCGTCTGATGGCTCCGGCCACGTGTTGCGGTGGCGGATCGGCGTCGGCGTGGTCACCATGTTCGCGGAGACGGCGGCGCCAGGCAGCGGGCCGGCTGACAGATCGTCATCCGCGCGCCGCTACGTTTCCGCCAGCAGCGTCCGCTTCGCGGCAGCCATGGCCCGCTGCGCGTCCTGGCTCGGCACGGGATAGTGCAGATCGAGTCCCTTCAGCGTCTCGACCAGGATTTCGGCGACGGTCCGCCGCATGAAGTCCTTGTCATCGGCAGGCACGGCGTACCACGGCGCCCATGGACGCGACGTTTCGTTCAACGCGTCCGCGTACGCCGCCAGATACGTGCCGAACCGCCTGCGCTCGTTCACGTCGCCCGCCTGGAACTTCCAGTTGGCTTCCGGATCGGCAATCCGCTCCAGCAGCCGCTTCTTCTGTTCGGCCTTCGACACGTTGAGGAAGAACTTGACGACCGTCGTGCCGTTGCGCGCGAGGTGTCTCTCGAAATCGCGGATCGACTCGTACCGTTCGTTCCACAGGGCCTTCATCGACGGACGCTCCGGCAGACGCTGGCCATCGAGGAGCTCCGGATGCACCTTCACCACCAGCACTTCCTCGTAGTGACTGCGATTGAAGATGCCGATGCGGCCGCGCTCGGGCACATGCTGATACGCGCGCCACATGAAGTCGTGATCCAGTTCGTCGTCGTTGGGCTTCTTGAAGGCGTGCACCTCGCACCCGGCCGGGTTGATGCCCGACATCACGGCCTTGATCGTCCCGTCCTTGCCTGCGGCGTCGAGCGCCTGGAACACGACGAGGAGCGACCGGCGGTCGTTGGCGAGCAGGCGCGACTGCAGCTTCCGCATCGCACCGATCGACACGGCCAGCGCCTGTTGATTCGCGCCCTTGTCGCGACGGCCACGCGGCGGTGTCGTCGGCGCCGTGGCGGCGCGGAATCCACCGGTGAACGGCACAAGATAGGGGCTGCGGGCGTGGACAAATCGGCTCGACATGAGCCGGACGTTATCACGTGACGAAAGTAGGAGACTCGACGCGAAGCGCGCGAGCACCGTGACCCTGGGCGTGTACCACACGAACTGATGTCCTGCCTGCGGCAGCATGGCGCTGGCGTCATGGCAGACCTACCCACTCGACGAGAGTTCCTGCGCACGTCAGCCGCGATCGGGGCACGCACGCGGTGGTCCAGCACCGCGCGCGCCCAGTAACCGCGCACCAGGCTGGTGCTGCTCGGCCCTACGGACGCACCTGCTCGACAGTCACACCCTGGCCGACGACTGTGGTCGCGTGGCCGCCGCGGCTGGCGTCAGCGTCCGTGCTCGTCGGACACGTCGAACGTGTAGAGCGTCGACCGGCCATCCTCCGGCAGGAAGTAGACGCGAAGGCCGCCCTCGGCTGACGCGCCAGGCTCGATCCAGAACGGATTCTGCGTCATCGGCCGGCCCGTGTCGGTCCACAGTTCGATCGGCAGCTGATGGACGGCGCGACCCGTTCTCAGGCTGACGAGTTCCATCCCACCCAGCGCGAACGGCGCCGACGACCTGCCCACGCGGTAGTTGCTCACCCCGCCGCACAGCATCTCGCCGCCACCGAGCGCCTTGCAGTCCTGATAGTCGACGTAGAACGACAGATTGCGCCGAATGGCCGGTGCCTCAGCGACGCGTCCGCGCGCGTCGAGCGGCCAGCGCAGGAACCGGCGCGAGCCCCAGGTGACACCGTGCAGGGCGCGGTCCTCGGCGTCGTGAACGATGGCGCCGATGTGGTCGGCGTAGCGGAACACTTCCGTCGCCGTCATCGCGACAGGGTCCACCCGGTAGACCATGGAGCGACTGTCGGGCCGGTATTCGGCCACCGGCACCCAGATGAACTGGCCGTCGAAGTCGATGCCGCCAGGGTGATACATCGCGCCTTCACCAAGCGTCAGGTCCGCCAGCAGCCGTCCGTCGGCGTCGAACTTGAACAGATGGCCCCGCCCCTCGCCCGTGCTGCGATCGGCACCGGCTACTGGCTGCGACACGCGTGTCGGCGGCGTGATGACTTCCACCGACGACAGGAAAAACGCGTCGCCGATCTTCACAAGGCCCTGCGGATGAAAGGTGTCGAAGGCGAGCACGCGTGCACCGACCGGCTGCCACGCCGCCGCGCGCGTGAGCTGCTGGAACCGCTCGCTCACGAGCCGGCCAGAGGACGCGGACGGCGCCAGGCTCATCACCCCGAGCGCGCAGGCGGAGCCGACGACAGCGCCGATGGCTGTCATGCTCGCCTCACCGGCCCGACGAAGGCGTCGTCGGCAACGTCAGTTCGTGCGCGAGTGCCTCGTACTGATCCGTGGCAATGAGATCGACGCCGGCGCTGATGGCCGCGCGCCAGCGTTCGCGCGCCGCGCTGGTCGAGCCGAAGTTGTAGCCCGCGGACCACCCCTGACCGTCGGCGGGCGCGAAACCGTCGAGCGTATAGAAGCGCAGCCACAGGCCGAGTTCGTGCGCATGCGCCACGAGCGCGCGCAGCCGCTCCCTGTCGGCGGCGTCCCACGTTCCGGCGCGTCCCTGTCCGCCCCGTTCCACCACCGCCCACGGAAAGTTCGCCCAGCGGCGGTAGTTGGTGGCGCCGGCCGGCATCAGCGTTGTCGGCGTCGCGGCGATCGCCGCATCGGACTGCGCGCCGGGCGCGCGCGAGGTGGTCAGCGACACGTTCGGCACGGTGCCGAAGATCAGCATCGGCGCACCCACCGGCAGCGACTCGTAGAAGTCGCGTTCCTGGCTCTCACCCGCTTCGGTCAGCACCAGCAGCGGCCCCATCGTCAGCGCTCGCACGCGGTCATCAGCACCTCGCGTCGTCGTGGTCAGCCAGCGCTCGTATCGCGCCAGCAGCGACAGAACGTAGCGGTGATGCTCGGGCTCGTTGGTCTTGAAATCGAAGTGCAGCACGATGAGGGGCCACGTGTCGGTGGCGCCGGCCGCCAGCGCCTCGTCCAACCTGGGTGCGACCACCGTGAAGAAGTGATCGTCGAGCGTCGGCTCTCCGCCTGCCAGCGTCGTGCTGTGTGCGACGACGGAGGTGCCGCCACCCTGTCCATCGGGCTTCCACACCAGATCCTGCTCGATGCCGATCGGCCGCTGGTTCGTGCCAAGGGCCCGCGCCAGGCGATCGGTCCACTTCCCGTCCTCCGGGTAGCAGTTGTGGGCGTCGACGATCGGGCCGCGGAGCGGAGCCGGCGTCGATGCGCCAAGAGACACGGCAGCGAGCGCCACCGCCACCAGCGTCAGCCGTCCGCTCATTTCCACCCCCACGCGTCGAGCATGATGTGAAACAGGTCGGTGTTGGCAAGGTAGCCATGCACGCGGGAGGCGCCGGGGCCGCTGGCCGCGACGACCACTTCCTCGCCAGTATGGGTGTCGTCGATACGCACGTTGGGCAGGCGCAGTGAGGGGTTGGCACGCGGCGAGGCCGGGTCGAGGCCAGCCAGCACGCTGTCGCCGTTCCTGCCGTCGTGAATGCGCAGGTCGAAGGAGTGATCGGCCGTGAACAGCATCAGCGTGTCGGAGGAGGCGCGTTGCGCCACGCGCTCGATGACACGGTCGAACTCCACCAGGTGCCGCAGGCCCTGCTCGGGCCGGTCCGTGTGCGCATCCGATTCGACCATCAGGAAGTAGCCGTTCGGCTGCCGCGACAGGATGGCGATCGCGGTATCGACGGCACGTTGCAGGTCGAACTCACTGCGATCGGTGAAGACGAACGCACGTCGTGCGTCGGCGGGGACCGCATCGAGCGAGCGGTAGAGCGGGCGTCCGGCGCGGGCCGCCAGTGCGTCAAGGTCGGTGCCCGCCGCCGTCGCCGCCGCGCGCTCGCTCACGGCGGAGCCGATCAGCACGTCGAGACCGTCGCCGCTGCGGGTCTCGAACGCCTGCACGACGATCTGCGCGAAGCGTGACCGGTCGTTGGCGTGCGCGTAGAGGGCCGCGGGCGTGGCGCCGGCGATCGAGTCGTTGGAGATGATGCCGGTCGCGAGGCCATGCTCCTCGGCGTAGTCGAGGAGTGTCTTGAGCGGCGTGCCGTCCTTCGTGCCGCGCACGGCGTCCGGTCCCTGTGCAATGACGCCGTTGTGGGTCTTGACGCCGGTCACGATCGCCGTCATGCCGGCGGCCGAGTCCGTCACCCACTCCGACGCGGTGCTGGTGTCGGACAAGCCGATGAACGGCAGTCGCTGCACGAAGAGCCGCTGCGGCGCGCCGTAGCCCATGCGGCTCGCCGCGTTGATGGTCGGGATGCCCGCCGCGTCGGCGAGGAACAGCACGACGTTCTTCGCGCGCGGTTCCTGGGCCGCCACCGGCAGGAACCACGCGCACACGGACAACACGACGAGTAGTGAGCGTTTCATGTTCACGGCGTCACGCTAGCAGCGCGATATTGCGTTCCTGTGACGCGCACGACGTTGTACGGCGTTCGCATCGACTTCGCACGAACGTGACGCGACGTTGACCGGTTCGTCGAACCCGGCCCCTACGCTGATCTCACACGCGGACCGAGCCGGCCGCGCGTTCCCTGGAGGTCACCGTTGCTGATGAAGACCCTGTCCCGCCTTCTGTTCACGCTTTCCTGCGTGGGGCTCCTTGCCAGCGCTGCCTTCGCGCAGACCGATTCCGGCGCCCTCCGCGTGCTCGTCACCGATGCCACACAGGGCATCGTCCCAGGCGCGACCATCGACGTGATCAACGCGGCGACCAACGACCGCCGCAGCGGCGTCACCGACACCAGCGGCTACGCGTTCTTCGTGCCCGTGTCGCGCGGCACCTATACCGTGACTGTTGCGCTGTCCGGCTTCAGGACCATGGAAGTCGGCGACGTGACGATCGCCGTCAACGAGCGTCGCTTCCTGACCGTGCCACTGGAGGTCGCCTCCGTGGCCGAGACCGTCCGTGTCGTCTCGACGCCAGCCGTCATCCAGACCGAGGACGGCTCCATCGGGCAGGTAATACAGGGAGCGGTGGCGGTCGAACTGCCGCTCGCCGGCCGTCGCTATACGGAGCTTGCGCTGCTCGTGCCAGGCACGGCGCCCACCTCGCAGACGCTCGAGACACGCGGACCCGGCTGGTTCGTCAGCAATGGCAATTACCAGACGCAGAACAACTTCGTGCTCGACGGGTTCGACAACAACCAGGGCACGACAAACGCCCAGGCGCTGTCGACGCAGGTCGTGCAGCCGTCACCCGATGCGATCGGCGAGTTCAAGGTGCAGACCAACAGCTTCTCGGCGGAGTTCGGCCGTTCGGCTGGTGCGGTCATCAACGTCTCGCTCAAGTCGGGCAGTAATCGCCTGGCCGGTTCGGCGTTCTACTACAACCGCGACAAGGCGCTGGCGAACAAGTCGTGGCTCGCCGAGCAGAACAACCTGCCGAAGGAGAACCTCCAGTGGCACCAGGGCGGCGGCACGCTGGGCGGACCGCTCCGGCGCGACAAGATCTTCCTGTTCGGGTCGTACGAAGGGTTCAAGCGGACCTTCTCGAACAGCTTCGTCACCAACGTGCCGACGGCTGACCAGAGGAACGGTATCTTTGCCAGCACCATCATCGACCCGCTGACGGGCCTGGCCTTCCTCGACAACACGATTCCGCGCGCACGGTGGGACGCGCTCGGCAGCAAGCTGCTCGGCCTCTATCCCAGCGCCAACCAGCCCGGTCGCGCCGGCTCGGGTGGCCGCATCATCGAGAACTACGCGGTGCAGCGCGCCGGCAATGAACTGACCAACAAGACCGACCTGCGCACCGACTACCTGCTGTCGCCGGCGGACCGCCTGATGGTGCGCTACAGCTTCCTGCAGCAGGCCATCACCCGCGACGCGATCTTTCCGGGCCTGGCCGACGGCGTCGGCAATCAGGGCGAGCAGTACAACCGCAACAACAGCGTCGGCGTCACGTGGACGCGGGTGATCGGCGGCCGCATGGTGAACGAAGCGCGTGTCGGCTACAACCGCACGAACGCGCGGTTCGCGCACGCCACGGCAGGAGAGCAGACGGCGTCCGCCTTCGGCTTCGTCGGCATGCCGGACTTCGTGAACACCACCGGTGGCCTGCCACTCATCGATCTCACCAACTACAACGACCTTGGCACGCGCAACTTCCGGCCGCAGTTCCAAAAGCCGGTGCAGTGGCAGTTCGTCGACACGCTGACGAGAACCTTCGGCACGCACTCGGTGCGCGCCGGCGCCGAACTCCGCCGCAAGCACAACCAGTTGGTCGACATCCAGCGGCGCACGCCGGCCTACGGGTTCAGCGGCGCGGTCACGAACAACGACGTGGCCGACCTGTTGCTCGGTCAGGCTCGCTCACTGTCGGCGACGACCGCCCCGGTCGTCGAGTGGGAGCAGCAGGCGTACTCGGGCTTCATCCAGGACGACTGGAAGGTATCGCCGGCCCTCACGCTGAACCTGGGCCTCCGCTACGAATACGGCACGCCCTACTACGGCGCCGGCGAGAACAAGAACGTGAACTTCGACTTCACGACCGGCCAGCTGCTCTTCACGACCGCGAACGACAAGTACCTGATCAATCCCGACCGCAACAACTTCGGTCCGCGGCTCGGCTTTGCCTGGCAGGCGCGGCCGGAGCAGGTCGTGGTCCGCGGCGGCTTCGGCGTCTTCTACTCGATCGAGGACATGCGCGGCAGCGAAGGCGTGATCGCCCTCAACCCGCCGTCGCTCGTCCAGGCCTCGGTTACCGGCACCGGCAGCCGCGGCGCGGCCGTCGTCGTGTCGGAACCGTTCCCGAGCGGCCTGCTCACGTCCTACAACCCGACGACCGTGTCGGTGAAAGCGCAGCAGCGCACGCAGCAGGCGGCCTCGGTGTACCAGTGGAACCTGGCGTCGCAGTTCATGCTGCCGGGCAAGACGACGTTCGAGCTGGCGTATGTGGGCAACGCCGGACGCAACCTCCTGTCGAACCTGGCGGTGAACGCCCCGGTCTTCGGGCTCGACGGCTCCGTGGCGGCGAACCGGCCCTATCCGGGCTGGCTCCAGATTGGCTACAACATCACCGAGAGCCAGTCGATGTATCACGGTCTCCAGGCGAAGCTCGAGCGCCGGCTCTCGAACGGCTTCTACGCGCTGGTGTCGTACACGTTGGCGAAGGCCGAGGATGAAACCGGTGCGTGGGACACCGGCAACGGCGTGCAGGCGTACATCAGCCCGGACCTGTCGAACGTCCGCGAGGCGCTCGCCGGCGAGCGCGGTCCGAACGGGCAGTTCCCGCGCCATCGCTTCACCACGTCGCAGGTGTGGGAGCTGCCGATCGGCCGCGGTCACGCCATCGGCAGCGACATGCCGGCGGCGCTCGATGCGCTGATCGGCGGCTGGCAACTGTCGACGATCTGGACGGCTCGTACTGGGTTGCCGGTGAATGTCTCGCTCGCCACGAGCGGCACCGACCCGAACACCGGGCTGGCGTACAGCTTCCTGAACCGCAATGGCGGCATCCTGCGGCCGAACCTGGTGGGCGATCCCAACCAGAACTCCGATGCCTCAACCGACCGCGTGCACTACCTGACAGCTGCCGCCTACGCGTTGCAGCCGATCAACACCGCCGGCAATGCGCCGCGCAACTCGGCGTGGGGGCCCGGCCTGTTCACCGTGGACATGAGCCTGGTGAAGCGCTTCCACCTCGGCGGCACCCGCGCGGCCGATGCGCGACTGGAAGCCTTCAACCTCACCAACCGCACGAACTATCAGAACCCGAACGGCACGTGGGGTTCGTCGACGTTCGGTTCGATCAGCAACGCCAACGACAAGCGCGTCGTGCAGCTGGCGGTGCGGTTCACCTTCTAGCGCCGTTTCGGTGTCGGTGTAGTCCGTAGTGTCCGGCTTCAGCCGGACGGTCTGGGGTCCGCCTGAAGGCGGACACTACACCGATCTCGAAACCGCTCGAGCCACGGGCGGCCAGCACATCGGCCGCCCGTTTTCTTTGTGAGCGTCTGACGGGGATTGGTCAGCGGACGTAGACGGCCGCCGCGGATGAGAACCCTGCGGTGGTCGCGATCTGGTCGCGCACCACCTCGACACGCAGGCGTCGCCCCTCGAGCAACTGCGTCACCAGCAGCGCCACCTGCCGCGTGCCCGCGGGTCCGCCGGGCTCTCCCGCTTCGAGCAACCGGTAGATACCCTGCCCTGTGCCTGGAGTGATCGCGGCGAAGTCGGGTGCATCGGGCGGCACGCCGTAGAGACCGGTGATGCCGAAGCCGCCGATCGAGACACGCTGCCGGTCGGGAAAGCGCACATCGCGCGCGAAGGCGAGCTGGCGGCTGCCGACGTTCACGTCGTTGCTGCTGCTCGACGCCACCGGCAGGTCCTCGGCGAACCAGTTGCCCGAGAGCGTGCCGTCGAGGTCGAAGCTGAGGCGACCATCGAACTCGCCTCCCTCGCGCTGCACCCTCGCGTAGAACTGCGAACGCAGCGGCTCGGTGAAGTACGGGAACGGCGAGCGCGCGTGCACGGTGTCCATGCCGTAGCGCGCGGGCGCGATGAAGCCAACGTTGAACCCCATGTCGCGCACCGCGAAGTCGAGCGCCGCGCCGCCGGACGTGCCGAGCACGGCCCCCGCGTCCACTCGCGAGCCGGTGGCAAGGCCGCTCGCCAGCACGATGTGGTCGAAGTAGTAGGTGAACTGGCTATTGATACGAATCCACGCTTTCACTTCGCCGTTCAGCCCTGGATACGTGTTCTCGATCGTGCCTGCTGCTGGAGCCAGCACCGGAATCGGCGTGAAGCTGCCCGAACCCAGGTGGTGATAGAGATACGCGTGATCGGTGGGGAACGTATGCGCCCACGGACCCATGTTGCCGATCGGCACGATGTACTGGAGTGCTGACGGCTCGATTGGTGCGACGGTGAAGGTAGGCGGACCTGCCGGCTCGGAGGGCGAGGTGGGCGACGAGGACGACCCGCCGCCGCACCCGTCGCAGAACAGGCTGACAAGCGCGAGGACAACCGCCGTGGTCTGCCGCATGGTCTCTCGATCCGTATCGGGACGACGTCTGCGCGGCGACAGGGCGATGGATAAGGGGGCAGGTCTTCGGACCTGCGAGGTCGGGCGGAGGGGTGCCGCCCCCTACTGGCGGCCCAGATCGAAGAGCGGCGCAATGGGGAGTCCTGCGGTCGGACGCAGTTCGGCCAAGTCCAGGCCAAAGAGCCTGGCGATGGTGGCTGCAATCTGGTTCTGATAGAGCGGAGCCTGGCCGCGCCACTCGCCTCGCCTGGCACTCGCCGGTGTGACGAATGCCATCCAGATCTCGTCGGCGCCAGGAATCGTGTTGCCGTGCGAGCGCCAGTCCGCGACGGTCCGGCCGCGCCCGTGATCGGTGGTGATCACCAGGGAGGTCGTGCCGCGATACTCGGGATCCGCCTGCAGCCAGGTCCAGAGGCGCTGGATCTGACGGTCGGTGCGCGCCAGTGAGTCGAGCACCTGATCGTACTTGCCGTCGTGCGCCCAGTCGTCGGTCTCGTCGAGGGCAAGATACAGCAGCCGTGGGCGCTCCCGCTGCAGGTAGTCCATCGCCAGGTCGAAGGTGAACGCGTCGTGTCGAATCAGGTCCCACGGGGCGCGGGCATCGAACTGCAGTTCGTCCAGCCGCTGACCGATCGGATCGCGGCTCTCGCTTCGCTGCAGGCCCGCGTTAACCATCGTGGCGCCTGGCACGTGTTCCGCGATGCCGGAGAAGATCTGCCACGACGCGAAGGTCGCCACCTTGTTCCTGGGCAACGACAGCTTCCGGCGCACGAACTCCAGCACCGTCTCGTACGGGTTCTGCCTGGCATCGTTGCTGTCGATCTCCCGGTCGTGGGCTTCGCCTGTCAGGATCTCCGAGTAGCCGGGATACGAGAAGTGATGACCATTCGTCACCCTCGCCACGCTGCCGAGGCTGGCGTTTCCGGCGACGGAGCCTTCCTTCATGAGCGTGCCCCAGAAGTACGGCATCAGCTTCGCGCGCCGCGCTTCAACGTCGGGCGCCCAGAAGGCCGTGTACGAAGGGTGCGACTCGACCGGTGTCTTGCCACTGATCGAGCGCAGCAGCTCGAGGTCGAGGCCACCGAAGATCTCCTGATGGCGCGCGCCGTCCAGGGTGATCAACACCACGTGCTCGGCCTGCGACTGCGCGCCGGCATGACTGGTCGATCCGAACAACGCCGCGAGCGAGAGCGCCACCGATACCAGCGAATTTCGACCCATTATCTGACTCCAACCGGAAGTGCGCTCAGGCGAGCGCGGACTCGACGACCTGCTCGGCGAGCGCGAACGACAGCGTCATCCCGTGGCCACCGAGGCCGGCCACCGCCGTGATGCCGTCTTCGGGCGATGCAATGCAATAGGGTTCGGTCGGATGCTTGACGTAGATGCCGTGCCAGCGCTGCTCCACGTCCAGCGGTTCCACGTCGAGGAACGTGCGAAGGTAGTCCAGGATCAGGCCGTCGATGGACGGACGATCGAAGGGCGTGATCGCATCGTCGTACTCGTGCGAGTCGCCGAGCACCAGGTGACCTCCGTCGTGCTGCGAGACCAGCACGTGCACGCCGTGCTCGACCTGCAGCGGCCAATCCTTCGCCAGTCTGGTACGCAGCGCGCCGAGGCTCGGACACGTCCGGAAGCTCTCGTAGTGTCCGAGCGTCAGTCCGGCTGCCAGCATCGTCCCCAGTCGCCAGTCGACCGGTGAGGTCCGCATCATCTGCAGCTTGCACCGGCGAAGTCCGAGCGCCTGGAACGTGTCGGGGTAGAGCGTCTGGAGATCGTCGCCAGTGGCCAGCCACACGCGGTCCGCCTCCCATCGACGGTTGCCGGCACGCACGACGCGGTCCGTGGTCGAGGTGACACGGACGCCGCGCTCGAACCGGACACCCTGCGTGTCGCGAAGCCACTCCGGAATCCGGACCAGGGCCTGGCGGGAGTTCACCTGGAGCTCGTGCCGGCTCTCGAGTGCACCGAGCAGGCCGTCCTTCCGAATCCTGGGCTGGCACGCCAGGGTGGCCGCGGGCCCGAGCAGGCGGCAGTCGAACCCGTCGGCGTGTGCCTGATCCGCGAACTGCTCCAGGACCTGCCATTCGTCTGTGTGGTAGGCGAGGTGCAGGGAGTGGCCAGCGCCGCTCCAACATCCGCTCGACGCAAGCACCTCCCGCCAGATGGCGAGGCTGCGGAGCGCGAGGTCGCGCCTCGGCCCCGCAGGCTGCCCAACCGGCCACAGCGTCCCGAAGTTGCGGATCGACGCGCCCTGCGGCACCGGCGTCGTGTCGAACACCGTGACCGCGCGTCCCCGGCCCGCGAGCGCCCGTGCGAGCGCGACCCCGACGATGCCGGCACCGATCACGATGTCGCGTGGTTGGGTCATGACGCCTCCAGCCCCATCAACGGCAGCAACTCGGCGAACTGGTCGATGACCACGGTTCCTGGCAGAGTCAGCTGCTCGCGTGTGTGGGTGCCGTGCGTGACACCGACGACGAGGCCGCATCCGGCATTCAGCCCCTCCCTCATGTCCGAGAGGGTGTCGCCGACCTTGACGACGCGGGCAGCACTCGTGACCCCAGCCAGTTCCATGGCCCGGTAGATCAGCTCCGGGAAGGGGCGGCCCCGTTCGACCTCATCGCTCGTCACCGAGAAGTCGAGCGAACCGTTCTGCCCCCAGCCGACCCGACGAAGCAGCGGGTCGAGAATGTCGCGGCTGAAGCCGGTGTCGAGTGCGACGCGAACACCGGAGCGTCGCAGCACCTCGAACAGACGCTCGGCGCCAGGCGCGGCGACGACAGCGTCATCGTCGCGGTATCGCTCGATGATGGCGCGCTTGAAGCTGCGGTGCACCTCGTCGACGAGCGCGTCAAGAGTTCCGTCGGTCCAGGTGCCGAATGCGCCGAGGAGGTCGCGAATGGCCACGGGCTTCGGCAGCCCCATGACGCCGCGCGCGTCGTCGAGCGTGACGTCCACATAGGGTTCGAGCGCCTGATTCAGGCACTCCAGGACGGCATCACCGTCGAGGATCGTGGTCCCGGCGACGTCGAACACGACGAGGTCGAATCGATTCACGGGCTGGCTGCCCATCACTCCTCCACATACTGGTCAATACGTGCCAGGTAGTGCGTCACGTCAGGCACCCGCAGTTCGGGCACCTTCGCGGCATCATCCCAGCGCCTGAGACGGATGGCGTCCTGTGCCCAGGGCGTGCGCTCGAACGCGTGCACCTCGCTATCGCTCATCGGCCCGCCTTGCAGCGTGAGACTCTGCCGCGAGGCCTCGGACAGACCGCTGACATACACGGGGTCTGTGGCGCAGAGGTAGCGCTTCGCCGCGACGTGGAGCCGGGCCGGTTCGGACACCGCCGGGCTGAACCGCGAGGCGAGCCAGCTCTCGCCAACATCCTCGTGCCTCGCGTCGATACCCCGATCGGCCGCCTGCTCGTCGAGGCCGTGCAGCAGGTGCCCGATGTCGTGCAGCAGCGCCGCCACGACCAGCGCGTCGGGGGCGCCACTTCGCTCGGCGAGGGCCGCGGTCTGCAAGGCGTGCTCGAGTTGCGTCACCGCCTCGCCGAAGTAGAGGCTGCCACTGCCGGACTCGAGCAGGGTCACGACCTGTGCGGTTGTCTTGAGTTCGAGGACCATCGTCTATCGCTCCTTCACGAGAGTTCCGGCGTCGGGGCCAGGCGCCACACGGTACGCCTCCTGTGCTCGAGCCAGTAGCCAAGGGCTACCAGGGCGACGCCCGCGGAGACGAGCGCCATGACCGAGAAGACCGCCGGCCAGCCGCCAGTCTCGGCCAGTCGGCCGAGCCAGAGTCCCGACAACGCGCCTCCGGCGTAACCAGCGGTGTCGATCAGTCCGGCGGCCGTCGCACTTCCCTTCCGTCCTCCCATATCCATGGCCACGGCGCCAGCCAGGAGCGTGTACGGCCCCAGCAGAAAGAGCGCGGTCCCGCAGATGGCGGCGAGCGAGAGCCAGAGGTCGTGGCGGACCGTGGCGAGCCCCAGCACCACGAGTGAGAGCGCACAGCCGGCCATCGCCGGCACGACCAGCGTGATCCGGTTGCCGCTGCCGGCGCGGTCGGTCAAGAACCCGACGGCAAGCGCGGAGACACCACCGAGGAGCGGGAACAGCGCGCTGTACTCGGCAGCGGTACCTGCGGTGAGATGGTGCGCGTCGACCAGATACGCCGGTATCCAGGTGTTGAAGGCTTCCCGAATCAGCGTCATGCCGAACGCCATCGCGCACACCAGCCAGAACGACGGAGCCTGGACGTACGGACCCAGCAGATCGCGCAGGCTATCCGGTGTGCTCGAGGCGCCGTCGGTACCGAAGATATTGGAGGGACTGACGTCGGGTTCTGGAAAACCGAGCTGCCTGGGACTGTCGCGAAGCACCAGCGCGGCACACGCGCCAATGACCGCCAGTACCAGGGCGGACGCGACGAAGATGCCTCGCCAGCCCATCCCGCCGGACATCAGCGTACCCAGCAGATAGCGCCCCGCGGCGTCCCCGAACAGATAGCTCAGCGACAGGAGCGACATCACGACGCCGTATCGCCCAGCCGGAAACCAATGTGCGGCGGTCTTCGTCACGCCGCCCCAACCGGCTGATTGGACGAAACGATTGAAGACCCAGATCGCGAGGAAGACCGGCAGGCCGTGACTGCCGCTGAATCCCAGCGTCGCAACCACGGACAGGAACAGTCCGCCGAGGAAGAGCGCTCGGCCGCCGAAGAAATCTCCGGCAACGCCCGTGACCGCCTTGCCCGCGGCATAGGCGACGATGCCGGCGGAGGAGATGAGTCCGATGTCGCCGCGGTCGAGACCGGTCGCGCCGTCCGCCACAAGCGCAGGGACAGAGACCGACAGGTTCGAGCGGCAGATGTAGTAGCCGCCGTACCCGAACAGCAGCGCGGCGCCCGTGAGCAGCTGCCAGCGAGCGAAGCGCGAAGCGGTGGAATCGGCCACGATCAGCCTTGCAGAAATTGGGCGAGGTGCGCGGCCAGGCAGGGCGCGCACCTCACCTGGATGTCAGAACGAGTAGCGGAGCGAGAACTGCACGGTGCGCGGTCCCGCCTGGTCCACGGCCTGAGTCGCCGTCACACGGCCGAAGCTGCTGGACGTGATGGTCCGGTTCGGCACGTCGAGGTTCTCGATGTTGAACAGGTTCGAGATGGCAATCTCGAGGCGGGCGCGCTGGCGGCCAACGAGCCTGACGTTCTTGCCGACGGTGGTCGAGAACACGCGCGTGCCAGGCCCGAGGAGCGTACCGACCGCCCCGTTGCCGAAGCGGCCGATGTTGTTCGCCGGGAGCACGAATGCGCTGACATCCCAGTAGCGATCGGCCGTCGGGTTGGCGATGTTACCGTCGCCAACCGCGTCGGGGCGCTGGGCGCTGGTGAACCCACGCACCGTGGCGCCCGTGCCGGAAGGATCCCGGTTGGAGAAGGTCGCGGTCTGGAACGACCCGGACTGCAGCAGGAGGATTCCGGTCACGTCCCAGCCGCCGACCAGCGCGTCGAGGCCGCGGCTCTCGCTCTTGAACGGCAGCGCGTAGAAGAAGGTGCTGACCGAACGGTGCCGGCGCGTGTAGGCCACCGGACCGTAGTCCGCGTCGCCGCGGAAGATGTTCAGCGTCGACGGGCCGTTCTCGCCCGTGAAGCTGGTGGGGACGGCGCCCGCTGAGTCGGACGTGTGGCTCGCCAGCGTGTAGGACGAGTTGAAGCTGACACCCTGGCTGAACCGCTTGTTCAGCTCCATGCTGAGGCCGTCGTACCGCGCCTTCGAACCGTTGTCGCGGGTCGTCACCACGTTCCAGTCCTTGAACGGGCGCTGGACGCGGGCTGCGGCATACCCGGCTGTGTTCGACGCCACCTGGTTCAGGTCCGGGCTGTACACGAGGTCCTTCGTGTACGAGCCCACGTAGCTGAGACGAAGCCCGGTGTTCCAGCCGAGGTCGCGCTCGACGGTCGCGGTCCACTGCTGCGCCTGGGGGTCGCGCAGGTCAACCTGGTTGGCACGGCGGAAGTCCTGCGTGCCGGCGCCGGGGATTCCGCGAAGCGCCTGCGGGAACACGTTCGGGAACTGGAGGGCAAAGCCACCGCCCGGCAGGGCCGCATTCTGGAAGGACGGCACGTCGCCAGTCGCCGACGCATACATCGAGTAGCTGATGGAACCGTAGAGCGGCACGGTGTAGATGCCGAAGCCACCTCGGATGACCGTCTTCCCCTTTTCATCCAGACGGTAGGCGAAGCCGATGCGCGGGTTCACGTTGTTCGTGTCCGTCTTGCGGAGACGCTCGGAGAGGCCCACTTCGGCCGCGGTCACAATCGGCGTATTCGGCACGGCGTTCTTCACCGACTGCGGAATGAGCGCCTTCGCCGCTTCGTTCGCGACGATGATGCGGCCGCCCGGGTAGTCGCGGTCGAAATTTGCCAACTGGTTGCCCCGGTCCAGGTACGGCGGACGCAGGTCATAGCGAACCCCAATATTGAGCGTCAGCTTCGGCGTCGCGCGCCAGTCGTCCTGGAGGTACGCCGCGAACTGGGTCGAGTACGGCCGGGCATCCGGCGGGTTCTGGGCATACGCCGTGTTCGCCGGAAGGCCGAGCAGGAAGTCGGCGAACGCATTGCCGGTGAACTGCCCGGTGAAGGCATAGGCGCCGTAGTCGTCACCCGAGAAGAACGATGACCGATCCTGATACTCGACATGCTGGATATCGATCCCGCCCTTCACGGTGTGGTGTCCCTTCGTCCACGTCGTGTTGTTGCTGAACTGGATCGACTTGCTCAGCACACGCGACGGCTTGTCACCGCCGGTACTGATGAAGCTGCCGTCTGCGAACGCGAAATACGGGACGCCGCCGGAGTCCGGCGTCGGCGGCAGACCGGTGAAGCCGAAGTCCTTGATTAGCTGCGCGCCCTGCGACGCCAGCGGGTAGGTATTGGTCTGCAGGTTGTAGGCGAAGCCGGCGCGGGCCTCGTTCAGCAGGTTGCTGGTGAGGACCAGGTTGTGCGACCCCGCCAACTGGCGCACGTTCGTCGCACTCTCGAAGGTGCCGAGCTTCGTGTTCGACCCGACGCTCTCCTTGGCAATGTTCTTCCAGGTCAGGCGGGCAAACACCTTCTGCCTGGCGCCAAGGTTCTGGTCGGCCCGCAGGTCGAAGCCGTCCTGCGTGTAGTTGCCCGGCGCGTTGACGACGTAGTTCGGCTTGCTGATGGCATTCCCAAGGTTCTGGTTCGAACGCTCGTAGAACGCCGCCAGAATCTTTGCGGACGCCGGATTCACGGGAATCTGGTTGTTGGCGTAGGGCTGGCCGGTGAAGGGATTGACGATGGGCGTTGACAGGCTGGAGAGGTCGCCGTTCCGGAAGGCGTCCGGAGGCACGATGTGCGACACGGTCGACTCATTCGGCTGTCGCACCCCTTCGAACGTGCCGTAGAAGAAGGTTCGGTTCTTCACGATCGGGCCGCCGCCTGAGACACCGTAGCTCTTCGTCTGCACCTTCGGCTTGATGGCGTTGCCAGCCGAGTCCTTGGGAGCGAAGCGGTCCACGCTGCTGAACTTGCTGTCGTTCAGGAAGGAGAACGCGGTGCCGCGGATCTGGTTGCTGCCGCTCTTGCTGGTGGTCGTGACGTCGGTCACCTGCATGAACTCGGCGTTGTTGTTCGCGCTGCTGACCTTGAACTCTTCGATCGATTCCACCGACGGGAACATCTCGCGGGCGGCACCGCCACTGCGGCTACTGTGGCTCGCGATACCGTCGATCGAGAACGACGTCATGAAGGGCAGGTTGCCTGCGATCGAGATGTTGCCGCCCCGATCCTGCTGCACCCCTGGTGCAAGCGTCGCCACGACGATGGGGCTGGTCGAACTCGTCGCGCGGAAGTTCATCGCCAGCTTGTTGATGTCGTCGCCCGAGCGCGAGTTGTTGATCGTGGCGCTGTTCGTCTCGATCACCGGCGTCGCCGCGGACACAGACACCAGCTCGCTGGCACCAGCCAGCTGGAGCTGGCCATCGACCCGGACGACCTGACGGGCCAGAAGGGAGACATCGCGCGTCCAGTCCGCGAAACCGCTCAGCGACACCGTGATCCGATAGGTGCCGGCATCCACGTTGGACACAAGATATCCGCCGTCGCCAGCGCTGACGACATTGCGGGCGGCCTGTGTCTGGGTGCTTGTCACCACCACCGTGGCGCCAGGGACAACGGCCCCTGTCGGATCGGTGATGGTGCCGGTCACAGTTCCAAAGATGGACTGGGCAGACGCGGACCCGGTCGCCCAGCACGTGAGCAGCGCCAGGCATACGGTCAGTCGACGAAGTCGTTCGAAGCAGCGGGACATGAGGCCTCCTGCCGGCCACGCGAGGAGACGCGTTGGCTCGGAGTGGCTACTCTACGGACCGCGCGTAACCGGGCGGTGCAGGGGCGGTATCAGTCGCGCAAACTCGACGCTGCGGATTCGTATCGCGCGGGAACGTCGCCGTCGGCGGTGCGCGGCGCGGTGAGGGGCGAACCGCCGCGGTCTGTTAGTGCGGGAACTCGGGGGCACCGGCCAGGAGATCCGGCTCCGGCTCACCCAGCCCCGTCCGGATGGCGACGATGCGACGGCGGGATGAAGAGGAACTCGGTCATCAGCGTCAGGCTGCGCGCCGCGGCGCGCGGGTCGGCCGCCATCAGCACCCGCAGTTCGTGACGCTCGCGCAGGTCGAGGTCGTCCACCCACGCCACATCGATGGCCGGCAGCCAGTCGAGCAGTCCGCTGTTCCCGGCGCGGAAGCCGACGGCGTGGAGCGTGCCGACCAGACCGGCATCATGTACCCCGAGCGCGTCGGCCAGTTCGCGCGTCTCGAGGGCCAGCGCGCCTTCGGCCGAGGCCTGCACGCGGGCCTGCCTGGCTTGCTCGATCAGCTCGGCGTCCCGGCGCCGGAAGTAGTCGTCCTCGGCGAGTCGCGCGCGGTCGTTGGCGTTCGTGTTCGTCATGTCCGTGTCTCCTTCTGGTGTGATGGAAGGAGCGTAGACCGTGACGGCGACATAGACAAATAGGTAGTTTCGTCGATGTCGATAGTGGATCTAAATCAGACGGAACACCGCGCGCCGTTCACTTGGCTGCGGCGATGCTCTTCACGGTGATGACGCCGGTGGCGTCGTCGAGCGTCCCCACGACCGTGACCTTCTGCCCGGCGAACGGCGTCGCCGCCTTCTGATCGTCGAGGCGACGCGACGTCGTGCCGTCGTACAACAGCAGCGTGGCCTGGTGGTAGTCGACGCAGGCCTTCGCGCACTCCGCGGCCGTGTCGCCCATGTGCATGCCACTGTGATTGCCGTCGGCACACTCGCTGTCGGTGATGACGCCCGCGAACGTGCGTACGGGCGGCGCTGTCTGCAGCAGTGCCAGCACGAGCGCGACGATCGCTGTCAGCATGTTCACTCCTGTGGCGGCAGCATGATGTGCGCCGACGAGGTGCCGGCATCCATCACCCACGCGCCGTTCGCGTTGCCGTTCTCAGGCAGGCCGAGGGCCGCACCGGTTGCACCGGGCATGGCCACCGTCACGTGATGCAGCACGTGCTGCGTGTCCGGCCCGTAGAGGTGGTGCCAGAGCGAGCCGACGACCGGCTGGAGGCGCGTGCCGTTCTTCTCCGATTCGAGCACGAGCGCATTGCGCTTCGCGCGATCACCTGACGCTTCGAACTTGAAGTTCTGCGCGACACGCGCCATGTTCCCGATATTCGTGCACTCGATCGAGAACGCCTGCTGCAGCGGCCAGCCTGACTGGTCGTAGCAGACGATCAGGTTCGTGCTCGGCTTGAGCGTGTCGTAGGTGAAGTCAGTCTTCCACTTCAGGACGCCGGCACCTTCCCGCTGCGCGACCGGTGCCCCGGCGAGGATGTAGGCGTACTGGTCTGCCGGCGCCTGCGCGTGCAGGAGGGGCGCAATCGAGAAGAGCGACAGGGCGAACACGAGGAACGTCTTCATCCTGCGAGCGTATCGCAGGTGAGGGTAGACCGCCAGTCAGGGAAACCGCATCCGGGCCACCAACGCCTTGAAGCGTGGCTCGCCGCGCAGCGGCTCGAACGGCTGGAAGCTACGCAGGATGTCCATCCAGTGCGCGCCTGGATGGGACACGTCGGACTGCCGCTCGGATCGCATCCGGTGCATCCGGTGTAGTTCCTGATGGAAGGGCGCCTGTTCGCCGACCACCTGAATGATGTGCGGAACAACTACCAGTACTGGGCGGGCGTTCGCGTCCATCTGTAGGACGACGTCGACGACGGTCTGTGGGGGTTGCGCGCACGTGCCTCCTGCTCTTCGCGGGTGCACGCCGGCACGCCTGGACCTCCCGGCGTCAGAGGTCGTGCGCGACGGTGGGGGGGAACGCCGCACGCAGGGCGTTCAGCACCGCCAGGACGTCGATGACCTCCTGGCTGATGGCGCCGCCCACTGGACTCAAGTGGCCGGTGGCGGCGAAGGCCATGCCGATGACGCTCAGCGCCATCCCGCCCACGGCGCTCTGGAGTGCGATAGAGCGCATCCGGCCGCTGATGTGCATGAACTCGTCGACCTTCTCGAGGGAGTTGTCCATCACCACCACGCCCGCCGCTTCCGCGGTCACATCGCTGTTCTGTCCGATCGCCATGCCGACGGTGGCCGCCATCATCGCCGGGGCGTCATTGATGCCATCCCCGACGTACAACGTCCTGGCGAGCGCGGTCTCCGCGCGGACGATGGCGAGCTTTTCTTCGGGACTCTGCTGCGCGTGAATGACGGTGATCCCCACCTGCTCCGCGAGATAGCGCACCTCCGACTCGCGATCGCCGGACACGATCATCACCTTCTGGATCTGGTGCCGTGGCCCCAGGTGCTTCACAAACGACAGACTCTCCGCACGAGGCGCATCCCGAAAGCGCAGGGCTGCCGCGTAGCGCTGGTCGATAGCCACCACGCACTCGAGGCCACCGGCGAGTGGCGGGAGTTGGTCGGCGCCAGGCATCTGTTGCGCAAGCAGGTTACCCCGACTGGTGACCTGCACCTGACGACCATCCACCGTCCCACGCAGTCCCTGGCCCGGCGCTTCGCTCACCTCGGTCACTTCCAACAACGGCAGTCCGGTCTTCGTCGCGGCCGCCAGGATGGCGCGCGCGAGCGGATGCTTCGAGTAGCGCTCCAGGCTGGCGACGAGGCTCAGCACGTCCGGCGGTGAGAAGCCCGGGGCGATCACGTGCTCGGTCAGGGCGGGTTCGCCGTAGGTGAGCGTCCCGGTCTTGTCGAAGATCGCCGTGCGGCACTCGGCGATCAGCTCGAGCACGACAGGACTCTTCACGATGATCGCCCGCCTCGCGCACAGGGAAATGGAGCCGATGATCGCGATCGGGATGGCGATGAGGAGCGGACACGGCGTGGCGATGACCATGACCGCGAGGAAGCGAATCGGATCGCCCGTCATCACCCAGGCTGCAACGGCAACCGCCAACGCAATGGGCGTGTAGATGGCACCCAGGCGATCGCCAAGCCGGCGCAGCGTCGGCCGACTGGACTCGGACTCGCGCATGACGTTCATGATCTTCGCGTAGCGCGAATCGGCGGCCAGTTGTGTGGTGCGAATCGTCAAGGCGGACTCGCCGTTGATGGATCCCGAGATGACTGTCGAGCCACGGGTCTTGGTGATCTGGAACGGCTCGCCCGTCAGGTAGGACTCGTCCATCATGCCGTGGCCATCGACCACAACCCCGTCCACCGGGCAGATGTCGTGCGGGTAGACCACCAGAGTGTCTCCGACAGCCACCTCCTGCAGACCAACGTCCACAATCTCCGCATGCCGTTTCAGGTGGGCCACCGACGGCATCCGCTTGGCCAGCGCCGCCAGCACCGAGGACGCGCTGCGCAACGCGTAGCTCTCGAGCGCTTCACCTCCCGCGAGCATCAACACGATGATGGAGCCCGCCAGATACTCACCCAGCAGCACCGACGTGATGATCGAAATGCCGCCGAGCAGGTCGGAACCGAATTCCCGCTTCAGCAGGTTGCGCAACAGGTCGATGAGGAGCGGCACACCGCCGATGGCAAGCGTGATCAGCAGCGGAATCCGGGAGACGGCCGGAGCGGCACTGGCACCGAAGCGCAGCGCAAGGTGCGCCAGGATCGCCGCAACACAGAGCGCCGCGATGACTGTGGTCTTGTGCTGCCACAGCAGCACGATGCTCCGCATGACAACAGCGTAGCGCCGGGAGAACGCACCTGGGTGTCTCCGATTGCACTCCGGCCGCACGCGTGAGATGCTGTGCGCGCGTCGTCACACCAGAAGGAGGTCGCATGCGCTGTCAGTCTGCTCCAGCCGTACTCCTGTCGCTCATCCTGGCCGGCTTTGCCACCTTCGCCAACGCACAGTCCAGCAGCACCACGCCCGTGGCGCTGGGTGCGCAGGACTATATCGACATCCAGCAGTTGTATGCGCGGTACGCGTTGCTGATTGATACCGGGGATGCAGAGGGTTGGGCGAACACCTTCACGCCGGACGGGGTCTTCAACAACGCCAGCAAGGGTCACGATGCGCTCGTCCAGTTCGTGCACGACTGGCGTGACAAGCGGCGCGGGGCCAGCCTTCGCCACTGGAATTCGAATCTCGTGATCACGCCCTCGGCGACAGGGGTGACCGGGTCGATCTACATGCAGTTGCTCGACATCAGCACAAAGGTGCCGTCACCAACCGCGAGTTACCGCTACGAGGATGCCCTCGTGAAGACAGCGGGAGGCTGGCGGTTCACGACCCGGGTGCTGCACCGCGATACGCCGCCTGCCAATCCGTAGATCACTAACCATCCTGTGCGGCCAAGACTCGAGGCCGGGTGGTTACCTGTTCGCGTTGCGGATGATGGTGGCGACCTGCGCGAGGCCATCGCTCATGCTCTTCATCACGTCAGCCGCATGCGTCGCCGGCAGGCTGCCGCTCAACCCGCCCTTGTGCGCGAGCACGACCTGCGCGAGCAACGGCGTGCGCTGGTACGAGAGCGTCGCCTCGGTCGTCGAGTAAATCGACCAGTCGTACCGCGAGATACACATACCGCTCGGCAGCGTGGACGTCATGACCGTGACGTGGACGTAGGTGTCCTCATCCGAGTTGCGAGCGACCCTCAGCCCGGCGTCCATGAACGGCTTCGACGCCGCCGATTCCAGTGCACTGACAGTGAGGCCGCAACCAAGCGCCTGCGTCCCGAGTTCCTCGACGACGATGCCCAGGCGCGTGAGACCGGCAAACTCCGAACCCGCTCGCGGCATCACCGCAGGCGGCGCGCCCGGCACCGCGGGAACTCCGCCTGGCCCGTCGGCGCTTGACGCCGCACCGGTCGCTCTCGACGCTGTGTTCTGGTCCGCAGGCGTATACACGCGGCGGACCGAGTCGCCCTGACCGCGCTCGAGGAACTGCGCGTCGACGACGAGGCGCGCGGGACTGTCCAGGCGAAGGTACGTATAGCGGATCTGACGCAGGTCGGCGACCGAGTAGAGGACCACGAGCGTGCCCGCCTCGCGCCGCGCAACCGTCAACACCGGCACGGCTCCTATCTGCAGAGTCTCGGCGCGACCGTCAGGGTGGAAGCTCCGCGAGCGGCCGTTCTCGTCGGTGATGGTGACGGTGTCGGCGGCGTCCACGACCGTCAGCCGCGAAGCAGGCGTGCGGATTTCGCCAGTGAGCATGTCCCGGCGCTGCGCCGAGTCGTAGCTCTCTCCCTGCGGGCGGAGCGCCGGCGGTACATTGCCGCCGCCTCGGCCGCCGCGAGGCCCGCCGTCGCCGCGGGGTGATGGGAGGAAGTCGGCGCCGAACCCGACCTCGCGCGGAAACGCGCTGGCCTCGCGGTCGATGGACCAGGTGCCGCTCAGCGAGCCCCCCGTCTGCGCGAGCACGGGCGTGCCAGACAAGAGCGCCGCGGCAACGACGGCACTCGCCAGTGCCAGCCGAGCCGGCCCGCTCGGCAATGCTTTTTTCGCCATCGATACACCCTCAGACGCCGTGCGCACGTCGTGGCCCTCGCTGCTGAGCACCGTATTCAGCACCGGGTGACCTGCGGCCCATCCGCTGCGACGAGCACTCGCGAACATTCTGCGCGGATCATGAACGCTATCCTATGCGCGAAGCACCGCGTGCGTGCGCCCTCGAGCAGGCTGGACGATGAATCAGCGCAGTTCGATCCAGCAGCCCAGGTACCGGAGGTCCTTGTTGCCGGGGTCGACCTGCGATGGACGAAAGCCACTCGCCGACGTCACGCGCAGCCTCGAGATCGTGCGGCGCTCAGCGCTGGTCAGTGGCAGTTCACGTTCCTCGCCTGCCGCCAGCGCCAATTCCTGCCGCGCGCCGTCTACCTCGATCGTCACCGTGTTCGCGACCGCGGCGTTGCGAACAAACAGCGTCAACGGCGGGCTGTTGCGTGTGGTGAGGACGTGCGCACGGCGTCCGCCAGCGATCCAGAAACCGGTCGGTTCGGGATAGGCGTTGTCGTCGAGGAAGAACGCATCAGCGGCCGGATAGCGCGCGGCTCGACTCGCCAACCCACTCTCGAATCTGCCAGCAGACGACGCGCCACGGTCCGAGGCGATCGGCTGCAGCCGTGCCGAGACAACTGCGCGCACGGCCGCAGCGTCGGCCTCAATCACCAGCGAGCGGGCGCCGACCGGCAGCATCAGCGTCCGGGCCGCAGCGCCGTCAGCGTCATCGCCGGCCGCAGCCGGCACCGTCAGGAACGGCAAGCTCGTGTCGCCGACTCGCAACGTCAGCGTGCCTGCGGCGCCGGGTCTGGCGTCGACCAGGACGCGGTAGTGTCCCGGCGGAACCGCGAGCGCACGGAGCACATGGCTCTGGCGCGATCGCGGGCGTTGCTCATCGGACCGGATCGTCAGGCTGGCGCGCAAGGCGTCGGCCGAGATGAGCCGGCGCTGGTCGAAGTCCCAGGACCAGCGGTCGTGCCAGGACAACTGACGAAGCAGCCCGGCTTCAGATCGCGCGGCACTGATGCCGCCCCTGCCGTCGATACGCCAGGCCATCGCGAACCCGATCATCGGCATCACCGCGATCAGCACGATGACCATCGCGGCCCGCGCCGGGACCGGTCGCAGCAGCTTCAGCGCTCCCCAGAACGCCGCAGCCACGGCCAGCCAGATCGACGCCTTCGCCAGCGCAATGAGCGGCGTATCCGTGAACAAGCTTGGCGCCGCGCGAGCCAGCAGCAGATCGTCGTGCGCCCATTCCAGCCACAGCGCGATTCCGTCGCGGAAGTTGATGAGCAGACGTCCGTCATCCGGTATCCAGAGCAGGGCCGCAATGAACAGGCTCACGCCAAGTCCGGCCGCGTACAGCACGCGCGTGGCGGCGGAGCTCTCGGTCCACAGCCGCGCGGCGGCGATGCCGATGACGAGCGACAGCGGCGCCAGCAGACGGGCGGGGGCGCTTGCCCCTCCCCACCACATCTGATACATCGCGACACTGACCGCGTAGGGGACGATGAGCGCGAGCAGTTCGAGGCTCCAGCGCCGCAGGCGCAGCGCCGAGACGACGCATCCGGCCAGCACGAGCCCGTACACCGGCGCATTCGGGATCAGGCCGAACTGCTGATCGAACAGCACGCCGGGCAGGCCGCGCAGCATGTTGGATGCGCTCGACTGCGTCATTGCACCGTAGGGCGCCGCGGGATTCGGCGTGCCGTACACGGTGTAGAAGAACGCGAGCCAGCCGGCTGCGCTGATGACCGGCAGGATGGCGAACAGCACCACCTCACGGGGGCGACGCACGCGCGCCAGGAGCAGGATCGCGGATACGGCGGCGAGTGACGCCAGCCGCGTCTGGAGCCACGGCAGCAGGGCGAGCGCGGCACCGGCCGCCAGCCACGCGACCGTACCTGGTGGCTGCGCCCGCGGGTCAGCACGACGCCGATCGTCGAGATAGAGCGGCAGCAACCCGGTGAGCAGGCACGTGGCCGCCAGTCCGTCCGGGAAGACCTCGGTCGCCAGGAAGAAGAAGGGTGCGGTCAGCGCGCAGCAGCCCCAGGCGAACCAGGCGGCCGCCGCGT
>Ga0114970_10000320_pt1 | contig 35125 bp, 50 predicted proteins | sample M_140205_XF_Meta_FD_87030 | JGI IMG/M metagenome (GOLD analysis project Ga0114970, IMG submission 87030) | Freshwater microbial communities from Lake Montjoie, Canada to study carbon cycling - M_140205_XF_MetaG | ecosystem: Environmental > Aquatic > Freshwater > Lake | place: Lake Montjoie... | reverse complement strand
ATGACCTTCTGAGTTGCGTTCAAACAATACATACAAGCATGAACGCAATCTCTGACTTGGTGTCTTGTTTCCCATCTCTTCTGCATCTATCTTGATTGACTTGAGCAGTTCTTCATCATTGTAGTTGAATGATTCACCTTTAAATGCCATCATACCAACACCCGATGTCCATTGATTGAATAACTCTGCTGCTTTTGCTGGTGCTAGTTCTTGAGTTCCTATCACTATCTTTAATGTCTTGTCTCTTCTTGTTGCAACTGATTCAATTGCACAAGGTATAAGTAATAGATTGCTATCCATAGAACTCATTATAGAAGTTTAAAGATGCTCTTGGTGCATATCTTTCAGTCTCTGAATCTTCAAGTCCACATTCATAAGCACCCATCACTTCCATCTTATGTTGAGATTTTAACTCTTCATAGTTAGATGTGAGCCATAGATTAAAATCATCTATGTTAAGTTCGTTTTGTTTTTCAAAGATTAGTTCAATTGATGTTTGTTCAGCAGCCATAGTGTTCAGATTTAGTTGATTTGTTTGATTTGTATTCAGCACTCACTTTATCAAGATATTCTTTGACTAGTGCTTTGATAATACTCTTGTGTGATGTTGGTATGCGAAATGTGATATTTATTGTCTTTTCACCATACTTAAATGGATGACCTGCACCTGCACGTTTACCACCTCTGTTTTCTTTCTTAATCTGTTTCATAGTCAACAAATATAGTGATTATATGATTATGTTATACGTTCTGATTGATTAAAATAATGATAATTGATTTTGTGATACATCTTTCCAAGCATCTGCATTAAATATTATTACATCTTCACTATCTGTTGATTTTTTACCGATGTACTTGAATGAGTAACTTGGTCTATTCAATAACTTTCTTCCGCTTGTATCATTTGCAAAATCTGCTTTGAGATTTGATAATGTTGGTTGCCAATTCTCTTTATCTTTTGTGAGTGAGATTCCTAATGCTGGATTAATTGTTCTGATGTACATCTGACTTTCTATTTTCATGTACAATGATGAGAAATAATCAATAAGTGATTTACCTATGCCTAAACCTTGATAATCCGGTAGTGTGACTATTCTGCTTATTCGTCTAGTTTTAGCATCACCAACACCCGGAAATGGTAGTATAGCAATAAATGCTACAGGTTTATCATTCCATATAACTACATAACTAATTGCAGCAGGATTCAGATTGTGATTTAGATAATGATGATGTTTGAATATGCGCCAAGTTTCATATCTACATCGAAATATCTCCAACTGGATTTTTGGTCTCGATTGCCTGACAAACTCAGGTCTTTCGACCCGCCTCTTATTTGGGCTATATATCCAATCTGGATTTAACCATTCCATGATATCAAAATGACAACTTGCTAGTATGATTTTCTTTTTCTCTCTTCTGATATACTTCTGCAATGCATTACTCATTGCTTTTGCAACATCTCTATCAACAACACTAGTATACTCATCAATCAGTATAACTTCATTGTCTTTTGCTTTTGCAACACAATATGCTAGATTAGCACGATATTGTTCTCCATTGCTTAATGTTGCATGAGGTCTCAACCAACATGGTATTGATGCCAAACCCATTGCACTAAGTAGATGTGCTGCTTCTTCTGGTGTCATCCAATCAAAGTTTGATATCAAACTTTTTTGATTATCAAATACAGGTGATGCTATCTCACCGAATGATTTTAGTAGTGTTGACTTTCCTGTTCCACTACCGCCGTAGATGACTCCAATGCTCCATTCAAAGTCTAGTCTGATATTGTTTTCAATTGATACAACACTCTCTTCTTGATTTTGAATATCATATGCATTATACACATATTCTGTGTACTCATCATTTAATATTTTGTGTTTAAGTTCTATTTTCATTTTATGCTACATTGTTTGTTAGTACAGAATATTTTACCATGATAGACTTTTGCAAATTCACATTTTCCACTTCTTATCTCATAGTATGATAAGATGCATTCTAGTCTCCACATTTCTTGAAATGCATATGAGTTATTGAATAGTTCTTCAAACTGCTCATATGTTAGATTCATTTCATCAAGCATTACAAACGGCTCTGTTTGATGCTTTGATAGATAGTTTACATACTCAGAATGGAGTGTGTTCTTGCTTGTTCCAGTCATTGTCAGTATATTTTCGTAAATCATTAGATTGTGGTAGAAATGTGCTTCCAACATCATGTGTTGTGACATCATTAAAGTTTGTCATGTTGATAGAATGTCTGAATTCAACTACACCTGTTGCACCTTGACGATGTTTCTCAAATAGATAGAATATGTGATTTGTGTATGGTGTATCATTTTCATCACTCAATCCATAGTATGCAGGTCTCCAAACAAAAGCAACTGAGTCTGCATCTTGTTCTAATGAACCTGATTCTCTTAAGTCAGATAGAATTGGTTTTTTGTCTGGTCTCTTTTCTACTTCACGACTCAATTGAGCAAGTGCAATGATTGGTATTCCAAGTTCTTTTTGTGCTGCTTTTAAAGTTCTACTTATTTCTGCAACTTCTGCTTCACGATTACCGCCTTTAAATCCTTCAATAGTCATCAATTGCAGATAGTCAATGATGGCCCATTTGCATCTACCTTTTCTGTGTTCTTTCTTCATCACTCTTATTGCTTCATGTACACCGCATCTTGCTTTGTCATAGATTAAGAATGGTGCTTTTTCAATGCTTCCAATAGTTTGTTCAAAAGAATGAAGTTCTGATTGACTTAGATTTCCATCTCTTAATCTAGATGAGTTTATTGAATCACCTGCTTGTTGAAGTATTAATCTTTGACAAAGTTGAGATTTGTTCATCTCTAGATTGAAGTAAATTCCTGCTTCATTAGACTTCATTCCATGAAATAGTGCTAGAGCAGTCTTTCCCATGCTTGGTCTTCCTGCAATTATTATGAATTCTGGATGAAAACCGCCTGTGAACTTATTAAGTGACTTCAATCCTGTATCAATTCCTGTAGTCTTGCCTGATAATGTCAATGCTGCTCTTCTGTAGTATGATTCACGTTCATCATTTGTGAGTTCTGATAAGTCAATTATATTATCTGAGTTAGAACCGACATCAAGCAAGTTTGTGAGTGATTTAATGATAGATGTTGCAGTAGTATATCCATCAACATTAGATGCAAGACCAAGAGATTGTTCAGTAATGATATTACTTATTGACCTCTTTATATGCTCATCTTTTACAATAGCAATGTATTCATTAACAGGTTCATTGTATGTTAAGTTATTTGTCCATGTTACAATCTCTGCTATCTCTTTAGATGTGAACTTATCAATGTCTTTAGCAGTCATGAAGAAGTTGACCATGTTAGGTGTAAGACCTTTATCAATCGTTTTCTTAATTACTGCATAACATCTAGAAGTTAGCATCTCATTGAAGAGATGCTCATTCAGTTGAGGCATTAAGTCTTGATGTGTTTCGCCTGTCATCAAGATGCCTATAAGTGCTTGTTGTGGGTTTGTCATAATTTATCTGCTTTGAAATATATCTCTGATTGATTTCTTGCTTTTTCTAAAATCTTATGCTCTCTGTTCAATCTTTGGTCTTCATTCTTCCAATAGAAGTCCAAAAGTTCTTCTTTAATTTTGTTTTCTTGGTCTTCCCAAGTTTCAAACTTCAATTTTTCAAGACCTTTCTCAGTTACATTATACTGCTTCCAACCTGTCTGAATCCATCTACTTACAGAACCTACCTTTATTTTCGACCTTATTTCAAAGGTTACACTACTATAAATTACAGGTTCACTTTGAGATGCTTGGTTTAAAATTTTTTCGTTTAACTTCCACATGATGTTTAAATTTGTTTGATTAAGTAAATGAATGGGTGGTTGTTAGCCACCCTGATTGATTAAACTGCTAATGTGACTTTTTTAACTGAATACTTTGAACCATAACACTCAAAGCATATACCACCACAATAGTAGTTAAATTGTTGAATGAATCCTTTACCATTACATCTTTCACATTCGCACTCTTCTAAAGATGAAATAGCAAATGATTTAATGTGTTTTTCAGATACTGATGGATTTTGAATAAAAGTACCAACTTCTTGCAAAACATCTTTAGCATCAAAATCGGAACCTAAATATGCTCTAAGAGTAAAACCATATCCTTTAATCTCAACATCAAATTTTTTAAGATTGCCATTTGAATCTTTATGTTTAGGATTAGTCCAAATACGACCCTTCTCTTGAATGCTTATAGTAATAAATCCATCAGCAATAATCTTGTTAAGTGCCTTAACAAAGTAACTACGATTGTCACCTTGCTCTTCTCTATTAGCACTAGTAAAAAGTTCGTTTACTAAATTTTTTTGAGATGTCATAATGTTTGATTTAGAAAGTAAGTAAAAAAATGTGTGACTGATTGATGAGCAAATGTAAAACTATTATTTGAATACGCAATACATTTATAGATTATTTTTAAATATTTTTTTGTACGTATTGATTTTGATTTTTTGTACGTGCAAACTCAAATGACATCATCTCCAATATACTTCTGACCTTGTGAACTGCGATTGAATACAACTTGTGCTTGTTTGACATAGTTGTTAGATGGTTGCTTTTCTCTTTGCTTCCATGTAGATAGTCTTCTGTTTGTGTCCCATGCTTTTTCAGCAGTGAGTCTCATCTTTCCATTAGATAATGGTTCTGACCAATAAGAATAGAATGCATTACAAGTATCTTTTCCGTACTTATCAATCAATGGTTTTATCTCATTAATCAAGTCTTGACTAGTATATGATTTGAATGTTGGTGCTTTAGCACTTTTAATAATAACACTATCATTATCTCTTACACTATCATTATCATTTACATTAACATTATCAGTTGGTTCTGTTGAACACGCATCAACACATTCAACAGATGTTGATTCTGTTGAACTCTGTTGAACAAGTCTTGCTCTTTTTTCTGCTGATATTTTTCCTGCTTTGCTTTTTGCTTCTAGTGATTCTTGATAACTTTCAGAATCTCTATCTAATTGTAGTTTTATAGGATTGAATACAAAGAACATCATATTTGATGGCTCAGGATATGTACCATATATCTTATACTCAAATATGAGTCTAGTTAATTGACCTAACTGCTCATCATTCAAATGTCTTATTGTCTCATAAGAATCATGATATAATAAAAATGCTTTTTTGCGTTTCATATCAATTAAAAAAGCCATATGCTGACTGCGGTAGAATCGACTTTGATATGAATCTCAGTCTCGCAGTCACCATATGGCAACAATTTTTTACAATTCACTCAAGATTCTACCTTTGAGTGCTGCTAATTTACAAAATTAATTTACTTATTGCTTGTTTTTATCAAATCAATTTTAAGACATCAAACAAACGATTTACCGAACTTATTGTATTTTTGATACTGCACTACGTTTTTAAAAAGATAATGCTTTTGACTGATAATCAATCAATTGCAAATCATTATTTTTCTATTCTTGATTGATATAACTTTCAATGACTTTGATTGTTTCATCTACACCTGTAGAAAATAGTGCAGCATAACCTAATTCATTCAATGCTTTTAAGACTTCTGCTTGACGTTCTAAATGCTCATTTGATTTAAGTGAACCATCTTTCTTAAATGGATTTGACTTATCATTTTTAATTTCAACAAACAACCCAGCAAAACCTCCACGAGGCAAAGCAATGAATAAATCAGGATATCCTTTGATTGGATTTTGTGCTTTATGCTTATTTGCCATATATGGACTTAAATACATACCAGCAGCAAAATCAAATCTGAATATCAATTTAGGATATTTGATTGATAGATATCTTGCTACTACTTTGTAAATTTCGACTTCGTGATTCATTTAAGAATAGTTTGTAGTTGTGAATAATTTGCTCTCTTGAATTGTTTGCAAGATAGAGATAGTAGTCTAATTCATAGTATGGTCTCCACTCAAATCTGTATGACTTTGGATAGAGTCTTTGTAATGATGACAATGTATGAGTCACATCAACTATTGGTGCTTCATCTTTTAATTCTACACCAGTCATCATTGACATTCTTTTTTGAATTAACAAAGTCAACTTGTTATGATTGATGTCTAGATATTTAGCAATTTCAGATGATGATAAATCACCTCCACAAAGAAACCATCTATTGACTGCAATCATGTATCTATCATCAATGTCTTTGAATTTATTTGACTTATTAGTCAAGTATTCAATATGTTCGATTATATCAGATTTCATTATTTCTATAGTTTTTAATCAATTCAAATACTTGATATGATTCATTTTCTGCCCATGTTATTAGTTCTTCTTCATCTGTATGCAAATCAAAACTAAGATGCATCAATTCATGCATTATAAGACCAAATGTCTCAATCTCAGTATTACATCTGCTAAGATTTATAAACACATAATTTCTATCTGAGTTTGGTATTAGATTACACCATCCTGCAATGTATGATGATTGATTTGTGTTATTATAATTTTCGCAGTCTATAAGATTAAGTCCATGCATCTCTGATACATTATAGTGATTGAATATATCACATGGACTATAACTGAGCAACAAATCATATTTACTTCTTGATATTATCTTCATTGATTACATTGTATACTTGTTCATAATACTCATTGCCAGTGCTATAGTTTTCAAGAATAAAACCATTCTTACCTAGCCAATATCCATCATTCCAAGCAGATGCAATATGCATCTTTTCAATATTTACATAATTCTCAATGATATCAATTACTTCTGGACATTCTCTATTTAATCGTGAATGATTACTGAGAATGAATAATAGACTTTCAATTGTTGATTTACTTTTCATAGTTCAAGATTTGTATGATGAGTTAAAGTTTGATTTGAGTTCTTCAATATTGATATCAAGATATCCTGTTATCAATTTATAAGCATCTGCAATTTCATAGTCATTGTGTCTATAGACTAATATGCTATCAGATGTACTACCTAGTTTTTTGCTTCTAGATGTGACTCCAATGTAGTAGAAGTTCTTCGGGTCAATTCCTGCTATGAGAGAGTACCAAACTGCTTGAATATGATTGTAGTGCTTTATCATGTCAGATGCAAATACATCTAGAGTCTTAGCAGATGTAGTCTTGATATCTGCAATCACATTCAACTGCTGATTGTAAATGTCAAACATTGCTTTACCTTCAATAGTATGTCTACCAATCTGAACTTCTTTGATAATTGGATACTCATTAACTGCACCATTCATGATTCTAGATGCTACAGAATGATTGCTGATTGCTTTGTGAACATTGTATGCTTCAAGATTCATATCTTCAACTTTCAAATCAAGCAACTGATGATGAAAACTCACACCTTTTTCTAGTGCTGCTTTTGCATATGAGATATCTCCTGTATAATGCTTTTTGATTCTAGAACATGATAGTGCTGGATAATACACAAATTGGTCTCTTGTCATAACTCAATCCAATTAGTAGTGATTTCTGACTTGCTTATCTTGTATTTACCTGTTGACTTTAGAAAGTTGATACATATCTCTTCAGTCAATTCAAATTTGTGATTTATTACTGGTGTTGATTCAGTTGGTGCATAAATTGGTTTTTGTTTGCTATTGCTTTCTAGATAATCACAAACATCTTTAAATCTATTGAATGATGAATAACTGAATCTATGTTGATTTTTTATTTTTTGCATATAGCAGCATCTTGAATATTTTGCTAGTTCAGAAAATTCTTTCTCAGTTAGATTGTATTTTATTCTATATTTTTCAAACATATCTACAATCTCAAAATGATTTAATTTTGTGAAATCATAGATTGATGAGTGACCATTTAGCATCACTTTATCTTCAATAGTTAGTTGTGTGTTCATTGGTTTTTGATTTATGATATTTATGCTTGAAAGATTTAGTTTTTTTGAACCTGTCAATACGATTTCATTTAGTCTCATAGATTATCTTATTACTTGAGTTTTATGTTCATAAATTTCAATTCCATCAATCTTCACTACACCGCACTTCTCCATAGATTTTGCTAGTGGTGATAATAAATCTTGATAGTCTAATGCTTCTGCTGCAAATAAGACATTTAGAACCATTGACCAATTTACTTCACCACAGATTCTTGCTTTCTTTGTTATTCTGATGTTCTTTGGCTGCTCTGTATTGATGCTAATTGCTTGGTCAACAAAGTAACCTGCAAGAGTATTAAAGACATCAATTGGCGCATCTTTTAGTGCTTCTTCTGATTCAATTCTCAATTTCTCATTTGCTTCTTTTTGAATTCTCTCAAGTTCTTGATTGTATGATAACATCATAGACTTTGCAGATTCAATGTACATCTTGAGTGATTCAGTTGCTTCTTTCTCCACATCCATTATCTGCTTCTTGTATGCATCAATAGGAGTGGTTACGTATTTACGCATTGATTCAATTGATTTAACGACTTCATTTGCCAATTTGATAGTATGCTCAGTAATGTCATAAGATAGTCTATCTTCAATCTTAGATGGTGCATCTTTGATTAGTTGTTGAGTCTTGAGAGTATTTGAATGATTTATCACTTCATAAAGTGAATCAATCTTGAGTGTTAGTTCTGCTTTCATAGTAAGAGTTTAAAGGAGAGATTTTTCACTCTCCATTGATTAATTAAAATGGTAGTTTTGATGGGTCTTCTGAGTCTCCCTGCATCCAATCGAAATCACTTGGATTAACATTTTTCTCAAATACAAATGTTGGCAGTGGTTGAATCGGTGGATAGTTTGCTTCCATTTGAGCATTCATATATGCAATGAACTCATCACTTTGTTTTATCTTATCTTGAACAAATTCAGGCAACTTTCTGAATGCTTCCATGTCAGGTTGTTGTGTTGAGAATACTAGTGATGGATTAACTGCTGGTGGACATATCATACCTTTAGGAACAGGTGTGATAGTTTGAATGTTAGCATATGTCTTATCTCCACTCTGTTTGTGTATGATATTAACCATGCATTCTTTTCCTAGTAGATTGAAGATATTGAATGACTTTGCTTCATCATCATTTAATTGTTTGCCAAGCATTGAGTGAACATCTTTTCTAAGAGTTGACTTTTCATGCATTGAAAGAGTGTACATATTTCTAGCATAGAATGGCTGCTCACCTTTTTGTGTGTCAAAGATTGCAGTCTCTAGTGGAAGTTCAAATAGTATCTGCACTTTGCGTTTTTTTCCTGCAAATTGACCGCCTTGTTCTGTTGTACCTAAATCAATGATTTGATAGATACGTGCAAGATGCATTCCTTGAGGTGCAATCTTGTTAGTGTAGTTTGATTCGCCTCCGATTGGAGCATTTAGTGTTGGTAACATAGTAATTGAATTTATTGGTTAAAAATTAAAGTGATTTAAACATTGTGTGAGTTGCATCTTGTAGTTTTGCCATTGCTTTATCAAATGCATCAACATACTCTTCTGTTGTGACTGCAACATAGTCACGATAGATAATAGGTACATTGTGATACTCTTCTTTGTGAAACTGACGAGCCATAACGGCACAATTAGAATCGCATCGGGTGAAGATACCACTATAGCAGCCATCGTTTACAATTGAGACCATTGAGCCGTTCAGATGGTCATAGTGAAAGTAGGTGTTACCTTCTACAAGTTTGAAAATAGTTGATGTGTTCATAGTACACGAATTTAGAATTGATTGATTAGAAAATTAGTTGATTAAAAGATTGTAGTTGTGGTAATCATATTATATGAATTTAGATTGATTAGAAATTTAGAAATAAAAAAATATAGGGAGACCTGAGCCTCCCTTAGTTGATTAGTTAAATGTATATTCTGAAATGCATTCTACACCTAATATTTTGCAATACATTGATTCAAGTGTATTAATATCGCAAGTATTAAATAGTCTATATAGACAGCTAAAATGTAGATTATAACTTTCTATGCTATCAATAACATAAGTTAAATATTTAGCATAATTTAGTTTTTTTGCTGGTGTTGATAAATCAATTTGTGTCATAATGATTGAATAAGTGAGTGAGTGATTGATTAGTGAATTAGTATGCAGCAAATGTAGAACTATATTTTGAATCTGCAATACATTAATCAAAATAATTGCATTTATTTTTATTTGCATTTCGCAACTGCTTGATATTCTGATACAAAACTTTACTATTTTGCTATTTGACTACTGATAGTGATACCTAATAATGCACCTAAACCTATCTTAAATGCAGTAGATTGATACCATTTAGTCTCCTGTTTGACATAGATATTAGATAGATTGCTTATTGTCATAGTAGGATTGTCTATATGCAATCTCACTACACTATCAGATTTTCTAATTATACGATTAATAAGACCATCTCTGAGTGTATCTCCTACAGAATATGTCAATGTACCATTTGATACTATTGAATCAATTACAAGCACTCCTAGAGAGTCTATTTGACCATCTATAGAATACCAATCATTATAATCATTAAAAACTATAGGCAACTTCATATACTTACTTGAATCAATTGTGATTGGTTCTGCTAGTTGAATCTTTGTCTTGACTATTGTTTTGTACTTTATCTTGACTACTTCTTTAGCATTGCGAATATTGAGCAACTTGATTGCAATGTCTTTATTATCTATCTCATTTTGATAGTTGACTGCTTGACTGATTAACTTACTACTATCTGATAGATGCTGCAATTTGTATGATTGCACTTCTTCTTTAATCTTTCTGTAATCAATAGTCAATTGTCCATTAGTACCACAAGTATGAATGAAAATGAGCAGCATCACAATACCAAACACAATCATTAGAACTTTATCTACAGAGTCAAATTTATTTGATTGCATAACCACCTATTAAACTAATGAATTTTTGCCACTTGATTTCAAAGCAAGACTTGTCTCTTAGATTGCATCTCAATACATTCTTTGCTACATAGATTGGCATCTCTCTTTCACATACATAGTGCTTCACGACATTTAGAAGTCTTTCATCTGCTTCTTCTTCATCCATCGGTAGCATTGAATCTCTCATAATTGTCTAGTTGCTTTCTTAACTAGTAAATGAATAGACTCATCAAGTTTTTTCATTGAATCATCAACCATTTTTAGAAGTTCAGTTTGCTCTGAATCTTCCATCTTACCATCTTTATCAAGCAATAACTTAACAACTCCTGCAACTGATGTCAATGGTTGTCTTAATTCATGTGAGAGCATAAATCTAAACTCTTCTAGAAGTTGCTTCTGTTTCTCATGTTCGTGTGATGTGATACTTGTCACATCTGTGATTTGAAATCCTATGAAATGAAGTGAACCAAGTATAGCATAGCAATTCCATAAGTTCCATCTCAATCCACTATTTTTCTGCTTTGTTCGTGCATATATTCTAACAGGATTTGGTGATATTTCAAATGCTCTCTTAACAGATGCAACATAATCATCTAATTCTGTATCATCTGATATAATGTCACTAACTTTCTTTGGTTTGATGTGTGAACAATACTCTTTAAATAAGTCATTTGAACGCACAATGTTTCCTTCGTAGTCAGATACTACATACAACAAGTCAATAGAATTAGCCAAGATATATCTTGTAGACATTGACTAACTCTTAACAATTTTGTTAATCTTTCTAATCATGTCTAACCAATAAAATGTACTGCGATATAACCAAATAGATGTAGCAAGTAACATTAACATCATTACTATTGAATTTGACAAGTCACTATATAAGTAGTTTTGATTCATCTTATTATTACATTTTTGTATAATATAAGGTGAATGTTCTAACTTTTTGCCTTTAATTAACCATTTTGCATCACATGGTTTTATTGTATCTGATGCTCTTGGTATATTTACAACAATTTGCTCAACTTGCACCTCTGCTTTTGGCTCAAATTTAGTGATTTGTTCATCAACATATAGCAATTCTCCCCATTGATTTTGATAAATATACATTGTTGTATCATCATACAATGTATTGACAAATGCTAGTTCTTGATTTTTATAAACTATTTGATGATGTGTATGATTGTGAATCTTGCATGATGCACCAATAACACAAACACTATCAAATGTGTGTGTGATGATTGTATCTCTAGTTCCATCAAGCATTAGTACCTCCTTTCTCAGTTGGTTTCCAAACCCACTTCAATGTTACTACTGCTGCAATGATATATGCAAAAGACTCTTTATCTATTTTCTTAGTAAAGAATAACCAAAATCCTATTACAGATACAAGTGAGCCAATTGTCAGATGCCAGTACACCATAATCAAATCGGCTATTTGCTTGAATTTTTTTGGGTCTATAGCCATGTAGAACTATACGACTTTTGTAAAATATAGTTCTGCTTCTTTTTGTCTTCTTTTAGTTAATCCATTTAATATCTTACCTGCTGCTTTGTTCCATTTTAAGAACTCTAATGATATATTAGAATCATTTGGATTGCTTAAAACCAACTTAAGCAATGTTGACTTGCTTAGATTACCTAATCCAACATTGAATGCAAAGCATACTAGAGCATCAAATTGATATTGAGTTAACTTAACAGATTTAGTGTACTTGCTGACATAAATATCATAATCAACTAGTGTATTAATAAGCAATACTTCTGCTTCTTCTTTGTCTCTTAGAACATCACCCATCTTGACATTAGATTTGTCAGGATAGAAGGTTGAACCATAACCAATTGTAGAAACACCAGCACTACACTTATAAGCATTTAATCGAAGACCCTCGAAGTCTTTAATTAATTGGATACCAGTTTTAGATATATTCATTAGAACATCTCATATGAAAAGTCAAGAACAAATTGGCATAATCCATTCATACTATTTTCAACCTCAACATATATTTCAGCGCAAGGATTACCACCTAACGTCGGACTTGCTGCAAATATTGATGTATGATTTACTTTATGCCATAACGTAGTAGTACCAAATGGTATAACTGAACCTTGAATTTGTGTAGCAATACCAAATTGTGCTGAAGGAACTAATGGCAAATCAATTTGAAATTGGTAAGTATGCAATGGATTCATTGTTAATTGAACTCTTGTTTTACAATTAACAACATTACCAGCAAGATTCCATATACCACCAAAAAATATAATTGTTTGATTTGTTATTGGAGTAGATACTATATTAGCAGAGTATCCACCACCATTTGTCTGAGCAAGTTTTCTCCAATTTGAGCAGTCAGTCGTTGCATATGAATAATAGAAATCATAGTTTGCTGAATCTATATAAATGTCACCAATCGACAATGGAGTAAGACCTTCATCACAAGGCGGTTGAGGTATGCGATAAACTCGTGGAGCATCTTGTCTTGTAATTAATGAAAGGTCTGTATAATTAGCAGAATTATCTTCATTATAATAAATGCCTTGAAATGCTGCATTGTTGGACTTAACTTTTAATCCAAATGAATCAGTTGCTTGTAAAACTGCATAGCCATCAACATCAGTAATACCAACTTGGTCAACTGCCTCAATAATATTTTGTATAGTTGCTTGTTTCGATGTGTCATCAGAAACATCTACAACATATGTCAAATCTGTTTTTTCAAGAGTGCCAATAGAAGGCAATTCTGTAATCTTAATTCCTGCCATATTATTCTATTTTTATCGTTTGTAAATACCAATGAAATTTACTTTTCCACCACTCCCAACATCAAAACCATTGATTCCAATAGTTAGAGATTGAGTACCAACATTTTGCTGAGCAAGTACGGACTCTGTACCTAAATTCATTTGTGATTCATTACATAGCCAAGAATTACTTTTTTGAACTACAAAATTATTTACCATTTGTGGCAAATCAATAGTAAATGAACCCGATGATTCTCCCGATGAAAGTACTATATCAAAGTAGAATCCAAATGTTACTGATTCACCTACTCTTAACCAAGTTCCTTCCGCTATATTAACTGAATCAAGATGGAATAAATCAGTTGCAGTAGGTGTAAATAAACCACTATCAATATCAAATGCACCTTTTACATCTCCAAATGTAATCTGCTTAGAGGTATTATCCGTATTGTCAACAATGTATAAAACATCATCAATTGCGGGTTCTGTAAGTATTGGTAGTTCGGTAATCTTAATTCCAGCCATTTCGTATTTTTTAGCAATATGTAAAACAAGGATTGTTTGTAGTTATTTGAAATGTTACATCAAAGTCAATTGTCAATGTAGCATATTCATAATTTGATGTTAAGGTCTTTACTTCGTTATCATAGGACTTAGGCACAATTTCAAATGTGATAAGATGCATCTGTTCTTTGAATTCGATATCAAAGCCACTAATTGCATTGATTACTTGAGATGCAATAAAATCTATTGCATAAGCATCATCACAATTAAGATGTGATTTCTTAACTATTACATAAGCACTCAATGAATATGTTGTTTGATATATATCATCACAACTTCTTACTTTGATATTAACTGATTTTGTTATGTTAACCTTTCCATTCTTTGCCCAAAATATAGTTGCATTGTGAGCATCAAAATCAGTAACAACTTCTGCTTGAGAATTTCCGATGTAGTGAATCCATGCTTTTTCGTTTCCATTAGCATTGAGTTCACAGAGTGAATATATTTTATCAAAGATATTAGTTGTACTAACTCTCTCATTAAGTCTCTCTATTATGTTCTTAAGTATGTTCATTTCAATATTTCATTAATTTGCTCAACAACATATTTGCCATGAAGTAACAAGAACTCTTCTTGTTCTACATCTGTAGGTTGAAAAATAGTACCATACTTTTTTTCTAGTCCTTTTGATTTTTCTTCTTGAGATTCAGGTAGTATCAATTCAACTACAAGTCCATCTTTTACTATCTCTGATTCAAAGAATGCACCTGCTAGTTTTCCAGTCAATTGCAATGGTAACTTAGCAGATGTCTTAGTCTTTAACTGAGCATATCCATCAGGAAAATAAAGAGATTTGATTGGTTTTCCTTTCTTAGTCTTGCCTTTTGAATTTGTAGTTGATTTACCAAACTTAAATGATGCTGGTGCATTTCTTAATGAATCTGGGTCAACATAAATTGGTTTTATTGAATACGATTTTGTTGGCAATTTCTGCATTGCAGTATTAAATCCACCTGAATTTCCTTTTCCAAATATACGTTTAAACATCACTCTCTTTAAGTTTGTTCCTGCACGATATAATGGACGAAATTCTTTAAGCCAACTGCTATACAATTTATCTAACTTATCATTAGTCTCTTTGATAGTTGCCATTATGGTAGAGCAGTTACATATTTGTAGTTCTTGTTGCAATCAAAACAATGTCTATCATCAGGTAGGCGCATATTAGTTAACATTGCACTTAACTCTTCATTGTATCTTGTTGCTGCTATATCCCGTGCTTGAGTGATACCTTCTATATTGATTGATACAGAAGTATTGACTCTCTTGTTTGGTGCAATTGTAAGAGCATAATCATATATCTCAATTGCAGTTGAATATGCTAGTGACATTGACATTAATCCACCGATTGAACAAAGCCAACTTTCTCTATCGCAATTGACATTATATATAAATGACATTCCTTGTGTGTACTTCTTTGCAACTGATGATGTGACATTGAATCCATCAGTAGTTAATTCAATACCAATAGCATCTACAAATGGACATATATGTGCTTCTTTAAGTCTACCTCCGCAATCAGTACAAGCACCTTTCTTAGTTATCATCTTTGTTGTATCATACAATGACTCATAAACAAATGCTAAGTCTAACTTTCGTCTCTTTGCTTTGAATGTACGACCAATGAACTCTTCAACTGCTTCTGATTGATAATTGAATGTATCAATTAACTTTAGTGTTGACATATCAAAGACTAAAATCTCAACAGGTGTAGCCATTGTGTAGATGTCAATCTGAAAATTGCTAAGATAGAAGTTTAAGAATGATGTATTGTTTGGGTCAACTTTGACTCTGATTCCTGCATAACGACCTGCACCTAGTGCTAAATCAATATTTGATGCATTAGTCAATACTTGACCAATTCTCTTATTTTCAATTATTGTATCTGCTTTCATTGTTGCTTGTAGTCTAGTAAGAATATCACTAGATAATTTTCTCCAAGCAAATGCACGTTTTGATTCAAATAATTCTACACCACTAACATATTGGTCTGTATGTAATTGAGCAAGAAAAGTAGTGTTAATGCCTAAATCGTCAATGTATAAACCAGTAGTTGGTTCTGAGATTTGGCAGCCCTTCAAACCAAGAAGTTTTTCAAAGCACATATATTTTGTTTTTGTAAAGTTATAAAAAAAGGGAAGGCATTAAACACCTTCCCCTCAATTTATTCTGATAGTAAATTATCACCATTTTGACCCAGCAACTCATCTAAATTTTCACTCAGTAGAAATTGCGGGTCGGCTACGGGTTTACAATTGAAACACAATTCACGTAGTTAACACCTGATAATTTATCACCTGCCTCATAGATATCTGTAGGCAATGTAACAATCTTACCTGTTGCAGTTACGATAACAGAAAGATTTCCGCAGTCATCTTTAAGAGTCAAGTCAACAGGTACACCTGCAGGAGTGAATGCAATTGTACGTGCATAACCATTACCAACAGATGGAGTGAAGTTTGAGTTCCATTCTGCTAAGTTGTAAGACAACCACTGAATAGCACCAGCAGTAGTAACCAATGCATGAGTTTGGTCTTCAAATGCAGCAGCAACACGAGAATCATAAGCAAATCCAAAACCATTTTGTTGAGAAATTGCTAATAAATCAATACCACTCATTGAGCAGCATCCTGCTTTAACTGCATTAGCATATCTCTGCATAGCAGCACCACCAAAAGCAATTGGAGCAGATGGATAGTTTGCCATTGTAGTTGCTTGAGTGATGTCAGCAAGTGCAAATGGGTTAACTTCTCCTGCATCACCGATTGTCTTAACTTCTAAACAATCACCATTCATCGGGAAGAAATCTTCTACATCTGTACCCCAATTACCGATTGCACCAACTGCTTGAGCAGCAGCAACACTAGCAATTTTGCGGTCAATTACATCCATCAAACGCATTACAGACTCTAAGAAGTATACATTGTTATCTTGACAATGTCTAGCAATATCTGCACCAGAGATTAACTGAGATGCTTGATATGTATCTGTAGTTTCAAGTGTGTATGTAGTTGTTGAATCACCATAGATGTTTGTAGCAGTACAATTCATGATATCTGCAGCAGCAAGAACTTCTGATTCAGGAAGTCTTTGCACCCATCGTGCTTCAACGGTACGCAATTTACCACCTCCGGGAGATACTTGCATTTTAATCATTTTTACATTTTCAGGAGAGTTCAAATACTCTAAGAAAGGTAAAGATTCACGCTGACCAACTTCAATGAAGAGTTGACCAAGTGGGGCTTGAATGTTTGGACATTCTGATAGTATACGGGAAATTGACATGATAGTCTTTTTAGAAAGTTAGTTTTTGTCTCATTAAAGGTTGAGAATTTGACCTACTTTTTGTGTCTTGTTAAAGTCAAGACTGACTACTTTGTCTTTTTGCATGACAAATCTACAAATATTTTTTAAATATTATTTGTTTTTCTCAAATCGTTTTTAAGACATCAAATAAACGATTTAAGCCATCCAATCTATTTTTGATACTGCAATACGTTTTTTAAAAGATAATACTTTTGACTGATAATCAATCAGTTATAAACACAAAAAAAGAGCAACATTTCTGCTGCTCTTTCATCAATCAAACATTATTTAGTTAAACTTCGCATAAAACTAAACCACTATGAACACTCAAAGATAGTGTTTTTACAATCCTAAAAAACGTGGATTGACAGATTTTGTTTTATTATTTTGTATATGTTCAATCTCAGACTTAACAACTTTCTGATTGATAGTTTTTCCTTGATGAACATTTTTTTGAATGATTCCTGCATCAGTTGCTTCTTTTAAAAGTACATCATTGATACCTAAAAATGAACCTGCTTTTGCAGTTGACTTCAATCTTTCTCCACTCTTTTTATCTTTCACGATTGCATTTCCATCATCTTCAATATCTATAAGATATTTTTCTGATATGACTGATTTGAATCCACGCATTGTGATATCACTAACTGATGGGTCAATCTTAATAGCATTTAATTCTTTCTCAAAGATGTTGTTGATAGTAGATATCTTTGTATCTTCTTTGACTTTGTTTTTATATGTCTCAAATTGATTCATCACATCTTGTCTTGCTGAATCAACATCATTGTGTTTCTTTTCAAGACTCTTATACTTAGATTCCCATTCTTTTATTAATGACTCTGAGCCATTTCCTGATGCACGTTTTTCCCATTCTTCTCTCTGTGCTTCAAATGACTCTTTTGCTCTCTCTGATGCACTTCTTATAACTTCTTCTACTTTCTTGTCCTTGAAATCATCTTCTGTAAGTACGATTCCAAATGGTTCAAATGCTTTACGTGCAACATTAGTGATACTACCTGTAACACGACCTATCTTGCTAGATAGTTCCTCAGACTTGACCCATTGTGCTGAAAATTTTTCCTTCGCTTCGTCTATAGATTCTGCGTTTTCTAGATTTAGGAACTTCACTAGTTCCAATGCTTCTGCTTCCTTCATTTGTATTTGTTTTTAGTTCAATTGGTTTTAGTTCGATTTTGCGACCACCATTTAGTATTAGTAGTTCAGCAACCATATTAGAGACTCTCTTAATGTCTCCATCAGGCATTACAATTATGTTCATGCTTCAAATATAATAATTTTTTGAATACGCAAAACATAGTGATATCAATGCTTTTAAAAGATAATGCATTTTATTTTAAATTATTTTCATATTATGTATTGCGTATTCAAAATATTGTTCTACATTTGCTCATCAAACAATCACACACTAATTACTAACTCACTAAATCAAACATTATGAAACTTGAAAAACTAGCACTAGCACAATCATTAGTAAGACAAATATTCAGAGAATATAAGTCATTGGAATTTGGTATAATCTATGATACTTATCATGATTCATTATTAATTCAATACAATGAGGCAAAACAAGCATTCTATGATTTTGAAATATTGACTGAGAATGTAGAAGAAATCACTCTTGAATACATGGATGGAATCATCAATGATTTAGTTGATACATTAGAATATGCTACTGCAATCACCACACTTTCTATGTTATCAAATAAAATACCAACTCCAATTTATTCTTAATCACAAATCAATTGACTAAAGAGCCACTCTAACAAAGTGGCTTTTTTTATGCACTTGTTTTTGCTGCAGTTTGTTTTGGTTTTTCTTTTGTATCAAAACCTTCTGCTTTTACTCTTGCTTTGATTGAATCATCTACCATATCTGATTCAACAGGAATTAAATAATGTCTACAATTCCAACCTCCAACAAATGTGAAGATTGACTTAGAGTCTGTACCATCTATTCGACCCGCCCATGTTCCATCAACAATGTCATTGATACCACCTGAATTGATACCTCTGCCCCATTGTTCTATCTCACCTTTATGGAATACCTCACCTTCACGATGTTGACAAAATGCTCTAGTAGTTGGAATCTCTCCACCTAGATACTCAAAATAGACTGCACCAATAGTTTCATTGATAGCAGATGAGTATGACCTATCTGCAACTGCTTGAGCAGTCAATGCAGTAGTCTTGATATGTCTTAGTAGATTTCCTTCTGTTGTATCTGTTCCAACAATGACACCTTCTAATGCTTTGATTGTATCACTTAGTGGCGCTCTTGCAGATATATTAGTAACTAACTGCTCAATGAATGGTTGTGTTACATTATTCTTCAATCCACTACCAATAAATGTATCTATAGCATTTGTCTTAGATATCTGCAACAACTTAGTCTGTGCAGCAGTTGGTTCAAATGCAGCATCAAATTTCTTTGCAACTTCATTTGATAAGACTACACCATCATCAATTGAATTAAGAAAAGTCTTGATGACATTTTGATATTCTTTACCTGCTAGAATCTCTGAAAGTTTATCTACGATTATTCCAATTCTTGCTACATTATTATCACTTTGAGTGATGTTTCCTGTATTGTCTACATCAAGTTCATTGATAAGTGGTAATAGTTCTCTCCAAATCTTTGACTGCACCTTATCGGTAGCAGTAGCCATCTTATCTGGTGTCTTATCAAAGAGTGCTATCTTTTCTTTGACTATTTCTTCAAACGATGCCACTCAATAGATTTTGTTGTGCTAATTGAATCGGGTCTAATACTTCACGCACCTTAGATACTGCTGCTTCACGTAGTTGAACAATCTGCTCTTGCATTGTTTGTTCTAAGAAGTTATCATATTCTGCATTTGGTACAAAATTACGTATCAATTCCATTACTAGTTGAGGTGCAGATTGATGTAATACATCTTGCCATTTCTCAATAGTACCTAATCCAAGTCGTGCAACTATATCTGCTTGACCCATCAATAAGAGTTCATCTGCACTCATTATAAGTTCATAAATTGCAGCACTCTCATCATCTGTATAATTGATTGCCTTGATATAGTTGTATACGTTTGCATATGTCACTGCTGGTGGTACACCTGCTGCAATACCTTCTGATATAACTGCAAGATAATCACTTGGAGTTGAGATATCAAATGAAGTTGGATATACAAGAGTAACACCGCCAAAGTATTCTCCATAACGCATTTGACCAATAGTGTTAAGCATGAACTCATACATTCCAAAAAGTTGGTCTGAGATTGGTTTAACAAACGCATATAATGCTCTCATTTTGTTTAATGACCCAGTTGCAGTTGATGCTTCTCCAATAGTTCCTGTTGCATCACTTGATGGTAGATGCAATACACTTCTTGACTTATCCATCTGAGTGTTAATCTCAGTTCTTAAGAATTGTAATGTATCCATTGGTGGTGAAACAAATTTCATGTATTCACCGCTCAATCCAGAATCTCCTTCACTTAAAGATGTCTTTGGTTTTACTAACAACATTCCTGTTGGTGAAAAACGACTCTTAACTCCTGCACCACTACAACTACCACAAGTGCGATATCCACCACCTATTGAATCAAATATCTGACCATTATCACATCTGTTTCCTTCTTTGTCTACAAACTCACAAATCTCACCTAATGCAACCATGAATGGAAATGCACTTGTTGCTTTACTCATCTGTAGATAACTTTCATCTAGTACAACTTGGTCAAGCAATGGAACTGCAGTGATAAATGGAGATTGAAATACTAATTCATTGTTGACTAGTAAAGGTGTACCCATTAATTTTCTACATGGTACATATCCTAAATCATGTTGAAAATATACAACTGGTTCAGCAAATGTCACATCAGATTTTTTACCTATCTGCTCAATACGATAAATGTATGTATCATCAAACAATTCAAGTATGATTCCACTCTCTTCTGTTTTGCTACCAACTTTGACATGAGATTTGTCTTCATCAATAACTAAGTACCATCTGCCGTATTCTTGACCTACGATTCTCATGCAATTGTAATATGATGGCATTGGTTTGATAAGATTGTTGCTCATCAAGACTTGCTCACCTTCCATCATTGGTTCTTCAATGTCGAAATCTTCTGGTTCAATTGCAATTATTCCATTAGGGTCAATCAACTTCAATGTTGGTAGCATTGACTTCACAAATGCTTCTACACTTCCAAATTTCTCTATCTCTTCATTGATAAATCTGCTGAATGTATCTTCACCAAATCTTTCATCTTTTTCGGGTTTTACATTTATTGACCAGTTTTGGTCTGCAAATGCTCTAGATATAGTTGCTTTGAAATCTTCAAATACATTTAGAGTTGTTGCTTTGTAGTTCGCCTTGATGTATTCATATTGTGCTTCTGTTTGATTTGGACTTCTAACAGATAGTAAATGCTCAGGATATACATCTGCTCTAGCATGAGGTAAGATACTATCATACATCATTGCAGAGAAATTATAACCATCCCAATATTCAGGATATTGATGCATTCCAATTCTACGTTTTGATATAGGATTTACTAATGACTTTGACTTATCATTATCAAATGCTTTATGCTTGTAGATAAACTTATTGACTATCTTATTAATCTCTTCTATAGAGAGTGCCATATTATGCTACGATTTTAGTAGAAGTAGTTGAATTGATGATGTGTGAGCCACAAGATTTAGAACGGCAGAATGTAGTTTTCATATATAGATTATTTATGTAGAATTGATAAACCACGACCTTCTGGTGTGTTTAATGTTACTGCTTTGTATCTGTAGTTTGCAGACATATGAACAAGTCTTCTTGGTGCTTCAAGATGAATAGTATCATGATACACTATCATTCCACCTTTTGCAATTAGTTTCTCAACTAGTTTAAACTCAGGTAAAATTGATACCCATGAATGGTCTGCATCAACAAATATTAAATCAAAGTGAGCAGTCGGTAATGTTCTTAATTCATTGTGAGAATTTCCTAGAATGAAATCTATTGATTTTCCACCTTCTAACATTAATGACTTTGTCTTTTCAGTACGATAATCATTGATATCAATACCAATATATTGACCTCCTTTTGGAAGTGCATTGATTAAATGTTGAGCAGTTTCACCTTCAAAAACTCCAACTTCAAGAATACTCTTGTATTTAGACATTTTAACAAGTGATGCTAAGAATTGTCCAACTTCATCTTCTGAGTTCCATTCATGTCTTGCAATTTCTTTGAATGTCTCAGTAGTTACAATCTCAACTATTGGTGAATCATTGATAAGATTTTCAACTGATATTGAATCAGTCTTCTTTGCTTTTGATTTCGGTTTTTTGGTAGTAGTATCTTTCATTTGTTTACATATTTCTGACCTATAATTCGGTCAATTTGAAATTGATGAACTTTGTTATTTTTTTTCATCATTACTTTTAGAAGTCTTTCAAGCCACTCTGTATAGAATCTTGATGTGTAATTGCGACCACCATAATATGATTGAAAATAATAATTATCTGTGACTTCTTGAAATGTCAATCCACGAACAGGAGCAAAGTGAATAAATCCACTCTCATTTTTATCTGCAATTAGATTGTCATTCTTATAAGATGGGTCATACTTAGTCATTGCTAGAGCAACATTCATATAGAGTTCATCAGGTTGACCTTTGCCCCACTTGCTTCTTAACTTTTTTAAAGGTAACTGATTAGTTGTATAGAGTATTCTAATAACACCAAATAAGTTCTTTGACTCTTTACACTTTTTTATGAATTGAATGCTGCTATTGATAGCAGGTAAGATTGCATCATTATCTAGTTTGAAATGATTCCAAATATCATCCGCCCATGCCCAATGCATTGTTGAGATATCACGACCCAAATCAATGGTATGATATCCCAAGCAATGACTTATGTAATGTCTTTTTGTATTAACTAAATCATCAATGAGTGATTGAATGTCTTTAAGACATATTGCATCTACATCTAGATAAAGATTGTATTTAAAAGGCAAATACTTATATATGGAAACCTTTAACATTGCTGGGTCTAATTGTCCATCAACATAAAGGTCAGAATGTTCTATTTCATTTATTGAATCAACATACTTATCAATATCATAAGTTGTTTTAATGCACTTTGAAATGTCATCAACAAAGAGTGCAATCTTAACTGATGGTGAATGAAATTTTATAGTGTATGCAAGATTGTATGCTGCTTGATAGTAGCATATGTTGCCAAAAGCAAATAGTACCACACCTTCATTTGAAGATGTGGTAATATCGTTATTTGCTAGTTCAATACTCATTATCCGAAGATACCTGCAGGAGCAGCAAATTGTGTAGGAATTGACTTTTGTCTCCAAGCAAATGTAACTTCATATCTTTGAAGTTCATTGTTTTGCTCAGGGATAATAAAGTTAGCAGATGTAGTGATACCAACAGGTGGGTCAATGTAGATGACTTTTCCTGAATCACACAAATAAGCCATAATCCAACCAATCTTTTGTTGATTGAGTGAGTTATAAAACAAATTGTTTTGGTCTGTTACATTTGCATCAAACAAAGTAGCAGTTCTATCTTCATTGATACGAATAGAAGTTCCGCAACCAACAGGTGAATCAACCGTAATTGGTGAACCTGCAGGAAGTGCAAATCTAATGTCTTCAACAAGTACGGCAGTACCAGCAAGAAGTGCTGCTTCAATTTCAGCAGGGTCTTCGGGACTTGCAAGAACAGATGCACAAGAACCAATTATAATAGCGGAAACACCGCCAAGTTTGTACTCTCCACACGCAACCAAGTCGTGTGTCTCAAGTCCAGTTTCGCAATATGAGGCGCAGCCCATTGTAGTATAGATTTAAGTTGTTCAGTCGCTTTTAAAGGTTGCTTCTGTTAAACCTACGGGTGCAAAAAGATATACAAATATATTAATTTTCATAATACAAATTGACTGCATCTTCTGTAGTGATTATGATATCATCTTGTGTCAATAAGAATGGTTCATCTATATCAATTTCAGATGGTAAACAAGTTGCATTTGAATCTGAACATTGTACTTTAACTACTTTATTTTCTTTCTCAATTAAATCAATAGCAAATGAACCAAGATATGTATCTGCATCTGAATAGTCAATTGTTGGAAATGCATTGTCTTGTGGAAACATCAATACTTTGTTGACATAACAATTGTCATAGTAGAATATAGTAGATAAGAAATCAAGTACATACTCAGGTAATCTACCAAAATAGTATGTCCATTGTTTTAATCTATTCACATAGTTTGCATTCCATTTTCCTGATGAATATCTGAATGCATTTGCATTAGTAACATATTGTGGTTTTGCTCTCTTGCCTTCTAGTCTTATCATTGGCATAAAATCATTACCATTGAATGCTAGATTGAACTGCTCTTGAGCATTGCAACCTTCTATCTTGAAGTATTTACATGAATCATTATAATCTCCTAAATCAAACACATCAGAGTATTTATTCCATTGAATCCAATTGTCATCAATTGATATCTCTATTCTACTGATATTCACATAACCACCACCAAGTCCTGCTTGATTTACTAATATAGTTATTTGAGTTCCAAATAAATTAGGATTTCCTGCAAATAATGCAGCAGTTATATATCCAGTTCCTGATGGAAATATTGCTTCATTTTCTCCAATTGTAACTCTTATCTCTGCATTTGCACGACTCTCAACAAATAATGAAACATAGTAGTATTTGCCAGTACAAGCACTTGAAATGCTCTTAATATATGCATCTGATTCTTCAATACCAACATCAAAAAATGTATTGTTCTGAGTGAATGTCACAACTCCATTATTACCACCAGCAGTCCATCCATATGTATTGCCAAATTGAAGATTGAATAAATTATTTAAAACTCTGAACTGACTGCAAGTATTCTCACAGAAATCTGCTAATGATAAACGATAACAACCTTCACTAACATCTACATTAGTAAAATCAAATGAACCTATTATTTTATTTTCAATGATTGTGTAATTTGGAACAATTACATCATACTGCTCTAATGTGATAGCATCAACAATGCCAATTTTAATCTCATTTTTAGATGCAATACCTTTTACCTTGATGCTATCTGAATCAAAGCATCCTTTGAAGTTACTTGATTGAAGTAATAAAATTACATATGAATTATCATTTGTGTCTACATTGTTAAAATAGAAAGTGTATGTACCTGCTAGTGTTATATCATAGTCAGTGCTTCCACCCATCTGAATATTCAATGTACCTTCTTCAAATGATAAAATTGTGAAAGTGATTGAATATAATTCATATGCATAGTCAATGTATAAATATTGAGCATATGAACCAATAGAACCATCTCCACATATATTACCATCAGTGTTAATCCATCCATCTATAGATGAATCATATGGTTTCATATTGTATTGAGTACAAGCAGTTGATTCTAATTGAAAAAACACTTTATCATTAAAATCTATTAACTGCTTATAGTTTGATTCACCGCACTCTTCACAAGGTGTCAATATTTCATCTTGTGAATGAAATAATATTGGTTGATTTGGTATTGATATAAAACTCATCGTAGTATCTTTTTAGATTTTAATTCAAATGATGCTTCTTGTTCAATGATGCTCTTAACATCTATCTTTTTTATATATCCTTCAATGACTCTTAATGGGTCATTTAATCTGCCAAATGTGATAGGTTTTGATGTATTGTCTAGAATTATTTCTATTTCAGACATTGACAATGGTCTATCAAAACTATATATCAATCTCAATATTGAATTTGGGTCTACAGGTTGCAATACATTTGGAAATGGTTCACCGATTGCATCAAATTGAGTTGTATAGATATCATATGTATTATCTATTGTCACATTAATTGGTGGATAATCTGTATCAACTCTAGCAAATACATTGATGTTTATCAAGTCTCCTTCATTACATACAACTTCCCAAGTCAATTGACAAACAACAATATTTGTTATAGGGTCAGTTATTGCATATGGAAATTCATTCCAAGTATTTATTAATGTACCATCTGCTTCTGAACGTACAAACTGAGCATATGCTTCATAAGCACCATTAACAATGATTGTAGTTGAGAATGTATATGTACCTGTATAAGGTATTACATAAGTAGTTCCGTCAAAGTTATTGCTTGGGTCTATTATTTCATTTCCAAATGCTAAGTATGGTCTAAATGTTGAAAGATAATATGATGTCATAACATCACTGATGCCCCACTCTTGCAATGGACTTGCATTGCTAGTTGCTTGTACTTGTGTGCTTCCTGGATTAAATCCTTGTATGTATGAATAAATTCCGTTTGGATAACCACCTAACCAATTGTAAGCAACATTATCATTAGTGTAGTCTCCATTGTAGACCGTTTGTCCCGTACCATATGGGTCAAATTGTCTTGCATATCCTTGATTTTCACCAACAAACCAATATGATTGAATAACAAAAGTATCATTATTATAATTCTCATTGTTATGCTCATATGTATCTTCAATCACATTTGTATCAAAGATAATATTATCACTTCTTAGACTTAATATGTTTGATGTGTTGCATTCTCCAATAAGTCCAAATGTCTCATCTTTAAATCCTTTGAATGAACTTTGAAAGAATGCACAAGCAGTTTCTCCATTATTACATTCATGTTGCTCAAGATATGGTGATGAGCCAAAGTTGATAGATGCATATTGAGCAGCAGTATCATATTTCAATTTAATATCGGGTTGATTGTATAAATTAACTGACACACCTTGTTGATTGAAATATGTTGCAGGTTCAATTCTGAGCAATGGTCTTTGATTTGATTGTGTTTCAATTACCATACCAAGTCTCAATTTTTTATTGAGTGCAGTAAATAAATTCTCAAATGATACAACTGATGGGTCTTGAGTTTCATTTATGATTGATAAACCATTAGTGACTAAGTCAAAATTACCATCATTAGCAAAGTCAAATGCAAAGTAGTTGCTATCAAAGTCAACTAAGTTATCTGACATACACCCAACAAGATGTTTGAATGCATCATAGATAGATACACCATAACATGGATATCCATATGCTGAACTTGTTGGATTATATAGCATCACCTTTCTAATTGTTGGTGGCACTAGAGTTAAAAGATTCTTTGTGAAAGTAGTATTTAAAGGAAATGGAATGCTCTTATTATTATTAATCTTAGTTGAGAAAGAGTCATCATACAATTTAGTAGTTACACTGCATCTATCTAAATCAAATACACATTCACTTATAACTATATATCCATTTGTTAATCTTTTCCATGTTCTTGAGCATAGATATTGAACTTCTACTTTGATAAGAGAACAACCACCTGTATCAATTAAATTAGTGTAGATGTAATCATAAACTCCTCCAACAAATGTTAAATCATTGTTGAATGATACAATTCTAGAATTGATTGTAGTATCTTCTCCAATAGTGAATCCAAACTCATCTCCATTGATTGGTTGTCCTCTATCTTCACCATCAATGATGAATCTTATATCTACTGCCATATATATCTTGAATCAATTGAATTGATGAATCTAGTCTTATTGTTTCTCAAGTCTTTTCTAAGACCTTTGAGTTCTGCTTCCATAGTTTTTGAATTGAGAGTTGCATTGACATTGATACCCATATCTTTTGGTTTTGATGATAGCATATAATTCATCAATGCTGGACGAACATATCTATCATGAATCAACTTTTTAAATGCTTCTGATGATTGATTTAATGCATTTAATTCTCTACGATGTGCAGATGTTTGTCTTCTATTAATAATATACTCACCTTGCTCTGCTTCTATCATTGTACCACCTTGTGAATGTCTTCTTCCGCCTATCTCACCACCACGTTCAAACTTAGGAATTGGTTTTGCTAATGCTGCTGCTAATTGAACTGCTCCAACTGCTGCTGCTGCTATGATTGCAGGAATATTTGCTGGTGGAACTAATGTATTTGCTTTTGATATTGCAATTGCAGTATTGATACCAATCTCAAATATTGCTAATGCTTTATCTGCTACGGCTTGTTTTCTTTTTTCTACTGCTATTGCTTGTGCAGTCTTTTTCTCAAGTATTGCTCTAGATTTTATTTTGTCACGTTCTAACATATCAGAATTGTTAATAGCATCTAGTTCAACTTGACTTGATGTATTAATCTGTTCTATTCTCTGTTCACTTGCTAGTTTGCTTATTTCATTTATTTGATTGAATACACTAATTGCAGTTTGTGCATATTCTGATATTTTATCAATTCGCACTTGTTGCTCTGCATTTAACTTAGATGTTGTATCTGCATTAATTTGTATCACTGCTGCATTATATGCTTCTTCACCAATTAACTTCTTATCTAGCAAGTTAATTTGTTTTTGACCTTCGTCTTCTATCAATTTTATTCTTTGCTCATATGTTGATATTCCTAATGTCACTGCTGCTTTTGCTTCTGCATTATTTATATCAATACGTTTGTTTGCTTCATCTGCTCTTGCTTGAGTTATCTTAGTCTCTGTTTCTGCATCAATTAATGCTATATCATTCTTCAATTTCTTTTGTGCTTCAATATCAGTCTTAGCATTAAGTGTTATTGCATCTTTTCTAGCATTAGCATCTGCATTGATTATATCTTCCGTAAGTTGCAGTGATACTTCACCTTGTGCTTGTCTTAGTTGTAATATCTGAACACCCAACTCTTTCTCTGCAATGATTGCTTCATTAGATATTGCTTTCTTTTCTGCAATTGCATTAGCATCAATACTATTCAATGCTGCTTGTAGTTCTTCTTTGTCTTTGATAGATGCTTCTGCTTCTTTCTTTGATACTTCTGCTCTCTTATCAACTAGTGCTAGTTCATTTTGAAGTGATGTGTTACCCTGAGTCTTTAATGTTTCTAATCTAGTCAATTCAATTGATGCTAATCTTTTTGATTCATCAAGTTTTAGTTGTTGAATATCTCTATTCAATTCAGCATTGATTCTAGCAATTGTTGCACTCTTTAATGCTTCATTTTTAATTGATGCACTTGCTTCTTGTTTTTCTACTGCTGCACTAGTTTTTAAAAGTTTTATCTTATTATTCAATGTCTCACCATCAATAGCAGTAGTTCTTAATGCATATTGCTGAGTGACTTTTAAATTTTCATTTGCAATTGTATTAGCATTTTCTTTTGCTCTATTCTTGCTATCTATCTCTGCTTGTACTTCAATTGTTTTGATTTGATTTTGAGATGTTAGATTCAATGATAATATTTGGTCATTAAGATTCTTTTGGTCATCAATCAATGATTGTGATGTCAATGTACCATTTTGTTTTCTTTCTTTCTGCAACTCTTGAAACTTATCATATAGTTCTGTTTCAGAATTTTTTAAGTCTTCATTTGCTTTTGCTATAGCGGAACCTCTTTCATTGAATGCTATGATGTTATCTGCAGCAGATTGAGATAACTTACCATTTGCTACTAATAGTTTGACTTGTGCATTTGCTAGTTTTGATTGTGCTTCTGCACCTGCACTTGCTAAATCATCATATGCTTTTTGCAATGCTTTTGCATCTTCTGCTGCTTTCTTTGATTTCTCAGATGAATCACCAAAACTCTCAACTAACTTAGTGATTGCATAGATTGCTATTCCAATTCCTGTACCTAATAGTGCTGCTCTGAATAACTTTAATTGAATAGTACCTGCACCAACAACATAGTTATATCCTTTTTGAGCAAGAGCATATACACCTGTCTTTTTTGCTTGTTGCTCTAATAAGACTGCTCTTGCTTGTTCTAATGCGCCTGTGATAGCCATTATAGCATTTAGTCTAGTCAATGTCTGAGTTAGTTCTTCATTCTGAGTTCCGAATGCTGCACTGATTCCTTCTACTGCTTGAAATGCTGCTCCAACCAATTGAACATTCTGAACAACTGAATTGAATCCACGACCTTTCTCAACAAATGAATCTACTTGTTGGTCAGTTTCAAAGATTGCTCTTTTTAGTTTTGATGTTTCTACAATTAAGTCTTTGAACTCTTGTGTGTCTTGTTGTCCTGCAATTGCTAAGTCATAGAGTTTGTCTTCTAGAATACCTATACGACCTGTTGCAGCATCAGTTGACTTTGCATATGCTTCTACTGCTCTATCTGCTAATGTTAATGCTGCTTTGTATTCACCTATTGCTTTAGCAATATTGTCAAACTCTTTAGTGTTAGTCTTACCTGCTAGTGCTAATTGTTTCAATTGGTCTTCTAGCAATGCAATATCATCTGCAGATTTTGATAACTTGATTATCTCTGTAGTTATCTTAGGAAGATTCTTGACAAGTTGCAATGATTCAACATTGATACCTTTTAATCCATTCTTGACTTTATCTCCTGCAAAAGCACTGCTCATTGATGAACCCATCTTCTTGAATGCATCAGATGCTTCTTTACCTGCTTTTTCTGCTGAGTCACCAACTGCTTTATTAGCATTGATAATCTCATCAGTCACACCTTTTAAAGATGCTGCTTTTGCTTCATACTCAATGTATACTACTGCCACTTTGTTGAGATTTTATGTACGATTCAAATTTAGTAATAAATAAATCAACATCACTATTCATTAAATGATTGTATGCTACAACATCACCATCAACAATTGTCATCACTTGAGTTTTAATTCTCGTGGTCGTTTCACTCGCTCTGAATCTTGGTGAGAATCTAATTGGGTCAATGCTTTGATTAAGTTTTTCTGCTGCTCTAGATTGTGTTCCCATAATTTCTTGAAATCTTCTTGAGACATAGACATTAAGGGTACTAGCGGCTCTATACCCAAAAGTGTAAAAAAATCGTGTGGACCCTCCATGCACATCTTTTCAAATACTTCTAATTTTTGTTTGTGAATGTCATTGTTGATAATATGCGGGTCTTCATCATCTCTTATAATCCATGTTGCAGCAATGTTGAGCAAGATGTCTCTATGAATGATTGTGTCTTGTCTCTCTCTAATTATATGAATGTATGTAGCAATTAGTGCTGCATTCTTTGGATTTGATAGACCTGCACTCAATGCTTTTTCCATTGATTCAAGAATCATTTCCATTTCAGAACCACTTATACCACTGCTCAATCTTTCAAGTAATGACATTGACATTGAGAATCTTTCAAGAGGCATATTTGTCTCTTTTGGATATCTGAGATAGTTGTATCCATCATGTGTGAATACATTAACTAGATTGTAATTAGATTGATTCTTATTCCATCTATTGAATAGATGCAACCACCTGTGAGGCATTAATTTTCTGAATAACTTCATCTATGTTGTTGTTGCTGACCAATCTATCTAAGTTGGTCATTGTTACTAATGTAGTTCCTTGATTCTCTACTACCATCATTATCTCATTGACATTGATTAAGACTTTGCAATCACCTAAATCAACTGATGCTAGTTCTTGCAGTTCAAAATCTTCAATGTTCTTATTGTATTCTATCAAAGTAGATTGTAAGATGATGAAGTTTGCCATGTGTCACCAATATTCATGTGGACATTGAGCATCTTCAACTCTAGTCTTAGCAGGTAGAAAACAACCGCATGAGTTGCAGATGTTTAATGGTTTGTATCTGTGTTGACAATTGTTGCAGATTGCAGTTCTATTCTTGCTTAATTCTCTTGACTTCTTATTAGCAGTCAAGTAGTAATACCAACCTTTTATGATTGCAGATATCTTGCTCATTCTGTTAAGTTAACTATTGATGGTTCTGCATCACTTACTGCAATTGAGAAATCAATACAAGTGTATGATGTTTCTGCTATTGTGATTGATTGTCTTGTTCCATTTGGAGTATCTGTTGTTATCCAAAGAGTATATCCTTGCAATGGGTCTATTAGAACTCCTTCAATAGTTATGTTGCCGAACTCATCACTTATTGTTACAAATGTTTGAATTCTGCTTGTTGCTTTGTATTGAATACATACAAGATATGATGTATCAGGTTCTGCAACACCAAAGGTTAAACCTGTAGCACATACATCTACATAACTTCCTGAATCATAACATGGTGAACAAATGCTCATATATATCGTTTTAAGATTGCATTCACAAAATAACGGAAACAATCCAAGAAATCTGCACGTTCTGATAAATTCTTTCTATTGCTCTTAATAATTCCACCATCAGAGTTGCACTGCACTTGTTTAGCATCATAGATAAATCCTTTGCATCGAACTGAATTAACTCTTATGTCAAGTCTAGATAGTGCATTGTTGCAGTCTATTCTGCTATTGTAGTGTGTTGGATTAGCAGGTATGATTATCTGACTATCTGCAAGATTCAATCTTCTTTTGATTTGCGTGTATGCACTAGAATTGTCTCTTTGTTGAATGCTTCGACCATTGCCCATTGCATCTCCTGTGATACGTAACAATCCACGAGGTACATCTAATCTTTCTACATAGTCACAGAATGCATCAATACTACCTTTGTCTATGTTAATCTCATCAATCACAAAACAACTTTTAGATGATTGCTGCTGAATAACTAATGCAGATAATGGATTGATGTTAAAGTCAACTGAGATGAACACAGGTAGATTCTTATTCAATACAAGTGAATCATCTATATGCTTGTCATCATTCCATGCATACAAGAATGGGTTTGATACATCATCAATAACGTCCCAATCACCTTCAACAAATCGTGCATACTGAATAGGTGGTAACTCTTTGAGTGATTCCAAATAGTCTTGACTTATGTATGGATTATCTGTTATTCTTGAATTGATGTATGACCATTTCTCAGGTAAAGTATTGTTTCTCCATCTCTCATAGATAACACTCTTGACCCAGTTGTTAGCAGGATTGCAAGTAGCAAGACATACAATTGGTGGTTTTCCTTCTGCTTTGTTCCATGAGCCAATACGTTCTTGAACTTTGTAGAATGTTGCTTCTTGTAGTTCATTGACTTCATCAAGTCCTGCTCCATTGACTTCAAGTCCTCTGAATCTGTTTAAGTCTTTGTCATCATCATATGATTCTGCCATGAATATTAATTCACTTCCATTTGTGAATGTCACTACATTAGTCTCTCTGTTCCATGACTTGATATAATTAATCAAACCATCATTGAGTATTGAACTGAATGATGGAAATGTTGTTCTCTTTAAATCGGGTAATGTTTTACGAATGATGACCCATCTAGAACGTGGATATAATAAACAGAGTGATGAGAGTGTGAGCAGCAACCAATATGTCTTACCACCACGAATTGCACCACCAAAGACAATGACTTTCTTAACATTATTAATTGCTAAGTCATATGCAGTAGTTTGTCTCTTAGTTAGTGTGAACTTCATTCTTCATCTTTGCCTTCTGTTCTGATTATTATCAATGGTTCTGTAGTGTTGAATGTAGTCTCTCCATTATTTGCCCAAAGTTTTCTTTGTCTGTTTGCTAACCAATGTTTTGCAGCAGGTGTATCAGGTGGCAGTTCTTTTCTGAGTTGAACTATCTGACCATCTTTAGTCAATGCTTCTTCAATGATAGTCAAACCCAATGCTCTCTTGTACATTGCTTTTGCTACTTTGCCATCTGCATCTTCCTTTCCACGCATTAATGACTTAAGAAATTCTGGGTGTTTGTGTTTCCAAGCATTGAATGTTACTTCTGAAACTCCTAAGATGTTAGACATCTGAACATCTGATAGACCAAGAAGTGCCATCTCAAAGACTTGCTCATTGAATAATTCTTTATATTCAGTTGGTCTACCTACACTATTAGGTTCATCTTGACTATTCATAGTTAACTAGTTCTGCTCTTGTAGTTGTGTTATCTTTAATCTTCTGTATTTGCTCTTCATTGTTATCGTAGTGAACATCAATGTTGAGTCTTTTGATAGTGTTCCATTTATCTTTACCATTCGTGAAGTATACATGAAGTCTTGGTATTCCAAGTTCTTTTGCAACTTCATACACACTTTTATACATTGTTGATTCTTGTCTAGCAGTAATGATATAGACTTGGTCACCTTCATTTATTTTTCTACGTGCAAGTGCTTTGCCTTGTGGCGTCTCAAGCACTCCATCAAAATCAAATGATACTTTCATCTTTTACGTTTAGATTTCTGTGCTTCTGCATATGCTATTGCTACTGCTTGTTTTGGTTCATAACCTTCTTTAATCAACTTAGCAATGTTCTTGTTGATTACTTCATAGGTATCACCTTGAATAAGTGGCATAGTTATATTCTTTGAATTTACGAAGTTACAAAAGAATTTAATTTATCAAGTGATATGAATTTCTGTAGTTCAAATCCTTGAGTCTTGAAGTTCATTGTAGTGCAATGCTCTATGAGATAATCTTTAGATACTATCCAAGTATTTTGTTCATCAACTATCTGCACTTTGTCAAATAACTTACCATTCTCAATCAGATAGTAGTTGATTCCATATGAGTTATTGACTCTCATGAGATGCTTTGAACGTGACCGAATGAGTCTAAGTGTTCTAGATGCTTTATCAATTTGACCGATGCTTCTTTTTTTACCATCAGTTAGCAGAAGTGATAAGTTGATGATTGAATCTTTATGTGATGCAATGAGTTTATTACCACTCTTATCTTGTATAGTATGTGTCTTGTTCATAGTTGATAAGTATCAATGCGTTTTTTGACCATGT
>Ga0114970_10000317_pt1 | contig 35201 bp, 26 predicted proteins | sample M_140205_XF_Meta_FD_87030 | JGI IMG/M metagenome (GOLD analysis project Ga0114970, IMG submission 87030) | Freshwater microbial communities from Lake Montjoie, Canada to study carbon cycling - M_140205_XF_MetaG | ecosystem: Environmental > Aquatic > Freshwater > Lake | place: Lake Montjoie... | reverse complement strand
CTCTCGCTTGCTTCGCCTGGGGATGTAGTAAATCCAAGACTCAAAAAGCAGCAGGATTCCACTCGGCTGCAGCCCATGTCACCACTTCTAAAGTTTCTACCTCCCCTCAGACTACCGTGTCCACCCTGTTGCCAGCTCCCCCCTCCATTTCCTCCCTGCCTATGGATACAGGTTCCGAAGAGTTGTCCCTACTTGAATCTGTATATGGGCCCAACCTCTCTGACGCGAGCATTCCAGCCTTGATAGCGAATCTGGCTTGCAAATCGAAAGGTTCTACCTATCAATATGATCCGATCAATGGATGCATTCAAACGACAACGCTGCAAAATCAACAACAATGTGCAGCCTCCCAATGGAACAATGCACTGGGGTGTGTAGCCAATGGCACCACATTGCAACAGGCATGTACAACAGCTAAGCTATATTGGTTTAATGAATCATGTCACTATGCACAAGACCTGACACAAGATGAGTGCATCACGAGTTCTCTTTTTTGGTACCAAGATACTTGCTATACAAACCAAAATAAAGTGACTTGCTTCCAAGGAGGAGGATTTTGGTTTTATGATGACAAGGGAGGATCCTGCACACCCTCCAATGAAGTCGCAACCTTACCACAGGCTCTCTGTCTGACCTATGCCTCGCTTACATGGAAGCCCTCCACAGGCTGCACCGCGACAAATAACTCCAGTCGAGCAACGCTCAATACGGTCCAATCGGCAGCCATGCCTTTTCCTGCACTGCCGCTGAATCTCTGGTCAGGCACTGATGTGACAAAGCCATTTTGCCTGAATCAAAATATCTATTACAATAATAAATGGAGTGGGCCTAACACCGCAGGATTTTTTCCTGTAAGTACACCCGGTTGTTATCCAGCTAATTTGTTTGTCTACCCAACTGCTGTAGGTTCATTTCAAAATATTTCTGCCCTTACCTTCTCTCCTTATTATCCAACCACGGTTCTTCCAGGGAAAGTTCAATTTTGTGGGCCTCAGTACCATAAAAATGCGACTCTAATCAGCGCGCAGTCCCTACCCCCTTCTGGATTTGATTCAAAATACTACACATTTTTGAACATGAATCTCACCTGCCAATGGAGCGGAGGAGTCACTACGCCTGCCAATGCAACCCTATTTGTCCCTACCTCTGCGCAAGATCTAAATCCAACTGCCACGGCCACCAAAACAGAGACTGACACAGCTGGATACATTTCCATTCAAGTTACGGTGGACACCCCTCCTGCTAAAAACTTCAATAATATCGGCACCGCTTCCACTACGAAGCCCTCTCCTGTCTGTGGGGGTTCTTCTTATGTTTGCATGTACTGTCCAAGTGATTATCCGTTTATTGCAGGCATCATCGACAAAGTCCCTCCAAAGTTTTCCAGCGATGGAAACGACTATTACACAAAGGGAGGGTTTATCTGCTCCAACAACCTAACTCCTTTTTACCCCCCTTATCCAAATGGATTTGCCACACGTCCCTACAATACTTGTATTTCCACCGCTGAAAATCCAAGCCCCTGTGAATCAGCTCAATCGGCTCTCTCAAATACATATCAATCAAATATTCAAGTAGCGACTACCTTAGCGGGAGCTGCGGACTCAAGCAACACCCAAAAATTCCTTTGTAACACAGGCTCGATTTTTGCTTTAGGCTTCGGGCAGTCCACCACGAATCCAAGCAACCTTTCCTCTCTCACCTTTGCCTGTTCAAGCTCAGATGTATATACAGCTGGAGATACCACCACTTCGCCTACAGTTCTCCAAAACTGCACCATCGATTCCTCTTTCTCCCTCGATGTATATGCAAATGACACCCAAATTACTGGCTTGGGCATCAATTGCAACGGATCAAGTTCCCAAGTCGGACAAACCAGCACACCAGGGATCACGAAAACCAACCTTACATGCCCGGCTATCCCCTCTTCTCTTCCAAGTACTCGTTTCATCAGCCCTTCTCTCTTGCCCGTGGGGCTTAATATAAAATCGAATGAAACTTCCATTACCCAATTGGGACTGATCTGTGGTGCTTGGGCTATCTTTTGATTTCAGAGCTTATCTTTACTAAACTGATAAACATGTAAAATCGTTTTCTTTTTCTCAAAATCCATCTACACTTTTTCTATGAGATGCATTTTTGGAAGGTGAAGTCCCATGAGTATGTCGAGGCAAGAAGAATTGTCTGTATCCACCAACGAATTTAAGCCGGTAGGCGCTTTTGCCTTCTTTCTCTCCTTACTCGTATTTTTTGCTGTGATTTGGGTGGCCATTTATGCTTGGATGTACTACCGAGAGTTTTATTGAGAAGGATGCCACCACATGACAGAGCCTCATATCCACAGTTCTGAAAAAAAAGTGATTAGCATTGCCATCTTGGTCTCTGCTTGCCATTTATTGATCATTGCCGGTGCAGCTTGGTTCTACGGGCTCACGGTACCCGACTGCCTGGAGGGAATCAAACCCTTCACAGAAGGAAGTTTAGAACAAAAAACGGATCGGCAGTACGAGCTGCATATGGTGGCTCGAATGTGGGCCTTTGATCCACCAGAAATTATACTTCCTGTAAATGCAAAGGTGGATATTTTCCTTAGCAGCATGGATGTAACCCATGGTTTTCAGATTGTGGGAACCAATCTCAATTTGATGGCGGTCCCAGGTGCTGTGAATTACGGGCGAGTCACATTTCGCAAACCGGGAGACTACCCTATTGTTTGCAATGAATACTGCGGGGTAGCCCACCATGGCATGTTTGGGATGGTTCATGTGAAAGAGGATGTTCTCCATGGCTCCTTACCAGGCAAAGAACTTCAGGGAGGACAATCTGTTCCAGCCCCCAACGAACCTCCTATGGTGGCACAAGGACGAAAACTTTATCAAGAGAAGGGTTGCGCTGCATGTCACTCGTTGACGGGAGTTCGTGTAGTCGGTCCTTCCTTCCAAGGACTTTTTGGGAGCCAAGTGACGTTTACCGATGGGAGCACAGAGCTTGCCGATGAAGCCTACCTGAAGGCCTTCATTCGCTCCCCTCAAAAGAAAATCATCAAAGGATTTGAAAATGTACTCATGCCCACGTTACCGGTTACGGAAGAAGAAATTTCCCAATTGGTGGAATTTATCAAAACGGTCAAGTAACTCTGTATAGGATTTTTATGCATATCCAAGCTCCCATTCGAAAAATTGTCCTTGTTGAGCTGATTCTTCCCATTGTCCTCTTAATCTTGGGAATCTACCATGGACTGCTGCAAACTCTCTATCGAGCGGGATACATCCATGCTGCTTCCTTGTTGGGATTAAACTATTACCAAGGGCTGACGGCCCATGGAGTGATCAATGCCGTAGTGCTCACCACATTTTTTGCTGTGGCCTATGGACATGTGATTATCAGCTCGAGTTTACGTACTCCTCTTCATATTGGGTTGGCCACTTCAGGATTTATGCTGCTGCTTCTGGGTACATTGATGGCAGCTGGCACGATTCTCGCTGGACAAGCGAGTGTGCTATATACCTTCTATCCTCCCCTCAAAGCTCATCCTATTTTCTACTTAGGACTTGCACTCTTTGTGGTGGGTTCTTGGCTCAGTTATTATAGTTGGATTCCTCCATATCTTACCTGGAGAAAGGAAAATCCTGCCACGAAAGTACCCTTGAATGTGGTGGGGATTTTTTCCACATTTATCGTATGGCAAATTGCGACAGTTCCCGTGGCGGTAGAAGTGTTATTCATGCTATTCCCCTGGTCCATGGGCTGGGTACCTGAAATCAACATTGTGCTGGCGCGTACCTTATTTTGGTTCTTTGGGCATCCACTGGTGTATTTCTGGCTATTGCCTACCTACGTAATGTACTACACCGTACTTCCAAAACTCGCAGGAGGAAAATTATTTAGTGATTTTGCGGGTCGATTTGCCTTTTTGCTATTTTGTGTACTTTCGGCTCCTTTGGGCTTTCACCATCAATTTTCTGAACCGGGTATCGGAGTCAATTGGAAAGCCCTTCATACAATTTTGACTTCCTTCGTTGCCATTCCCAGCATGATGACGGCTTTCACCATTGCTGCCTCCTTGGAGTACGGAGCCAAATCCTCTGGAGGAAAGGGATTGTTTCGTTGGTGGGGAAAATTGCCCTATTGGGACGCCAATCGCTGGTTATTCCCCTACTTGTTTTGCGGGCTTTTCATCTTCATCTTTGGAGGCGTAACAGGGATCATCAATGCCTCTTTTAGTATGAACAATGTGGTGCATAATACCGCTTGGATTCCCGCTCATTTCCATCTTACGGTGGGAGGTCCTGTCTTTCTCGGCATCTTAGGGATGAGTCTGTATCTCGTTAGTGGATTATTGGGTGTGGACATTCGCAACAAAAAACTGGCTCTTTGGGTACCATATCTATGGACGTTGGGTGTTTCCATTTTCTCCACAGGGCTCTTTATTGGAGGATTAAAAGGAGAGCCTCGACGAACCAATATGGGACTCTCCTATGTAGACCCTACTTCCACAGGATTTCGCCCGGAATGGTTGAACTCCTCTGCCGTAGGAGTGCTGGGAGGCATCATCATGACCCTGTCGGTTTGTATTTTTTTCTTCGTTTTCTTTCGAGTAGTCTTGGGAAAGAAAAACCCAGCTGCCATTCCTTCCTTTGAGTTAATCGAATCTGAAGCCTATCATGATGAAGACATCGGCTTTGTGAAAAATTTCCGACCTTGGATCTATGCAGCCATCGTAGCGGTGCTGATTTCCTACTCCATACCGCTCTACAATATTTTTACCTCCAAAGATATCCGAGGGGCTACACCCTTTGCTCCAGATAGTCCTGTTTCTCAGGTATCACCCCCATGATTTATCCTCCTCTCTCCCTCGATTTTCGTCTACCCTCTATTCAGGTAGAAACAGAGCACGGTGAGCAGAAAACCCTCGACTCTCTCCTAGTCAAACCGGGGACCTCAGGCGTCACTTTATTGATTCCCGGTTTTACTCGTTGTCATGGCACCTGTCCGCTCTTGATTCAAACCTACAAGAAGCTCTTATCCTCAACGGAAAATCGGCCTATTTCTGTGCTGTTTTTTTCTTTTAATCCAGAGGACACCGCAGAAGACTTGCAAGCTTTTCACGCGGAGCAAGAAGCCCCAAAGGAGTGGCTCTTTCTACGTGCGGATGCACCGAATACTCAGCACCTTCTCGATAGCTTACAATTCACTACCATGAAGGTGGGCGGGCAATTCGATCATCCGGTACAAGCCTTTGCCTTTTCTGCCAACGGCACATGGGTGGGAAGTTTATACGGGCTGGAGGTAACCCCAAAAGAAGTAATAAAGATCTATGCGATCTCCGAGAGAGAAGCTCTTTCTCCCACGCTATACCTCCTTGTGGAGCAAATCAAAAACCCCAATACGATGGCAATTTATGGAGGGGGTGTATGTTTACTCTCCTTATTGGTGATTTTCTATTTCTTAATTTTTAAGAAAAATAAGCAATTTTAGCCAATTACAGAAATTACTTTCTTTTGAAAATCGGGTTTGCTATCTATACGCTAATCACCCATTTTTCTTCTGAGAAGAGGACTCATATGCATGCATCATTGCACAGTTTAGTTATTTTGCTTTCCACTCTAGTTCCGCTGTCCTACATATTGGGAAGTGATTCAACAATGCCTGCTTATCCAGAAGCAGCCTGCGCAGAAGCAGAACCAACCGAAGAAACCAACTGGGTAGAGTACTTTAAAACCCTCGACCCCACATGTGAGTACCTGAAAAAAAACACCTCTGCTTCGAAAAAGACGCAAGAAGAGTATGAAGATACCTATGGAATCAATAGTCATCTCAATCTCACGAAAGAACAGGTAGCCTTTCATTTCTTTCGAATGTTTGAAGAAGAATCCGCCCAATGTAGTCAAATACGTGAAACACGAGATATTCTTTTGTATGTTCTGAAGTTAGAATTGAATAGCTTCGAAGCAGGCAAACTCTACATAGAGGAATACAAAAGGCCTTCTCTTAGTTTTTTCGATACTCAGAAAAAATTCAAGGAAGACCATGAGGGTTCTCCACGGAAAATATTCATAACACTGGTCGAGCGTATAGATCAGGTCATGGATCAATATATTTATCGATTTTTACATCTTCATACGCCTCTGCAGGCTAAATCTTTCGAGTTTTTTAAAAATGCACATTATAAAAATCTAGAAACATTCCCACCAATTGAAAAGAAAAATTCTCGTTTTTCCTATGTCCTAGATGAACTTCCAATAGTGGGAAAAATTTTGCGTACTCAGCAAAAAATTCCACCTTTCCAATATCTAGGTCAGTATACCGGTAAAATCAGCTTAAAACCTAGATTTACTTCCCCAAAAGGGGCTGAGGCAGATATGTATGCTATGGAGCTCTCCGCTTCTGCTTTGTGTCATTGGACTCCCTTCAATATATCTCTTGTCTTATCTAGCCAAGAAAGTGGAAATGAATTTCGCTTTCTAAGCGCTGCATCAGAAATAGAGGCCAATGTTATCCCCATTACTATTTGGGCCCCAAAGAATGTAGTAAAAATCGGCGATTTAAGTGGCAAAATCGATATTCGATATAACCTCATTTGTGCCTTTTTTTCCCTTCGAGATATCGAGCCTGGGCATCAATTGATCGCATACTATGGCGATGAGTTTCTGGACTCTATTGAAAGAAAAATCGGCAGACCCATTGTACACTTTTGTCCGCGATGTACAGAACCCCTTCCCAGTGAGGAGCCCACCCTCAAAAAGAAGCAAGTCGTCAAAAAACCGAAGTTTCACCTCTCTTTTTTATATGTAGACGACACTATAGATACACCAACCACTTCCTTCCCCTACTGCAAGACGTGCGAAACACTCCTAAGAAGCAGGAAGTAAGATAGGCTAAGCCTCTCTTACTTCTGTCTTTTCAATTTGCCACGCCCGTGACTTCCCTCTTTTTCTTATCTTCTCTTTCCTTTACTCTTTTCATAAGAATTTATTTCTGTGCTTATATTTTCCCTGCTACGGAGTGAGCCATGTTACCAACACATGTACAGACAGGAAGGGAAATGCAAGCTTTGGAAAAACTTGCCTCTGCTTTTCTGCTGGGTCATGATCCCTTGTCCCTTGACACATTGGTACATCTGGGAGAAGAACGCTTAAAACCCATATTAGATCCGGCAGCCCTACAAGACCTCGCGCAAGCCAGAAAAAAAATGGAAGCCCACATGCACCCCTCCCAACCCGGAGGAGAGATGCGTGCTGTATATGGGGTAAACACCGGCTTTGGATTTTTCTCCACCCAGGTCATTCCCAAAGCCGATTGCCTCCAGCTTCAGGTGAACCTGGTTCGCTCCCATGCCTGCGGGGTAGGCACCTTCTTTTCCCCTGAGATCGTACGAGGCATTCTCGCACTCAAAATCCACAACTTTCTCCAAGGAGGCTCTGGCATCCGAGCGGAATGCGTTTCCGCTCTTTATGCGCTACTCGAGCACGATATTTTGCCCCTGATCCCCAACCAAGGAAGCGTCGGCGCTTCGGGGGATTTGGCTCCTCTGGCTCACATGGCCTTGGCCCTGCTGGGTGAAGGAGAGGTCTGGGCTCAAGGAGTCCGCATGCCTGCGGGAGAAGCCCTGACACGAGCGGGGCTTTCTCCTTATGCCTTGCAAGAGAAAGAGGGACTTTCCCTCCTAAATGGGACCCAAGTCATGGGGGTACTGGCGGCCTTCGTCGTTCACCAAGCTCAGCAGCTTTTGGTAGCGGCTGATATCATCGCAGCCCTTTCTCTTGTGGCATTTCGAGCCAACCGAGAGCCCTTCGACGCCCGCATTCACCAACTCAAACCGCACCCTGGACAAATCTGGGTGGCCCACAACATTCGCACCCTCCTGGAACTACCCGAGTCCCATTTTCCCCCTGGCACAGATCGGGTCCAAGATCCCTATAGCTTTCGGTGCATCCCCCAGGTGCATGGTGCTGCTCGCGACGGGGTGCAGTACTGCCGGGAAGTGATCAACCGAGAGATCAACAGTACCACCGACAATCCCGTCTTGACCTCCGATGGCGCCCTCCTCAGTGGTGGCAATTTCCACGGACAATATGTCGCCCAAGTGATGGACTTGGCGCGCATCGTGCTCACGGATCTAAGCAGCATCTCCGAGCGCCGCATCGATAAGCTGCTATGTCCTCAGTTTAGCGGACTGCCCGCTCTCCTCACTTCCCAAGGGGGGCTCGAGTCAGGATTCATGATTCCCCAGTACGTGGCCGCTGCCTTAGTCTCGGAAAATAAGGTCTTGTCTCACCCCGCCAGTGTGGATACCATTCCTACCTCCTTAAATAAGGAAGATCATGTAAGCATGGGGCCCATCGCTTGCCGAAAGGCCCTAGAAATTACCCAAAATGTAGCCCATGTGCTGGCCATCGAAGCTCTTACAGCTTGTCAAGCTCTGGATCTACAACCAGACCTCCCCCTGTCTCGGCCCATTCGCACGGTGTATGAGCGGATTCGCCAACAAGCCCCCTCTGTGACCCGAGATCGAAGCATGTCTCAAGAAATGGGTGCGGTGGCCCAGTGGATATTGGCGGGAGAGTTGGCGCAAGGACTTGAGGTACAATAGGGGGATTAGTGGAGATTTTATTTATGGGACATCTATTTAGTTTCTTGGGGAACCAACTGCGTAGTTTCCCCAAACCCCTCCTTGCTATTCTTGCAAGCCCCATACCCCTCCTTGCATTAGTACTTTCTTTTTCTGCCTTTGGGGCGCCGCCGGAGGTGGTGTCAGGGGTGTATAAAGTAGTGGGTAGCGAGGTCCGAGAGGGCACCCAATGGACGCTTTTTCAGAAAAAAGGAGACTTGGCCCCCTCTCTCACCATCAAAACCCATATAAAACCCGAAGCCTTGCAACTAAATGCAGAATACGAGCTGCAAGCGGAAGTCCTGCGACGAAGCCCCGAATTGGCTGAAGCGAGTCAGGTCTTGGTATTTTTCTCTACCGCCCAAGGGAAAACTCCGGTATTTATCCTGTCGACAGAAACACCAACGGCCCATATCACGGGGCAATTCCTCCGGTTGGATTACCCCGGATTCTTCACCCTCTAATGCGGAAAGGGATGTACCATTTTTTCTCGCACGTCCTTTCCCTTTGATCTCCGAACGGCCACGGGTTGGCTACTCACCATCAATGCCCTCGTCTATCTTGGCTTGTGCATCGCCTCCCTCAGTCTTTTCTCCATCGATGGAGAGGTGCTGCTCCGTTTTGGAGCTAAGGAGCCCATCCTGCTGGTTCAAGGCGAGTACTGGCGCCTGTTGACGCCCGTTTTTCTTCACGCGGGGCTCTTCCACTTTATGTTCAACAACCTTGCCCTGAAAGCCATTGGGAAATATATGGAGACCTTCCTCGGCTGGAAGATCTTTCTTTTGTTGTATCTACTGGCTGGTCTGGGAGGGAGTTTGGCAGGAAGCTTTTTCTCCCTCTCTATGAGTACAGGTGCATCGGGGGCCATCTTCGGCTTGATCGGCGTGGGGGTGGTGGTTGAAAATACCTTGCTCTACCAAGGAAAGCTTCCGCCTGCGAGATCGATTTCGGAGTACTTTCGCGTATGCCCCTTTTCCTTTCTCTCGGTGTTAAACCTTGCCATTGCTGTAATTTTTAACCTCGGTGCCACCACCCTCGAGTGGCACACCTTCATGGACAATGCGGCCCATCTGGGGGGGTTGGCCTCAGGCATTCTCTTGACCCTTGCCTATCTCCATCTGGCTCGTACTCCCCTCTATGGCAAGAGCTGGGTTAAAGCCTTGGCTTTCTTTGCCCTATGGACCGGGTTGGCAGGATATACCGCTTCCCAAGTGCTGTCTAAAGAGGTGCTACAAAGCCGATTTTTTGCCGATGCCCAAGCCGATGAGGATCCACGGGACCAATATTACGACTACTCACGGGTATTGCGTTTGGATCCCCTCAATTCCACCGCTCGATTTGCCCGAGGCAAACTTCTGTTCCTCCATGGGGAAGGGAAAAAAGCCCTGGAAGACTTCCTTTATGTAGCCAAGCTAGGCGGGGAATGGGAAACCGCCTTTATGGAGTTGGCTCACACGCTACGGAAGCAGGGGGAAAAAGAAAAAGCCCACTGGATAGAAGAGTTTTACCGCTCTCAACAGGCTGCCACCCAGCAACTATAGCTCGCTATTGACGACCCTTTCCCTCCACTTGCGGCAGGAGACCTGAGGCAAGGAGTTGCTTTTCCAACCGCTTGGAGTGGGTTTTTTGCCAACGACTGTAGGTAGCTAAAAGACCTTGGGTATCTTGCAGTAAGGAATCGGCTACATCGGCCACCAGTTCCACAAAATCGGGGAATGCAGCCGACAGATTTCGAAAGACCCGAGACGGAAGCCCAGATTTTGATTCCGATAACGTAGAAACTGTGAGGTAGGCACTGGCACCCAGGTCCATGAAGTACTGGCTGCTCACGGTTTTCTCGCTGAAGGAGTCTTGAAAATACCCAGCCATATACAAGCTGGCATCTCCAATGCTTTTATATAGCTTATATTGGTGCTCTGCGGGGGACTCCAAGGCGGTTTTCAATAACAACGCCATAGGGGTATCGAGAAGATCCATTTCACCATGAATGGTACTGATTTTATTGGGGTAAATGAAGTCACACAGCAAGGTGACAAGGTAAAACTCGAGCTCTTCATGGATATGAATATTTTGCCTAGCCAAAGCTTCTTGAAGTTTTTCTCGGAAAAATTCAGCAGGTTTGATAGAGAGTGAAAGTTGCAAGGTCACGTATATGGGCCTCCACATCTTCGAGTATACCAGACATTGACCTTATATGGGAGCCTACCTACGTGGAAGCCACCGAAGAATCAGCCGAACGTACTCCCAATCCCCCTCAGAAACTGGGGTTAGAGGAAATTGTCCACCGAATCAACCGGATTGGACTCGAATATGTTGAGATGAAACGCCGAAGCGATCGGTTGGAGGTGCTCAAATCTTCCTCCAAAGCCAAGGCTATGGAAAAATACGATGATGGCACCCGCACGGAAGCCAAGATCAAACGAATGGCCGAGCTCGACACCGAATACCTCGCTTTCTTGGAGGAACTGATCCATGTACGAGGGGAAAGCGAGAAGCTCAAGATTCGCTATGAGTCCTACCGCAACCTCTTCGAAGCCCGCCGCAGCATATTGAGCTACAAAAAAGCCGAGATGCAGTTGCTGTAACCGCCTCTCATTTTTTTCAAAACCCTCCCCCAGCTCTCCACCCCTCTGCTGTAAAATACCTCCAACAAAATCTATGAAAAGAGGTATGGACTATGAAACGACGATTGATGCTCGCCCTACTGTGTGTCCCTGCGTTTTCCTTTGGAAATCCCCTGCAACAAACCCAAACTTTCACGCCTCGTACGGAAGTCCACCCCTCCCATAATCCTGCGATCTACCGGGGCACGGGCTCTTGGAAAGCCACCGATGGGGAAGCAGGTACCTACACCGTAGTTAGCGAAGCGTACCATTTCTCCGGCCGAGATGGTGTCCAAGTACAAAATACGCACCAAGATACTGTCACGGGAAAAAGATGGAATTTTGACTTTATGGTTGAACACACCAATTACGGATTTGCCACCATCTGGATCGACGGCGTGCAGGCAGGCCGTGGGTATTGCTTCCCCATTGCTAGCCATCATGAAGGAGATAAAAAATGCCACCTGAATGTCATCACCAACGGCGTTCGTATTGAACAAAGCATGGTGATGAAAGAACACAACTTGTACATATGGGGATCTCACGTGTTGGCTGATGGACACAACATCGTGGCTTGGGAGCAAAACCTAACAGAACTCGTGGAAACCACCATCCCCGGTAGACTTCCCCACTAAACTCCAAACTGAGTTCGAATCCGAGCCCCGATGGCTTGGGGGGTAAATCCATAGAGTTCTGCCAAAACGGGTGCTGGTGCGCTTGCCCCATAATGATCGAGCCCAATCATCAACCCCTCTTGGCCCACAAATCGCTCCCAACCCAATGTAGCCCCTGCTTCGATAGATACACGATTCTTACAAGCCGGTTGCAGGATCTCAGCCTGATACGATGCTTCTTGGGTAAAAAAGAGTTCCCAGCAGGGAACAGACACCACCTGAATGCGAGGCCCCTCATAGATTCCTTGGGACTCCAACCAAGCGGCTGTCTCGAGAGCCAACCCCACTTCACTGCCTGTGGCAAAAAGAAGGAGCTCGGGTACTCCCTGCGCCTCTTTTACCACCCAAGCCCCTCGACGCGCTTCATCAGCCGCTTTGGGTAAATGGGGTACCTTCTGTCGCGTGACACAGATACAGCTCGGCGCTGAAAGCGCAAGGGCTTGGGCACACATCATTTCCGTTTCATGAGGATCTGCGGGTCGCATCACGTATAACTCAGGGATGGCGCGCAAACTCATGAGATGTTCCACCGGTTGATGGGTAGGTCCATCTTCTCCCAAATAAAAGGAATCATGGCTAAACTCGTGGAGTACGCGCACCTGTTGAATAGCCCCCAATCGGAGTGCGGGTCTCGAATAATCGGCAAAGGACAAGAACGTAGCATCAAAGGGGATCAATCCTCCATGCAGAGCAATACCGTTGGCAATGGCCGACATGGCAAACTCTCGCACCCCAAAGGCGAGGTTTCGACCAGCCCGATTATCAGCCGTAAAGTCTCGCACCAGGGTCGCGAATCCCTCGGTCATATTAGAAGGATCGAGATCGGCGCTTCCCCCTACGAGGGCAGGGATGTGCTTGGCCCAATGCTCCAGCACTTTTCCAAAAGCTTGGCGTGTCGCTAACTCCTTCGTGCGATCCCATATAAGACTGGGTACAGAGAAGCGTGGGTTCTTATTTCCCTCACCAAAATGCTGATTCCAACGCTCTTCAAATGCAGCGTCCTTGCGTTTTATCTCCAGCTGCTGCTTCCAAGTGTTGGCTTCCTCCCCTCGCTGAGGGAAATTCCGCTGGAAATGAGTGCCCACTTCCGCAGGCCATTGAAAGCTCTCGTCTGGAGCCAGACCCAACTTGCTCTTGGTCTGTTTCAGCTCTTCCTTCGAGAAAGGCGCTCCATGGGAATGGTGACTGCCCTCGAGGGAATAGGCTCCCTTGGCCATGATAGTGGTACCAATAATCAAGAGGGGTCGCGTACGAGGGCCTTTGGCATAAGCCAAAGCCTTGCGAATGGCCCCATGATCGTGACCATCGATGGAGAGGGTTTCCCATCCAAAGCCTTCGAATACTTTGGCGGCATCATCGGAGTAAGCCCGACTGATATCGCCTGCGATTTGTTTGTGATTCTGATCATAAAACCAGACTAGGTTGGACAACCGCTGGTGTCCTGCAAAGGAAGCACTGGAAAGGGTGACGCACTCTTGCATGCACCCATCTCCCAAAATGGTCCAGATGGTGGTATCAAACAAGGTCTTGTCCACGGTAGCCGCCAAATGCGCGGCTGCCACCGCAAAGCCTACGGACATAGCGCAGCCTTGGCCCAGAGGACCTGTGGTGCACTCAACGCCAGGAGTAACACCCACTTCGGGATGACCTGGAGTACGACTGTGGAGCTGACGAAACCGCGCAAGATCCTCTCTCTCAAGCCACCCCATCCCGTGAAGCAGACTGTACTGCAGCATAGACATGTGACCCGCACTCAAGATAAAGCGGTCGCGTCCCAGCCAATGGGGATCCTGAGGATCGAATCGCAGGGTCTCGGTGAAGAGCAAGTAGGCAAAATCCATGCACCCCAAGGCACCCCCTGGATGTCCAGATTGAGCGGCATCGACGCCGTCGAGTACAAGGCCTTTGAGTGCAGAGAGGGTTTGGGTATCCTGGGAGGAGGAAGTGTTCACAGTATGCATCCTAGAGGAAGTATTTCTTTGCCATCTCATCCAAGGAGACTTGGCGAATTTTAGGGGCTTTGCCCGCTTGACCGAAGGCGATCATGCGTTCTTTGACCACCTGTTTCATAGCATCTCTTGCAGGTTTTAAATAGTAGCGCGGATCAAATTCCTCGGGAGCTGTGGCGAAGGCTTTTCGAATGGCTGCGGTGATGGCCAATCGATTGTCCGTATCCACATTGATTTTCCGTACCCCATTGCGAATCCCCCGTTGAATCTCTTCGACAGGAACCCCATAGGTTTGCTTGATATTTCCCCCATATTGGTTGATGGCATCCTGCAATGACTGCGGCACCGACGAAGAGCCGTGCATCACCAAATGGGTATTGGGTAACCGTTTGTGGATAGCAATGATTTGCTCCATCGCCAAAATCGCCCCATCAGGTTTTCGAGAAAACTTGTATGCGCCATGGCTCGTACCCACCGCTACAGCCAAGGCATCCACCCCCGTGATTCGCACAAATTCTTCGGCCTCTGCTGGATCCGTGAGGAGTTGATCTCGATGGAGAGTCCCTTCAAACCCGTGGCCATCTTCCTTTTCCCCAGCTCCTGTTTCTAAGGATCCCAAGCAACCGAGCTCCCCTTCCACGGAAACCCCCAAAGCGTGAGCCACTTGTACCACCCGCTGAGTCACAGTGCAGTTGTACTCGAAATCCGCCGGAGTTTTGGCATCCTCCTTCAAAGAACCATCCATCATCACCGAGGTAAACCCTTGTTTGATGGCAGAGAAACAGGTTTGGGGGCTATTCCCATGGTCTTGGTGCATGACCACGGGAATCTCAGGGTACAATTCCACCGCAGCCAACATCAAGTGGCGCAAGTAGTTGTCCTGGGAGTAGCTTCGAGCCCCCCGAGACGCTTGCACGATCACCGGACTGTCGGTTTCTCGAGCCGCCTCCATAATGGACTGGATTTGCTCCATGTTGTTCACATTGAATGCACCCACACCGTAGTGGTGCTCCGCCGCATGATCCAATAAAGCGCGCAGAGGAATGAGGGCCATAGGATCTCCTTCGTGGTAACTAAGTATAATTATTTATGTCATCTTCGCTCTAAAGATCTAGAGAGAGATAGTATAATGGTTTCCAGCCTGGATCAACCTGGCAGGCAAAGACCCGCCCTCTTCGAACAAGGAATAGACATGCTCCTTTTTATTCGAATGCTAACGCTGCTTTTCTTGGCCATACCGACACTCCCTCTTCTGGGAAGCATAGAAACCACGCCTTCCCTTCGACATGTAGCGGAACGCCTGCGAGAGACAAAGGGAGAGAGCAATGCAACGCTGATCCTTGTCGATATTGATGATACCCTGATTCGAAATGGAAATGGAGGGCCCCTTCAAGCCAGTTTGATCGATATGGATATCTTGTTTCAAGTTTCTTCTTGGCTCAATGCCGGGTATCCAGTGGGATTCCTAACCTTTCGGGCTGAAGGCCAACGAGCAGAAACCATGCAAGATCTCGAACAAAGTGGATTTTCGAAGGCTCTACTGAAAAAACTCCCCCTTCATATGAGCGACAGACAGGTGAAAGGGGCTTGGTTGGAAAAAAATTGGAAGACGGTAACCAACCATAAACCGATCACCACCCTGGTGATGATCGATGACAATGAGTCTCAATTGCACTCCATTGAAATCACCAATCTTGGCCATGTGCAGAAAATACTCTTTCATTTTGCTAAAGGCGGAGGAATTAGCTTTCCCGTTGTACTCAATACCCAACATACCCCCCTGCGTCCCACTGATGGAGGCGGAACACATTCCACCTTTTTTTTAGAGCAAGGGGGAAATCAATATGTGCTAAAAAAGACGCAACAGAATGTGAAAAATGCCCTCTCCCACCTAAAGGAAGAACTCCTAGCTGATGGGTTATACGAAGCGATTGGGGAAGTTGAACCCACATTCCGCCTCCATATTGCCCCCTTCCGCTGGTATAACACGCTCAATGGAGACCATGAGTTGAGCCGGCTTTCTCAATTCATTGAAGGCCACGGACTCGCTCCTAAACCTTCAGCCGAAGAAAGAAGAGAAGTAGCGGCAGGGTTTATTGTCGACGTACTTCTAGCCAACTGGGACCTGCCTGTAGAAAACGATACTCTTTGGAAGGCGATAGATGGCACGATCTATCGCCTCGATAACGCGGGAGCTCTACGATATAGAGCCCTTGGAATCACAAAAGAGGGCCAATCTGGATATAACATTAGCAGTGCCATATCGGATTTATACACCCTGCGAGGCCTACCCTACGAGAGTCTCCCCGTAAGCAAAAGAGGAGAACTCCTCTATCAAGATCTTACAGAAGTAGATATTTTGCAACAAATCGAAAAATTGATTGCGGCAGAAGACACAATTTTTCAAACAACAGATCAATACAATAAATGGCTTGCCTTGGAAAACTATGAAGACTTGAGAGAGATCCTGCAAGATCGGCTCAACAGTCTGCGGCACTACTACTATGATCATATTCCCTCTTTTGTTCGAAAAAATGAATCCCTAGAAGCAGAAATTTTTGATCCCGTCATCCCTGAAAAAAGCGCTGCCGGAATCCTTGTGTGGGCCATAGATCCGACTGATCAGCAGAAAAAAGTTTTGCTCGGTCACAGAAACACAGGACATTGGTGCAATTTTGGAGGAGAAAGCGAGATCTTTGATCTTAGGTTACTTCAAACAGCCGTGAGGGAAACGCAAGAAGAGTCCATGGGATTATTTACATTCCAAGCCAAAGATCTTGTCGACAAACCTTCTCACGATCTCCCTCTCTACAATGGCCGTTTTTATCGCATGTATATCGCTGAGCATCTCTTCATCCCAGCTGAAAAATTCTTCAAAAGGCTTTCAAAGCAAGAGGAAGCCTCTGCAAAAGAATATATTGCATTCAAATGGGTGCCTCTTTCCGATTTGCTTTCTCAGCAGGAAAAACTCGATCTCTATGCACCTTTTGTTCTCATGTTGAGTCAAAAACCAGTACAGGAAGCCATCGAAGAGATTCTTCAACCAACCACAAGCAACAAAAAACCGGTCCGTCACACCCGTAGCGGAACTGCGGTGGGGCCAAATCCCCCTCTCCTTACACCCAAACCCATTCGAAACCCCCCTGCCATACGGGAGGAGCTCATTTGGAATCAGATCCATAGACAATATCCATTGCTGAGTGCCATCAAGAATAAGAAAGCCCCTCGCCCCAGTAGCGAAGAAGTAGCGAGATATACGGCCTCAGAGGCTCACCTACTTCGAACGCTTCATGATTATGACCCCTCTTATAGAGAAAAGCAATTTGACGATAAAACCGAAGATCAACATATTCATGCCGCTTTACTCACCGTTTCACAAGGCAAAATCGCTGCACTATTCTCAGAAAATACTCGCCGCAATCCATACAGAGAAGCGATTAAGAAGGCTATTGAGAAAGAAAAAGAAAGATCTAAAGATCTGGTTTTCTATCATGCAACAACGGGTACCATGGGATTTTTGATTCAAATCTTCACTAAATTTCGAAACCATCTGATGATGCACGAAAAAATGAGCTCTCCTCTTTTACGAGGATGGGATTTCTTATTTCAAGAATTAGATTCAGTAGAAGAATTTCTCATGGCTCACCTAAAAGTAAAAAAATCATCTGAAATTAACATGTTAGAAGTTGATAACTACCGAAACAATTTTGAAAAAATTGGTCTTTCTGTAAATCCTTTTTTGTTTGGAAATCTAGGAAGCTACGACTCAGGGAGCTATTATCTTTTCTATTCGGATACCACAAATAGACCTCCAAATTTTGAACCCGCCTTGAGAGAATATCTCGATCTACTTGACCTGCCAGCAGAAAAATACCTTGCCCTCAATAAGAAATATGAAGCTATTCAAAATAAAAATCTTCTTCTTCAAATTTTTATTTCACCCAATATTGTCGACAACTATGTATATTTAGCCAACGCAGGCGGAGTAGGTATTCACCCCGCTCTTCGTAAAAATGCCCCAAGAGAAAAATTACTCGCTTTTAGAAAAAATCCTCTTTCGAAAGAAATAGAAAATTTTCCTTATTCCTCGCTGCAGGCCCGTATTTTTTTACATCCAGAAATGATGCAAGATACTTCCTCTGTTTCTATCTTTAGCTATAGTGCTTTTACCCCGGAGGAACAAACTTCCTTCGACTTGTTTAACAAAGAACTTGAAGCTTTGATAGAAACCGACATAACAAGTTTTTTGCGAGATCCCGTAGCCCTTGAGCCCGGCGCCATCCATGCCAACTTAACGCCTCCAGCACAAAAATCCCATGAAATTGCAATAAAAAGAGCCCATTTGGTACCCCCTCAAATAAGCACCCATTTCAAACAAGACCAAGAGCTCGCAGCCCTCCTAGAGAAGAAAGGGACTTCTTGGGAAGACATTGATGGCTATCTCACCCAAAATCCCCATATAAACCTTGCTCGAGCTTATCCAGGAAAATCAATCCTTTCCTATGCAGAACAAATTTTTTCCACCTGGAAACCCTTTGCCATTTTTGATCTCCGAATTATGAAAAATATGCAATCCATTGAAATCACAAAAGAGGATCTCAACGCCATACCCAAAGAAAAACTCATTGTCATACCGGAATCAAAACATCTCAAAAAACTTTCTATAGAAGGTTTTCGTAATGACGGCAACCCCATCGATATTACAATCCAAGATTCTTTTCCCAATTTGGAAGAAGTTTATATAAAAACCTCTCGCATTTACTATAATAACACCGAGCGCTACAATCGCGGATTAGTTCTTTTTGGGCTGCCGAAAATTAAAAAAATTCGGCTCATATTTCCCGATAGACAAAACACCCCTCTCTATATTGGCAATTTTATTTCGCTAGAAAACCTCGAAATTAGCGGTCAAATAGGAAGAGTAGACTTATCCAATAGTAATATGCTTACCACTCTGAAAATAACTGTCTTCCAAGAAGAAGACGCCGATCCTATAGACATAAAACTAAACAAAATATATCCTGATCTTCAAACCATCGAACTACTTAATCTTAATCCAAAAGAGCCTTGCAAAATCTCGACTATACAGGATTTTTCATTTACCGACAGCCCAAAATTACAACGTATTTCCGTGAATGGATTCAGATTATTTAAAGAATACTTTGATGGAATTTATAAAAGCCAATCATTAGAAAATTTGGAATTGGAAAACTCCTCCATTATGGAGAGAACGCAAGGGAGACGCACTCCAATCCAAGAACTAGATCTTTCACATGTAGAGAAATTACAGCGGCTTAAACTTACTCCCACCCACCCTCTGGGAGTGATTCTACCTCGTCGATTAACGGCATCAGAGGCTGTAGAACTTGGAAATCTTGTGACAAAGATCAAACCACCGTCTATAGCCCCTTCGCTCGGCATTGATGCCGTTCCAAAGCCAGCTGAATCAATCGATCAATAAGTTCAGCGTAGGGGATCCCAGAGGCCGCCCACAACCTTGGATACATGCTGATGTTGGTGAATCCGGGGAACGTATTCACTTCATTGACAATCACTTCCTCATTGGGTGTCACAAAAAAATCCACCCGCGCCAGTCCCGCACAATTAAGAATGCGGAAACTATCCTTTGCAACCGCTTCAATTTTTTTCCGCACATGGTCGGGAAGCAGCGCAGGCACGACCAAGTCTGCCCCATCTCCTTCCTTCAACTCATACTTCGCTGCGTAGGAGTAGAAATCTTCGTGGGGCACAATTTCTCCCAATACAGAGACTTGAGGATTCTCATTTCCTAATACCGCGATTTCAATTTCACGCCCCGGAGTAAAGGCTTCAAGAATCAGACGAGTATCATATTGTTTTGCTAACTCGATGGCAGCTTCGAACTCTTCTTTGTTGCGAGCCTTACTCACACCCACAGAAGAACCCATGTTGGAGGGTTTCACAAAGATCACCGCGCCTAATCGCTTCGATGCTTCCTCGTAAGAAGGGCACGAGACATGGGCAAACTCCACAGGCCAAAATACTCCCACGGAAATCCCTTCCCCTCGCAAGAGCCGCTTGGTCGTAATCTTGTCCATACATGCCGCAGAGCCCAACACATCCGAGCCCACAAAAGGCAAATTTGCTAGCTTCAAAAGACCCTGTACAGTCCCATCTTCTCCCATAGGACCATGGAGAATGGGTAGCACCACATCCAAATGAGCTTCCTTCCCCTCGGGGGAGGCATACACCAGATCCCCCGTACCCGGCATCAAGGTAAGAGAACCCTGAGAAGTGGCCTCCAAACGCAAGGACTTTGGCCCCCCTTCCCCCACTCGGGAGGCGCCCAACTTGGCCTGTACCCATTCCCCTTTTTTACTAATTCCAATGAGCTGAACCTCATACTTCTCTTTATCTAATGCTTCTACCACGTTCCGAGCGGAGAGAATGGAAATTTCATGTTCGCCTGATTGCCCTCCAAAGAGGATCCCGATTCGGATTTTCTTCATAAAATAGACCCTTTCCTTATGGAAATCCTTGGATACAGGATTTTATTTTCCTGTCTCTTTTTTTGGTATTGTAAAAAAAACCTTAACTTTTCCTTAATAAACCCGACATCTCTATCGAACCGCGCTTAGAAAGGGGTGTTATATGAAAAGGAAACCGCTGTGCCTTGTAATCCTAGGCCTACTCCCTCAAGGGATTTCTGCCCAAACTTTCTCCTATACCGAGGAAAAGGACGGCTATTCCCTCGAAGTGGTGGAATCAAATCCCCAACATACTGTATTGCAGTTTACCCTCAATCGATTTGAAACAAAACCCATTACCATCGAAGGGACACCCTATCAAATCCTTTCCATGTCCGACTCTGGGATTTTCAATAAGAAAGGGCTCCCGCAAGTACCCAAAGTATATCGCCATGTGGAAATCCCCAGCAGTGGAACACCCATCATTCGCGTGACTGGAGAAGCCCATGATGAGTTAGCCTTGGGCATGGTAGCTCCCAGCAAAGGAGACATATTGCGAAATGTGGATCCTGAATCTGTCCCGTATTTCTTCGATTCCTTCTACCAAGGAAAATCCGGGGGCTTTCCAAAAGCGCCCGCTACTCTTTCTGCGCCTTTTCACTTTCGAAATGCCCGCGGGGTTACGGTCAAATTACACCCCTTTATTTTCAATCCAAAAACAAACAAGACCACCGTATATCGAAGGTTGACGGTAGAAGTTCTCACCCCAAATGTGCAAGGGACCATGCTGGACAACAAGACAGAAAAAGACAGTGATGCCTTCCACTTTTTATATGAAAACCAGTTCATCAACCATGGAGAGCTGGTTCATACGATGGAAATCATGTCTAACAACAATAACGTACGAGAACTTGGAGATCTACTCATTGTCTCTCACCCCAATTTCGTGAGTGGATTGGCCCCTTTTATTGCCTGGAAGCAACAACTGGGATTTCGTGTTCAATTAGCCACCCTCACCCAAACCGGGTCTAGCGCTTCTAGCATCAAATCCTATATTCAAAAAACCTACAAAGCCAATCCAAAACTGGCTTATGTATTGCTCGTGGGAGATGCCAAATATATGCCCTATTATCCAGGCACAGCAGGGAATGCCTATGGCAACGAAGCAGATCCTCTCTATGGGGTGACGAGTGCCAATAACACATACCCAGATTTGATTATCGGTCGATTCTCTGTGCAGAACACCACCGAACTTGCCACCATGATCAACCGCACTATCGCCTACGAAAAAACACCCACCTCCGGAGATTGGTATGAACATGCGGTGGGGATCGCAAGTGCTGAGGGAAACCCTACTGATGGGGCTCGAGAAGATTATGTGCGCAATACATTACTAAGAGGAAGCTATCAAACAGTGGAGCAACTGTATGATCCATATGTACAAGACATCGATATTGCTGCGGCCGTGAATGGGGGGACGTCCTTGATTAACTACATCGGACACGGAAGTGAAACCGCATGGGTGACCGGATGGTTTTCCAATGTTGATGTTCGCTCCCTTAGGAATACAGGCATGTATCCCATGATTGTAAGCGTAGCATGCGTGAATGGACACTTTGCCTACACAGGGGGAGATGTATTAGCTGAAGCTTGGCTCAAAGCTGGCACGCCGAGTCGACCTACAGGAGCCCTCGCCATGTTCGCGTCTTCTACCAACCAAGCTTGGGTACCTCCTACCATCGGACAGCTCGCCATTGCAAAACTGGTGGCGTCCCATACCGTGACCCATGTGGGAGCTTTGATGCTCGATGGCTCCATTGCCGTATTAGAAGATGGATCCGACGATGCCGACCAAACCTTCCAAACATGGCATATATTCGGAGACCCCACGGCTGTGCTGAGAACCCAATCTCCACAACGGATTATGGGAGAACCTACCTTTGAAACCCGAGGATCAGAGAATATTCAATTGCAGGTCGCTGAAAGTGGGCTGCGCGTAAGTCTTACGAATGGCAAGCAACTCTTGGGTACCACTGTCAGCAATGAGGAAGGAATCGCTTCTTTCCCAACCCTCTCCTTGGCTCATGGGGAAGCATTCACGGTGACAGTGAGCGGTGACAATCTCGTGCCACAGGTAAGTCAGCTGACGGCTCCTTAATACCAACACCATGATTGATAGAATCTACGTGCTACGAAGAGTTTCCAACCCCGCATGCCAGGGTCTTGAGACCCTGGCATGCGGGGAAGCTCACATTAAATCCATCATTATTGCTGCTGCAACAGGGTTTTGAATTCTTCTCTGCGCAGCAATCAGCCAGAGTTCTTCATGAATATCCTGCAAATGGCCTATCAACAACAATCCCTTACTAGCAATTAGCTCCTCAGCAGCAGGTAGCGGAATGGCGATGAGTCCATCGCCATGGGTTCCCATTAGCTTTTGCAAGCTAATATCCTGAACTTCAGCTTTGGTAAGCACGTAAATACCCCGAAGCTTCAAGTAGTGTTCGATATCGTGGCGTAGTTTATTTTGAAGGGTTGGAAAAATAAAAGGTTGTCCATGTAAAGAGTCTGGAAAGCCCCGCTTCAAATTTGCAAATTTAGATGCTCCGCAGACAACGATTTGCATCTTCGCTATGCTCTTTGCATAGAACCCTGCTGCCCTGCCTATGGGTGGTGGATAATTTGAAACCACAAGATCAATTTTGTGAGATCGCAATTCACGCAATAATTCATCACCATGTCCTTCTGTCATTGAGACAACACAGTCATAGGCTTCTTGGGCCTTATGGAAAATCCTTAAGATCATATGCTTTGGGACTGTATCTATAGCGCCAATCTGAACTTGAATTTTTGTTGTAGAGTGTTGATAAAGAAGAGAGTCGATCATTTCGTCCCCCAACTTAAAAATCTCGGAGGCATATCCTAAGACAAGCCGGCCAGCGTCTGTAAGTTGCATCTGTCGTTTCGTGCGATCAAATAGGATATGACCCAGCGTCTCCTCAAATTGCTTCATTTGTGTAGAGAGAGTCGGTTGCCCGAGACGGAGTTTCTTAGCTGCTTTTGCAATCCCACCCTCCATTGCAATTACTTTGAAATAGAGCAAATGGTGATAGTTGAGCCAGGGCCGCTGCACAATATCTCCTAACTTTGTTTTAAACGAAGTGAAAATTCTTATTTATCTATTTTAACAAAATAAAATCTTGCCCGATATTAGAATTAGTAAGGGTTTTAATCCTCATAGACCGCGCACTAACGGAGAGAAAGGAAAAAGGCATGAACAATTTACTTCCGGGACTTAGAAAGTTTCGCGAGGATGTTTTCCCCCAACAGCAGAAGCTATTCGAATCTCTTTCTCAAGGGCAAAAACCGCATACCTTATTGATTACCTGCTCGGACTCAAGGATAGACCCTAACTTAGTAACGCAAACCAATCCTGGGGAGCTTTTCGTCGTGAGGAATGCAGGTAATATCGTTCCGCCCTTCGGGGCTTGCAGAGGAGGGGGAGAAGAAGCGGCTATTGAGTTTGCTATTGAGGGTCTTGGGATCAGCAATATCGTGATCTGTGGACATTCACATTGTGGCGCAATGGCTGCGCTTACAGACAAAGCCAATCTCGACGCTCTTCCTTCCGTAAAAAACTGGCTAGGACACGCTCAGTCAACCAAGAAACGTATGGAGACTAAGTATAATGATTTTAAACTTCCTCATGTGGTGGAAGAAAACGTCCTTGTTCAGGCTGAAAACTTAAAAACACACCCATCTGTATCTGCATCATTAAGCTTAGGGCGAACGCGTATCTTTGCTTGGGTCTACAGTTTTGAAACCGGTTCGATAGCCATTTATGACCCAAAACTTAAAAAATACCTTCCATCTATCGAAGTAAGAGAGGAGAGTGAAAAAGATGTCTCAAGATTTTCAATTTAGCCAAAATCCCGTCGATTTATCTTCGAAACCATCAGGCTATGCTAAAGTAAATCTTCAGACTCCTATTTTTGACTTGGAGAAAAGTAAGCGCGTTAACAGGCCTGAATCAAAATCATTTCTGGGGACCGCCCTATCATGGCAAGGCTCGGTCACTCCGAAAGTTTTGCCACGCGTTATAGTTGCCGCGCTATATGCGCTTGCGATTTATTACATTGAGCCTTTGTTTCCTGGATTTTCTTTATCTATTACCCCATTCGAATACTCGGGTGCAGGTCTAGCTTTGATTCTTGTGCTGCGGGTGAATGCCGGGCACGACCGGTGGTGGGAGGCACGCAAAATTTGGGGCGCAATTGTAAACCAAAGTCGCAATTTGGCTTTAGTGATCTATGGGTATGGCGAGCAAAACGATGAAATCAGACAAACACTACTCAAGTGGATTGCAGCGTGGCCCCACGTCATGCGTGAATCTTTGCGTAACGAATTAAAGTTACAAGAAGTCAGTGAATTGCTAGGAGAGGATGAAACTGAAAAAATTAGAAAATCGGAAAATATGTCAATGTATATGGCCCACAAAATCATATCGATGCTTCATTTACTAAGAATGAGTGGGATGGACCCATATGTATTTCAACGAGCTGAAACAGAGCGTTCTCAATTGATCGATGCAATTGGCGCATGTGAGCGCATCCGCAATACGCGGATGCCACTCGTGCTGGCAATTAAAACAAGGCGATTCATTTTACTATTTTTACTTCTCTTGCCATTGGCATTGGTTGATAGAACTGGATGGTTAACTCCAATAATTGTAGCTTTGGCGTCTTACCCGCTATTTTCTCTCGATGAGATAGGCGCAGAACTGCAAAACCCATTTTCACCGCGAAACCTCAGCCATCTCCCATTGGACGCTATTTGTAAAACAATTTCAAATAACGTCTTGGGCCTTGCTAAGCTGTAGAGGAGAATTACAGTGTATCGAGTAGGACGGGGTTAACAGCCCCTCCTGCTCGATCGTCGATCTCTACGAATTCTCGTACGAGCAAAAGAGCCCAATATTCTACAGATTAATGGATCGCCGTCGCAGCCTGATTGGTCAGTTGCTGAATGCTAAGATTCAGGTTCTGCAGCTGCACCCGAAGAGGATCCACCTGCGTGTTAATGGCAAGAATCGCTTTCTTTGCCTCATTACACGCTGAGCATGCCGCACTCATGGGGGCATCGCCTGCCAATCCAAATAAGATAGTATCCGTATGCCCAGTTGCTACCCCAACAAGAACGTCTACGATACCTAGCCCTGCCACCCCAACAAGCCCTTTATTTCGCGCCAGAAATCCTTGGGAAGACCGATTGGGCACCATGTGGAGCGTTGCATCATTGGCCACACGCGCCCTAGTTGCAGCAGCATCAGCCGCAACTTTAGGAAAAACCAACTGTTTGATCCCGTACAATACAAGCGCTGTAACAAAGAAAGCCCCCAGCACCTTCGATACAGTAGAATTTGTAGAGCTTCCGCCCGAGCTACTGGCTGCAGCCGTCCCTGGTGCAGCCGTAGAGGCTAAGGGAGTAGAGCTTGTGGAGATATCAAAAACCAGCGTTCCATCTCCACCGGTTTTGGAAATGATTTGAGCCTTTGGGTCCTCCAATCCCGCTCCAATTAAGGCAGGCCCCAAGGCTAAGTATTGAGACAATACCGTAGGAGAAATAAAATTGGTAATACTGGGATCTGCACAGTTTTTATAGTTATTGTCAAATGACTGAAGCGCATTATATAAATTTTGTCCATATTCCAAGATGCTTTGCTCCACCTGGTTTCTTACGGCAAGCTGGGAATCCAAGTCTTGGGAGGCCTGCTCCGGCTGCAAAAAAATGGTTTGATTCGGGTCCCCACAAGCGTTGATAATGGGAGGATCCGACAAACTGGGTCGTACGCAAGCATAAACACTGATGTCGATTACTCCCGCTGGAAGCCCAGTAATGACGACCTCATTTGCTGTGATGTAATTGCCGGTAATGCACTGATCCGGTTGACTTTGAGAGCAGGCTTTGTAGCGAATATATTCAGACTGTGGACTCCGTTGAAAGGTAAGCTGAGGCCATGTATTGCCTTGATATACAATGGGAATCACGGTAAGCGTATCCACGGTGAGAACTTTGCCCAACTCGCTTGCGGGGATAGCACTCTGCAAAGGTGCCTCTGTTGACGCAGGCGCCAAAGGAATCCCGGCATTGGAATGAGTTGTCTTACACCCATAGAAGAAAAAAAGAATCCCAAGTATGTAAATCCATGGAGGGTGCACAATGTTTTCCTTCTTCAGTATCCTTGTATTATACAAAAATCAGTGGTTCTAGGAATGCCCCCACCCTCTAAAAAGGGAGGCGTTGTTTTTTTTCCTGCAAAGGATAGGATAAAGGGAAATAGCTCCCACAGAACTGAAGCCTTCGTTGCAGGAAGAGGTATTCTCATGATAGAAGAGATTTCTGTTGCACAATTGGAAAAACTCTTAGAGGCTGGCGCTGATTTGGTAGATGTGAGAGAAGTGAAGGAAAGACAGGAGGAAGCCCTTCCTTTTCCCAGCAAACATTGGCCGTTATCCTCGCTTGGTCTTTATAAGGCTGATATTTCTCAAGAATATTCCACTGTATTTTACTGCTCCACGGGTATGCGAAGTGCAATCGCAGCGGAAATTGCTGGGACCTGGACCCCGCAAGTGGTCTTTTCCCTACGAGGCGGCATCGCCCATGGAGCCCATCAAATCCAGGAACAAAAGGCTATTTGAATGATCATGGAAATCCTCCCCTACTTCTGGGATCTTGACACAGGCCCTTCGGTGAAGGCCGAATTTGCGAACAAATTAGACCAAGAGCTAGGCAAAGACTATTTCATGTACTCTTGCTGGGAAGAGGAAATCACCCAACAAACCATGGAAGACGCATACCAAAAAAGCCTGCGCTGGCCTCCCTTGCATCGCGAAGGATCCTCTACCCCAGAAGAGGCGATGGATCTTACCGCCCTTTTTCGATGGTATCAAACGACTTATCCCGTTTTCAGTTTGGAAACTCCGTTGGTTTATGGGCACCTTGCGGATTTTTTGGCTCCCTTTATCCATATGCTTTTTGACGTAAAGCTAGTGCTGACCGCCCAGAATCCCGCCCATGCCAGAGGGGAACTGCAACCCGATATTTTGAACCCCATTCTAGATCAGCTAGAGGCTACTTTCCCCACCCATGGGGCCATGATGAGGGCCTACCTCACGTGGAGTCTGCGCAAGACCGAAAAAGAAACCTATGATTTGGCAAGCTTCCCCCCTGTGGGGCGGTATGCCAAAATTTTACGCCGCTTCCAAGGGCGAGGAAATCCCTCCAGCACTCCTTATGCCTCTCGCGACCGAGACCAAAATCGAGACCGAAAAGCCCCCCCTAGGCGGGACCGGGCAGAGGAAGCTGCCATCGAAGCGGCTTTGGCTGAAGTAGAGCAAGCCATCCAGACCCTCCGCGGCGAGCATGCGCCCCAAGAGCTGGCTTTGGTACCCCAGAATAGTTTCATTCGTCGCCTACAGCACCAGCGCGCCATAGATAAAGGGTTTACCTCTCGGTCCCATGGAGACGGGGATGATCGAACGGTAGTCGTACAACAAAAGAAGAAAGAAGATGCATAAGACCTGCTTGCAAGCTTGACCGAAACCTTCCCGAGGAGAACCACGATGAGTGATGCTACCGGTTTGGATTTCCTTTCGTTTTCCTCTCTTTTGACCGAAGACCAGCGGCTGATTTCAGAATCCGCTCGAGAATTCGTAGAAAAAGAGGCCATGCCAGGTGTAGTGGACGCCTACCGCAAGGAGACGTTTCCCCTCGATCTGATCCCCAAACTCGGGGAAATGGGATTTTTGGGCGCTAACCTCCAAGGCTATGGGTTGGCTGGCCTCGACCCCATCTCCTACGGTCTTTTGATGCGAGAGCTGGAGCGCTGCGACTCTGGCCTTCGCAGCTTTGCTTCCGTACAGGGAGCCCTCGTCATGTACCCCATCCATGCTTTTGGTAGCGAAGCCCAAAAACAAAAATGGCTTCCCCCGCTTGGCTCTGGAGCCGCTGTCGGCTGTTTTGGACTCACCGAGGCCGATGGAGGTTCGGACCCAGGCGCCATGAAAACCTATGCGGAAAAAACGCCCACGGGCTGGCGCTTGAATGGGTCCAAGATGTGGATCACCAATGGCAATTTAGCTCAAATCGCCATTGTTTGGGCCAAGACCTCCGAAGGGATCCGCGGTTTCTTAGTGCCCACGGAGACCCCCGGCGTCACCGTCGTGAAAATGCAAAACAAGCTCTCCCTGCGCGCTTCAGTGACTTCTGAGCTCTACTTTGATCAAATCGAACTCCCAGAGGACGCGCTTTTACCCAAAACCGAAGGGTTAAAAAGTGCCCTGGCCTGCCTGACCCAAGCCCGCTATGGTATCTCTTGGGGCGTACTGGGGGCAGCAGAAGCATGCTTCGGGGAAGTATTGGCCTATGTAAAAGAGCGCATCCTCTTTGGGAAACCCCTGGCAGCCAAGCAATTGGTGCAGCAAAAGTTGGCCCGCATGCTTTCCGAAATCAGCAAGGGGCAACTCCTGGCCCATCGAGTGGGGCAGCTCAAGCAAGAAGGCACCTTGCATTTTGCCCAAGTATGCATGGCCAAACAGAATAATTGCGAGATGGCCCTGCAAGTGGCCCGCACATGCCGAGACATGTTGGGGGCCAACGGGATTATGGACGAGTACAATACCATGCGGCATATGTGCAATTTGGAGACGGTTTATACCTATGAGGGCACCAACGATATCCACATGCTCATCGTAGGCGCTCACCTCACAGGCATCCCCGCTTTCTAGACGGCGAAGTAAGAAAAGACCCAAAACGCCCTTGAGAGCATGCTTGCCCTTTACAAGGCGCGCCCCTTTTTGCTACAGAATGCGCAGCGGGATGGCGAAGGCGCTACTAGCGCCCTTGAATACAACCAGCTAATATACAAGTGAAATATTTTCTCTCGCCGAAACCAGGAGATAAAGATCTACCATGAAAAAATCCCTCGTCATTGTGGAATCCCCTGCAAAGGTAAAGAGTATTCAGAAGTTTTTAGGCAAAAATTATGTGGTGAAATCCAGCGTGGGCCACATTCGGGATTTACCAAAGTCTGGGGGCGCAACCTCTTCTGCCAACGGGAAAAAAAAGAAATCGGCAGGTAGCAAAACCGAAGCCACAAAAGACAGCAAACTTTTTTCTCGCATGGGAATTGATCCTACCCATCATTGGAAGGCCCAGTACGAGATCGTCCCCGGGAAGGAAAAAATTCTCAAAGGGCTGCAGGAAGCCGCCCAAGACGCAGATGTGATTTACCTCGCCACCGACTTGGATCGAGAGGGGGAAGCCATCGCATGGCACTTAAAAGAGGCTATCGGAGGTCCAGACAGTCGTTATAAGCGGGTGACCTTCACAGAAATCACAAAAAAAGCCATCTCCGCTGCCTTTGAACATCCCAGCACCCTCAACATGGACCGGGTCAATGCCCAGCAGGCTCGTCGTTTCTTGGATCGAGTGGTGGGCTATATGCTCTCCCCCCTTCTTTGGGCCAAGGTAGCACGAGGACTTTCTGCGGGACGCGTGCAATCCGTGGCGGTACGTCTCGTATCCGAGCGGGAACAAGAGATCCATGCCTTCAAACCGCAGGAATTCTGGGAGATTGCCGCCAACACCCAAACCCCCGACAAAAAACCCCTTCCATTGCAAGTCGCAAAGTACAAGGATCAGGTTTTCTCTGCCAAAAACAAAGATACCGTGGACCAGTATGTAAAGCAGCTCCAGCAAGCTCCCTATACCATCGAAAAAATCGATCGGAAGCCAACCCAATCGAAACCATCCGCTCCTTTTATCACCTCTACCTTGCAACAAGCAGCCAGCGTGCGCTTTGGATTTGGGGTGAAGAAAACCATGGTGTTGGCCCAAAAGTTGTATGAAGGGGGGTTCATCACCTATATGCGTACAGACTCCACCAATTTGAGTGTGGATGCAGTGGAAGCTTGCCGTGAGTACATTTTATCCAAGTACGGCAAAAAGTATCTCCCAGAGGAGGCTCAACGCTATACCAGCAAGAAAACGGCTCAAGAGGCCCACGAAGCCATCCGTCCCACGGACGTACAAACCTTGGCCTCCACCCTGTCTCTCGATAAAGATGAGGAGCGCCTCTACCTCATGATTTGGGAACAGTTTGTGGCCTGTCAAATGACCCCAGCCCAATTCGACGGCACCACAGTGACGGTGCGGTGCGGGGACTTTGAGTTGCGAGCCCGAGGTCGCATTCTCTTGTTCGATGGATTTTTGAAAGTCCTTGGTCGCTATAAAAAAGAAGAAGACATCGAGCTACCCAACCTCCAAGAAAATACCACATTGCAGTTGCAAGAGGTGATTCCCACCCAAAAATTCACCCGACCCGCGCCTCGATATACAGAAGCCAGCTTGGTGCGAGAGATGGAGAAGCAAGGGATTGGACGGCCTTCCACCTACGTGGCTGTGGTATCCACCATCCAGGAGCGTGGATATGTACGCATGGATCGCAGGCGTTTCTTCTGTTTGAAAATGGGGGAAATCGTCACAGACCGCTTGGTAGAAAATTTTGCCCAATTAATGGAATACCAATTTACGGCAAAACTCGAGGAAGAGTTGGATCGAATTGCCGCAGGAGAAGCCAATTGGCAGCAAGTTCTCGATCAATTTTACGAAAACTTCACCCAAAAACTGGAGCTCGCTCAAACCACCATGCGGGGAAATCCGCCTACCCAGACCGATATCGATTGCCCCGAGTGCAAAGAACGCAAGATGACCATTCGCACCGCTCGTACCGGCGTGTTTTTGGGATGTTCTGGCTATGCATTACCTCCCAATGAACGCTGCAAAGGCACCCTCAACTTGGTACCTGGGGAAGAGGCTGAACTTTTTGGCTCGGAGGAAGACGAAGAAGGCAGTGTGGCTGAAATCCACGCCATGAAACGATGCCCCATTTGCGACAAGGCCATGGATGCCTACTTGATCGATGATACCCGCAAGATCCATATCTGTGGCGGTAATCCAGAATGCTCTGGGTTTATGGTAGAGAAAGGCAAATTCCGCATCAAGGGTTACGAAGGGCCTGTGGTTACCTGTGATAAGTGCGGGGCAGATATGCACCTGAAGACGGGCCGCTTCGGGAAATATTTTGGCTGTACGGCAGCTCCTACTTGCAAAAATACCCGAAAGCTCATGAAAAATGGGGAAGCTGCACCACCAAAAGCGGATCCAATCCATATGAAAGAGCTCAAGTGCACCCAATCAGAGGGGTACTTTATTTTACGGGACAGCACAGCAGGCATTTTCTTGGCTTCCAGCGAATTTCCCCGCTCTCGGGAAACCCGTAGACCCGAAGTGGCTGACCTCATCCGCCACAAATCCGAACTGGATCCCAAGTATGCCTTCTTGCTTACAGCTCCCGTCAAAGATGCAGATGGCAATCAGGCTGTGGTGCGCTACAGCCGAAAAACCAAAGAGCACTTTGTGATGAGTGAGGTGGAAGGCAAGGCCACAGATTGGGCGATGTACTACGTCAAAGGCCGCTGGATTACCAACGCTTAGCGACAAACTGGAAAAAAACCGCCCCCTCCCCAGTAAAAGCGATCACAACCACGCAATTTTCATTGCGTAACTTTCAGTTTAAGCCAACTCCATTTGATTCGGAAGAGAAATTGCCTACACTATCTTTTGCGATTCCAGGTAACACTGAGATGCCTATGTCGGCGAAAACTATGTTGGATGGAAGGACGCACTTCTGAACGGAAATCGTTGCACCAGTAGGTGTGATGGAACCAACAGAAATTACACACGTCGGATTTACAGTTCCCTCGCCTACCCCCACTGTAACTATAACTTCGATTCCACCTCCAGTCGGAGTCAAAGTTCCTGTAAGTGTCGTCGTGCCTCCATAGATTGTGGAGGAAATGGTTAGAGGAATCGTCCACACAGGGGCTCCTTTAACCGTAGTTTTTATTGGGGTACCAAGCATTGGAATTGGACCAATGGTGCTGAAGGTATAGATATTTGTAAGGACTGTATCAAGATTTCCAGAGTCAATAGATAGAGTGGGGTCAATAGAAACGGTTACCGTTTGTCCGTTTGTACAGGCTCCGCCTGATAGCATGAGGGAGGCGATGGTATTTCCGTTTTCCATGCTCACGGTGCCCTTTATTGGAAGGCTACTGCAGGTCCCGCCTATAGTAAATTGACTTGGTAAAACTGCTGCGACTGGCTTGGAGAAGATCGCTCTCACACGAGGTGGAATCGGATTTACAGCGGCAGTGGCAGGGAGAAGAGTAAGTAGAATTGGGGCGATGGCGCTTTCACTTTCAGTATTGCTTAGACTCTCTTTCGTTACAGGCACAGTAGTTATGTTTGCGCTTTCACTTTCAGTATTGCTTAGACTCTCTTTCGTTACAGGCACAGTAGTTATGTTTGCACTTGCACTTGGAGTTATTGTGATTGTAGCGGTGGATACAAGGCTGGGTTTTATCGCTGCTTGATTGGATACATTTGCCGTTTGATTTGAATTCGCAGTGGAGTCTGCTGGAGACTTTGAGCATCCTGCATAGAAGAGAAGTATCAAAAAGTAAATCATTTGCATAATGTTCTCCCAGAAGTGATTTGAATTAAGTATTCTGTTTATTATACACGATGTGAGGGCTTTACCCCACAAGCCCTTCAAAATGTAGTGGCTGCCGACCCAGCTCCCTGTTGAAAAAGATACCAATGGTGTCAGCCAAAATCTTTCTACTGAATCGTACCCCTATTCTCCAACTATTCCTGGCACGAACTTTTTCAATGTTGAATCGCTCTGTGCGCTGTCCAATAACCGTTTCTACGAGTCTTCTCTGATTTTTCATAGCAATGAGATAGGCCTCTGACCTGATTTCTTGCATATTAGAGCGCATAGGATGCTGAAGTTTAAGATCGAACTGTTGACACTCCCCACGGCTTTAGCCGTGGGGAGTGTCAATTGACTGTAGAAGGCAAAAAAGCCTTACATGTAGCCTGAATCTCACACCGAATACTGGGAATAAAATCCTGCGCATTATTAGCATCCAAAGGATCCGAGGCCTCTAACAAAACCCAGTCATAATCAATACCCAGCTGCCATGCAATAACCGCCCCCAAAGCTGCTGCGACTAAAACGAGAACGATCGCAATCACCACAGGAAAATTGCCGGTAAACAGACTAATGACCAATGCGGCTAAAAGACCCGCTGTAGCTCCCACACTGCCCCCAATCAACAGCTTAGTTAACGAAGCATTATTGGGAACATCCTTCTGTTGAACAACATAGGACGTATCACATTTTTGGTTCAGTTGTGCCACCCATCCTTCCACCAGCTTTCCCGCATTCGTTCTGCAATCGATGGATCCATAGGGAGTTTCATAGTTCCCCACTTTGATGAGCTGGGTCCAGGTTTGATAATTGCTCTGTATCTCCCGCACACAGATCGCCGTACTATCCGCCTTATGACCAATCAATAGGCTACCCGGAGGGCACATCTGAGCCTCCAATTCGCAGAGAGGCCCATTGGCATTGAGCTTTCCAGTCGGGCGATAGGGCGTCATGCATGTACACTCAATAAATCCTTTGGGATCTACTGCTGAGATGCTAGCCCCTGTATTACAGGTTTGCCCATGGAGGAGTGTTGCGGGGATCACATGCCAACCTACCGCTTTGGGATAGACCCCCAATGTGCCCAGTTGACCAGTATCTCCTCCGTTCCTATCAAATTGGTGATGCCAGATCTGATAGCCCACCTCAAGCCCCCTGGGCAATGCACAAGACTCTCCGTTTGCAGGTTGAGGAATGGCATTTCCAAAGGCATCCTCGGTGAGACAATAGGGGCGGAAAAAAGCACGCGCCTCCAGGGGGAATTCCGGACCCAGTTCTCCCACAGCCCCCCGTAAGCTGTACCCCACCGCATGCCCTTGATATGTACCCGCCAAATAACACGACGTTGTGGAGCGGCTCGTTGGATCTAAACAATTGGCGTTTCCAAACTTTCCTTTGTCCAAGGGATATACATATGTGGCTGCAGGCGCGAGAAGGAATGGGGTGCCTTCTTGGGTAACTCCGGCTTTTGCACAACCCGCTAAGGTGGCTGCATCCAACGCGCTGCAGGTGAGCAAGAGTGCATTGCCGGGATTGTCACCGCCAGAGATCTGTGCGCTGGTCAGCAGCACTTCAGGATCATATAGAAAAAGGGAGAGCTGTTTGCTAATTTGGTTGCGCATCTCCTTCGCTTGCTGGAGCTGATGAAATTGCCGTTGCACCTGGATATGCTGCAGCGCGACGCCGGAAATAAGGCCTATCATTCCCACGGCAAAAAGAGCCTGTAGAAGCGCGATTCCTTTTGGCGCCTGTCTTGAGGGGATCATCTGTTTCAGGTTCCTCTCTCCATCACTAATCGCCGATACGATCTCTTGATCCAGACGTTGTCAGAATAGATGGGTCTTCCTAGAATTCTAACATAGTGACAAGTAAGGCGTGATGGAGACCGGACTTTTTCGTGGTGCTCTTTTGGTTTCCACAATGCTCACCCATTGCAACTCCAGGGAAAAAAAGCTAGTATCGGGCCCCTATCTAGGTTTTTGTATATAATTCGATTCACGATCGTTCACCATATTTGGGAATTTGCTATGAAACCGATCCGTTGGCGTCTCATTGTGCTGTCCATCCTCTCCTTGGCTGCCTTGTACGGCATTGCTCCGACGTTCATCTATTTTGCTCAGCCCAAAGAGACGCAAAATGATGCCGAAGCCTTTCAAAAAAAGGTGCCTAGCTGGTTGCATAAAGAGCATATCACCCTCGGTCTCGATTTGCGGGGAGGGGTGCAGCTCATGCTGGGCGTGGATACGAAGAGTGCGGTGGAAAACCGCCTCAACTCCATCGCCGTAGAGATGGCTCGTTG